>NPIE01004047.1_pt1 | contig 47756 bp, 32 predicted proteins | sample 8637661 | NCBI WGS metagenome assembly NPIE01 (sample SAMN07420842, study PRJNA396082) | bioreactor metagenome | isolation source: sample BA12 brine-fed electro-methanogenic bioreactor BA | place: Japan: Kochi | collected 2016-12-09 | reverse complement strand
TGCCGAACTGGCACGCATGGAGGCCTCCGACGTCGCCGCCCAGGCCTGCGACGGCGCCGATACCCGATTCGGTCCCGAGAACTTGATTCCGCAGCCGTTCGACCCGCGCTTGCTGACTCAACTCGCGCCGGCGGTCGCAAAAGCGGCGATGGAATCCGGTGTGGCGACCCGGCCGATTGAAGATCTCGAGGCCTACCGCGAGCGCCTCGGCCAGTACGTGTTCCGCACCGGGCTGTTGATGAAGCCGGTGTTCGATGCCGCACGCCGCGACCCGAAACGGGTGGTGTTCGCCGAAGGCGAGGACGAGACTGTGCTGCGCGCGGTCCAGACGGTTGTCGATGATGGTCTGGCGCGTCCGATCCTGGTCGGCCGTCCCGCCGTGGTCGAGATGCGCATCGAGCGTGCCGGTCTGCGAATTCGCGAAGGCGAGCACTTCGAGCTGGTCAACCCCGAGTCCGATCCGCGCTTCAAGGAATACTGGCAGACCTTCCACAGCATCACCGAGCGCCGCGGTGTCACGCCGGATTCGGCCAAGGCGATCGTGCGCACGCGCAACACCGTGATCGCCGCGATCATGGTGCGCCGTGGTGAGGCCGACGCGCTGATCTGCGGCGTGGTCGGGCGCTATCAGAAGAAGCTGCAGTACGTGCGCGAGGTACTCGGCATGCGCGAGGGTTGCAGCACGCTGGGCGCGCTGTCGGTAATGACCAACGAATCCGGCACGCTGTTCGTCTGCGACACCCACGTCAACCCGGACCCGAGCGCCGAACAGATCGCCGACCTCACCATCATGGCGGCCGAAAAGGTGCGCATGTTCGGCTTTCAGCCCAGGATCGCGCTGTTGTCGCACTCGTCCTTCGGCAGCCATGTCAACCCGATGGCGTCGAAAATGCGGCGCGCATTGACGCTGGTGCGCGAGCGCGCGCCGGAGCTGGAAGTCGAGGGCGAAATGCACGCCGACGATGCCTTGATGCCGAAAATCCGCGAGCGCGTGTTCCCGAGTTCGCAATTGAAAGGCGAGGCCAACCTGCTGATCATGCCGGACCAGGACGCCGCCCACATCGCCTTCAACCTGACCCGCGTCGTTGGCAAGGGCGTCAACGTCGGTCCGATCCTGATGGGCATCGGCAAACCGGCCCACGTCCTCACCCCCTCGGCCACCGCGCGCAGAGTGGTCAACATGACCGCGATTGCCGTGGTCGAGGCGCAGCAGGAAGAGGCGTAGTCTCGGCTTTCAGGGCCCGGTTTCAGGGGGCGACCGCGGCATTTGTGCAGACGGCAGTGGGGACCAGGCACGCGCGCTGGCCAATCGCGAGCGCCAGGTGCTCAGGCTGGCAGGCGAGGGCTGCTCCAATGCTGAAATCAGCAAGTGCCTGCACCTGGCCGAGGGCATGGCGCGCAACGACCTGTCCGAAGCGATCGGCAAACTCGGCGCCGAAAATCGGATCGAGGCCCATCGCATCGCGCGCGATCAGGGCTGGTTATCAGCTGATCGCGACCGCGGATTGCGACTCTCGAAGACTCACCGGCCTGCGTGCAGCATTCGGGCGACAGGCTCGTGACAAGCCGAGGCCCCAAGAGATCGGTAGGCTTCGCTGATTGATTGGCGATTCAAAGAGTAGTATGGGTGAGGTACGGATCGCCGCGAACCGCTCAGGCAGGTTAAGCGCAAGCCGGTGCCGGAGGCCGCAGGATTGAAGTGAACAGGGCGCTCGGGTGTCCAATAGCTTTGGGGATTGACATGAAGACAATCGTACTTGCGTTGACAATCGGCTTATCCGTTTGGTTGGTCGAATTTGAAACAACCGGTTTTTCCGAGGTTGATCGGATCGCGCACGGTGGCGGTACGGACAAGTGTGGCTGTCATACCAATCGAACGACGGGTGAATATCACTGTCATACCCGCAAGCAACGCGGTGGGGATTGTCCGCCGCAATTGGAGCGGATGGACGACACTCCCGATACCGAAGAGAGCGAGTCGTCCGAGGGGCAGCAGAAGCTTGCCTGATTGCATTCACGATTAATCGGGGATGGACGGCATGCCGGGTTACAAGGAATGCATTCAAATCGGACGCCCCGCAGCGAATCAAGTGGCACCACTGCTCCCTTGACCCTGTTCCAGGGACAAGGTCGATCGACCCAGGGCTCGACAGCAGAAAATGCCGCGCCCGGCCTGGCCCGACAATCGAAGTCTGTAACTCGGCTTGGCTGGCAAATGCCTGAGCCATCTACGTAATCAGGCCGTTATTTAACGGTTCGGTCTACTCCAGCGCGTAGCCCGCTTCGCGCTGATGCCTGAGTGCGAGAATCAGCACCGTGTCGTGCGCTTCCTCGAAGCTGTACAAGGCGACATAGCCGGTACGACCGCGGGAGATGATGAGTTCTCGAAGCTCGTGTTCAGCGGGTCGGCCCATCAATGGGTGATTCTCGAGAACCTGGACGGCCTCGGCAATCAGTACGGCTGTTTCGAGGGTTGCTTCCGGTTCGGTTCCAAGCAGGAAATCCGTCAGTCGCTTGAGGTCTGCCAGGGCCTGCGAGGAGTAAATCAGCGTCGCCACGACCTGATCTTGGGATCAGGCGCGTGCGGGCCGCGCGCTCGCTGTTCAATGAAGTCATGAACGTCTGCCGCGGCGTAGCCGGTGCCTGAGTCCAGGGTTTCCGATCTTGCAGCAACGGCTTCGGCGACGAAAGCCGCGCGCTTTTCGGCGGCGACGGCGGCAGCCCGGATCGCATCGACCATGAAAGCATGCGTTGAAATGCCCCGCTGCCTTGCCGCAGTGGCGGCAAGTTGTTTCACTTCTTCCGGGAGCTTCAGGGAGGTAGTGGACATGCGGGCTGTCGCTGAGCAGGTGGCACTATGGTAACACCCGACCGGAGTCGCGCAATACCGGCCGGGTGGCGGCTTTTGCCGAATCGGTTCTGAGGCATCGCGGTCCGGCAGGTACAAGGCAGGTGTATGATACACATTTTTATGTGTATCCATGGGTGACTGATGCGAACGAATATCGTTATGGACGATGAGCTTGTCCGTGAGGCGGTGAGCTTGACCGGCATCACGACCAAGCGCGAGCTGGTCGACGTGGCCTTGCGTGAGCTGGTTCGAAACCGGCGCAAGAAGGATCTTTTCGAGCTGGCCGGCACGGTCGAGTTTGCCGAAGACTACGACCACAAGCAGCTACGGGCATTGCGCAATGATCCTGATTGACACCTCGGTCTGGATTCGAGTGCTGGGCGATCAGCAGGGAGACTATGCGCGCGACTTGCGCCGGGAGATTGCCGGCCAGGAGATGGTCCTGACCCGGTTTCAACAGCTGGAGTTGCTGCAGGGCTGTCGTGATGAGCAGCAGTGGAACCGCTTGCACGACTACCTGGAGGGGCAGGACTACGTCGAGACTTGCGCAGCGACCTGGCCGGAAGCAGCCAGAATCTATTTTCTCCTGCGAAAACGTGGGCTGACCGTGCGCAGTCCAATTGATTGCTGTATTGCCCAACTTGCCATCGAGCATCACGCGCTGCTTATTCACGATGATCGCGATTTCGACGTCATCGGCCAGCACTTTCCCTTGCAGCACAGGCGTTGGCGGGCGCCCGGGAGCTGAGTGGGATTAGGTGAGCAGGTTACGTAAAATCCGGCCGGAGGAGCGCAATGCCGGTCAGATCAACCGTCCTGACCCGCGCAGAGAATATCGGTGTGGGTGAAATCATCGCCTTTGAACAGCAAGGCCTGGGCGCGCTGCCGGGCCAGGGCGTAGGCGAAGCAATCGCCGTAGTTCAGGCCGGCCGGGTGGCGGCCTTTGCCGAATTGAATCCAGGCATCGCGCGCCAGCCGCCCCTGTTCGAGGTCGAGCGCGATGATCTCCATGCTTGCGCATTCGATGAATCGCTGCAGATCACGGCTTCCCTCGGCACCGTGTCGGGCTTCGATGACGATCGAAATCTCGACCCAATTGGCCACCGACAACAGCCGCAGGTCGGCGGCTTCAATGGCTTCGATGAATCTTCTGCGTTCGGTCTCGCCAAGCAGAATTGCTGCCAGCGCGGAGCTGTCGATGACCATCAGCCCGGCAGGCCGCGTTCATCGTAGTCGAGGATTTCGTCGGCGCTGCGGGCATCCAATACCGGCAGGCTGGCGCAGTGTTCGGCGATGGCTTCCAGTTCCGCGCTCAGAGATCGGCCCTGGTGGTCGCGCCGGACCCGCGCCAGCCGCTCCCGCAGCGCCTGGGCTACCGCCTCGGTCTTGGTCTCGCCGGTCTGCCGGGCCAGTTCCGCGGCCAGCCGCTCAGCTTCGGCATTGCGGATGTTCAGTGCCATTTCATTGCATCTACATGGAAAGCTACATTGTATCATCAAGCGGCTGCCGATCCAGTCGACTCAATGCTGGAGCGCGGCTCGATAGGGCGCGGCCGACCATACAGAACCCTGCCGGGTGCCGCGATCAGAGATGGTTATCAGCGCGCTTTATTGGATCCCAGATCGGTCCGGCTGAAATCCTTGCCTTTGTATGCAAGTTCCAGGCTGTGCGCTGCTGCACACGCGTAGGCGAAGCAATCGCCGAAATTCAGGTCGGCCGCATGGCGCCCGCGTCCGTAACGGTCGTAGGCGTCCAGCGCAAGGCGACCGATCTCATCGGTGATCGGAACCGAAACGGCGTCGAGCTCCTGCAGAAGGTCCTGAACCAGCGCCGTCGCATCAGCGACGCTGCATTGCCGGATTCGGACCAGACCCACGGCCGCCTCCCAGATCGCGAGCGGCGAGGTATGGATTTCGCCGGCCTGCTCCAGGCGCTGGACATGGTCCAGCCAGTCCTCTTCCTGGGCGATGATGGCGATGATGACGGACGCATCGACGAACAGCATCAATGCTCTCCCAGATCATCATAGAACGCCTTGTCTGCCTTCTCCCCGGTTGGCGGGAAGCGACTGTAGCGCTGGCCGATGATTTGCAGGCGCGCGGCCAGCGGCTGTGGTCGCCGCGCGCTGCGCAATTCCTTTTCCACTGCCTCGCGAATCGTTTCGGTAAGCCCTTTCCCGCGCAGCCGGGCCAGCTCGCGGACCTTGGCATCGGTCACCTTGTCCTTGATCGAAAATGCCATGTATTGATTATAGTCCAGATTTATAGACCTTAATTATACCCAGAGTTCTTCTGGATATTTGCGAGCATTGGTCGTGCGGTCAGCTGGCCAGCGTCTGGCTGGGTCACGCATAATCAGGCTTGCTCAAAACCTGGGAATCGACCCGATGCGAAATTTGTCACTTTCACTGCAGTGCGGTCTGCTGCTGTTGCTGACCCCGGTCGGCTTCGCGCAATCGACGGAACGGGCCGCTGCTGGCGCCCAGGGTCGGGTCATCGACCATGTGCCGGCGGTGCTGGCACCGCGTGAGCGCATCGAACCGGAGAACCGCATGGTGGCGGACCGGCTGGAGAATCTCCTGCCGGTGTTGATGGCCGAGACCGGCATCGAGATGTGGTTGGTGATCAACCGCGAGTACGCCGAGGACCCGGTCTACTTCACGCTGGTGCCGCAGCCCTCGTTCGCCGCGCGGCGCACCACCATGCTGGTGTTCCACCGGCTGGCCGACGGCAGCGTCGACAAGCTCAGCGTCAACCGCTATCCGCTGGGCGAGCCCTACACCGTCGGCTGGTCCGGTGGGGCGCTGGACGCGCAGTGGCAGGCGCTGGGTGCGCTGATCGCCGAGCGCAATCCGGCCACGATCGGCATCAACGTCTCGCGCCACTGGCCAGTCGCCGACGGTCTGACCGAGGGCCTGCATCGACGGCTGCTCGAAGTGCTGCCTGACGGCTTCGAACAACGCCTGGTGCCGGCCGAGAATCTTGTCATCCGCTGGCTCGAGACCCGCGCCGAGCAGGAACTGGAGACCTGGCCGCACATCGTCGCGCTGGCCCGTTCGGTGATCGCCGAGGCGTTCTCGTCTGAGGTCATCACGCCCGGGGTCACCACCACTGACGACGTCGCCTGGTATATCCGCGAGCGCTTCGAATCGCGCGGCCTGCCGATCTGGTTCATGCCCTACGTCAACATTCAGCGGCGCGGCGCGACGTGCAATGAGGACACCGCGTTCTGCGGCATCGAGGGCGTGATCCAGCCCGGCGATGTGCTGCACACCGATGTCGGCATCTGCTACTTGAAGCTGTGCACCGACACCCAGGAAATGGGCTATGTGATGAAGGCCGGTGAGGCCGATGTGCCAGCGGGACTCAAGCGCGCGCTGGCCGAGGGCAATCGCTGGCAGGACCTGCTCACCGGTGAATTCGTCACCGGCCGCACCGGCAACGAGATCCTGGCCGCGGCGCAGGCCGCAATGGCCGATCAACCCTGGAGTTTCAACATCTACACCCACCCGATCGGATTCTTCGGTCATGCGCCGGGGCCGACCATCGGTATGTGGGATCTGCCGGCCGCCGTCGCGCACACCGGCGATTGGCCCCTGCACCCGAATACCGGCCATTCCATCGAGGGCAGCATCCTGCTGCCGCTGGAAGAATGGGACGGCCAGCACGTGCAGATCAAGCTGGAGCAGTCATCGTATTTCGACGGTGAGCGGATCATTTATCTCGCCGGTCGTCAGACCGAGTGGCATGTGGTGCGATGATCTAGTGGGCCATGCGTGTCACGGCGCTGCGATCGATTTCGACCCATTCGGGTCTAGGATTACACGACCAGGGAAATGAGCCAGAGCATGGAAAATGACGCACCCGTGCTGCCGAATCGCCCGAAGCCGCCGCTGAACGCCGGCCGAGCATTGATTCAGGCCGCAGTCTTGTCCGCTGCGCTGCTGAGCGTCGCCGTCACGGCGGAAGAAAGCGCGATTTCGAGCGACCCCGAGCCGCCCGAGCGGGTTGTCGAGCGGCTCGAGCAGATGCTGATCGAGAACATGCGCGCCGCCGACGAGCTGGATTATGCCGCTCGCTACCAGCGCTTGCGGCCCTTGATCGGCGAAATCATGGCGGTCGAGCGCATGGCGCACTTCCTGTTCGGGCGCGACTGGCAGCAGTTCGATGCCGGCCTGCGCCAGGACTTCAAACAGGCTTTTCTGGATCTGAGTGCGGCCAGTTTCGCCGCGCAGTTCGATGGCTACAGCGGCGAGATTTTCAGCGCCGTGGAAGTCCAGCGCCCGGCCGACGATCGCGCGCTGGTGCGCCGAATGCTGACCACCGGCAAGGGCAGGAAGATCGCCTTTGATTACCTGATGACCCCGGATGAAGGCGCGTGGCAGATCGTGACCATCGTCACCGACGGCGTCAGCGATCTGGCGCTCAAGCGCAGCCAGTACCGTCGCATTCTCGAAGACGGGGATCTCGGTACGGTCATCGAAAACATTCGCGAGCAGACCGCCCGCCAGGCTGCGAACTGATCGACCCGGAATGAAGCCCTCCATCGAACGCTGGCTTGGCTTGATCACGCGGCGGCCCGGCTGGGTGCTGGCTGTGTTCGTGCTTTTGTCGGCGTTCTCGATGCTGGCGATCACGCGCAATCTGGGGGTCAACAGCGACCCGATTGCGATGCTGGATGAGGACCTGCCGTTCCGCCAGATCGACGCCCGCCTGAAACACGAATTCCCGACCCTCGACGACAGCTTGCTGATTGTGCTCGATGCGCCGACGCCCGAGCAGGCCTGGCTTGTGGCGCGCGAAGTCCGCCAGCGCCTGGATCGGATGCCCGAGTTGATCGTGGACCTGTCCTGGCCGGCCGGCAGTGAATTCTTCAGCCGCAATGGCCTGCTGTTTCTCGATATCGAGGCGCTGCAGAACCTGGCCGACCGGCTCGGAGATGGCCAGGCCCTGCTTGGCCGACTGGCCAGGGAGACCAGTGCGGCGGCCCTGTTTGAGCTGCTGGCTCTGATCCAGCAGCAGCGCGACCAACTGCCGCCGGATTTCGATATCGACGCCTTGCAGGCGCAGATTGCCGCAGTGATGGACGAAGTGATCGGTCGCGCGGCGGAAGCCAGCAGTGCGGGCCAGGACCCGATGCTGAGCTGGCAGGCGCTGCTTGGCGGGCAGGCCGAGCGCGGCCGCGAGATCCTGCTGGTCAACCCGGTGCTCGATCACAGCCGGGTGCTGGCCGCGCGTGAGGTGATGGCGGCGCTGATCGATCTGCGCGCCGAAATGGGTCTGGACCAGGGCCCGGTGCGGATGCGGCTGACCGGCAGCAGCGCGCTTCGGCACGAGGAGATGCAAAGCGTCATCGACGGCGCGGCGCTGACCGGGACTCTTGCGCTGGTGATGGTCACGGCCGTGATGCTGCTCGGCCTGCGCTCGCTCGCGCTCAGCCTGATCGCGCTGGTCAACCTGGGCTTCGGGCTGATCCTGACTACCGGCTTCGCGGCGCTGGCGATTGGCCGGGTCAATCTGATTTCGGTCAGTTTCGTGGTGCTGTATATCGGCCTCGGCGTGAACTACGCGGTGCACTATCTGCTGCGCTACCGCGAAATCGTGCAGCAGGAGCCGCACACGCCAACCGGAAGACTGCGCGCCATCATCGCCACCGGCCGGTTTCTCCGGCGCGCGCTGCTGCTGTCGGCCCTGACCACGGCGCTGGGATTCTTCGCCTTCGTGCCGACTGCATTTTCCGGAATTGCCCAGCTCGGCCTGATCGCCGGGGTGGCCATGGGCATCACCTTGTTGCTGAGCTACACCACGCTGCCGGCCATGCTGGCGCTGTTCCGACCGGCGCTCGGCGATCGGCCGCCGCTGCCCGGTCAGGGCTGGCGCCGGGCGCTGAACTGGCCGCTGGACTGGCGCGTTACGGTGCTGGCTTTCGGTGCCCTGGCGCTGCTCCTGACGCTGCCGGCGCTGCCGCGGGTCGGCTTCGACAGCGATCCGCTGAACGTGCGTGACCCGACGGCCGAATCGGTCGTGACCATTCGCGAGTTGCTGCAGCAGGGCGAGGCCGGGTTCCGCAACATTCAGGTGCTGGTCCCGGCCGGCGAGGACCCGGAGCCGCTGCGACAAGCCCTGCAGGCGCTGCCGGCCGTCGAGCGCGCCGTGTCGCTGGCAAGTTTCGTGCCCGACGACCAGGACGACAAGCTGGCCGTGCTGGAGGAGCTCTCATGGCTGCTCGGGCCGGATATCCCGGCGGCGGACTGGCGGCCGCTGGCGATCACGCCCGAAGGTCTGGCCGATGCCGCCCGGCGGCTGGCTGATGCGATCGACGACCCGGACGCGCCACTGCGGCATGAATTGCTGCGCCTCGACCAGGCGCTGGACGGCCCGGCGGCGGGTCCGCTTTCCGAGCGCATCAACCGGGCCCTGGTGGGCGGGCTGGAGCCCAGCCTGGGCCGCCTGACGCCCGGCCTGAGGGAGGCTGCGCGCATCACCGCGGCCGATCTGCCGGACTGGCTGGTCCGGCAATGGCGCGGGACCGGGGGCGACGGCCTGATCCAGGTGTTTCCCGTCATCGATGCTGGGTCGCAGGACTCGGGCAGCCCGTTCATCAAGCAATTCGTCGACCAGGTATTGAGTGTGGCCGAGGGCCGGGCCACCGGCGGGCCGGTCGTCCAGCAGGCCGCCGCAAAGGCGATTACCGAGGCGTTTCGCCAGGCCATGGTCTGGGCAGCGGCCGGAATTGCGCTGGTGCTGGTGCTGATGCTGCGCAGCATCCGCGATACGCTGTTCGTGCTGGCGCCCCTGCTGCTGGGCGGCCTGCTGACCCTGGCGGTGATGGTGATGCTCGATCTGCAGTTCAATTTTGCCAACGTGGTCGCGTTGCCGCTGCTGCTGGGCGTTGCGGTCGACAACGGCATTCACCTGGTGCAGCGTCACCGTGCCGGACTGCTGCCCGACGGCAACGTGCTGGCCACCGCCAGCGCACGCGCGATCGTGGTCGGCGCGCTGATCACCGCCGCCGGTTTCGGCAACCTGGTGTTTTCGCCACATGCCGGAACCGCCAGTCTGGGCGCGATTCTGGCGATCGGCCTGGCGCTGATGGTAATCGCCACGCTGGTGTTTCTGCCGGCCATGCTGGGGCGGCGGCTCGAGCCGGATCCGGTTGTCCAATCAACCCTGCCGCAAGCGAGCAATCGATCATGATGCTGCAGCCCGCAACTCCGACGCCAATCCGTCGGTCGAGGCCGACATGACCACGCTGGTCACCGGCGGCACCGGCTTTGTCGGCGCGGCGCTGATCCGCCAGTTGCTGGCGCGCGGCGAATCGGTGCGGGCGCTGGCGCGGCCGGACAGCGACAGCCGCAACCTCGATGGGCTGGAGATCGAGCGCGTCGCCGGCGATCTGGCCGACCCGGCAAGCCTGACCCGTGCGGTACGCGGCTGCAAGCGGCTCTACCATGTCGCCGCCGACTATCGCCTCTGGGTGCCGGATCCGGCCCGCATGCACCGGATCAATGTTGATGGCACGGTCGCCCTGATGCGCGCCGCAGCCGAAGCCGGGGTGGAGCGCATCGTCTACACCAGCAGCGTCGCAACGCTTGGCATCGGCCGGGACGGTGCGCCGGCCGACGAGGACACGCCCTCGGATCTGGCCCAGATGATCGGGCCCTACAAGCAAAGCAAGTTCATCGCCGAGCAGCGAGTGCGCGAAATGGTCGAGCGCGACGGCCTTCCGGCCGTCATCGTCAACCCATCGACGCCGGTTGGCCCGCGCGATCTCAAGCCCACGCCGACCGGGCAAATGGTGCTCGATGCAATATCCGGTCGCATGCCGGCCTATGTCGACACCGGGCTGAACGTGGTGCATGTCGATGATGTCGCAAGCGGCCATCTGCTGGCGATGGAGCACGGCCGGATCGGTCGACGTTACATTCTCGGCGGCGACAACCTGTACCTGCGCGAGATCCTGGTTCTGCTCGCCGAGATCCACGGCCACAGGCCACCGCGCCTGCGCCTGGCCAACGGGCTGGTGCTGCCGATCGCGCATGTGGCCGAAGCCTGGGCCCGGTTGAGCGGCAAGCCGCCCCGGCTGACCGTGACCGGCGTGCTGCTGGCGCGCAAATGCATGTTCTTCTCCTCGGCCCGGGCCGAACGAGAGCTGGGCTACCGTGCACGACCGGCCGAGCAGGCGCTGCGTGCGGCGGTCGAGTGGTTCGGGCCGGCCGGCAGCGATCACGCGAGCCGCCCATGAGCCGGCTGCATCTGACGGTTCGCCTGCTGGGCCTGCTCGGTGTGGTCCTGTTCGTCGGCCTGATCTGGCGCGAGGGCGTGGCACAGCTCGCCAGCGGTCTGGCCGTGGCCGGCTGGGCGCTGCTGCTGGTGCCGGCCTGGTATCTGCTGACCATGACCGCCGACGGTCTGGCCTTGAAGCCGCTGCTGGCGCCGCAGACGCGCATCGCGGCCCGGACCGCGGTGCACTTGCGCTGGCTGCAGGAATCGGTCAACAACCTGCTGCCGGTGATGCAGATCGGCGGCAATCTGGTCAAGGTCGCCGGGCTGACCCGGCGCGGCGTGGCCACCGACCTTGCAGGTGCGGCCGTGGTCATCGATGTCACCCTGACCGTGACCAGCCAGATCGTGTTCACCCTGCTCGGCCTGATCCTGTTGCTGGCCGTGCTCGGCCCCGAGGATATGGCCGGGACGGTGCTGATCGGTGCTGCGCTGATGAGCCTGATGATCTATGGCTTCTATCTGGTGCAGAAGCGCGGCCTGTTTTCGCTGCTGACCGGATTGCTCGGCCGCATCCGCTCGCGCGCCGACTTCAGCGCGCTGGCCGGTGGTGCCGAGGCGCTGGATCGAATGATCGCGCAGCTCTACCGGCAGCGTACGGCCCTGTATGCTGCGGCCGCGATGCACCTGCTGGCCTGGATCATCGGCATCGGCGAAGTCTGGCTTGCACTGCAGCTGCTGGGTTATCCGATCGGTCTGGTCGAGGCGGCACTGCTGGAGAGCCTGGCGCGTGCACTGCGTACCGCGGCCTTTGCCATTCCGGGTGCGATTGGCGTGCAGGAGGGCGGATTGATCGTGTTCGGCGCGCTGGTCGGTCTGCCGGCCGATGCCGCGCTGTTGCTGGCACTGGCCAAGCGTGTGCGCGAACTGCTGCTGGGGCTGCCGGGCTTGCTGGTCTGGCAGCTCGAATCCGGTCGGGCCTGGCTCGGCCGGGCGCGCCAGCCCAGCGGCGGCCGGCCCGGATGAGCGGCGGTCCGCGGCGCTCCTTGCGGCTGGCCAACAGCGTGCTGCGCACGGCTGGCCGGTTCGGGATCCGGCCCGGTTCGCTGCAGCCGGAGGCGATCATCGAGCAAGCGTCCGCGCGCACCGGCCATTCGGATTTCGGCCCTGACGACGGCTGGCGCGAAGGCCTTGAGCAACTCTGCGCGGACTTGCACGGCCCGGCCCGGCTCAGTCCGATCGGGCGGATTGCCGGGCACCGCCATCTGGTCGACCTGCTGGCCAACCGCCTGTGGCTGGAGGCCGATCGGGCCGGCCATCCGGAGATTGCCGCCACGGGAATTGCCCGGCCGCTGTTCATTGTCGGCCTGCCGCGCACCGGCACCACGCTGCTGCACATGCTGCTGGCCCAGGACCCGGCCCACCGTGTGCCGCAGGTCTGGGAGGTGATGCACCCGGCATCGGCGGCCGGGTCGGAGTCGCAACGCAAGGCGCGCTCGGCGCGTGAACTGGCCTGGATGGACCGGCTCGCGCCCGAGCTGAAACTCATGCACCCGCTGGCAGCCGAACTGCCGCAGGAATGCATTGCGATCGACAGCCACACGCTGCAAAGCCAGGAGTTCCAGACCACCCACACGGTGCCGAACTACCAGCGCTGGTACGAACACCAGACGCTGCTGCCGGTCTATCGTTTTCATCGTCGTTTTCTGCAATGGCTGGACTGGCAGCGGCCCGGTCAGCGCTGGGTGCTCAAGGCGCCGGCGCACCTGTTCGGGCTGGATGCATTGCTGGAGGTCTATCCGGACGCGGCGATCGTCCAGACCCATCGCGATCCGCTGCAAGTCATGGCCTCGCTGGCAAGCCTGGGCACCACCCTGCGGACCGCGTTCGCCGAGTCGGTCGACCCGGTGGCAGTCGGTCGAGAAAAGGCCCGACGCTGGGGCGACGGGCTGCTCGCAGCGGTCAGGGCGCGTGCTGCCGGGCGCTTGCCGGAACGCCCGTTTCTCGACATCGCCTACGCCGACATCGTGGCCGATCCGGTCGCCACGGTCGAGCGTATTTACAGGCACTTCGAACTCGACTTGAGCGACGAGGCCGAGGACCGAATGCGCCAGTTCCTGGCCCGCAATCCCAAGGACAAGCACGGCCGGCATCGCTATACGCTGGAGCAATTCGGTCTGAATCGCGCGGCTGAAAGCGAGCGCTTTGCCGCGTATCGCGAGCGTTTCGGTGTCTGACGCCGATCCGGATCCGGGCCGCTTGCTTGCGTTCTGATGCCGCTGGAGGCCGACTCGATGCACAATGAGTCATGAACCAGAAACCCGAACCCGCTTGTGCTGCGGCAGGATTGCTGCTTGCAGCGCTGCTGTTCCTGGCCGCAGTCGATATTCAGGCCGAGGGCGACATCCGCACCGGGATGGAGGCCGAGGTCACGACCGTGATTGTGGTGCGCCACGTCGAGAAGGTCGACGACTCCGACGATCCGCCGCTGAGTGCGGCCGGCGAGGCGAGGGCCCGGCTGCTGGTCGAGCTGCTGCAAGCCAACCCGCCGGATGCGATCTACGCCAGCCAGTACCGGCGCACGCAAGACACCGTGGCGCCGGCCGCTGCGCATTTTGGTCTGGAGGTCCGGATCGATCCGGTCGAGCGGCCGATCGAGGACTGGGCACGGCGCTTCGCCGGACAGCTGATCACCGCGCATCGGGGTCAGACCGTACTGGTCGCCGGCCACAGCAACACCGTGCCGATGCTGGTTGGGGCCTTGTGCGGCTGCGCGGTCGAGGCCATTGATGACTCGGTCTACGATCGGATCTGGCGGGTCTCGAGGCCCAGAACCGATGAAGCAAGCCTGACCATCAGCCGCTTCGGCGCCGAAACGAATGAGTCAACCGAGTCATGATCGAATCGATTGCAACACCGAGACGCCTGTCCTTCCTCGATCGCTTCCTGACGCTGTGGATCTTCGCCGCGATGGCGCTGGGCGTGGCGCTGGGCACGATCTTTCCGAGCTTTCCGGATGTGCTGGACTCGATGTCGGTGGGCAGCACCAACATCCCGATCGCGATCGGCCTGGTCCTGATGATGTATCCGCCGCTGGCGCGGGTGCGCTACGAGAAGCTGCCGCTGGTGTTTCGCGATACCCGGGTGCTGGCGCTGTCGCTGGTGCAGAACTGGCTGATCGGGCCGGTGCTGATGTTCGGACTGGCGGTGGTCTTTCTGCGCGATTACCCCGAGTACATGACCGGTCTGATCCTGATCGGGCTGGCGCGCTGCATCGCGATGGTGCTGGTCTGGAACCAGCTTGCCGGCGGTAGCAACCAGTATGTCGCTGCGCTGGTGGCGTTCAACTCGATCTTCCAGATCCTGTTCTTCAGCGTCTATGCCTGGTTCTTCCTGACCGTGCTGCCGCCGCTGTTCGGGCTGTCCGGCAGCGTCATTGATGTCGGCTTCGTCACCATCGCCAGGGCGGTGCTGGTCTATCTCGGGATTCCGTTCGCGGCCGGTTTTCTGACCCGGTATTTCCTGCGCAGGCAGCGTGGCGACGAGTGGTACGAGAAAAGATTCCTGCCCAGGATCGCGCCGGTCACGCTGATCGCGCTACTGTTTACCATCGCGGCGATGTTCTCGCTCAAGGGCGCGACCGTGTTCGAGCTGCCGCTGGATGCGCTGCGCATTGCGGTGCCGCTGGCGCTGTATTTCCTGATCATGTTCATCATCAGCTTCTGGACGGGCAAGTGGATCGGTGCGGACTACCCGCGCACCACCGCGATTGCGTTTACCGCGGCCAGCAACAATTTCGAACTTGCCATTGCCGTGGCCATCGCCGCCTTCGGCCTGGCCTCGCCGGTGGCCTTCGCCACGGTGATCGGGCCGCTGGTCGAAGTGCCGGTGCTGATTTCGCTGGTCAGCGTTGCCTTGTGGCTGAAGCGACGCTGGTTCGCCGACCGGCTCGAGGACCGCGCGGCATGAAGCAGCGGCGGATTCTGTTCCTGTGCCAGACAAATTCCGTGCGCCGAGACCGTGTCGACAGGAACGCCTGGTCAATTCCTATACAATTCTCGGCTTCGGGGCGCGATTGACGCCCCTGGAGTCCACAAATTCTTGAGCGCTTCCCTCACCCAGCTCTGCTCGATCCTGCTGCTTGCCATTGCGGCGTTCCTGCCGCTGTCCCTGCATGCCCAGAACGAAGATGCCGGGGTGCTGGTGCTGGGCCGGGTCAGCGACAACCCGGCACAACACTACGATCGGCTCCGGCCGATGCTCGATTACGTGGTCGAACGCATGGGCGATCTGGGCATTCACGAGGGGCGGGTGCTGATGGCGCGTGACGGCGCCGCGATGGTCAGCTATCTGCGTCAGGGCCGGGTCGACTGGGTCACCGAAACGGCCGGTGCGTCGGTCGCGATGCTGGATCGCGGCGGCGCCGAGCTTTTGGCGCTGAGCTGGCGCGGCGGGCTGGAAAACTATCATTCGGTGTTCGTGACCCGTAGCGACAGCGGCATCGACGCGCTTGACCAGTTGCGCGGCCGCAAGATCGGCTTCCAGCACCCGATGTCGACCAGCGCCTATCTGGTGCCGGCCGGCATGCTGCTGGCGCTCGATCTTCCGCTGGCGACCCTGCTGTCGCCGCTCGACACTGCGCCGGAAGACTTCGTCGGCTACGCCTTTACCGGTGCCGAGGCCAACTCCGTGGCCTGGCTGCATCAACGTCTGGTCGACGTGGCCGTGATCAGCAATCAGGACTGGGAACAGGAAGTCCTGTCTGTCCCGGCGTATGCGCGCGACCTGCAGATCATAGCCACCAGCCCGGACTACCCGCGCGCGCTGGAGCTGGTGCGCGGTAACTTGCCGGCGGTGATCCGCAACCGCCTGCTCGAGATCCTGCTGGAAGCCCATCGCACGGAGCAGGGGCGCGCTGTACTGCAAAGCTATTTCGGCACGCAGCGCTTCAGTCCGATCACGCCCGCCATCGAGTCACAGATCGATACGCTGCGACCACTGGTCGAGCGGGTTCGTCGGGAACTGCAGTGAGGCGACCGGTACTGACCCTGCGACGCAAGCTCGCCCTGACCCTGGCGCTGGTCGCCATGTCGATGCTCGGGGTGCTGGCAGGGCTGTGGTACACCGGTATTCGCACCAACGATGTGCTGGTCGAGCAAAGCAGCGAAGCACTGCGTCAGAACGCCCTGGAGTCGCTGCGCCAGCGAGGGATATTGAGCCTTGAATCGCTCGCTGAGTCGCTGCCCAACCTGCTCTATTACTACGACTTGAAGGGTCTGCGTGAGGCCATCGTCCCGGTGCTGCAACGGCCGGATGTGCGCTACGTCATGGTCTATGAACACGATGGCCGGCTGGTGCACGACGGCCGCGCCGCGCCGGAGGGTTTCGGTGAAGTGATGTCCGATCCGCTGGCGGCTACGGTGATCGGAGCCGAACGCCTGGTCGCGCAGTGGAGCGATGAGCTGCTTGACCTCAGTCGGCCGATTCTGCTCGGCAGTGTCCGTATCGGGGGCGTCCGGATCGGCCTGTCGCGAACCGCGACCGATACGCTGGTGGTGCGCGAACAGGCCCTGCTTGCCGAACAGCTGCGGCAGCGCTTCATCGCCCAGATGCGGCGTCTGATGATCGCGTTTGCATTGTTGCTGGCCGTCGGGGCGGTGGTTGCGGTTGTGGTGGCCCGCGGTCTGGTGCGACCGATTCGGGCGCTGGCCGACGCGACCCATCGATTGGCCGAGGGTCGCTACCATGAAGTCGAGCTGAAGAGCAGGCGCAGCGACGAGCTCGGGGTGCTGATCCGGGCCTTTGATTCCATGGCCCAGTCGCTGCAGCAGCATGATCGGGAGATTCGACGGATCGCCTACCAGGACGCCCTGACCGGTCTGCCGAATCGGCTCATGTTCCGCGAGCTGCTGGAACAGGCGATCGATACCCAGGCCCAGGCAAGGCGCGCACTGGGGCTGCTGTTCATTGATCTGGATGATTTCAAGCGCATCAACGATACCCTGGGCCATGATGTTGGCGACCAGGTGCTGGATGAATTTGCCCAGCGCCTGCAAGGCGTGCTGGAGCAGAGCGGTCCAGATTCGGGCGACGCCAAGCCGATCATCGCGCGGCTGGGCGGGGATGAGTTCGTCGCGCTGGTGTCGGGTGGTGAAATCCGGCAGCAGTGCCAGCGCCTCGCTGAAGGCATCACCGACTGCCTGGCGCTGCCTTTCGTAATCGGCGGCAAGCGCCTGTTTCTCGGCGCCAGCATCGGCATCACGCTATTTCCCGAAGACGCGCGTTCGTCGCGCCATCTGCTCAAATGCGGTGATCTGGCGATGTATCAGGCCAAGCTGGAGGGCAAGAACTGCCTGTTCTGGTACAGCGACCATTTGACGGTCAATGCCGAGGAAAGCCTGCGTCTGGAACAGGCTTTGCGCGAGGCGCTGTCCACGGAGCGGCTCGAAGTTGCCTACCAGCCGCTGTTTTGTCTCCGGAGCGGCCGCATGATCGGAGCTGAGGCGCTGGTGCGCTGGAATGAAGCCGGTCGCGGCGAGGTCGCGCCGGAACGACTGATTGCGGTGGCCGAGGCCAGCTCGTTGATCGATGATCTCGGCATCTACGTGCTCGAACGGGCCTGTCGCGATGGCGCGGCGTGGCAGGCCCAGGTGCCGGGCCTGCGTGTCGGCGTCAACATTTCTGGTCGCCAGTTGCTGCGTCGAGACCTTTCTGAACTGGTTGATCAGAGTCTGGCGCGACACGGTCTTCCGCCCGAGTGCCTGACGCTGGAATTGACCGAGTCCAGCCTGCTGCATGATCGTGACTTCACCGCCCAGGTGCTCAAGCGCCTGCGGGAGCACGGCGTCAGTGTCTGGCTGGACGACTTCGGTACTGGATTCTCCGGTCTGGGCTACCTGCGTCAGCTCCAGGTCCAGGGCGTCAAGATCGACCGAAGTTTCATCACCGATCTGCAGGCCGACGGTGACGATCTGGCATTGACCTCGGCCATCATCGCGATGGCGCATTCGATCGGCATGCGTGTGGTGGCCGAAGGTGTCGAGACCGTCGAACAGCTGGAACTTTTACGCCAGCGCAACTGCGACCTGGTCCAGGGCTTTTTGCTGGCCCGTCCGATGCCGGCGGCTGAAGTTCCCGGCTTTCAGCCGCCGCCCGGCCTGCTCGCCATCCACAATGACAGCGTCGACGCAGCCAAGGAATGAGCCGCCCTGCGAGGCGAGCCTTACAAGTTCAGCGGTAGCGAATCACCGAATGCACCGGCAGCGGCACGCGCTCGGCACCGGCCAGGAATTCCAGTTCGATCAGCACCGCCGCGCCGACGACTTCGCAGCCGGCCTCGGCGAACAGTTCGCAGGTCGCGGCCATCGTGCCGCCGGTCGCGAGCACATCGTCGATGACCAGTACGCGGTGGTCTTCCTGCACCGCGTCGGCATGAATTTCGACCGCGTCGGTGCCGTATTCCAGCGCATATTCGCGTCGGATCGTTTGACGCGGCAGCTTGCCGGGCTTGCGCACCGGCACGAAGCCCGCACCCAGCGCGCGCGCCACGCCGACGGCGAAGATGAAGCCCCTGGATTCGATTCCCGCGACGAGGTCGATGCCGCGGCCGACGAAGGGTTCGTAGAGCCGGTCCACGGCCCAGGCCATGCCCTCGGGGCTGGCCAGCAGCGGCGTGATGTCCTTGAACACGATGCCGGGCTCGGGCCAGTCGGGCACGTCGCGGATCAGCTGTTCGAAGTTGTGTGCGTCGATCGTCATGCTCGGATTGTCCGGAATCTGGAGGCGCTCATGCAGATGGTACTCCGGGCAATGCGGCGATAATGGGGCCGATCGTGCACCAGGATGACCCGACCATGCAGGCCGAAAACGAAACCGCCGCCGCGGTTGGCAATGATCCGGTAGCCCGGCTGATCGGCGGCCAGGGACCGCTGGTGCTCAAGATCGGCTCCTCATTGCTGGTCGGTGTCGACGGCAGCCCCCGGCTTGACTGGATGCGGCACCTGGTCGCCGCTCTCGCGCGCCGGCCGGGACCGGTGGTTCTGGTCTCCTCCGGGGCCATTGCGCTGGGGCGACGCGTGCTCGGTCTGGCCGGACGGCCGGCCAGCCTTGCCGAGGCCCAGGCCTGTGCCGCCGTTGGTCAGATCCGGCTGGCCGGGCTGTGGTCGGAGGTCTGGGCCGCCGAGCAGCGCACCGCGGCGCAGCTGTTGCTGACGGTCGGTGATCTTGATGATCGTCGCCGCTACCTGAACGCGCGCAACACGCTGGAAACCTTGCTGGCCGCAAACGTGGTGCCGGTGGTCAATGAGAACGATACCGTCGCGACCGGCGAGATCCGCTTTGGCGACAACGACCGGCTCAGCGCGCGGGTGGCGCAGCTGGCCGGTGCTGAATTGCTGGTGCTGCTGAGCGACGTCGATGGTCTGTTTGACGCCGATCCGAAGCGCAATCCCGAAGCTCGATTGATCACCGAGGTCAAGACCGTCGATGCTCGCATCGAGGCGCTGGCCGAGGGCCCGGATGCACTCGGCTTTGGCACCGGCGGGATGGTCAGCAAGCTGGTCGCGGCGCGAATGGCCAGCTCGGCTGGCTGCCCGGTGTTGCTGACCAGCGGCCTGGGTGATGCCGAGCCGCTGGCGCGCTACCTGGACAGCGGTCGCGGCACGCTGTTCCATGCCTCGAGCCGACCGCTGGCTAGACGCAAGCAGTGGCTGCAGTCACTGCAGTTGTCCGGCGGTACGCTGCGGCTGGATGCCGGTGCCGTAGCTGCGCTGCAGCGCGGCGCCAGCCTGCTGGCGCGCGGTGTGGTCGCGGTCGATGGGGTATTCGGTCGCGGCGAACTGGTGAGTATCGCAGGACCCGGCGGCGTGATCGGCCAGGGCCTGAGCGGCTACGCTTCAGACGAACTGGAACGTATCCTCGGGCGGCATAGTGCCGATTTCGAGGCCGTGCTTGGCTACGCCGGCCGCGGTCCTGCGGTGCATCGGGATGACCTGGTCCTGTTTTCGAGCTGAAGCTATCGGATCCGGGCCGAGTGACGCACAATCGAGTCGGCATTGCACGCTGCCGGTACATGAAGTGGCGATTCACCGTGTCGACAGTGCCTCGAGGATGCGGTAGATGCTGGTTTCGTTGTTGGTCAGGCCCGCTGTCCGCAGTCCAGATGGCGCGATCCTGACGAGGCGGTCAAACAGGCTGTCGCTGATTTCGCGCAGATCGCTTGTTGTCGAGACCATGCCGACGTGGCTTTCAGGCGGATCCATGGCGGAAATGTGCGCGCCGAATCTGGCCTCGGCCCAGGCCAGATCATCGGCCATGTTGGCAAACAGGCGGCGATAGATCGCCTCTGAAAACGACAGATGAAGCGCTGGATCGGCGATTGCCGCGAGCTTGCCGAGCAGCCGTTTGGCGGTGGCGGTGGTCAGGTCGGGCTTGCCTCTGGTCGCTCGATGACGGTGGAAAATGTACATCAGCTGGACCAGTTCGAAGGGCAGGGCTTCGTTCTCGAACGCAACGCGACTGCCGTCGACCGGGATGTCGAGCTTGCTGCAGAAATCGGTGACGACGCTGCCATCGATCAGGCAGTCCCGGTCGAACAGCGAAATATCGACGCTGGCTTCGCCGAATACCTCGTAGTAACCGGCGAATTCGGCGCGGTAGGAATAGTTCGGTTGGCCGGCGATGACACCGTCGATGTCAGTGCTGTCGCCCCGGAACTTCAGTGACTGCTGGCACAGGCTCGGGATCAGCTGCACGGCCGGACGCGCATAGCCGATCACGCGGATGTTGCTGAAGCGGCGTTTCAGGTAATCGCGCAGCCGGCTCAGTTCTTCGGTATCAAGGTTGGCCATTCCCTCGCCGGACAGGATGAGCTTGCGCGACCCGACACGGCGCAGGATTTGAGTGAACTGGAGGCGGTAGATGGCCCGCAGCGCCGCGTTGGCAATGGTGCCGAACATCGCTGAGTGACCGTGAAACGGGATGCGCAGCCGCGATGAGAACAGCAACCAGAGTGGATAGGAGTGGTTGCCGCGGGTTTTGAAGAACCGGGCGTACAGCAGTGAATCGTCCTGATAGCCGTCGAGGAACGCCTGGATCGATGTCGAGCCGGTCTTGTGGCCTCCAATATGCAGAATGCAGGTGGTCGCGGGTTCGACCCGTCGATATTTCTGACTGTATTGTAAGTCACTGGTTTTCCATAGCTCGGGTCGTCGCGATTTCTTCCGGGGTGGCCTGCCTGTGCGCCTGCTATTCTGCATGATCAGCCGGCGTGCCCGGTTTGGCCGGACGGCCGGGCGGCGCATCGCGGCTTCTCATCCCGAGCGATCCGGAGAATCGGGCAATAGCAGTGCAAGGAGCAGAGAACAAGGAGCAAGGATGACTCAGCCCGAGCAGGTGATCGAGCGCCTGGGACGAGCCGCACGGAATGCGGCCCGGGTTCTGGCTGCTTGCGCGACCGGGGCGAAGAACCGGGCGCTGCAGGCCGCGGCCGAGCGGGTACGCGCCACTGCCGGCGCAATCCTTGATGCCAACGCCCGCGATCTGGATGCTGCGCGTGGGCGCGGGCTGCACGGCGCGCTGCTCGACCGGCTGCTGCTCGACCAGCGGCGTCTCGAAGCTGTCGCTGCCGGGCTCGAACAGGTCGCATCGCTGCCGGATCCGGTCGGGCGCGAACTGGCGCGCTGGATCCGCCCGAACGGTCTCGACATCGCGCGGGTCGCGGTGCCGATCGGCGTGATCGGCGTGATCTACGAGTCGCGCCCGAACGTGACCGCCGATGCCGCCGCGCTGTGCCTCAAGGCCGGCAATGCGGTAATCCTCCGGGGCGGTTCCGAGGCGGTTCACAGCAACCGGGCGATTCATTCCGCGATCGTGGCCGGGCTGGAACAGGCCGGCATCGATGCCGCTGCGGTCCAGATGGTGCCCGATCAGGATCGGGCCCTGGTCGGCGCCCTGCTGGGCGCGCATCAATTCATCGACGTGATCGTCCCGCGCGGCGGCAGGTCGCTGGTCGAGCGGGTGCAGCGCGATGCCCGGGTGCCGGTATTTGCCCATCTCGAAGGCAACAACCACCTGTACTGGCACCCCAGCGCCGATCCGGCGATGGCGATCGAGGTCATCGTCAACGCCAAGATGCGTCGCCCCGGCATCTGCGGTGCGCTGGAGACGCTGCTGATCGACCGCGACTGTCTCGAACATCTGCCGCATCTTGCCGATGCGCTGGCAGCGCTCGGCTGCGAATTGCGCGGCGACCCGGCAGCCTGCAGGGTCGAATCTCGGCTGCGGCCGGCCAGCGCATCCGACTGGGCCACTGAATATCTCGATGCAGTCCTCGCGATCCGTACCGTCGACGGGCTCGATGCGGCAATGGCGCATATCGCCGAGTACGGCTCGGGGCATACCGACGGCGTGCTGGCCGGAGATCGGGATATCGCCGAGACCTTCCTGGACCGGGTCGACAGCGCGATCGTAGTGCACAACGCATCGACCCAGTTCGCCGACGGCGGCGAGTTCGGCTTCGGCGCCGAAATTGGTATTGCCACCGGACGCCTGCACGCGCGCGGTCCGATCGGGCTGGAGCAATTGACAAGCTTCAATTACCGGATCCGCGGCAGCGGCCAGGCGCGCCCCTGAATTCCGCCCGGGTCGGCGTGTACCATTCCGACGACGATTGCGCGCGACTGTCCACCGACTTGAAAAGGAGTGATGAAATGCGTCCAAGTCCTTTCCCGGGCCAGTTCCAGGGCTTGTCCCCGGGGGTGTTGCTGAGGGTATTCCCGGGTCTGCTCCTGATTTGCGCCCTGGCCGCGCAGGCGGCCGACTCACCGCGCCGGCTCGATGCCGAGCTGCTGTGGCAGATCGAGCGCATCGGCGCGCCGGTGATTTCTCCAGACGGCGCGCGGGTGGTGGTGCCCGTGACCTCGTATGAGATGGATTCGGATGAGTCCGAGACCCGTCTCTGGCTGCTTTCCAGCAGCGACGACGCGCTGCAGCGGCCGCTGACTGCCGCCGGACAGAGTGCTTCCAGCCCGGTGTTCTCACCCGACGGGGCGCGCCTGGCGTTTGTGGCCAAGCGCAGTGATGACGAGGTCGGCCAGATCTATCTGCTGCCGATGGATGTGCCGGGCGAGGCCGAGCGCCTGACCGAGCTTCCGACCGGGGTCAGCGCCGTAAAGTGGGTGGATGAGCACCTCTACTTCATCTCCAGCGTCTGGCCCGGCAAGAGTTTCGACGAGATGGCCGAGGCACTGAAGGCCGAAAAGGATTCGAAGGTCTCGGCAAAGGCCTGGGGTGCGATGCCGGTTTCGTTCTTTGACCGCTTTCTCGATGCCGAGCGCCAGAACCACCTGTTCCGGATCCCGGCGGCCGGCGGTGAAATCGAGCGCCTGACCGAGGCCACCGGCCGGATGCTGAACCCGGGCAGTGCCGGCAGCGGCGACTATGACGTCTCGCCTGACGGGCGCTTGCTGGCCTTCGTCGCCGATGCGGCCGCGGACGGTATCGATCCTGATCCCGACCTGTTCCTGCTCGAAATTGGTGCAACCGAGCCGGTCAACCTGACCCGGGGCAACAAGGCGCCCGATTTCGCGCCGCTGTTTTCGCCCGATGGCAGCATGCTGGCCTTCATTCGCCAGCATATCCCGGGCTTTTATGCCGATCAGCACAAGCTGATGATTCACGAGCTGGGCACCGGCCGGACCCGACTGGTGCTGGACGACTGGGACCGCTCGGCCGACGGTCTGGTCTGGTCGCCGGACTCGGCCGGCTTGTTTGGCGCGATCGACGATGCCGGCACGCGACGGGTCTATTTCCTGCCGCTGAGCGGCGGCGATCCGGTCGCGATCACCGGAGCCACCGACTTCGACAGCATCGCGATCGGCGGCGACGGCACGCTGGTGGCGCGCGACCAGAGCTTCCTGTATCCGCCGCGCATTGTCCGGATTGAACCGGAGTCGGGTCAGACCCGGCGGCTGGAGAACTTCAACGATGCGCTGCTGGCCGAGGTCGAACTCGGCAGCTACGAGTCGGTCACCTATCCCGGCGCCGACGGTGCCGAGATCCAGATGTGGGTGCATTACCCGCCCGGCTTTGACCGCGACAGCAAGTACCCGCTGTTCCTGCTGATCCACGGCGGCCCGCATGGCGCGATTACCGACACCTTCCACTTCCGCTGGAATGCACAGACCTTCGCCTCCTGGGGTTATGTCACGGCCTGGCACAACTTCCACGGCTCGACCGGGTTTGGCCAGGATTTTGCCGATGCGATCAACCCGGACTGGGTCAGCAAGCCCTACGCCGACACGATCGCGGCGGCCGAGTGGCTCGCCGGGCAGCCGTGGATCGATGCCGAGCGCATGGTCGCCGGCGGCGGCAGCTACGGCGGTTACCTGTCGTCGATTCTGCTCGGGCGCGAGCACCCGTTCAATGCGCTGGTGATCCACGCCGCGGTCTACGACCTCTACGCCCAGACCGCGGCCGATTTCGCGGTGCATGAGCAGCGTTTTGGCGCGTACTGGGAAAATCCGGAGATCTACCGCGCCATCTCGCCGCACTATCAGGCCGGCAAGTTCGACACGCCAAGCCTGATCCTGCACGGCCAGCGCGACCTGCGCGTGCCGGTCGGTCAGGCGTTCTCGATGTTCCGTGCGCTGCAACGCCGTGGCGTGGAATCGCGGCTGGTCTATTACCCGGACGAGAACCACTGGGTCCTCAAGCCGAACAACTCGCTGAACTGGTACGGCGAGGTGCGTGACTGGATTGCGCGCCATGCCGCGCCGGGCCCGATCGAGGCGGATGCCGTGCCGTGATCGAGCGCATTTCGCCGGTGGTCCAGGCGATTGCGTTGCTGACACTCAGCAACGTGTTCATGACCTTTGCCTGGTATGCGCATCTGAAGGAGCTGAATCACAAGCCGTGGATCATCGCGGCGCTGGTCAGCTGGGGCATTGCACTGTTCGAGTATTTGCTGCAGGTGCCGGGCAACCGGATCGGCCATAGTGTGCTGTCGATCGCAGAATTGAAGCTGATTCAGGAGATCATCACGCTTTCGGTGTTCGTGCCGTTTGCGCTGCTCTACCTCAAGGAGCCGCTGAAGCTCGATTACCTGTGGGCGGCCTTGTGCCTGGTCGGCGCGGTCTACTTTGCATTCCGGTCGCATTTGAGCTGATGCAAGGCGTTCAAGGGCTCTCGAACTGTACTGCTTCAGGCCGCGATCGTTGAATGTGTGAAAGCTGGGGGAGCTTGTCCCGGTCCCGCTGGATGGGTCGTGCAGCGTCATTCGATCCGGCGCCATGCCGAACAGGAGCGCCGCTCACGAGTTATCCTCATGCGCTGCGCGTTCGTTGAACAAGCCAGGAAATGAAGCAAGCCTATGAATGACACGATGCTGAAAGCCGATCAACCGCAGGCTGCTGCAGTCGCCTTTCAGAACCGGATTCTTGCCGAGGTGTCCAGAACCTTTGCATTGACCATTCCGGCCTTGCCTGAGCGCTTGCGTGCTTCGGTGACCAATGCCTACCTGCTGTGTCGGATCGCCGATACCATCGAGGATGATCCCGCGCTGGATCTGGCCGCCAAGAAAGTCTGGGGGGATCGCTTTGTTGCCGCGATCCATGGGGTCTGTCCGGTCGCTGATTTTGCCCGCGAGCTCGCGCCGCGGCTGTCGAGCGCAAGCCTTCCAGGCGAGCACGAGCTGATCCGGCAAAGCGGCCAGGTGCTGGGTGTGACCCATTCACTGTCGGTGCGCGAGCGCGCTGCGCTGGAGCGCTGCGTGGCGTTGATGAATGCCGGCATGCTGCGCTACCAGCAGCGCGCCAGCCTGGCCGGTCTGCCGGACATGCGGGCGCTCAATGAATATTGTTATTTTGTCGCCGGTGTGGTCGGCGAGATGCTGACCGAGTTGTTCTGCGAGCATTCGCCCGAGATCGCTTGCCGACGGCAGCAGCTGCTCGAATTGGCGCCTTCATTTGGCCAGGGCTTGCAGATGACCAATATCCTGAAAGACATCTGGGAAGATCGTCGACGCGGTGTGTGCTGGTTGCCGCGGACCGAATTCGGTCTGGATCCGTCCGGACGGGACGATCTGATCGGCGCGATGGAACCGGAGGCATTTCGACAGCGGCTGGAAAATCTGGTGATCGTGGCGCACGGACATCTGCGCAATGCGCTGGAATACACCCTGCTGATCCCGAGGCGTTTTGCGGCGATTCGTCGCTTCTGTCTGTGGGCGCTGGGGATGGCCGTGCCGACACTCGACAACATCTATCACAACAGCGCCTTCAGCGCCGGGCGGGACATCAAGATCTCGCGTCGGCAGGTGCGCCGCATCGTGCGCAACTATGGCCTGTTTGCCGGTCAGGACTGGATTCTGAAGCGCATGTTCAGAGCGGCCTCGGCGCGCTTGCCCCGATCCGACCCGGGTGTCCGGGCGGGCCTCGATGCGATCGCGCAAGCGGCCGCGGCTCGCGTCGAGAGGACTCAGAATGCAGAAATCGACAACCGTTCCCTGAGCACCGGTCGGCATGTCTGAAAGCCAGCGAGATTTCGAGCCGGCACGGTCTGGTTCTGGTTTCAAGCCCGGTGGCATGTAAGCCGTGTTGCTGCAGCAGCTGGCAAGCAAGCGCTGTGCGCAGGGACCGCGATGCCTCCCCGGTGCGCGTGAATTCATGCACATGCAACGGATAAATCAATACAAGCAATTGGCGGTGGCCGAAAAATGTACTTGTTGAAAAAGATGCTCGCGACGACAACAGCCCTGGAGCAGGCGCCGCTGGACCGGTCTGCGGCCGAGTCGCTTCGCGATCCGGTGCCTGCGGCGCTGAATGAGCCCTCGCTCGACGCAACGATCCGGCGCGCGATCGACCGGCTGTTGGCCGATCAGCAGCCCGACGGGCACTGGATCTACGAACTCGAAGCCGACGCGACGATTCCTTCCGAATACGTCTGCTATCTGCACTACATGGATGATCGTGCCCCTGAGCTGGAGCGCGACATCGCGGCATTTCTGCTTGATCAGCAACAGCAGGATGGTTCCTGGCCGCTGTTTCACGGCGGCGACGGTGATCTGTCGTGCACCGTCAAGGCCTACTACGCCCTGAAGCTGGTGGGTCATGATCCCGAAAGCCCACCGATGATCCGCGCGCGCGACTGGATTCTGGCCCATGGTGGGGCCGAGCACAGCAACGTCTTCACGCGCATCCTGCTGGCGTGGTTCGGTCAGGTTCCCTGGTCTGCCGTACCGTACATGCCGGTCGAGATCATGCTCTTGCCGCGCTGGTTCTTCTTCAATCTGGGCAAGGTTTCGTACTGGTCGAGAACCGTGATGGTGCCGCTGTTCATTTTGTTCACGCTGCGCGCGCGAGCGGCCAATCCCGGGAATGTCGGTATCTCCGAGTGCTTTGCTTCGCCGCCCATGGAAATCCAGCACTGGTTCGCAGTGCGTTCACCCTTGAACCGGGTATTCATCTGGATGGATGCTTTCGGCCGTCGCTGTGATCCGCTGATTCCGCGTTTCGTGCGCACGCGGGCAATGAACAGTGCCGAGCAATGGCTGGTCGAGAGGCTGAACGGACTCGATGGACTCGGAGCGATCTTTCCCGCGATGGTGAATGCCTCGATCGCGCTGAAGGAGCTGGGCTACAGCGAAGACGATCCACTTCGGCGACAGGCGCGTGCAGCCATCGATCGCTTGCTGGTGCGGCGCAGGAACGGGCAGGTGTATTGCCAGCCCTGTGTGTCGCCGGTCTGGGATACCGGTCTGGCTGCGCTGGCACTGAATGCGAGCCAGGAAGAGGATGCACGCCAGGCCGCCACGCGCGGCCTCGACTGGCTGGCGGATTGTCAGCTTGCGGATGAGCCGGGCGATTGGCGCCGCGATCGGCCGCAGCTGGCCGGGGGCGGCTGGGCTTTCCAGTACAACAATCCGCATTATCCCGATCTTGATGACACCGCCATGGTCGGCTGGGCGATGGTCGATCATGATGTCGAGCGTTATCGCGACCCCATCGACCGCGCCACAGCGTGGTTGACCGGCATGCAGAGCAGCAACGGCGGCTTTGGCGCCTTCGATGTCGACAACACCGCCGAATACCTCAATCAGATTCCGTTCGCCGATCACGGCGCGCTGCTGGATCCGCCGACGGCCGATGTCTCGGCGCGCTGCCTGCTGCTGTATGCGCGTCTCGATCAGCCGCATCATCGTGAGGCGCGCGATCGCTTGCGTCAGTATCTGCTGGCCGAGCAGCAAGCAGACGGGTCCTGGTTCGGCCGTTGGGGCACGAATTACATCTATGGCACATGGTCGGCCCTGACCGCACTGGGTGCGGACGGAATGCTGCGCAATCGCGCAGCGATCGATCGCGCCGTGCAATGGCTGGAGAGCGTTCAGCGCGACGACGGCGGCTGGGGCGAGAGCAACCAGAGCTATTACGACCCGACGCTTGCCGGAAAGGCGGGTTGTTCGACGGCGTTCCATACCGCCTGGGCACTGCTGGCACTGGTGGCCGCCGGCCGCGCTCACTCGATTGCCGCACAGCGCGGCGCCGACTGGCTGGTCGAGCATCAGGACGACGACGGTGCCTGGCACGACCCCTGGTTCACCGCGCCCGGGTTCCCGCGCATCTTCTACCTGAAGTATCACGGTTATTCGCACTATTTTCCGCTCTGGGCCATGGCCGAGGTTCGCAACGCATGGCAGAGCCCGCCGGTCAGGGTATGCCACTGAAGCTCGGATTACTGATCGCGCTGCGGCGCGAGGCGGTCGGGCTCGACCAATCGCGTCTCGGGCAGCTTGGCTGCAGCTTCCAGATCACCGGGCCCGGGCCGGAAGCCGCGCGCGCGGGGGCCCGGCGGCTGCTGGAACAGGGTGTGCGGCTGTTGCTCAGTTGGGGTAGCGCCGGCGCGCTGGATGATCTTGCGCCCGGAACAGTGCATGTACCGGATCGCGTGCGCAGCGCCTCCGGTGTGGAAATGTTCCTGGATGCTTCGTTCAGTGAACTGCTGGCACAGCACTTCGAGCCGATCGGGCCGGTGCATCGGGGCCTGCTGTTCAGCGCCGCGCAGCCGATCCGGAGCGCGTCCGACAAGCGTGCCTTGCGCGGGCAGACCGGAGCGGTGGCGGTCGATATGGAGACCCATGCGATTGCCGTCGAGGCTGCGGCCAGAGGCGCGGCCGCGGCTGCGCTGCGGGTGATCGTGGATGCGCAAGACATGCCGCTGCCGCCGGCAGCGCTTGCTGCGCTGGACGGGCCTTCGATCCGGATCGACCGCCTGCTGGCCAGCCTGATTCGTCAGCCGCAGCAAATACCCGCACTGGTCGCGCTGGCGCGCGCCTCTGGCCGCGCCCGGGCTGGGTTGCGGGCATGTGCTCGTCGCATGCCGGACCTGCTGGCCGGTCGGGAATTCGGCGCCTTTCAGGAAGCAGATCGTGAATCCGGTGTGGTCGAGCGCAATATCTAGCTGCGGCAGCGGGTCTGGAATGTAAGGATTCAATCGGGCTGTGGATAAGATGCTTTCCGGCCGTGCTCCGCTATCATCACTTCAATCGAAACGAGAAAAGAACCCATGGGCATTCCACTGATTCAGCAGTATCGCGTTGCCAGGTATCTGCTTGAGAAAAAGCTTTCCGGGGAGCAACGATTTCCACTGGTGCTGATGCTGGAGCCGCTGTTCCAGTGCAATCTGGCCTGCGCCGGCTGCGGCAAGATCGACTATCCGAAAGAAACCCTGCAGCGGCGCATGTCGGTCGAGGACGCGCTCAACGCGGTTGATGAATGCGGCGCGCCGATGGTCTCGATTCCCGGCGGCGAGCCCCTGATTCACAAGGACATGCCCGAGATCGTGCGCGGCATCATCGAGCGCAGGAAATTCGTCTACCTGTGCACCAACGCGATCCTGATGAGCAAGAAGATGGATGAGTATCAGCCGTCGCCCTACTTCACCTGGTCGGTGCATCTTGACGGCCTGAAGGACCGGCACGATGAATCGGTATGCCAGGACGGTGTATTCGACAAGGCGATCGAAGCCATTCGCGAGGCGCTGGATCGCGGCTTCCGCGTCACCACCAACTGCACCCTGTTCGATGGCGAAGTTCCCGAGCAGGTGGCCGAGTTTTTCGACTATGTCACCGCGCTGGGCGTGGAAGGCATTACGGTTTCGCCCGGCTTCACCTATGAACGCGCGCCGCGCCAGGATGTGTTTCTGGGCCGCAACAAGTCGAAGAAGTTGATGCGCGATATCTTCCGTGTCGGCAAGCAGCGGGGTCGCAAGTGGCCGATGAATCACTCCTCGCTGTATCTTGACTTCATTACCGGCAATCAGACCTATCAGTGCACGCCCTGGTCGAATCCCACCTACAACATCTTCGGCTGGCAAAAGCCCTGTTACCTGCTGGTCGACGAGGGTTATGCCGCCAGTTTCCGTGAGCTGATGGAAGATACGCCTTGGGAGGCCTATGGCGTCGGCCGCAACAAGAAGTGCGACAACTGCATGGCGCATTGTGGTTATGAGGGTACCGCGGTGGTCGATACCTTCAATCACCCGCTCAAGGCGCTCGGCGCGTGGATGCGCGGACCGCGCACCGAAGGCGAGTATGCGCCCGACTTGCCGAACTTCGAGCAGGCGCAACAGGAGGCGCAACAACGCAAGAGCATTCCGGTGCAGGTGATGAGCGACTGACATGCTGCTCGAGCTGGCCGGGGCAGCGGCTGCCGCCTGGTTGCTGAATCTGGCATTGCCGTGGCGGCCCTGGAGCACGCGCGAGCGCATTGAAGCCGCAAGCCGCGGTGAATCCGTGGCCGGGTCGATTGGCGTGCTGATCCCGGCACGCAATGAGGCGCAGTCGATCAAGCGCGTACTCGATTCTCTGGCCGGCCAGTCGGGTATCGCGCGGATCGTCGTCGTGGATGATCGTTCCACCGATGGCACGGCGGCGGTGGCGGCAACGGTTGCCGGTGTCGAGGTTCTGACCGGCAGCGAGACACCGCCTGGGTGGTCCGGCAAGTTGTGGGCGCAGCAGCAGGGCCTCGAGGTTCTGGATACGCCGTTGCTGTTGCTGCTCGATGCCGATATCGAGCTGGATCCCGGCCTCGTCGCAGCACTTCATTCAAAGCTGCACCAAGAGCGGCTGGACCAGGTTTCGGTCATGGCCAGCCTGCCGGTCGGCTCGCTTCCGGAGAGGCTCTTGCTGCCGGCATTCGTATATTTCTTCAAGCAGCTCTATCCGTTTGCCTGGGTCAATCGCGACGACCGGCCATGTGCCGCCGCTGCCGGCGGATGCGTACTGCTGCGGCGTGATCTGTTGCTGCGGGCCGGGGGCTTTGCTGCATGGAAAGCCGCGCTGATCGACGATTGCGAACTGGCGCATCGGCTTCGCGAGTGCGGCGGTCGGATCTGGATCGGTCTGAGCCATGGCGTGCGCAGTCTTCGCCGTCATCCGGACTTCGGTTCGGTACTGGATGGGGTGCGTCGTACCGCCTATACCCAGTTGCGTCGATCGCCCGTGCTGCTGCTGGTGGTGGTGGCAGTCATGCTGCTGCTGTTTCTGGTGCCGCCGCTGGCCTTGTTCGTTGGCTTGATCCGCGCCGAGGCCCCGCTGATTGTGGCGGGCGGGGCGGGCTGGTTGTTGATGGCGATTGCTTATCTTCCGCAGCTGCGCTTCAGCGGTCTGCATCCGGCCTGGGCGGTGTCACTGCCGCTTGCCGGTCTGCTGTTTCTGAAGGCCACGATCGAGTCGGCCTGGCGTCACCAGTTCGGCACCGGTGCTGACTGGAAAGGTCGCCGTTACGGGTGATCCGCACACCTCCCGAGCGTTCCCGGTAGCACGGGCGCTGCTCTTCCGAGTCCATCCTGATCGGCGCAGATCGTCGCTCAATCGTTGCTCAATCGGAGCACGATCGCAGCGTAATCGACGCACGACTGTAGTCGATCGGGTCAGGCGGCTGCCGCCACTTGCACCGACGGGGCCTCCCGAATCGATCGCCCGCGGATCAGGTCGGCGCCCTTCTCGGCGATCATGATCGTCGGTGCGTTGGTGTTGCCGCCGATCAGGGTCGGCATCACCGAGGCATCGACCACGCGTAAACCCTCGATGCCGCGGACTCTCAGTTCCGGGTCGACCACGGAATCAGCATCGTCGCCCATGCGGCAGGTGCCGACCGGGTGATAGATCGACTCGGCCTTGTTGCGGATGAATTCGATCAGGCCGGCGCGGTCGGTCACATCGCCGCCGGGGTGAATCTCGTGTCCGCGAAACGGTTTGAACGCCGGTTGTTCAAGAATTTCGCGCGAGACCCGGATGCACTCGATCATCATCTCGAGGTCTTCCGCTTCGGACAGGTAATTGGCGTGGATCGCAAGCGGCTGGCGCGGGTCTTTCGAGCGCAACGCCAGGTGTCCTCGGCTCGCGGGGCGCAGATTGCAGGCATGCAGGGTGTATCCATCGCCCGGCAGCCGATTGCGGCCGTGGTCGTCGAGCAGTGCCGGCACGAAGTGCATCTGGATGTCGGGCCTTGGCCGCGTGCTGCGGCCGCTGGCGATGAAGCCGCCGGCCTCGGCGATATTCGAGGTGCCGATGCCCTCGTGGAACAGGAAGTACTTCAGCCCGACTGCGAGTTCGTTGAGGTGGTCGTAGGTGACCGGCTGCGAGCAGCGGGTCAGGGTCATCACGTCGAGGTGATCCTGCAGATTGCGGCCGACTCCGACGAGCGCATGTGCAACCCTGATTCCAGCGGTCTCGAGCATTTCGGCCGGGCCGATGCCGGACAGCATCAGCAGTTGCGGCGAATTGATCGCGCCGCCGGCCAGCAGTACTTCGCGCTCGGCGCGGGCGGTATGCAGCAGGCCGCGCCGACGGTACTCGATGCCGACCGCGCGACCGCCTTCGAGCACGATCCGGGTCGTCAGTGCGCCGGTGCGCACGGTGAGATTGGGGCGGCCGAGCGCCGGGCGCAGGTAGCCGCGCGCGGTGCTGCAACGGCGACCGTCTCTCTGGGTCACCTGATACAGGCCGAAGCCGCGCTGGACCGGGCCGTTGAAATCGACGTTGCGGAAATATTCGGCCTGTTCGGCAGCCTGGATGAACACCCGGCTCAATTCGTTGACGTGCTGCAGGTCGGCCACGCCCAGCGGGCCATCGGTGCCGTGGTGCTCGGATGCGCCACGGATCTGGTCCTCGGCGCGCTTGAAGTAGGGCAGGACCTCGTCGAAGCCCCAGCCGGAATTGCCGAGCTCGCGCCAGTCGTCGTAATCGCTGGCATGGCCGCGCACATAGCACATCGCGTTGATCGAGCTCGAGCCGCCGAGCACGCGTCCGCGCGGCCAGTACAGCCGGCGACCGTTCAGATGGGGCTCGGGCTCGGTGTCGTAATTCCAGTTCAGCGACTTGAACCGCACCAGCTGGGCCAGGCCGGCCGGCATGTGAATGAACGGATTCCAGTCGCGTGGGCCGGCTTCGAGCAGCAGCACACGGCACTCTCCGTCCTCACTGAGTCGGCGAGCGAGCACGCAGCCGGCCGATCCCGCGCCGACGATGATGTAATCGAAACTATCCGCCATGAAATTCTCCTGGGCTCCGGCATCTGGAAATTCGCGATCGGCCGACAGGGGTCGGATCCGACGCAAGCCACTTCCCCGAAGCGCGGTCGTTTGTGCGGGTTCGTCGCGGTCGATGCGTGCCGAGCTGTCTGTCCGGACCCAGCTTGGAAGATACCGCAAACTTCTCGAGCGTGGCGACCAGATACGCCTTTCAGAGCGTGACTGTACGACCTTGACCCCGGACTATTCAGTGCGCCCCGAGGGCGCGGTTTACCAGTGGAGGAAGGTTCCACCCAGATAGTAGTCGATTGATCTGGTAGCTGACGAGCGGCTTCATCGGGTAACTGGTGGGGCTGAAGCCTCGTGACAAAGGCCGCGCTTTCAGCGGTTGAGCGATCCAGCGGGCCGTAACGCGAGTGAAGTCTGAGCAGGCCTCGAAAGTGAGTCAAGCGGATGCCGACCCGCCCCCATGCCGGGGAAGGCTGTATGGACGGGGAAGGAATCGACGCATGCACCCGTTTGATCCGCCGGGGTAGTGGGCACGGCACGCTGGAAAGGTAAACCGGGTAACGGGGGAGACCCGCATCTGGCGAGGGGTCGCGACCCTCGCCACCGCGCCAGGCGCGGTGGCCGGATGCGGGAGTCGGACAGGGCCATAGTACTGCTGAAGCCGGGTAACGCCGGTGGAGGGAAGGGCCCTGACTTCTGGAGTGCTTTTGAAGCAAACGAGGACGAGGTGATTGGCGATGAGCCTGACAACACCGGACAAGATCAGGAGCTTGCTTCAGAAAGCTTTATCTCAAGGCGAAGGCGGAACCGGACTGGCGATTCCACCAGCTCTACGACAAGGTCTGGCGCGAGGATATTCTGTTCCATGCGTGGCGACTGGCCCGTGCCAAAGCGGGCGCGCCGGGCGTGGACGGGGTGACGTTTGCCCGGATCGAGTCGGACGGGTTGGAGGAGTGGCTGGCCGGGTTGCGTGAGGACTTGCGCCAGAAGACGTACCGGCCTCAACTGGTGCGACGTGTTCTGATCCCCAAGCCTGGCGGCGGCGAGCGCCCGCTCGGGATTCCGACGATTCGGGACCGGGCCTGGCAAGCGCAGATTGTCTCCTATGCCGATGACTTTGTGATCCTGTGCCGCCGCCCGGCGGAACCGGCGCTGAGTTGGACGCAGCGCGTGTTGACCCGGCTGGGTCTGGTTCTCAACGAGGACAAGACCCGGCTGTGTGACGCCCGCCGGGAGACGTTCGACTTTCTGGGCTACTCGTTTGGCCCCATTGCTACCGGAAGACAGGCCGCTGGTATCTGGGCGCGAGTCCGTCGCGCAAGAGTGTGCAACGGATCAAGACACGGCTGCGCGGTGTGCTGGTGCCTGGCAATCAGGGTGCCTGGCCGGAGGTTCGCGACGAACTCAACCGGATTCTGGTGGGTTGGTCGTCGTACTATGGCTATGGCACCCGCTACCAGGCCTACCGAGCCGTGGATCATTTCGTGTCCGACCGTGTACGTCATTTCCTCAGGCGCCGACACAAGATGCCGAATCGGGCGACCCGACGCCTGCCGATCGACGCTGCTGGAGCTGACGCCGCCAACAGCTTGCTATGACGTTGGTTTTCGCCAGATAACGGACTGAAACCGAATTTTTTCGCGCTTCGGGGTTGACTCTGCGCGCTGAGTGCGTGTATTTTTTGGCCCGGGGAAGCTTGTTGGCACTTGCTTGAACGATCTTTCCGGATCGATCGGCCATCCGAAACTCTCGCGATCAGCAGCTGCCCCAAGACCTTGATTTTGGTTCTTTGCCGGGGAGCTTGCTGTGCGTCAATTCATCATCCTTGTGGGTCTTGTTGGGGGCATTACCTTCGGTCTTTTCGATCGTGCCGTGGCCGATCCAGTCACTCGATCCACGCTGGTCAACGAGTATTTTTCGTCGGATGCGACCGGTTCCGCCTCCGGAATTGATCTGCACGCGCCGTTGGATGGCGCTGGTGCCGTTGCAGATCCTGGCAGCGGGAATCCTGCGGGGTTTCGGAACGCTCGCTTCGAGCCGCAACCGGCCCTTGCTTCTACCGGAGAACTGATTGAGCAGGGGCGGTGTGACGCCCAGCGATGCGGTCCACTGGTTCGGGGCGGCCGAACGGGAGGCGGCGTCGCCGAAACGGTGCCGCGGCTTCTTACAGCTCGAGCGGGCGGAAATCATGCACTGATTGGCTGGAATCCCCCGCGTCGCGGCACCGGGCGCGGAGCGTCGCCAATCTCGGCCTACGAAGTACTGGTGATCTCGGGACAGGACTATTTCCTCTACCGCGTCGAAGGCGAGCAGACTTTCGGCACGCCGCGTGGTTTCCGTGGTGCCAGCCATGGTCCTCGCCCGGAGCGGCAACAAGGCGGGCTGCAGGGCCGTTCGGTACCCCATCGGGAACGGGTTCAGCCGCGGCGCTACTTTCGCTTCGTCCACACGGACGCGACTACGGCGCAGTTCCACGTCCGGCCGGTCTACGGTGCCGCACCGGCGAATACGCGAGGAAGCCTCGACGGCGAGTTTGGAAGCACAAAGACTTCCGGATCGACCGGCGAATCGAGTTTCAGTAGCGCGCTTGAGGTCAACTTCGACACCGGCGGCACGACCCGCGCCGTAGCGCTGAATTCGCCGCTGACGTCCTGTATCAACGCCAACGTCAAAGAGCAGGGCGTTGCTTCGGCACAGGATCTGACACTGCTGAATTGCAGCAACAAAGGAATCAGTTCGCTGAGCGGTGTCGAAGATCTGGTGTCGCTTCAGACATTGATTCTGGATAGAAATAATCTGCTCGACCTCGCACCGCTATCGCTGCTGCCCAACCTGGTACAGCTTGACCTCACTATGACCGGCATCAGTAGTATCGATGCGCTACAGAGCCTGGTCAACCTTCGCATCGTTGACCTATCCGCCAACGCGATCACCAGCTTGACCCCGTTGGCCAATCTGAACCAACTCGAAGAACTGTACGCTGGCCAGAACCAGATCGCCGTCATTCCCGACCTCAGCGCCACGGCCTTGTCGTTTGTTGCACTCACCGCGAACCCGTTGACTGATCTTTCCGGACTGTCCGAGCTGTCGACACTGCAAGTGGCCTTGCTCAACGACACCGAAGTCGGGGATCTGTCACCACTGATTCAGAACGCCGGCGTACCGCTCAGTTCACTCGCCCTGGTGGAATTGAACGGCGTGCCTGACCTTTACTGCGAACAACTGGCACTGCTGACTGACATGGTTGGCACTTTCAACGGCACACCGACAGATGACGGCACCCCGACCGGGGTCAGGCCGCCAGCATCGTGCAAGCAGATTCCGGTGGTCAAGGACCTCGATGTCACTTCCAACCCGTCCATCGGCGCGAATTTCACATTGAGCTGGGCAATTGGCGAGTTCCCGGACTCGACCGCGGATTACTCCTTCGTTGTTCAACGGCTGGATGAGAGCGCACGCGCTGTGAGCGAAACCACTCTGACGCGCGGCGTATCGAGCTATTCCAACATTGAGGCATTGGCTGTTGGTGAGCACCTGTACCGGGTCAGAGCCTGCGTACCGGAGATCGGTGACGAACTCTGCGGCGGCTGGAGCGTAATGATCAGCGTGATGGTACTGGCTGATCCGGGCGTTCTGGCGACCACTGCGCTGAATGAAGTCACCGACCTCGGGCTGCAGAATTGTATCGGTGAGCATCTGACCGCGGGGATGTTGGCCGGCGAATTGACTGCGCTGACCTGCATTAATCGTGGCATCAATGGGATTACGGGCCTGGAATTGTTCCCGAACCTGAATCATCTGATTCTCAATCAGAACGAAATTGCGAATGTTCAAGCGCTCCAGTATCTGACTGAATTGTCGAGGCTGCAACTTGCCTACAACGATCTGGAAAGTAGTCAACTTGAATTTATCGCCCAGGGCGGGGAACGTCAGTATTTCGACCTGAACCTTGGAGCAAACCAACTGACCGGACTGGAGCCGCTTGCTGGGTTGCAGACTGCCACCTGGCTGAGTGTTTGGGGGAACTCCGTTTCGAGTATCGCGCCGCTGTCGAATGTGTCGATTGGCAGCCTATACGCCTGGAACAACCAGATTGTTACATTGCCGGAATTCCAGAATCTAGGAGTGCTGGCGGTAAGCAACAATCAGATTGCGGACCTGAGTGGATTTTGTGCGCCGCAGCCGTCCAGCAGTCAGTGCCCCAGTGGCGCGGCGCTGGCGGATTCCCTGTATCTGCTCGAACTGGAAAATAATCCAGTCGCACAAGATGCGAATGCCATTGCCAGGCTTTCTGTCCTGAATCAAATTCAGGGTGCAACGTTGCGTAACACTGGGCTTGACAGCTTGAGTTTCGTCCAGGGGTGGGAGCTGCTTCGTGCCATTGACGCATCCTACAATCCGATCGCGGATTTAAGTCCGTTGGCGGGCAAGTCCACTCTTTACTCCCTGAATGTCTCCGGTACGGCGATCGAGGACTTCAGATCGTTGCAGGATGTCGATGGCCTCCAGATTCTGAAGGCCCGGGATGCCTCATCGCTTCGTGCACTCGATGGCGTCGAGAACTATTCCGGACTGATCTCCGTTGAAATTTCAGGTGCCATGCTTCACCCCGTTCACGGGCTCGATCCGCTGGGTCAGCAAAGTCTGCAGACGATTGTGCTGGCCGCGAACGGGATTTTCACCCTCGATAGTCTGTTTGCATTGGTGAATCAGCCGTCAAATACGCTTCACTCGATAGACATAATCGGTGAGACCACCGCCAATTGCGATCATGTTATCGCAGCGCAGTCAGATCCTGCTTATTCAGAAGTCTTCGAATTGCCGGCGACATGCATGCCGAATACGCCTGAATTCGTCAACGTTGAACTTTTGGAAGACTTGAACACATTCCAGATCGAATGGGCCGCTCCGGCACACGGAGCAGTTGCGCACTATCGTGTTCGTATTGGCGATACGAACTCTTCGAACCCGTTCATGGAAGAAGACGTAGACGGCGGTATTCTTGCCCTGACCTGGTCCAATAATGACAATAACAACTTCAATGGTAACCAGTCCGTGACTGTGCAGATTGCTTCTTGCAGGGCCGAGGCGGAGTGCAGTCCATATTCTGAACCCCGCTTTCCGGCTTATCCGCCGCTGCAGCCACGCGACCTCGCCAGGGGAGCGATTGACGGCGATTCAGTCAGCATCTCGTGGAAGTATCCGAGCGTCCCAGCGCAAGATCAATGGCCGACTACGTTCGAGGTGCTGCCGGTGTTTCCGGTCACGCCGGTGATCGATGTGGCATGGAACAGCGCCGGGCGCTGGAACGTCCGGCTCCCCGAACTCGCGGCCTATCCGGGCGGCATCGTGCGTGTGCGCGCCTGCCAGGATCGGCCCGATGAATGGCGCTGCGGGCCGGTGGCACAGTTGCTTATCCGGCCGGAGACCAGTTCGCTCGATGCACCGCCGCCGCCTGATTCAGTTTCGCTGACGCGAATTGGCATTTCGGATCAGATGTTACTGACCTGGACCGAGCCGACCGGCGGTGGGGTTGATTATTACCAGGTCACCGAATTTACGGGATACGACCCGCCCCAGGGTATCCCGGTTCGGAGCATGGGTGATACCTATGCAATCGAAGCGCTTGCGACCAGGCCAAAGCGTTTTACGCGGTACCGTTTTGAGTCAACGCATGGTCGCTCGTTCTCGGTTCGTGCGTGTGTAAGAGACCGGATTTCAGGAGATCGCTGTTCGGACGAGGTGCACAGCGAACTGGCTGACGTGTACTCACCGCCGGATTACCTGCCGCCGAACAATCTATGTTGGTTTGATGATCAGGAAGTCAACGGCAATACCCAGGTCAGGCTGCGCTGGCATCAGCCGCTGAGAGAAAACGATACGGTGTATCCGGCGCCGGTGAAATATTTCCTGCAATACCAACGGGAACAATCGATCCCGGGGCCCACGTTCGCCGAGGGGAAGTACGATGCGGGCAACAAGGTCTGGTACTGGGAAAGCGAGCATCAGAGAGTTTCATTTATAAATTCGAGTGACGGATCGATACAGCCCGCCATATATAACGTGATTCCGACCGCTCCCGGCTACTTCACCAGCGCCGAGGATCATAGCGAGCCGTTCCAGCCACTGACGCAGCTTGGCGATGCGTATTCGCTGGATCAAAGCGCCCGTTGCGCGCCGATCGGGATTCCGGAAGCCACATCGGGTGTGGGTGGTCCGGGCGACCTGAAGCCGGGTCACTGGACCAAGGTCGGGGCGCTCCGCCAGGGCTGGCGGTTCTTCTGGGCCAACGAAATCCGCACCGATGACACCAATGATGCCTTTGGCGTCGGCTATGACCTGATCGGAGTCTGGTACACCTACAAGCTGATCGGCGGCGAGTGGTCGCCGGTGTGGTACTTCACCCGGATGCAATTGGTGGAGGATGACGCCAGCGGCCACTTCTTCGAGGGCGCGCTGATCTATCCGCAGGGCGGCAGCAGGGATGACCTGCAAGTGGGGTCGGTTCAATTGTGGTTTGAACTGCCGGACGGCGAAGCCAACCAACCGCTCCCGGGCGGGGGTGGCGCGAGCGGCGACAACCAGAATGCCTGGGTCAGTCTGTCAATCAACGATGGCGCTGGCCTGGTCGTCACGAACGAGGCCTTCCAGATCCACGATTTCGCGATTGATCACCCGGCGCTGACGGGTGTCAACCGCGCTGACCACTACAACGGTATCTGGCAAACCGGACATTTGTTTGATCCCGACAATGGACAGGTCCTGGCCGACGACGATGTGTTCTTCATTGAATGGATCGCTGGCTCTCAGTACTCGATGGGGGTCAACGGCTTCGACCAGCAGGGCGAGCCGATCTGGTTGATCGCATTCGAGCCGGATTGTGCTGATGACGACGATCCCGCTTGCAGCGCGGCCAACCCGCATAGCTTTGGTAATTACCAGGAACTGGACCAGATGCTCGCGGTGTACCCGGGCTTCAGTCCGTTTTTCGACGGCTCCGAGATCGAGGATCAACTCGACCCCGCCGACTTCAACCACTTCGCGACGGGTCAGGTCGGGCGCAAGTTTGCCGGGACCCATGAGGCTAGCCTGGACGGGCGGCGTGGGCGGGTCTGCGCCGATCTGCATCTGGAATTGCCGGACGGGCGCGTGTTCGAGGTCAGCAAGGGCAGTCAAGGCTGCGATAGCGAATCGCATGCCAACGTGGAGATCCGCAAGGTCGCCAGCCTGCATAGCATCGATTACGAGATTGTGGCCGGCGCGAACGGGGACGGCTCGTGCAACCTTGACGATGCGCCATTCTGCGAACTACGGCTGACCTGGTTCACTGACGATTACTTCCCCGGCGCGCAGCCGATGGTAGCCGTGGACGGCAATGACGCACTTGATGATCTGGTGCATATCAACTCGCTCTGCGTCGAGAATACCAGCTCTGCTGACTTCTCGTTCCTGGTGAAGGACTACGTATGCCATATAAGTAACCCGGGTCGGTATCGATTTAAACTGGTCAACCGTACACAGGGCGAATCGCCGACTTCCATGAGTGCCGTGATCGCGGTTTCGGAGGAGGTCGTGGTTAGCGGAAGCGCGCAGTCGAGTCCGGCGACGCCGCAACAGCCTGTACTGAGACAGCCACCGATAAGCCCAGACCCGGTCAGCTCCAGAGTCGGCGCAACTCGCGGAGAATTCAATGTCAGCGGCTCAGGCGCGGCCGAATACAGCATCCCGATTATGACGGCGCCCGGCTCGGGCGGCGTCGTACCGCAGCTTGCGATGCAATACAGCAGCCAGAGCGGCAAGGGCCCGCTGGGTCTCGGCTGGGCTATTGCCGGCTTCTCAACAATCGCCCGTTGCGGCCAGACCTTGGCGCAGGACGGGTACAACAGCGGCGTATCGCTGTCTGCCGAGGACAGGTTCTGCCTGGACGGGCAGCGCCTGATTCCCGAGTCCGGTGACTACGATGGTTACGGCTTGGGTGGCACGCGCTACCGGCTTGAGATCGACGACTTAACCCGGATCACGTCGTTTGGAAATGTTGGCGGCGGGCCGGAATACTTTATCGTGCAACGCAAGGACGGCTCGACGAGCACGTTCGGATGCAGGCCGACCGACCCGAACTGTTCGGCGCGAGTCGACGCTATATCGGCCGGTGTCGTCTATGCATGGCCGATCAGCCGTTTCGAGGACAGTTCGGGTAATTATATTTCCTACGCCTACCAGCAACCCGGGAGGTCGGCATCTCCGTCATGGATTGAATGGCTCCCCGAGTCTGCCGCCTATACCGGGAACGCCCGGGCCGGTACGCCGCCGTTCGCCGAAATCCGGTTTGTGACCGCATCCAGTGCTATCCGCTCGGAAGCCGATCGCTTTGTTATGGGTGAACGGGTCCGTCAAACAAGGATTATTTCAAAGCTTCGCTCTGCAAGTGAAGGCGACCTCCTCAGAGAGTACCGACTAAACTATGGACTCAATGCCCAGGGAGACAATATTCTCCTTGACGTCCGGGAGTGCTGGGACGAGGGTGCCGCAAATTGTCTTGCTCCGATGGTTTTCCGCTGGACCGACGGCCAGCTGGTCCAAAATCAGGTTGTTGGTCAGCGCGAAAATGGCGTCGAAAGGTTCCGTGGCGCACGGGCCGGCGATGTGACCGGAAACGGCAGGCAGGAAATCGTATTTATCAGCAATTCTGGCCAGAATAACGACGCGGATTTCGGGCTGTTGTATAACGAAGATTTGACCGCTGAACCCCCCGAGCTGGAAAAATCGGCCACGACGCGTGCAGCATGTGGCGTGAACGCCAGCGATATTCAGCATTGGGCACTGGTGGACCTGCAGGGGAGTGGAAGTCTGGGCGTTGCATACGTTGCGAAGCAATGCAGCAATGCTGGGCCCGGGCCGGGAATCTACTTCCACCCCTGGGATCATGTTGAAAAAAGATTCCTCGAGACTCCGATTAAAATCGCCGGTCTGCCTGGGAGCATGAATTTCGGAAATACCGAGCCGCGTCTTACCGCAATGGATGTAAACGGCGACGGGCTGTCCGATTTGTTGGTCACTCGGGCCGATGAGGATGGAGGAAGTGTTGCAGCAAGTGATGTTGCCGCATGGGTTTATCTGAATGAGTCCAACCAAGCATCCATTGAATTCTCCAGCGTAGTGGAAGTGCATGGATTGTTTGACGGCCTGAATATTCCGTCCTGCGACCTGCCAGTGTTTACTGACTGGTTTTCGTTCTCGCTATTTAGTGTACCCATTGCAACAGTTGATCATAGCGGTCGTGCCGCTCTGGTCGGCGAGGTGAAGGTCATCAGGGAATGCGAAGCGCTTGACGACCCGGATTTACATTCGCCGCCGGACCCTTCCACCGTATTGACGCAGAGTGAATTCGACGACCTGATCGCGACGCAGAGAGCGGCCGGCACCACGCAGTACATGGTCCGAGAGATGGTCGTGTCCGAAATCTTAATCAACACGGACTCGGACAATCCAACGGCCGAGGCAGTTGTCTGGAGCACAATTCCGGCAGTGAATGACGAAGATGACAAGGTCATCCCGTTTGATTACAATCAGGACGGGTACACCGACTACCTGACGCTCCGAAAAGCCGGCAATCAGACTGAGATTCGACTCGTGCTCAACAACGGTGTCTCGCTCACCGAGCAGTTCGAATCATACAAGGCGGACCTGAAATTCCGCTTTTCCGGATTGATTCAGGTTCTTGACTATACCGGAGACGGCTATCCGGACTTGATGATGCCGAGGGACAACGATTTTGATGGTTTTAAGGACATGGTTGTCTATCCATGGCCGTGGGAAGTCGACGAGAACGGGATCCTTACCGGGGGATACAACACCCTGCAGCTCGTCAAACCGGACAATGGGGATATGGTGGTTGTGCTGGATGCCTTCGGCAATGGTAAGAGCGACACCGCAGGTTTCCGGAAAGAGCCTGGCATTGACTTTCACAAAGTGTTTTTTTTCGAAGGTATGACCTCGAACGGTTCGGGGAATGAGCGATTGGGTCGGAACGAGGCACCGAACCATATTCATCGCATCATCGACGGGTTCGGCGCTTGGACGGAAATCGAGTACAAGTCCATTGCCCAGCGTTCGGCTTACACGCGCGATCCGGCGTTTGACGATGACGCTCTTGACAGTCAGTTTCCGGTATACGACCTCGTAATCCCGCATTTTGTTGTCAGTGCGGTCGAGAGTCTTTCGCCGCAGCATCAATATACTGCTGACCTGAATGGTGCCACGTATCTGCCCGAGGGGGTAGCGCGCACCGAGTACTACTACACCGGCGCCAAGATCCAGGGCGGCGGGCGCGGTAATCTCGGGTTTCGTGAGATTGCTTCTTTCGACACGACAAATCGAATTCTGACCCGAACCGGGTACCGTCAGGATTTCCCGTATGTCGGACTGCCGCATTCAACCGATACCCTGTATATCCCGGAAAGTGCGCGGCCCTGGATCGAAGATGACATGGCACCTCCGATCGCACCATGCGGCTCGCCCGGCTGCACTGCGCCGGGCATCGCGCCGGACCACGCAATTCTGCTCAGTAGCAGCGATACGAGCTGGGCTAGGCGGGCGCCTGGCGCGACCACCGGTTACTTTCACCTGTATCGATCACGAATCGAAGAAGTCAGCTATTCGCCGACGCGTTCCGGCTCGGCGATAGTCGATTCGGAGTTCATAAAGCGGGTGGTCACCGAGGTGGCCGGGCTGGACGAATACGGAAATCCCGATCGAACGAGTGTCGCTGTTTACGCGGATCCTGATTCGGATACCTCCTTAGTTTCGCGAAAGATCATGCAAAACAGCTACGACAACTATGTCGACAACGATGTCGGCATCGCGGGCGAGTGGCTGCTTGGCCGCCTGATCTGTTCGGAGGTGACCAACGAGCGCCCGGGAGCCCAACCTGCGTCGGTTGTCACGCGGCGTTCGTTCTTCGGTTACGACCGCGCCACCGGCGTATTGACGCTTGAAGTGATCGAGCCCGATTCCTGCGACGCCGCGGACGGTTACGCCTTGAAGACCGAGTATCTGCCGGATACCTTCGGCAATACCAAAGAGACCACGATCTTCGGCCCGGAGAACGAATTGCTCCGAAAAAGTGGGCAACGATGGCACGCCGGCCGTTTCGTGACCGAAGAGTGGGTTGAGGTCGAAAGTGGTAATCAGCAGGTAACACGGCAGGTAGCGGTAGAACACCGCGATCGCTACGGGAATGCAACGCAAGTCATCGATGGCCGCGGTGTCATCACCCTGAATGGCTACGACTCCTCCGGGCGGCTTGTGTTCAGTTCGGATACCAGCGGCGCCTGGACCGAGACGGAATATCGCACTACGGGCTTCGCTTCCTGCCCCGACCCGGGTCAGACGGCCTTTGTCGAAGTTCGCAGCGGCGCTGACGGTTCCTCGTCCAGCGTCTGCTACGACAGGCTTGGGCGCGAGGTTCGGACCATTACGCAAGGATTTGCACCAGGGCAACTGATCTATACCGATACCCGTTACGATTTTGCCTCCAGGCCGATCGCAGTGTCGGAGCCGTATACGCCGGCCAGCAGCAGCTATTGCGGCACCCCCGGCAACATCGACGCCACCTGTCTGGACACGCCGCTCTGGACTCGAACCCGCTATGACGAGATCGGGCGCGCAATTCTTGTTCGTGCGCCAAACGACGCAGGCGAGACGATTGACTACCTGGGTTTGCGCGAGAAGCGCACCAACGCCATAGGCCAGCGTACCGAAACGCTGCGCAATGAATTGGGAGAGAAAGTATCCGAGACCCGCTACCCGGAGGGTGCGACCACCACCTTCGAATACGATGCCCTCGGGCAGCTGATTATTACCGACGGCCCGCTTTCCGGCGCTGAGGATCAGATCATCGTGGATTATGACAGCCTGGGGAACAAGCGCAGCATTGACGACCCGGACAAAGGCTTCTGGAGCTATCGTTATGATGCTGCCGGTGCGCTGCTGTGCCAGGTGGATGCCGAGTTGAATGCGATCGAATTTGAATACGACCTACTGGGGCGCAAGATCAGCCGCATAGACCGGACCGGCGTTCAGAATGTCGATAATTGTATGGCTGGAATCCGGGTCGCTGAAACAACGTGGCTTTATGGCAATTTAGCTGGTCGGCCTGAATTCGGACAACTCCGAGAGGAATCCAGTTGGCAGCAGGCCAGCAGTGATCTGCCCGAAACCGAAGTGACACGCAGCTTCGAATACGAAGACAATGGTGCTCAGGTCATCCAAGTCGATACCAGGGTCCTGGAACGGCCTTCGGCTGGCGGTTCGTGGCTTGAGGCCAATTACCGGGAAACCACCGATTACGATCAGTTCGGCCGCGTATTCCAGCGTTTCGATGCCTCGGGCCTGGAGCGCGGCGAGCTTTACTTTTACAACCAGTTTGGCTACTTGAGCGAAATCCGCGAAGCTCGGTTTGGTGGTGGCGATCAGCAGTTCTATAGACGTATCACAGCGATGGATGCGCGCGGAAACATCACTCGCGCCAGCCTTGGCAACGGCACCGAAATCAGCCGTTTTTATGATCCTGCGACCGGAGAAATCACCGGCGACATTCAGCAATTGCCGGCGGGGCAGCACGAATATGCAGCATTCTTCGAATACGATTGGGACTCGATTGGCCGCATGAAAATGCGTGGCGACCTTGTCATGGATCCTAATTTCGAGCACTTCGAATACGATGACGGAAATCGACTCCGGGCCGTGTGGCGGAATTCGAGTTCAGATGCCGGGCCAACGGGGCTATTGCAACAAAGCCTGCGTTATGACATTTCCGGAAATATCCGGTGCAAGTCCGATGTGACAGACGTCGACTGCATGAGCGGAGGCACGAACTATCACTACACTGCCGGCCCGCATGCCGTCACCCAGGTCGGTACCGGACAGGGGGCGCGGTATTTCAGGTACGACAACAATGGCAACCTGAAGCAAGACAGTCTCGATCCGCTCGGTACGCTACCCGAACGCAGCTTCGAATACACCGCATTCAACAAGGTTCGCCGGATCTGCCAGGGCGAATGCGGGTCCGGCCCCGAGACCGACATTCACTACGGCGCGAACCGATCACGGGTCATCCAGCGCGCGGTCAACGGTGGCGTCGTCGAATCGCGGACCCACTATATCGGTGGGGTCGAGGTCATTTACGAAGGATCCGACCTGACGGTCCCCCGCATCCGGCGGGTGATCGCAGGCGTTGCGATCGAGACCATTCAGGCCAGCGGCATCAGCACATTGCGCTACCAGCACCGCGATCATCTCGGATCGGTGGTGGCGTTGTCGACCGCCGCCGGCGAGCTCCATACCCAAATGCGCTTCGACGCCTGGGGCAAACGGCACAGCGCCGACTGGCTGGTTCCGCCGTGGCAACAATGGCAGTGGCTCAGCACGCCCGATTGGGCATGGCCGATGCTCGCGGTCACCCCGCGCGGCTTCACCGGCCACGAGCACCTCGACGCACATGGCATCGTCAACATGAACGGCCGGATCTACGACCCGCACCTGGGCCGTTTCCTGCAGGCCGATCCGTTTGTTGAAGACACCGGCACGCTGAACCGCTACACCTACGTCCACAACAACCCGCTGGTCTTTACCGACCCCAGCGGCTACTTCAGTTTCAAGAAATGGGGCAGAATCGTCGCCTCGATCGCCGTATCGGTATTTGCTGGCGGCTCGGTCCAGGGCGCGAGCTGGGGCCTCTGGGGCAGCAGTGTCAGCTCGTTGCAGGCGGTAGCGACGGTCGCTGTAGGCGGTGCGGTATCCGGGGCCATCTCCAGCGGCACCTGGGAGGGCGCTTACTATGGCGCGTTCTCGTCGATGGCGTTCTATAATGTCGGGCAGGAAATCTCGTCGGCGGCCTGGGCGCGCGGCAGCGGTGCCTCGGGCTTGTCCGCGGCCGGCCTGGCCGCCAAGACCGTCAGCCACGGCCTGATCGGCGGAGCGGTTGCGCACGCCCAGGGCGGCAAGTTCGGGCACGGCTTCCTGTCCTCGGGCGTAACCGCGGCCTCGTCGCCGTACATCGCCAACGGCTTCGACGGCAACCCCTTTGCTCAGGGTGCGCTAGCTTCGATGGTTGGCGGTACAGTGTCCAGTGCGACGGGTGGGAAGTT
>NPIE01004132.1_pt1 | contig 47782 bp, 54 predicted proteins | sample 8637661 | NCBI WGS metagenome assembly NPIE01 (sample SAMN07420842, study PRJNA396082) | bioreactor metagenome | isolation source: sample BA12 brine-fed electro-methanogenic bioreactor BA | place: Japan: Kochi | collected 2016-12-09 | reverse complement strand
TGCAAGGTCAGAGATATATGACAAAATTGAGGGTTTTGATAATGGAGCCGATGACTACATTACCAAACCCTTTGATATGAAAGAACTTTTAGCTAGAGTAGAGGCAGTTTTAAGAAGAACTCAGAAGGGTCAGATGCTGGTCTTAAAGTTTGGAGAGTACGAAGTGTTTCCTAAAGAAAATGTTCTAAGAAAAAAAGGAGAAGAAATACAATTAACAAACAAGGAGATGGGGATATTGGAATATCTTCTACATAAGAGAGGAGAGATTGTTTCTGCAGAAGAGCTCCTAGAACATGTCTGGGATAGTGAAGTAGATATGTTTTCAGATACAGTAAAAACACATATTAAAACTCTTAGAAAGAAACTAGATCCAAAGAAAAAATATATACAGACAGTGCGTGGTAAAGGATATATGTATAAAGAAGATTAATTTAAGAAAAAGGAAATGAAATTTACAAAGTCATTAAAATTTAAACTTACTATTTGGTATTCATTACTACTTTCTCTTTTCTCTTTACTTTTTGTTTTGGTTGTAAATGTATGGATATCTGATTACATGAAGAGCTGGACTCCTGAAAATGAATTCCCTGAAGGAAGTTTTTGGGCTCAGAGATTTGACAGACCAAGATTCAGAGCACTGTCCGAAGAGCAGCAGGAATTGGTTATGGAATCTAGGATGGAAGACTTGGAAAACATAAGGAGGATATCTATATATATGATATTCCCATTAGTATTGATGAGCTTTGGTGGGGGGTATCTAATAGCGATTGTTATGTTGCGGCCATTAGAGAAGTTAAATGAGCAGATAGAGAAAAAAGAAACAGAGAATCTTAATGAGGAGATTCTTTTTGAAGATAAGGGGGACGAGATATCTCAATTAATAAAGAGTTTTAATAGGATGAGTCGTCGTTTAGGTAAGTCCTTTGATTCCCAAAAAGGATTTGTAGAGAATGCCTCTCATGAGATTAAAACACCTTTAAGTGTCATACAGGCAAACATAGATACTATTCTAGATGGTAAAAATGTAAGTAAGAAGGAATCTGAAAGGTTGCTTCTTAATTCTAAGAAGCAGATAGGATTCATGTCAGATCTAACAGAAGATCTTCTTTTACTTTCCTCTGTGTCTAATGTTCGGTTTGGTATTAAGTTTGGGAAGGTAAATATAAAGGAGGTTATAGAGGAGTCTATAAGTACTCTAAGTGGGGATATAGAAAAGAAGAATTTTAATATAGAGACAAAATCTCCTAAAAAGAAACTTTTTGTGAATGGTAATAGAACACTTCTAACAAGGGCTGTAACAAATATAATAGAGAATTCTCTAAAATATTCTGAAGGTAAGAATATAGAGGTTACTGTTTCTACTAAGAAAGACACAGTACTGATTTCGGTAAAGGATGATGGTAGGGGGGTTCCTAAGGAGAAGGCTAAAGAGATATTTGAGCGTTTTTACAGATTAGATAAGGGTAGGTCTAGGAAAGAGGGTGGTAGTGGATTAGGATTAGCTATAACAAAGGAGATAATAGAAAGACACAACGGTAGTGTTTATGTTAATACTGAATATAAGGATGGGGCGGAGTTTGTTATAAAAATCCCATTGTTCTCTTAGTAATCATCTTTATTCTTAGAAGGCTTTTATTTAAGTTTTGTGATACAATTACATATGATAGAAAAAGAACAAGATCAAATCCCAGAATCAAGGAATGAGGAGAAAGTATTCTTAGAATATGAGAATTTTGGTTTAGAGCCTACACGAGAGGAGAGAGAAATTACCTCTCGTTTATTTTCAATTCTTGAGAATACAGAACTTCCAAAGTTTGAAGTTGTGGAGGTAACAAGTACAAGTAACCTCAAGGTTAAAACAAAGGCAGAGGCTATATTTGAAGTAATTCCTGAAGAGAAGGCTATACCAGAGGTTTACAGAGGATCAGGAATGTTGGACTTTAGTGAAGATAACCTTTTAGAAGCTCCCTGGGTTAATTTAATCCATGGTTGGACCAAAGTTCTAAATTATATGAATACCGTTAGTGCTATTCAGGAAGGGGAAATAGATTATGACCCTCAAGTTATAGCTGCTATAACGAGGGAGTTGTATCTGCTTACGACTGTTAGTGATCCTAATCCGTTTTTTAGAACTGATGAGAGATACTTGGACGGAGACTTTGCCGAGACAAAAATGAGAAAGGCTGGGACCAAAGGAGCAAATTCTCAGAGGCATGTATCTTTCAAGGAGATGATGTTGATTCTTAATACTGTTGAAGAGAGATTCAGGAAGTGATTTAGCTAGCTATCTTGGTGTTCCCAATATGTTCTTCATTTGCAAGAAATTCATTTGCTTTTCTACTTACACCCTCTGGAAATTGGTAATCTATATAACCCATCCCAAACTTGTCATCTCCTAGTAGATTAGTAGTGCAGTAAGAAACTCTATTCCACCATATACCATCATCCCATTCACTAGGAAAATACCAACCTCCCTTAAAAACCTTCATCAGCTCTCTCATGTTCTGATATCCTGCTACATTCCTATACCTCATTAATGCCCAAGCACCTACCCTTATACTTGCCTCCGTATTGTTAAGGAGGTCATTTTCAGAATAACTATGTCCCTCTGGAATCCCAACCTGTTCGTTATATTCTCCCAAATGAAATCTTGGAACAACCTGAAACCAGCCCATTGCTCCAGATTTAGGGTTAGTTTCTATATTTGTGCCTCCATTACTCTCTGTCATGACGATTGAGATAAAGGCCGCAAGATATTCTTTTGGAGATAACCCTAATACCTCAGGATATGGATCTCCTGCATATCTTCTCGCTTCTCTATACAGATAAGTTTTTGCTTGTTCTAAATTCGTCTTTGGCCAAAAAGCTACAGCCTTATCCCAAATCTCATTTAGAGAGGCCTCTATACTTCCAACCTCTGCTGCCTCGACCTTTGCTTCTGGGGCTTTCCCAGAATGCATAACTTGAACAGTCCTTTGGTATCTGTCATAACCGTCACTTAAGAAACTTCCCTCAGCAACATCTCTATTCTCTCTGGCATGGTCTACAAGATCCTTTCCTCCATAATATTGTGCAAGGGTGAGCTCTATGGCATTTCCTCCCTTGTTCAGATCTACATTGGAGAGGGCATTGTAAACCAAGTAATTCATGCCTATCTGGATATTAAAAGTTCCATTAATGTCACTTGTAGTGTAATTGTAATTATCTTTAAGTTCAGTTCTTAGATTATCTAATGCTTGGGTAACATAAAATTGCATAGGTCCAACTCTCTCTCTCACAGTATTTGGTGGTTGGTTAGTATTTATATTCTCCCAACTCCCAAGGTTTGCAGAAATTATTGAGGAGGTTAGCAGTTTAAGGGCGTTAGGATTTATTCCAAGAGCTTGCCCCATCTTCTCACTATTAGTATGTATCTCTGTAATATATCTTTCAAATTCTGGGTTTGTTTTAAATTTCTCGTAATCAAAGTTGTTATCTGCGTTAAGATAATTTGCTTCAATTTGTTCAAATTCATCATTAAATTTCTTCTTGTTTTCTGTAAGCGAGGAATGTTGCTCTGCAGAGAATATCTCATCTCCGTTACATGCCGTTAAGGCAGCAGCTCCCGCAGCAATAAGTGCTAGTTTGAGGAAGCCTCTTCGGTTCATCTTCTTATCTAAGGGATTTGCTGTAGTTTCTGTTACCTCTTGGTTACTACTTCTAATAGGTTCTTGGCTTGTTTCTTGGATTGGGGTGTTGTAAATCTGTTCGGGCATGTTTTGTTATTCAAAAGTGAATAAGAAATTATACAACATTCAGTTTGGGTCAGGTAAAAATCTATGGTTGTGGTGTAGGGGAGGGGCTAGCCAGTCGTTCCGAAACCGCCTCTGTCAGGATTTTCGAGTTTATCTACTTCTTCTACATCGACATTTGCTACTGGTAAGATTAACATCTGACAACAACGGGTTCCTCTTTCAATTTTAACTTTTTCTTTTGTGTAATTGAGAGCTGGGAACATATATTCATCATTATCTCCACAGAAGTCATGATCACCAACACCTATACCATTTACACAGGTTATGCCAAGTTTGAAAGTAGAGCTTCTGTTTGCAAGTAAAACGAAATAACCTTTTGGGATTTCTAATGCAATATTAAGGGGAATGAGTTTAACCTCTCCAGGCTCTATCTCTGTAGTTTCTCTAGCGTAAAGATCCAATGCAACAGCACCTTTGCTTTTGTATTCTGGTAGCGGTAATTCTTTGTCAAATCTTTTAATCTTGATTTCCATCTTGGACATTGTAACATCTCTGGAAGCTGTTGTTTATTCCGGTTTCTTTTTGCTTATGGATATAGCATTCCCTTCAATTAGGGCTCTTGTGATTTTTTCTAGAACGGTAGATATGTCTCTCTGGTATTGGCTCTGAGAGAGTCCCATTTTCTCTGCTGCTGTTTGCTGGTCAAGGTTTTCTATGTATCTAAGTCTTAAGGTCTCTAGCTCCTCGTCTGTTATTTTAGTCTCCATTAAACTAGATAGGGGAACCCCTCTTGGTTTAAAGTAGATTTCGTCAAAATCAAATCGAACTCTTCTTCTATTTCTCCTTCTCATCTCGATCCTTCTTTTATTTTATTTAAGCACAGTAGGCTCCTCTTAAAGGAGTTCCACATTCAGGACATTTCCTTTCAGTACAAGGAATGCCTCTTGTTTGTGCCTCTTTGTGTCCACAATTAGGACAAACACACTCTTTAGTGTCGTTTGCTCTTCTGTTAATAGGGCGGCCAGCTCTGCCAGGTCTTCTTCCTAAACCTCTGAAGAAGCCTCTTACTGGGCCTTGTCCTAATGGACCTGTTCCGTCTATGTTAGGCATAGTAATATTTTAATAATTTATTTTGGGTTATCACCCATAGCTAATTATAATACAACATCCATTATGGGTCAATACCCAATACTGTGAGTCTCGAAAGGGAAAAGATTTCGCAATTTAAGATTAGAAGGAGATTAGAGTTCAACCATCTTCCACATAGCAGAGAGATTCCTGTCAAATTCGTCGTAATATGCTGATGCTAATTCAATTGTTAAACTATTGTATCCATTTTCTCCAGCCCAGATGTCAAAAGAACCTGTGATGTCATAGGAGAAAGCGTCATGATTAGTTGGTGCAACATACCCATAACCAGAAAGTTGTGAATATATCCCCCCATATTCTTGTGCTAAAGCAGTAGTAGATGGAATTACATATGCTGCAGCAGAATGGTAAGCAATTGTTAGGTAAGGATACTGACTGTTTATTAGATTCCTAATTGCTTGACTCTCTGGTTCAGAGAAAGGTTCTGATCCTCCACCATTCTCGTAGAATGTTTCCTTGAAGTAAGTCCCACTGACCCAATCTGAAGCGGCAAAATTCCTGTTTAGATCTACGCCATTACTATTAAATCTTGAGGCATTTACAACTCCATCTGGATTCAGAGTTGGAACAACAATAACGGTTTTATCTGCAGGGATTCTGGCATAATTCTTTTCTAATTCTCCTAACCATTTATTTAATATATTCCTACTATTTACCTCTGAACCATGTATTGCACCATAGAAAAGAATCTTCTTACTTCCTGTGCCGTAGTAGTAGGCATAAATACCTCTACCTTTGACAGAAGTTCCTATCCCCGCAACTCTTGCACAAGAAGTTTTGAAATTGTAGGTATATGTTTTGGTTGAAATTAGACCTGTTATTCCAATTATTCCATCTGAGACTGTAAGAGAGTTGCTTTTACATGCTTCCAAATTGGATGTGGGGTTTATGAGGACTTTATTTCCTGTAATGCTGAAAGAATAATTCGTTTGGGAATTAAGCTTAATATATTTCTTAATATCTTGTGACCTTAGTGTTTGTGTAAATGTAAGGAGAATATTCTGAGTTGCAGGAAAGCCAGTGCTCTCTATGTTAGAGGAATAAATTCTAGGACCGTCAGAGATGCTAAATTTAAGGACATATTCTTCCTGTAGAGTGCTGTCGTCTGTAGCTAGGAGATTATTAATATGTAGGGAATAGGAATAGTTTTGTTTGAAAGCTTCTTTCGGGAGGATTTTTATACTCTTCTCTCCAAATTCCACTTCTACTTCTATCTCGTTTTCTTTACTATCTTTTATTACCACATCTCCCTCTGGTTTAATCTCTTTGTTTACCTCAATATTTATCTCTGAGATATTGGGAGTGGTAACTATTTGGTTGTTATCTATGCTTGAAGAGGTAATTTTTATAGCACTGAGAGTTTCTATTTGGACAGGGTCAAAGACTTGAATATATTCGTCTTCGTGAGTTGCTACAAGTCGCAGCCAATATTTTTGGTCATACTCCAATTCTAGAGAGGAGATATCGCAGAGGATTTTAAGATCTTGCTTCAGACAGTCTATCTCTCGGTCGTCAACGATTAGAGTATAGTCTAGAAATTCATTTTCAGAATCTAATTCATATTCCAATACCTCTGTGATATTAACTTTATCTTCTGTTCCCATTCCCTTTACCAATGGGTAGGCATTTGCAACAAGAGGAAGTTCCTTTTTAAAAAGCGACAGGCCTGTTTTACCTAAGAAGGAAATTTCTAGGTTATAAGTTTCTTTCTCTTTAAGAAGGGAGAGTGGTTTTATACAGAGAGTCTCTGCTCTTACATCATATTTGTCAAAAAGGGTAGTTTTGTTCTTAAAAGATATCTCTATTGGGAATGGAGTATTTACAGTGTAGCTTGCTGGTAGAAGGAAGTTGCCATCTATACAGAATTCTTCGGAATTTCCAATGGAGGAACCTGAGGCCATGACATCCTTGCTTGCAATTACGGATATTGTTATTACAGATCCCAGTATTAGGATGATTGGTAGAGATATTAGAGCAATAACTATATGTTTCATCTTTAACTTTTTAAGCTTCTTTGGTTTCTTCACAGATTCTATATTGTATAGAGAAGGTTATAACTTGTTAAGGTTAAACAGAGCTCTATTAATTCTTATTTTTCTACATAAGAAAGGATTTCTTCTCCAATCTCTTCATTGAACCCACTGTAAGCTTTCTCTGGCGTGAATATTAGTGGGAAGTAGCTGTATGCGGAACTTACCCCTTCACTTGTTTCAAACTTTGCTTTGTATTCTGCAACCTTTGTATTATATTCCTCATCTGTGATGAGATAGAGAGTGTAATCTATATTATTTTCTTCAAAATATTCTTCTGCCTGAACGCACATAGTTCCTGTACCATTACTAAACAAGACAATGTCTTTATCTTCAGAGTTTGTAGAACTATTAGAACTTTCACCAGAGTCAGTTGAATTTAAGAAGGGTAGATCATCTACAGCACAAGGATTATTTACATCTACCTCTTCCGTAAGTTCGAAGTCTGGTTGCATTGTAGATGGTGTGTAAGGGTTGTTATGGTTTTGTGGTATCTGCCAGTAAGGTAGTGTCATATCTGTTGTCATGATTTCATCTAGACCAACCCAGTCAATGTCGTAGGTGTCCCAGTAATTCGTCCACATATTTAACCATCTCTCTTTAATACCTCCGATCCTTGTGTGGCTAAGAGGGGTGACTTTGTTATTATTTGCAGCTGCAGAGAGTTCAACCATCATGTCTTCTGGGGAACCACCTCGGACCCAATAACTATAATCACACAGACTTCCATACTTGAATCTAATTGAAGGTATGTTGGATACAGATAATACCTTCACATCATATTCTTCAGGTTGGTAAACAAATGCTTCTGTTTCTGTTGTTCCTCTTGCAACTATGTATGGAACCCCGAGAGCCTCTGCAGCCTTTGCGGTATTTTCATCCGAAGCTTGGTATTTAGAACTTAATATTCTAATGGGTTCTCCTGTGCAAGCTTCTATCCTGTCCTTGGTATCTTTAAGAGCATTATATTGGTCTTCATAAGACATATCCCAGAGAGGATCCTTAGTATAAGCTCCCATGATTTCAATATTGTCATACTCTAATAGTTTCTTTACCTCCTCACAATTTTCTTCTACAAAATCTGGACCTGTGTAAAATACTCCTGTTATATCTCTCTTATACATCTCGTTAACAAAGTTGCTCAATCCAACCATGTCGGTATATTCAATGAGTATCATCATCCCCTTGGGTGTACCAGTTTGTTCCTGTTGAGTTTCTCCAGAGGACTCTGGAGTAGTAGGGCAAGCAAATTCCCTAACAAGGTAGAATTCTGCAGCGAGAATAAACAAAAAGCAGAAAAGGAATTTATAAAAAGTGGGCAGATTTTTCTTCATACTAAATATATTAATAAATTAATTATTTTTTATTTAAATTTCTACCAAATCTAAAATCTTCCCAACTAGAACTTTTTTGGATGGTTTTAGGTTATACATTACATGTGTACCGTTTTTCTTACCTTCAATATACCCCATATCTGTTAGGACTTTAAGGTGGTGGGAGACAAGGTTGTTTTTTAATCTGGTTTTTTCAACAATTTTACATGCACAGGTGTCTTCTTCGTAGAGAATATGTAATATTTTTATTCTAACTTTGGCAAGTAATTTCTTGAGATTTTCTGCTTTTAGAGTTTCTTTTTTGTTCATAGGTATTTCAATCCCTATTGAAATATAGTTTCAATTTTGTTATATGTCAAGGGTAGCAGTGACAAAATAATTTGCTCTCTTACTAATAAATACTTTCTGGTATAATTACAAGATTATGGCAAAAAAATATCTAACTAAAGCACTTACAATATTAACTTTCCTCTTCGTTTTACTAGTTCCTTTTAGTTCTGCTTATGCACAAGAGGATATGGTTATAGATAATGACAAGATTAATATATATTTCTTCTGGGGTGAGGGTTGTCCTCACTGTGAAAAAGAGAAAGCTTTCCTGGATAACTATGTAGAAGAAAACCCAGATGTTGTTGTTAGAGATTACGAGGTTTGGGGAAGCAGAGAGAATCTGAATCTTATGATGGAATTTGCTAAGGAATTAGATGTGGATGTCAGAGGAGTACCTTTTACGGTTATTGGTGAACATTATGTTATTGGTTGGGTATCAGATGACTATTCAGGAGGTAAGATTGAGGAGGCAGTCGAATGTGGACGAGAAGAGTCCTGTCCAGACATAGGGACTGAAATTCTAAATGAGGAAGATCCTGAAGTTAAGGGTGAAGAGGATGTTCAAGAAGAGAGTGAAGAGAAGAAAGAGGTTGTAGGGATTCCTGAGAAAATGGATCTTCCAATAATTGGGGAGATAGAGACAAAAGATTTTTCCCTTCCAGTGCTGACAGTTGTTTTAGGTGTTTTAGATGGATTTAATCCTTGTGCGATGTGGACATTGGTATTCTTAATTAGTCTTTTACTCGGACTAAAGGATAGGAAGAGGATGTGGATTCTAGGAATAGTCTTTATAGCTACTTCTGCCTTTGTTTACTTCTTATTCATGGCAGCCTGGTTAAACTTCATCCTATTCATAGGTATGGTGACATGGGTAAGGGCAATTATTGGTTTGGTAGCACTAGGTGGAGGGATATATAATCTTCGTGAATATATTGTTAACAAAGATGCTAATTGTAAAGTAACAAACAAAGAGAAAAGGCAGAAGGTTTTCCAAAAATTAAAGGATATTACGCACAAAGAGAGTTTCCTTCTAGCAATTGGAGGGATTATTTTACTAGCCTTTGCAGTGAATCTCGTAGAGGCTGTATGTTCTGCTGGCTTGCCTGCAGTTTATACCCAGATCCTTTCTCTAAATGACTTAAGCAAGACGGAGTATTACCTATACATTCTTTTGTATATATTCTTCTTTATGGTAGATGACCTAATAATCTTCTTTGTTGCTATGAAGACCCTACATATGACAGGAGCTTCAAAGAAATATAGTAGATGGTCTAATCTAATAGGGGGAATATTAATGGCTGTAATTGGTCTCCTCCTGATATTTAAACCAGAATTGTTAATGTTTGGTTAGGCAATTAAATAAATTGAGTAGATTAACCAAATGGACAAAAAAGTAACAGTTTATTCATCTCCAGATTGTGCTTATTGCTATACCGTTAAGGGTTACCTTGAAAAGAATGGCATAGAGTATGAGGAGATAAATATTTATGAAGATGAGCAAGCTTACGAGAGAATGGTTGCATTCTCCAATCAGAAGAATGTCCCTGTAACGGTAATAGGAGAGGAAATTATAGTGGGTTGGGACAAGGAGAAATTTAAAGAAGTTTTAGGAATCTAAGTATGAGGGATTTAATAATCATAGGTGGTGGTCCAGCAGGTTGTACAGCTGGTATATATTCTGCAAGAAAGAAGTTAGACACATTATTAATTGCAAAAGATTTTACAGGGCAGATAGGTCATTCTGCTTGGGTAGAGAATTATCCTGGATTTGAAAGAGTAAAAGGTTTAGATTTAGCAAAGAGTTTTAAATCTCATTTAGAAAGTTTTGACATAGAGGTTAATGAATTTGAAGAAGTTAAGGAAGTTAGAGAGTATGAAGGATCATTTACAGTTATAACAGATGAGGGTGAGTATAATACTAGGTCAGTAATAATCTGCTCCGGAGCAAAGGTTAAGAGATTAGGGCTTCCTAGTGAGGAGAAATTCCTTGGGAAGGGGATATCTTACTGTGTAACTTGTGATGAATCTTCTTTTGAAGGAAAGGATGTTGCTGTAGTGGGTGGAGGTAATGCTGGTGTGGAGGCCGCTATAGAGCTTACTCGTTTTGCAAAGAAGGTCCATCTTTTAGAATGTGAAGAGAAATTAAGTGCAGACGAGGTTCTTATTGAGAGACTGAAGAAAGAGGGTGGTAATATTATTACAGCTTGTGAGATAACGGAGTTCAGGGGGGAAGAAGAGTTAGAAGGAGTGACTTATATGAAGTCTGGTGAGGAGAAGTCACTTGAAGTAGATGGCTGTTTTATTGAGATAGGTAGTAAACCAAACACGGATTTTGTAAAGGGAGTTGTTGATTTAAATGACAAAGGAGAGATTGTAGTAGATCCCAAAACCTTTGAAACAAGTGTTAAAGGAATATTTGCTGCAGGAGATGTTGTAGATTTCAAAGACAAACAAGTTGTTATTGCAACAGGACAGGGTGCTACAGCAGCGCTATCTGCCTACAGATATTTAAAGAGTTAGTCTATTTACCCCAAAGGTATGGCCAGAGGAAGGCATCTAGAATCCCCGTATGGATGAAGAATAATGTCATCCCAACTACAGAGCTCCAGTAAAGGGCTCCTGTCGGTCTAGGAGAAATCTTTATGAGTAGGAATAGTATCGCTAAGGATGAAAGCCCTACAAGTATGAGAGAAGCTCTTATGAGGACCCAGATAAGGGTTGAAGGATTAGCAACCATCTGATTAATCAGGGGTATCCAAACGGCAGAGCACACTAACAATATTGCATACAGAATTATAAAAATATTCATGTTTAACGAGAATGGTAGAGTTAATTCTTTGTTATTCATATTCATAAATATGAACACAGTCGCAATCAAATATGCCGTTGCACTCACTATCATAGATGCAGTATATACACCTCTAATTTTCTCTGGTGTCCCTCCCCATAAAGCGTCTGCTCCTTCTCCTGCACGTAGACCTAGCACATAACTAAGGAGTACAAGTGAGCCTAATATAGTTGTAACAATAAGAAATATCTTTTGAGTTGTGTTTAAATCCATAATAAAATTTTAATAGTTTATATTGATTTATATTAACATAAACACTTCTTTCATATATACTAAATACTGTTTTGTAATAAGAAATATGGCATATATAGAAATAAAAGACCTAAAAAGAGAATATGTAATGAGTAAGGATGTCTCGGTTAATGCTCTGAGAGGAGTTTCCTTTGACATAGAGAAGGGAGAGTTCCTCTCTGTAGTAGGAAGTTCTGGTTCAGGGAAATCTACCCTTCTTAACATATTGGGAGGTCTAGATTGGGAATATGAGGGGAATATAATTGTAGATGGTAAAGATATAAAGGAATATGACCATAATTTTTACAGAAGATATGTAGTTGGAACAATATTCCAGCAATTCCATTTAATTCCCTCTTTAAATGTGGAAGAGAACATATTACTCCCATACAAATTTTCCAAGAGAAAAGGAGAGGATATTAACCAAAGACTAGAATATATTCTAAAGATGATAGGACTAGAAGACAGAAGGAAACATCTTCCTAAGGAATTGTCTGGAGGACAAGCGCAGAGAGTTGCTATTGGGAGAGCCTTGATAGATTCTCCTAAAATTGTTCTTGCAGATGAACCAACTGGGAACCTGGATAGTAAAACTGGGGACTCAATAATCACTCTTTTAGAAGAGCTAAATAAAGAGGAGGAAGTGACAGTTATATTAGTAACCCATGACAGGAAGATTGCAGAGAAGACGAAGAGGATTATTACTTTAGTGGACGGTGAAAATGTTTAAGTATGCAATAGATTTGGTAACAAGAAGGAAGTTAAGGACTATGCTTACGAGTCTTGGTATCACCATTGCTGTAATGCTTATGACCTTTATTCTTTTTGGAATGACAGATTTACAAAGAGCAATCCTTACCCAGTTTAGTTCTGTTTTTAAACCAACAGACCTTTATGTCTCTTCTCAAGAGATGAGAGGTTTTGGCTCGTCCTTATCTGCACCTACAAAAGAAGCTCAGGAGCAGGAAGAAGAGGTAATAGTGGACGATAGCATAAAAGACGAGATAGAAGAGATAGATGGTGTTGTTGATGTTTATCCTATGTTCTTCTTGTCAGGTTTTGAAGTTTATCTTGAGGGAGATGATGTCCCATACCCAAGCTCCTTTATACAGGCAATAGATTTACCAGGGGATGATGAGATGTATGGTTATTTTATAGGAGATGAGGTTGTTCTTGAAGATACGGGGATGTTTGTTAGTGACTTTGTCCCTTCTTATTTCGAGATATCTAATGAGGAGATCTTCGGGAAGAAGATTATTCTTAAGAGTTCTCCAACTACATCATTTGTTTCTGCCTCTAACAGGAATAGGATAGATAGAGAGTATGAATTTATAGTTCAAGGTATTGTAGATACCTCAGGAGATTCTTTCTGGATAAATACCTCTAGAGCTTTAGATATTCTTGTTGAAACAGGAGGCTTTGAAGACAAGGATGAATATGTTGAACTTGTTGGCTATTCACAACTACTTGTTAGTACAGAGGAAGATAAGACTGCAGAGGTTGAGGAATATATGACAGAGGAATTAGGAGTTAATGTTATTTCTACAAAGACTATCATTGATTTCATATCTACACTTACCAGTGGCTTAACAATAGCACTTGTTATATTCGGTTCCATATCTGCACTAGTAGCATCCATAGGGATAATAAACACCATGATCATGAGTATCTATGAACAGACTAAGGAGATAGGTATTATTAAGGCAATAGGTGCTTCTAATAGACAGGTTTTAATAATATTCTTAATTCAAGCAGGGCTAATTGGTCTCGTTGGTGGGGTTGTAGGTTTGGCTGTCACTTTCGGCTTAATGCAGTTGGCAGACCCCTTCTTAGTGGATTTACTTCAGGAACAAGGTTTTACAGCTATAGAGAAATTCTTCTTCTTCCAACCTGTTAACGCTATCTATATAACCCTCGGAAGTATATTAGTAGGTATATTGGCAGGGATATATCCTGCAATGAAGGCTGCAAGGTTAGATCCTGTTAAGGCACTGCGTTACGAGTAATCTTACTCGAGAAGCAGGAATATACTGTTAACAAAAATCCAGATCACAGGAACTATTGTATACATAAGTTCTGTCAAATAACCAAAGACAGGAGGTCTTTCCTTGTTAGATTTAATCTTAAGAAATATCTCCAGGGAGAGAGTTGTTAAGAGTCCAATTATAATGATTCCCCATCCTATTATCCCAAGAGGTTCATTTTCTAGGGATATTAAAGAGCTTACTCTTAGTAAAAACAGTGGACCTACAGCGAAGAACACTCCAACTCCAGCGTAATGTCCAGAAGAGGTTGGCTCGTCATAGTTTACTAAGAGAATTAGTATGGATATTAGAATAACTATAGATAAAGAGAGTATGTGGGTGTCTTGGATTATTGCAAACCTTAGGTGTAGGGCAAAGAGAAAAACAAGAAAACTTACTGAGAGAATAATGAAACAGGTTAGGACATAGAATTTATTCATTAGCAAGAAGGTGTGACTAATGGTATCTTCTTTTCCAGAGAATTTTCTTGGGTGATTCTTTTTTATTTGTACTGACTTAGCAACTAGACAAGTGAATGTAGTAAGAAGGATAAAGGTTGAGAATAGGGTTAAGATTTTCATTAATTGTAAACGGGTCTGAAAATTAAGTTTCTATTTTATATAGTTCATCTCTCTCATCTTCTCTAGACCTTTTTCAAAGACAACCTGCATAAAAGGTTCGTTTGAAAGTTCAGTCATTTTTTCTAAAGGTATCCAGTCAATATCACTATTCTCATCCTCTTGTATCCTAATTGGTTCTTTCTCATCTGCTTCCAGTAAGTAAGCAACGTTTAAGTGGACATGGGCTGGAACATACTTGCCCTTCCTAGGATGTCCTATGACTGGCAGAGTATCTATAATGAAAATATCCTCGCTTATTGGAGTTACATTATTTAATCCCGTCTCTTCCTTTGTCTCTTTAAGCGCTACATGGAGCAAGTCTTCGTCCCCATCTGCATGTCCTCCTACCCAAGACCAGGAGTTATATATGTTGTGGAATATCATAATAACCTTTGTTCTCTCTTTGTTTAAAACAAAAGCAGAGGATGTAAGATGACCGTATTCGTTCTCTCTTTCTAAGTAGTTGTTAAAAGAATCTAAGTATCTAAGAAAAGTTTCCTTGTCTTTTTCCTCCTGGGTGTTGTAGGGGATGTACTTCTCTATTTGGTTTCTAAGTTTCATTCTAAAAATTCTAACATGTGTGTAAAGCAAATTAAACTGTAATATAATTAAACATATGACTACATTCAAACATAATGGTGCAGATATACATTACACTGTAAAAGGAGAAGGAGAACCAATTGTTCTAATCCATGGATTTGGTTTAGATAGTAGGATTTGGAACAAGCAGGTAGAGGAGTTATCTAAAACTAACAAGGTTATAACATATGACCTAAGGGGTTTTGGGAAGTCTTCTTTGCCAAGTGGCAGATATAGTCACAAGGAAGATTTAAATGAACTGTTGAAGCATTTAAAGATAGAAAGCGCAAAAATAGTAGGGCATTCTTTTGGTGGGGAGATAGCTGTAGAGTATGCATTAACATATCCTGAAAGAGTTAAGTCTTTAGTTTTAGTATCTCCAGGATTAAGTGGAACATCTGGGGACAACACAGAGTGGAATGAACTTTCTAGATTAGGGAGAGAGGGGAACATTGTTGGATTGAAGGAGAGGATAATTAATAATCCAATGTTTAAAGAATTAAGAAGTAATCCTGAGACTAAAGAACTAATAGAGGAAATAATCCAAGATTACAGTGGTTTTCATTTTACAAACAGAGATCCTAGGGAGTATGAAGATAATAGAGAGAAGATAAAAGATATTGATTGCCCAGTTACATTTATATTGGGAGAGAAAGAAGATAAGAAAGTAGCAGAAAAATTTAAGGAAGAATTAGGAATAGAAGCCGAAGTAATTCCTGGAGCAGGGCATATGTCTATGCTAGAGAAGCCGGAGGTTGTAAGTGAGGCTATAAAGGAAACCAACAATAAAGAGTTCCACAGTGAGACTAGAAATTTGATCTAGGATAATGATTAGAAAATTACTTCTAGGAAGGGAAGGTTCTTGACAGGGAGTGTTAATAGGGATAAATTGAAAGTAGTTATTTAACTTAATCTTTTTTAAATATGAAAAAGAGAGTTTTACTTTTAGTAGGGATATTTTTCTTTATATCTCCTTTCCTTGTTTTAGCTCAGTCTGGCAATGATGATGCGGGAACAGCCAGCCCAGAGGCTACTGCACAGCAGGGCTCGGATAATGAGGAGCAAGGTAATGCCGGAGAAAGCCAGAAGTGTATTGATGTTACAAGAAAGGTTTCATCTGTGACTTCTCAGTATGATGCCAAACAAGAGCAATATATGAATGCATTCCAGAATATATATCAGAATATGGAGGAATTGGCTCTTAAGTTAAAGAATGATGGTTATGATACTACAGAGTTAGAGCAGCATCTTGCTCAGTACAATACCATGATTCAGAACGCTAACAGATACTATAATGAATTCAGAACAGGTTTAGATAATTCTAAGCAGGGAGTATGTGGTAATAGTGATGTAGATGCTACACAGCAATTTAATTCAGCAAGGACTCAGTTAATGAGTTGTAAGAACGAGATGCTCGAATTAAGGACGTATGCCCAGGAAACTCTAAGGCAGGATATCTTGAATCTAAAAGAGGAGATTGCTGAATAAATTATTAAGTATTGATTAAAATGGAAGATTTTAAAAAACAAAATGATCAAATGGTTGGAGAAGGAGGTGTAAATAAGCCTAAGAAAAAGCTCGCTCTCTTTGTGATTTTAGGAGTATTACTAGTAGCTGGGATATCTGCAATCTATTTCTTTATTATAAGGAAAGAAAATCTTTTATCCTTTATAGATGACATAGTAATCTCTAATGATACATATTTGACTGAGACTGAGGATATTGATGAAGAGATGACTGATTTACCTGAGGACTTCTTAGATTCTGAACCAGTCTCTACGGAGGATGTAGATACCTCTGTGGAAGAGTTAGATGCTCAATTGGAGGAATTAGACAACCTAGATATAGACTTTAGCCTAGATGCTGCAGATGTAGGTTTGTAATCTTACAGAAGCTGTAAAAATTAAAGTTTTGAATTATGGGATTTAGGTTAGACCCTGCTATTCAGATTTAATCACGTTCCCAGTATATTTCCCATAGATATAACAGTCTTCAAGACAGCAGATATTATGGTCACCTATAAGGAAGATGTTTTCCTCTGGTTTGAAATCCAGAAGTTCAGAGCCTTCTATATTAAAAGCAGGATTCCAATGTTTATGGCTAATAATCTCAAACTTGGAGAAATAATCTTGAAAGTTAGGGAATTCTTTTTTTGTATAGAAGAGGTAGGAATTATCTCTTTGCTTTGCTATTGCTAATATCTCACTTTCGTAATCAAAAAGATTTAGTTGCTCTTCATCCCATTCTTCAATGAGGTTGCCCTCAATATGATACATATGTGCGCAAGAGGTTTCCTTGAGCTCCTCTTTAGACTTTAATAGCATTTTGCTTTCCTGAGGAGGGACCGCAAGTACTATGTTTTTACAGCTAAAGTTTCTTCTCGTATCAGTGGTAACTATGTAGCCTTTATCCTTTTGCTCTATTGCAATGAGCTTTTCTTTTATATATTTAGGAGAAAGGAGTTCTTCTATCTGATCCCTCTTAAATGTGAATTCATATATGGGGGTAATTAGTGGTAAAGATAAGTGCAAAAGGGTAAATGCGTTAATTTTCTCTACTGAAGTGAACGTAGATCCTTGGATTACTCCAGTAACATAGCTCTCGGCGATTTTATGTAAGTTGTTCTCATCTATATATTTAAGGGCAGGGGTATTGTATAAATCAAACAAATAGAAGTTCTCTTTTAAAGCTTCTGGCTGTGGTTTATACAGACATTCTTTTTTAAATTTCTTGTAGTTCCTTTTAAATTTTATTAGTAAAAGTATAAGCCTCAGAAATTGTCCAATATATATAAACAGTTTTTTGTTTAATAGCTTATACGAGGAATCTGTACTATGAAATCTTATCTTAAGGGGGTTTATTCGTCTTCCTTGTTCTAATAAATCCTTAGAGTTGTTATAGTCTTTCATCATGTAATAAGCACCATACTGGATATTATCTTCTGATTGCAGAATCCTTCCACCTATATCTGGGCTTATTATTAAGAAATCTATATCTCTTTGAAGAAGTCTTTTTGCACAGGCAATCCCAGATATCCCTGCTCCTACGATTATTGTATTGTGGTGTTCTATCATAGTTTTTTATTTACAAAGACAACTAAAATTCTGTTATCTTCTTAAAACACTTCATGTTTCTTAAAGATATGATCTGGAATAATATTGTCGCAAGAATAATGTACAAGCTGTATTCCTTAAGAAAATCTAAAAGAAAATGTGGTAATACAGAAGAGAATACTCCCATTAAAATACTAGCAGAACAGAAATAACCAGACGTACCACACACTTGAAGTGCCATTATCCCTAAACCACTAGCAATTAGGTTAATAACAGAGTTTGTAGTATTTTTAGCAGTTTTTATTCTCTCTTTAATATTTCTTACCATACAGGTCATATTAAGAGAGAAAACTAACATAAAGATAATAACGATTAGATTCCACCAAAAACCCACTAAGTGTCTAGGTACTAGGAAGTAACTTAATACTAAGGAGAGTAAAAAGACAACTTTACAGTAATGGCTTTTTAAGACCTTTATTAGCAAGAAATTAAGTTTTATTTCTTTTTCCATTTTTAATAATTTGATTTTTAATATTTATCTATTTATCCAGGGCAACTTATTAATTCTCTCTATATTGTCTGCAACTATAAAACCATCATCTAAATTAGGTTTAGAATAATCAATCTCGTTACCATAAAAATCAGTTATTGCTGCACCAAGTTTAGAGATTATGGCATGTCCTGGACATAAATCCCAAGTACCCCAAGCACCAAAGTGGTTATTTATTTGAAGATTTATATATCCATCAACTATGTTTATTCTTGGATCTTTGAATTTATCTCCCAATCCATCCCAATATACAAAAGTGTATTCAGGATTGTTTTTAAATAGATCTTTAAAGACATTCTCCCAATTCTCTGAAGGAGTAAATAGGAGATTTTCTTTTTTGTTAGGAGGTGGGGTTAATATTCTTTCCTTGTTTTTGTGTATCTCCTTCGGAGTTATATCTTCTCCTCCTATATACAGTCTCCCATCTGTAGGGTGGTAGATTATCCCAAGTATAGGGGTGTTGTCTCTAACCAAACCGACTAATATATTAAAACGATCCTCTCCTCTGCTGTATGACCCTGTGCCATTTAGAGGATCTAAGTACCAAGTATATTCTTTGTGTTCTTTCTCATCTTCTTCGGACATAATGCCATATGTAGGATATTCTTTTCTAAGAAAATCTTGAAGTATTTGGTTTACTTCTTTGTCTGCCTTTGTAACTGGTGTCCCATCCTTTTTAATTTCTACCTTTATACCTTTTTGGTATTTAAGAAGGGTGTCTCCGGCTTCTTGGATTGTTTCAATTAATTTCTGTAAATACATACTGTTTTTATTCCCTGCTATCCCCATATCTTCCCGTTACGGGGTCTTTAAAAAGAAATATCTTCGGGGGATAGTAAGAAAATAGACCAAATAATAGTAACAGGCAAATGACAATGAGAAGAGATAGCGGTTCGCTAATTAAAGCATAACCATTTTTAAGAATTATGTACTCTACTAATACCCCGAAGATTATTGCTAAAATAAAGATCCCAATTGTAATAAGAAAGGGGACTTTCCTTACAATTAAGCGGAGTGGTTCGTAGAGTAATGGTATTGTTAGGATCTGTACAACCAGTAGTATGAGACCAGAATATAAGATGTTGGAATAAGAATTTCTTAATAAGAGGTATTGCAATATTATGACGATACAAGTAGGTGCAAGCAATAATTTCATATGTTCCCATGTACTTTCATTTACTGCAGAGAAGATATGTAGAAGTAAACCCTTTTTAAACCAGTTATGTGTGAAGTGTAGGAGTGTTCCAAAGGTTAGTAAAAGGAGAAAGGAGATTAAAAGAATGGTGTTTAGTGTCATAGGAAATTATACCAAAGAAATGGGAATAGATATCTTTTTCTAACTCTGTTAATATAAATTATTAAAATAATCACATTAACCAAATGGAAGATACTTCCCCTAAAGAGTGTAAGAAATGCATCTTTAAAACTATGTCTAAAAAGACAAAAATCATATTAGCCATTTCCTTCCTTCTCCTTGCATTAAGTGGTGCTGCTGTATGGTCCCTTCTTCTAAGAGAGACAGAGTATGTATTAGATACTGCTCAGACATATGACTATGAAGGTAAGACAATTAAACAGGATGTCCATATAACCGTAGATGGAGTTAAGATAAAAGATGCCATCATAGAAGGAGACTTATACATAGATGCTACTGTAGGAGATGGTGAAGTAGAGATAGAGAATGTTATAGCTAAGGGTAAGACATATATATATGGTGGGGGTAAGGATACTGTTTTGGTAATAGGGGGAACGATATATGAAGCTTTGGGAGAGTTTAATGGGAGGATACATGCAATTAATTGGGCTACTATGGAGAGGATAGAGATTAAATCTAGTGACATGGTAATCCAGACAGACAAGGAGTCTAAAGTTAAGAAAGTAGAATTGGCAATACCGCAATATGATGAAGAGAAAGATAAGCCTGTAGAACTTAATGGTAATTTTGATGAGGTTGTAGATAATGGTGTCGCAGATATTACAATAAAGAAAGATACCGTCATCCAAAAATTTAAACCTATATGTATGGGTTCAGGCTGTATACCATCTGAGAGGGTGTCCAAAGTCATTATGGAAGAGGGTAGTAATATACAGGAGGTAGTAGTAAATGAACCTATGTTTTGGGAAGGAGAAGGGACTATAGATAATATGGATGTTCAGGCAGAGGGTGTTGTTGTAGATGTAGAGGTAACAGAATTTCCTAACGAGGAGTACCAAGCTACTACAACGGATGTAGATCCTGCATTTGTAGGAACACCAGAGAGAACAGGTATAAGTAATTCAGGAGATTATGTCCTAAGATTTAAAACAAATGACACAGGGACAATATATTACATTCTTCAGCCATATGGTCCTAATGGTGTAGAGACTCCAACAGCAGCACAGGTAATGGCGGGGACAGGGAATGCTGTATGTGGAGGCCCAAATGATTTTGACTGTGCACCTACTGTAGCTTCGTCTGGTTCTGTCGAGGTAACTGAGGCAAATACCTTTGTAGAAGCTTCTGGGTATTATGGTGATTCTTTTGGTATGAGACCAGAGGGGGATATGGAGGGTGCTACTTTTGATAGTTTCTTGTTTGCAGTCTTTGTAAACGAGGATGGAGAAGAGAGTAGTGTTGTTAAGGTGGAGTTGTAATTGACACCCTTTATCATTAGTGATTCAATAGGGTAATAAGTTAAAGCATATTAAAATGAACCCAGAGAAAGTTAATTCTGTTGCTCCTGTAGAAACAGTACAGGAGAGTGTTGTATACCAAGAGCCTTTAGAGGAAGGTAAAAAGAAGAAAACTAATATTATTCTTCTTGTTGTCATAATCTTTTTATTCTTAGGTTTATCTGCTTTTGCATATTTTTTTTGGAGCAGGCTAAACATAGATTCGGAGTCAGATTCTACAGAGAATGTTCAAGTTGAAGATGTTACGCCTCAGGGGCAGCCAGAGACGGAGGTAGAAGATGCAGAAACTCCTCAGGGAGAGTATGAGATTGTGCTTTTAGAGAATATTAAGGATTCTTCAGACACAGATGTATATATTAAGAATGTAGAGACAGGAGAAGAAGATTTTCTTAGAACAATAAGAGATGTTTACAGAAATCGTGTCCATCCTGCTGAATACCATGATGGTATCTTATATATAATTAGGAGGATAGGCTATGATGGTTATCCTGATGAGGATTGGACTGATGAGTTGTGGAAATATGATGATGGTGAGGAAGGGACCAAGATATATTCTGCCAAAGGTTTAGGTTTTAGGGTTTCTCCAAATGGGGAGATGATTGCTATTCGGGCAACTGAAGACATCCTTTTTGTTGATGCAGATGGGAATGTTCTTAAAGAGTATCCCTCTGAGGAGTTGATACCCGCGGATGCTGAAGAGTTATCTTTTGATTTGTTAGATTGGTCAGATGATTCGAAGTCTTTATGGGGAGATTTGTCATTTACTGCCTTTCCTAGTTTTTTCTTTAGTATAGATACAGGAGATTGGGTTCTTAAGCAGTATGATGTGAGTAGTTTGAATCTGTCCATTGCAGATTTAAGATTAAATTATAATAATGGGAAGTTAGCTTTTAGTGATTATCCTGTTATGTTTGATGAGTATTCTTATGAGGAATTTATGGATAGTGGAAGGGAGGTAACTTTAAGGGTCTATGATTTAGATACTGAAGAACAGGAGGAGATAGCTATTTCAATTACTAAAGAGTTTGAACCAGAGTGGATAGAAGATAATCTTTTAGAATACAATGATCCTGATAGTTCGGGGAGGTTACAGGTGGTTGTTGAGTAGTGAGAACCTTTCAGAAACGAAAACCTTATAGATCTATTCGAGGATACAGAAAGCCCCTTAAACCAACAAATTTGGTATAATGTGCTATGGAAAAGATAGTCTCAGAGGTATCTCAGAGTGCGATATATGAATATAACGATTATATCCAATCCCAAAAAGGGGAAGGTTATGGTAAGCAATATAGCTTTGAAAAGCTTGGTATAGAAGATTGGTCCATAGTCCAAATGAATGCAGATGACATTCTTAGATTACAAACCTTTGTAGAATCTTCCCAAACAGTAGCTCCAGCATATATATTCTGGAAGGAGTGTGGTAAGCATGTAACCTTAGAGGGTGTTGCTAAGGAGGTTATAGATAGGGAGGAATATATTCCAGGAGATGCAAGGATATGGGTTTCAGATATCCTTAGCTCCAAATTTAACAAAGAAGAAGTAGAAGAGAAGATAAAGAAGGGGGAGATAGATCCTCCTTTAATTTTCTTCCCAGTATACAAAGAAGAAGAACTAGAGAAGGGGTTACTAAAGGTTGGGAATGTTCTAGATGGTAATCATAGGTTACAGGAGGTATCTAGGTGTCTTTTAGAGTGTAGTGATGAGGAGAGGGATAATTTTAGGTTAACTTGTTTTGTAGGTAAGGTTGATGTTGTGAAGTATGTGACTATTAATGCTCAGTATTTTGTTAAACCTACTGCTAAGAAAATTTTAGTTTCTTTAGAGAGGCTTATGGGTAAGGATGTAGAGGGGATAAATAAGAGATACTTTATGTCTTTTTTTGAAAGATGGTATTTATTATTACAGAGGATTGGGTATTATAAGGAGAATAAATAATTTGTAAAAATTTTTTATTATGAAGGATGGTTATTTAACAGAAGAGGTGAGTGTAAAGGTTAATATATTTGTAGCACAGGATTTTCTTTCTACGGATCGCGCATTGATAGATCTTTTAGAGGGGGATGGGGATACTAATAACTCTAGGTATACTAAGAAGGAATTTGAAAGAGAGATTAGGGATGGTAATGTAGTAGTGGCTATGTTAAGGGATGATCCCATAGGGTATGCTGTTGTTAAGGATGGGAAGGTTATTGAACATTATATTAGTTGGATGTTTAAGGAGTCTGATTTAGAAAAGAGTTTTTTGGAGAGGATGGAGGAGTTGGTGTAATTTAGCAACTAGGCTGTATTTAACCTAGAGAGAAAATATTTTTTGACATTCTCGTCCTCAAAGTAAACATAGCAACCCTTCATCCCTCTGGACATCAATACTTTGTATATGTTGCGTACAAGTTTGCTAAGCTCTTTTGGGTCTTCTCTCAATGTTTTTTTCCCGTTATTATCTTTGTAAGAATCCCAGTCTACGGTGTATTGCAGTGAACTTGGATCAAAGCGGAGATCTCTTCCGACTATTACTCCTATATAGTCAAACTCCAGTCCTTGAACTGTATGGATACAACCTACCTGATTAATACCTTCTTCGGCAATTGCCCATCTGGTTCCAAGTCTTCGAGAGTTCCATGGCATCGAAAATCCATATTCTTCCATTTGGATGTCCTTTATCTCAGCATCTCTGTTTCCCTTCTTCTCACTCGTCCAAGGCCAGGCATACCCAGCGACGAGCCTTGCCTCCTCCCCTTCTAGGATTTTCTGATCTATTGCATTTTTTAGCTCATTGGGATCGTCGAAGACTACAAATTCGAATCCACTATCTTCCCATCCATCGTAATTGGCGGTCTCTTTTAGGTGAAGAGTGTTATCCAACCAGTTGACATATCCCTCAGCCCCAGAGCATCGGAATTGTGCAGAGAGTTCTAGTTCTGTTATAGAAGCATTGTGGTCTTTAGCAATGTTTCGTATTTCTTGTACTGACCCAATATCTTCTGGTCTAATCATTTGGTTCTCGTCTACAAAGAAGACAGAGACGAGGGAAGATTTTACAATGTCATCAATCTGATTGTATCCATAGTATTGGTATGCAGTCTTATTTTTTAATCGATGTGCCTCATCCACAACTATCACCTCAAAGGTGTTTTCTTCTGTATCCACAAATCCTGCTGAACCTCTAAATAGATGGTCTACATCTGACTTTTTATTTTCTCCTTTTAGTTTCTCGGCGATCACGGTTCTGAATGAAGAGTTTGGTGCTACAAAGATAGCATTTTTATCTTTCTTTAGTAGACCTCCAAGGAGATTTATCGAGATAACAGACTTTCCGGTTCCGGGCCCACCCTTGATTATAACAACCGACTTTTCTTTGGATTTTGAGCCAATCGAGAGGGCTCTTTCGTAGGCGACTTTTTGTTCGTCGAGTAAGATAAACTCTTGATTCCCTTTAAGCAACCCACATACATGGTTGATCAGATGTCTGCTAGGTTTGATTTTTCCAGACTCGATATCGTAGAGGACTTTTCCACCATCTCCTCTGCCCACATAGGTCTTAAGAAAATCCTGTAATTTCTCAAAGTCATCTTTGAAGTAGATGGGGGATTTCTTTGTTGTTTCTAGATAGATCGGTGCTAATAATGGTTCTGGATTTCCCTTTGTATAGTTGTGTAGATAACAGCATGAGTGGGGAGAGAGCTCTTTCTCTTGAATATTCTGATTGAATTCTTGCATGAAGGTTTTATATGACTGTGCTTGGTATGAGGGGTGTGTTGTATCGACGAGGCCTTTATTTATAAAGGTTCTTACTACGCCATCTTGTTCCGTTTTCTCAGCTTTTTCCCATTGTTTTAATTCTATTATTATAAAATTAGGTTTTCCCTCTTCGTCATGTCCAGACACAATGAAATCAATCCTCTTAGATGTTGATGGGATTGTATATTCTATTAGAATTCCACACGAGTCATCGATTCCAGAGTTTCTTACGATTCTCTCCATATAATTCATGGAATTTCTGAAAGCACGTTTCTCATTGTCTGCAACACGTCGACCAAAGGAAGTTATAAACCTAGATTCAATAACATCTGCTATTCTGTTCTCTTCTACATCAGATCGAAAACCCTTGGCTGTGTTTTGATATACAATCATTCTTTATAGTTTGTTATATTTAGTACTTTTATCTCTTGCCTTTTTAACGGGATATTTCTTCTCGGATACCTTGAGTTTCTTTTCTGTGATTCCAACTAAGTCAATATCCAGATCATTACACAGGAGTATTAGATAATTAAAGATATCTGCAATCTCAGATTCTATTTCCTCCTTGTTCTTTTCTGAGAATTCGAGACTTTCTTCCATATTTAACCATTGGAAAAGCTCCATCAATTCGGCTGCCTCTATTGTTATTGATAGTGCCAGATTCTTGGGGTTGTGAAATTGTTTCCAATTCCTTTTTTCTCTGAATTCTAATATTTTGCCTTTTAGTTCCTCTAATCGCTTTTCCATTGTTATCAGATTATATTATCGGTCTAGATAGATTACAAACGCTTTCCCCAATTCAACTTCGTAATTGTAACTTGTAATACAAAAGCAAAACATATCCATAATAGATACCCCATCTGCATATATGTAACCCATGGGTAATAGTTATAGATACTAACCATTATCCACACTAAAGTTACTATCATTAAAAATATATCTATACTAGCTAATAGATTACTCCTTAATTTCCACTGTATAGGAGAAAACAAAATATTAAACAAGATGTTTAATACAAACGGTAATAAAACAATTACATCCATATCCCCCTCATAAACCCTAACAAAAACATAACCAAAGGATATAAATATCAGAATGTATAATATTGACCACACAGGTCCAAACAACCAAGAAGGAGGAGACCACTTAGGCTTTTTAGTTTGTGAATACCATTCCCTAGATTCCATATACCCTTAGTATATTTCACTAACCAATATTAAACAATCCCAACCCTATCTATATATTCCTCTTTGTAATAACCAAAATATTCCTCAGGCATTAGTAACACCTTATCTATACCCAACTCTTTAACAAAATTAGGCTCGTGACTCACTAACAATATAGTCCCCTTATACTCCTGCAATGCACCCAATAAAATCTCCTGTGACCCTGGATCCAGATATGTAGTAGGCTCATCCAAAAGAAGGACATTATGTCCAACTGCAAAAAGCTTTGCTAATGCTAACCTAGTTTTCTCTCCTCCTGACAAAGTCCTTACCTTTTGGTTAACCATATCCCCACTCAAAAGAAACCTACCAAGAAACTTCCTCTTGTCCAAAGAACCCCAATCCAATTTACGAACATTCTCCCAAACAGTCTCAGAGTAATCCAAATCCTCATTCTCTTGAGAATAATAACCAACATCTGTATTAAATCCCCACGCATATGACCCAGAACTAGCCTCTAACCTCCCAGCCAATATCTTTAGTAAAGTAGTCTTACCAACACCATTCCTTCCAATGATTGCAACCCTCTCATACCTCTCAACCTCAAAAGAAATATCTTTAAGAACAGGAACATCCTCTACATACTCCTTAGAGATATGTTCTACTCCTAATACAAACTTATTACTCTGTTCTGGTATGGGGATTGAAACCCTCATTCTCTTTCCCTTCCTTGTCTTCATTTCTAACTCTTTTACATTCTCTTTTAACTCTCTGGCTTGTTCAAACCTTCGAGCTGCTCTCCTTTTCTCTTTAACACTCTTTCTTCCAGAGAGATTCTGGGCTAATTCAAACATCTTCTTAGCTTTCCTCTCTTCACTAATTAACTGTTTAAAAAGAAATTCATCTCTCTCTTCCTTAACTTTTAAAAACTGTTCGTAATTACCCCTGTAAACCTCTACATTCTGTTCTCTTTCATTAAGATACCAAATCTTTGTAATCCCCTTATTCATTAGCCTTAAGTCATGAGAGACAACAAGTACAGCCTTGGGGTAGGTTATGAGGTAAGTCATAAGCCACTCTGCAGAAGGTATATCTAGAAAGTTAGTAGGTTCATCCAGTATTAACAGGTCTGATTCTTCTAAGAGTATCCTAATTAACTCTACCTTAATCTTTTGTCCTCCAGATAGTTCAGAAAGTTTTGAATCACAATCCTTACCACCCATCTTTAGATTATTTAACAACTTCATAATCTCCCATTCCTCAGCATCTACTCCCTTCTGGATAATAATATATTCCCCAATGGTAAGGTTAGGATGTTTCGCTATCTCCATCTGGTTGTGTGTTTCCTGAGCTATGTATGACATAGACCCTTTTACCTGTATATCTCCGTAGTCAGGTTCCTCAATCCCCGCTATTAATTTTAGTAGGGTAGTCTTTCCAGCACCATTTACACCTACTAATCCTACTTTGTCTGTGGGACTTAATATTAGGTTAATATCTTTTAATATTTCTTTAGACCCCTTTTCAAGGGACACATTATTTACATTTAACATAAGTGGAATTATATCAAGATTTTAGACTCTCTACTGCTAAGTGGGCTGTACTCCAACAAACCTGTAGATTAAATCCTCCTGTAGGACCAAAGAGATCTAAAATGTCTCCTGTAAAATATAGGTTACTGACCAACTTAGATTGCATGGTATATGGATCTACCTCCTTAATATCTATACCCCCTGTATTAACAACAGCCCTGTTATATCCCTCACTGTCATACACAGTAAGAGAGATATCCTTAAGAGCTTTTACTAGTCTCTGTCTTTCTTCCTTAGTTACTTCACTAGCTTTCTTACTACCATCTACCTTACTAAGAGATATTACAACCGGAATTAAAGCACTAGGCATTAAATCTCCTAAACTGTTTCTTAGGAATATACTTCCACTATCTCTTAGTATCCCATTAACCCTAGTATCTAATTCATTGAAGGGGACTTTAGGTTTTAAATCTATACTAACCCTAAAGCCTTCATCATACATATCATAGGTATACTGAGAGAGATTAAGTATGGTAGGACCACTAATCCCTTCATGGGTAAAGAGTAGGCTACCAAATTCTTTTTTAAACTTTTTATCTTTTTTAAAAACAGTTACATCAACAAACTTCAGGGTCAGTCCTGCTAATTCTTCAAAAAAATCTTCCTTGCATTTAAAACCAAGTAAAACAGGATATACAGGGTTTATGTTGTGACCTAAAGATTGAGCAAAGTCATAACCATTTCCAGTTGAACCAGTAGAAGGGTAGGTTTTACCACCGGTGGCTAGTATGTAATTATCTGCAATATATTCCCCCTTGTCGGTAATTATCTTGGTTATTTTGTTTTTTTCACTTTTAATATCTGTAACAGTTGTTTCTAGTAAGATATTCTCTTTTAATTGGTTAAAGAGAGTATTAACTACATCTAGGGCTTTGTCGCTTTGGGGGAAAACTCTTTTACCTCTTTCGACCTTAAGGGGTATGTTTAAGTTTTTTTCAAAGAAATCATAGGTTTGTTGTACACCGAATTCGTCAAAGGCATGGTAAAGAAACTTACCATTGTGTGTATATTTCTTAACTAGCTCTTTGAGGTTAGTGGTGTAATTAGTGAGGTTACCTCTTCCTTTTCCTGTGATTCCTAGCTTCATACCGACTCTAGGATTTTTTTCAATTATTAGAAACTTAAGTCCTTTTTCTTTTGCAATTATTCCTGAAAAGAGGCCACTAGCTCCTCCTCCAATTATTATTAAGTCGTATTTGGTCATGGTTAGTTATAGCATAAATTGGTGATTGTGGCTTTGAATATAAGAGGTTCTCCAAGTATGTATAGTGCAGGGAGGGAGTATTTGACCTAAAACGAGAGAAAAGTCTAAAATAATGTTCTATAATATCTCATAACATTTACTCTTAAATACCCTTGTTAGAAGAAGAGACAGCAGAAAATATCGTTATGAAAGACTTCTCCGCATTCCCCCCAATACAGAAACTGTATGCAGGGTTAGAATATAGTAGGTACTCTAATCCGGAATTAGGAATATATTGTAATAGGCCTGTTGAAAGGGAGTCTAACAAGAAAGTTGCAATAATCCTGACTGGTTTTACATGTGCAGGCAAAGATACAGTATTAGATGGTATAGAATCCACAGGGCTTGTGTACCATGTAGTTACTGCTACTTCTAGAGCAAGAAGAGAATCAGAACCAGAAGATAAATACCATTGGCTTAAGGTAAGAGATAGGCAAGAGGGTGAGACAGAAGATGAGTACAAGGAGAGTATAAAAAGAAAACATGACTTAGTAGAGTGTGATATTCACTACGGTAAGGTATATGGTCTACCAAGAAAATCTCTACTTGTAGAAGGGAAGGGTATCCCTGTTATTAGACCGGATATAAATGGGACTCTTACATTGCATGAAGAATTACCTAAGTATGGATTCTTGCCAATATCTATAGCTATTCTCCCAGATAGTTGGGAGCAGATATATAAAGTACTGCTAGAAGAGAGGGAAGGGACTTTAGAAGAGAAGAATATTAGGATAATGGAAGATATTCTGAGTATGCCAGATTATTTTGCAGTAAATTATTTCCTACACAACAGTAGGTTTAAACAGGATGGTATGGAAGGGTTAGAGAGGTCTATAAAGGGAATGAAGTATATAATTGAGAAGTATTCCTCTTAGACAGAACAAGCCCAATTTTATTGATTAAAACTATCTAGTATAAACTTGATATAACTATATTCCTCTGTTGTGAGTGTTTCTACAGGTTGGTTGTCTCTGTTTATTATTAAAAACAATCCATAATCTTGTTCTGTTCTTGTATCATTCTCGAAATCTTCATCTATTCTTGTTTGAGCCAAGTTAAATATTGCTTTATAGACACTATCCTCCTTATATAATCTACTAGTTGGTGTTGAATATTCAATATTATCTTGTTTACTCCATTGAGAACCATCTTCTACCGGAAGGAATCTTAAAGATAGTGTTAGGTCATTTCCTTCTAATGTGTAATTTTCAAAAAAGTTCTCATCTACCTCTTTACTAGATGTCCATCCTTTTGGTAGGTAAAAAGATTTGTTTTCAGATTCTATGGTAAATAATTCTCCTTGTTCTACTTCTATGGTTTCTCTTGCTTCTGTACTTTGACCAGAGTTAGAGTCTAATTCTTCTGAATTTTTATTGAAAAATAAAAAATAACCTCCTGAGACTAATAGGAGGAGTAGTAAAATAGCGACTATTATAGTAGTTTTCTTCTTATCCATGAGAAAGAATATTTTTTATAACTTAAGGTATTATTAATATTCTTCCATTTGGGAATAAAAAGCAAGTTTTTCAGGGGGAGGAGAGGTTTAATTGAAATAACTCAAATGTGGCGTTAAATAGAGGTTTTGTGCCGAAGATGATATAATGTCCCATGGATAAAAGAGAAATAGCAATACTAAGTTATGAACATGATGCCTCTAGGGAGGTATATAAGTTAGATGTTTTAGGGGAAGATTTTGAAATTAATGTCCCTCCAGAGAATGTTCTTATGGCGATATGTGCACATCATGAAGCTCAGAAACTAATAGAAGAGGGTGTAGAGGCTTCAATTTTGACTGTTGGTGGTGCTGCAATATCAAATAAGAGAATAATTGAGAGGATGAACGAAATAACCAATTGTGAGGTCCCTGTTGAGGCGGATAATTCTTCAAATAGTGTAGCTTCTAATATTGAATCTTTGGTGAAATATGAAAATCCCTTCATTATCATTTGCCAAAAGTTTGCCAAATTAAGGACATATATTCATAGCAAGTATCATCTTGGGAAGGGAGAGTTTGAATTAAAGGATTGGGAAACATATTTAGATACTAATCAGTTGAGTGATTTTGAAAATAGTTTGGTAAGGGAATTGAATGAACTAAAACACATACCATTACAAAGAAAGCTTGTGGAAGGTGTTCTTACAGTATTAGCATATCTAGATCCTGAGGATGGATTTACCTCTTGTATTGCATTATTAAGGCAAAAATTTAGGGAGAAAAATCCCAAGGATAATATTTTTAAGAAGACAGGGCTTGGTTAGAGTCTTAGTACTATTTTAGTCTCTTAACCAATTTAGCGGGGGTTTTTATGAAATCCGTGAAGAGGACATTTCTACAACCTTCGTCAGTATCTTCTTCAAAGGCATAGATCGGTTTCTTACAAGCGACAGCATAACCTATCTCTAAAGTTGTACTATTCCCAATATAGCCACCTTCATTGTAGACATAAACAACGTCTGCTTTTTCTATCTTGTAGAAATGGTCATGGGTTAGTCCAAGAAGTACAAATTTCTTATATGCTTTAGACAAAGTTTTCCATTCTTTACCACCACTGTGTAGATATGGTTCGTATACAACAATACCTTTCTCTTTTAGTTTCTTGGCAAACTCTCTTAATTGTTTTTTAAATCTTCTAGAACCACAGAGGACTACGGATTTCATAGGGATTGTTGTTAAAATATTTAGATTATTTTAGCACACATTATTAAGGGATGAGTGCAAGGGAAGCAAGGGTTAGATACTTCTTTTTAATCTGGTCTTCTTTATCATAGATATGCGTCCATCTATTCCAGGAATCTGAAATTCTCTCTGTTTTTGCATTTCCTCTAGTCGCCCTGGCTTGTCGATGCCTTCATGGAATATTTGTCTTGCTGTGCCTCCTAAGGAATATACGTGATCACTTTCCTTGCGGCTCTTACAAACATATATCCTGTTTATAGGCATGTCCTCAATTTCTTCCAGTGTATGGACGTTTCCATTAATGTCAACAACTTGTTCTAGAACAAGATCTCCGTCTAAATTCTCCAGCCAGTATCCCTCAAAGATAATCTGTCCATCATTGGCAACTATTTCAATTGCTCCTTCTAAGCCATCTTTAGAAATAAAATGCCCATCAAGGCAGATATACTCCTCCTTGCGGATTCGACTGACGAGTTCACCCTCTTCATTGATGTCGACATATGGTTGTCTAGAGACTGTTGTCCCTCTAGCTTTAAAAGAGAGTCTGATTCCGTTCTTTATTCCTTCTATTGATCCCCTGTGATCAATGATTCCTTCTGGCCAGTATGTGCTTTTAAAGTCTTTATGGATGTCGGGAGTAGGGCAACCATAGACTGAATCCATTAGGGATTCTCTAACTTTCTTAAATCTTGGATATATATTGGGGCAAGGGTTATTCGATTCCACTAGTGTGTCTGAAATCTCTATTACTTCAACGTTGTCCATGTTAATACGTAAAAAATTATTGGGACAGTTGAAATTAGGTTAGAGGAATAATACCATTCCTTTATTGGTAGTTCAATATGTTGTATGGATTGTGAGGAATACTATCATAGGCAGTCACTAACGGCCCATAGTATTGTGGTTTTTTCTAGATTTTGCTAAAATACCGCTGTTTAAAGACATTTGTTTGCCATTTTATGGTAACAGTCTTAAAACTTGAATTGCACCTTAATAAATATTTTATTGGCAAGGATATTGCTTCTCTTCATAGGGAGTAATACCCTTGTCAATATAATCAAGAGTTTATTAGAGAGAAAGAGAGGTCGTAATGAGTTATATAATTGCTAATTTCTGGTTTGCATGGTTGTTTGGGATACTGAGTCTGGTTGCTCTAGGGATAGCAATAAGACTACTATTCAATGAATATGAGTCTAAGTTGTTTGCCCTAATACCTGCAGCATTCCTGATTCTTTTCATTTTCGGATGGCAGTATAGTGCGACACACAGAGTTGTTCCTGTGAACGAGCGATGGGTCATAGTCAACAAGTTAAAGGCTGAGATCCAAGGGCCCGTCAGAAGTTCTGGATTAACCACCAAACCTATGATCGGTTCCAGGATAATCAAGTTTCCAGGAGCTACGGAACAAGAGTTCTGCATCAGATATTACCCAGCCTTGAAAGAGGGTTATGAGATCTTTGCAGATATATGTGGTAACTATGATGCTTCCGTCATGGATTGGAAACAACTGTATCTCAAATATAATTTCACTACAGAGGAAGAGATGCTCAACTATTGGGCAAATCAGTCGAAGGAAGAAGTGAGTCTAGCCTTGCAAGGCGTTGATTACACAAAGATTACGACGGAGCGACCAGCAGTTAGCGCGGAGATTAGATCCAAACTGAGTGCATGGTTTGACCAGCTCGGAGTGACCGTTATAAACATCAAGCTGTCGAATTGGGATTTCACTTCTGAGGAAGTGAAGAAACAGGTCGATCAGGCAAGTGCAGCATCGATGCAGAAAACGATCGAGACTCAATTGTATGAAGCCGCAATATTGGCTCGAACACGTCAACTCTACGAGGTGGAAACCGCGAATCTTGTATTGAGTGATCGTGGTCTGGCTTTACAGAGCTTCTTCGAAGCTTTAGGGATTCAGGATGATAATGCAAAGGCGCAACTAGGGTCTCAGATGACTTGGTTTTCCTATGCGGAAAGTCCCCCTGAGGGTGTTCAGATTATCTTGAGTGTTGGCGGCGGAGGGAATATCCCAATTTCTATACCAATAGATCTTGGAGAAGATATTCTTCCAGAACCAACCCCACAAGAAAACGAATAAAATAAAAAAGACTCTTGATTAAAAGGTGCAATTACCCCACAAGGATGATTATCGTTTTACGATAGTTAATTAGGTGGGGTTTTTGCATTTTAAGGTATTGGGTTGCGAAGATTAAGGGGATTATAATTGGACATACACATCTGGGACTTTGAATGAGACAAAAGAGACAGTATAAAAAGGAGTGATTAAGAGTCTCTTTTCTGAAATAATATGTAATAGGCTCAATGAAAATAGAACCTAATTAGATATTTTTATCTATCCTATCTTAAACTTTTGATGTAGACTGGAAATTTCAGATAAGCTACTTGTTTTTAATATTTTGTAGAGACAAGTTTGATATCACCATTAGTTATTAAAATGTATGATGCATAACCATCCATTATCTTTCCCGTATTTGCGAAATCTTTTTCTAGATCTAATTCTGCATTATGAGTATCGCCTGTAATTAAAAAGAATTCTCTGTCGGTATAATAATTTTTTAAAATATTATTCTGTTTCTCTCCCCTAAGAAATTTTTTAGATAATTGAGGCATCAAAGTGTTAAAGGAGTTTTCTAAGAAGTAAAAAAATCTTAACAGGAATCTAAAATGTATAATTATTTTATTATTTACTTTGGGAAACAAAAATTGGTTCTTTTTAATTATATTATCGCCATGTTCAAATAAAAACTTTTTTTCTTTTATATATTCCTCATGAGAATCACAAAACTTAATTGAGAAATGGCCAGCTACTTTCTGAGTAATTGTTTTTTCGTGGTTTCCTCTGATATAAACTGTTTGTCTGGCTAGTAATAATGGGAAAAGTAATCTCCATTTAGACTTAATAAACTCTTGACCGCTAATAAGCCAGTCATCAATAAAGTCACCATTAATGATGACTCTATCACTATCATGGATTATTTGTTTTAAGAGTTGATACTTTTTTAAATCAAATTTTGATAAATGTGTATCCGAAAAGACAAGAATTTTCATTAAATATATTACTTATTTGAGTTAGATGTTTTATTCTCGGTTATAAATACATTTTGCTGCTCTTGAAACTAGTTTGCCCCAAATCTTCTATTTCTTTTTTCAAATTCTTTTATTGCTTTATCCAGTTCCTTCTCATCAAAATCTGGCCAATAACAACTTGGGAAATAAAGTTCACTATATACTGATGTCCAAGTAAGAAACCCAGAGAGCCTCTTCTCACCAGATGTTCTCACAATTAAATCAGGTTCTGGTTGTCCTTTAAACCAGATATATTTACTTATTAATTCCTCATTTATTTTTTCTGTTTCTATACCTTCCTCTACAATTTCTTTAACAGCTTCTACTATTTCAAGTCTTCCACCATAATTAAAACAGATATTTAATACAGCTTCTTTATTGTTTTTTGTTTCTCTTTCAATCTTCTCTATATTCTTTTTTATTTCTTTACTTAGTCTATCCCTACTACCGATAATATTAACTTTAAAACCAAGTTTATTAAGTTCTTCTAATTCCTCTCTAAATGCCTTATTCATTAAAGCCATAAGGTATTGAACTTCTTTCTTACTACGATTCCAATTCTCTGTAGAAAAAGCATAGACAGTGAGTATCCTAATATCTCTTTCAAGACACCATTTAGATACATCCTTAATTCTGTCATACCCTGCTTTGTGTCCTTTAAAAGTTGGGAGTCCTTTTTCTTTTGCCCATCTTCGGTTTCCATCTAATATTATTGCAAGGTGTTTTAGGTTAGACATATTTATTTGTTCTTAAATTTATTAAGATTTTTCATTATACCAGAAGTATATACAATGCAAAGCCTTAAAAGGATCTGTAAAGATAGTGAACAGGTCTAATTGGAACAATTCAAATGTGTTTGGACATACATGTATGGAACCCAAAATGAGATAAATAAGACAGTATAAAAAAGGGAAGTAAAAACTTGATATAATGTAAATATGAAAGAAGTAAAAGGTCAAATTAGTAAAGAGGAATTAAAAGAAATGGCATCTAAGATGTTTGGTAACCTAGTTAAAGCTGTAGTAGATGTTGAGAAAGAAGTTCTAGTTGTAGATGCAGAATTACATTCTGATCTAGAGGCATATCTCTTAGAACAAGGTTCAAACCAAAAGAATTTGTGGGGTATAAATATATATCCAGAGTTAATTAATGAGGAGATGATAGAATTTGATTCTATGACAAATTTGAGACCTTCACAGGGCAATAACTCTAGAGAAGTGGAAAACGAAGAGATTCAGAGGAAGATTTTAGATATTGTTAATTCTAAAATAGAACATGAATAATATACAGCATAAAAAACAAGCAGAAGGAGAGTGGCAGAAGAAGTCATTTTTAGAACAGATGGCTAATATTGGTAGTGAGGTGTATAGAGCTATTAGTTGGAGGGATAAGGGTAATGAAGAGTATGCTCAAATGGCTTTTATTAGATCTTTGGAGTTATTTGATTTATCAAAAGATTCTAAATTAACATATCCTCAATACAAGGAATTACTTAGGATGAGAGAGATATGGGTAGATTTCTTTAAGTATGATAATGAATATAACTCTACACAGGAGGGTATAAATAAATACTTTATGTATACAACCATAGGTAGTAAGAACTTGGATATGTCCTAATTCCTTCCATTTCTATAACATACTCAAAACCGTATCCTTCGGAAACAAAAACTATCTTAACGTATAGAAGCTATTCTTAGTACTACCCTGTTTCTCTAAATAACCCTTTGAAACAAGCCCATCTAGTAGATTAAAAGCCTGTTGTCTAGATATATCAAGATCCTTTGCAACATCAGAAGAAGTAATCTCTTTGTACTTCTTTATTAAATCTAAAACATCCTTTTCTCTGTTTGTAGGTCTCATATCAAAAGATATATTCTTTAAACCTTCTTCTATCTTTGCTAATGCAGATTGTAAAGAATACTTAACACCATCTGTAAAATACTCTAACCATTCTGTTTTATCCCCACTATCTGCAGAGTGTAGTGAATCAGAATATTGTATCCTGTCTATATTATAGTAATCATCTAATATGAAATATTTATTTATCTTGTACCCCAATTTGTCCAACAGTAGTGTAGTAGTTAACCTACAAACTCTACCATTGCCATCTACAAATGGATGAATATATACAAACTCATGATGATATATTCCAGCTTTGAGTATTGGCAACTCTTCTGAAGTATTTGTCCAATCTATTAACTCCTCAAGTAGTTTTTCTGTCTCTTTTCTAGTATGTTTAGGTGGATCATGCTTTATAACAATATTTCCATCCTGAGTAGGATTACCTACTACAACTTTACTATTTCTAATCTCTCCTGCAATTTTATCTTCAACCCCTTCTAAGAGTTCTTTGTGGATCTTTAATATTGTTTCTATCTCTAAAGTGTCATATTCTTTTCCAATCCGTTTTAAGATATAAAATAGTTCTTAACTTCCCTCTCATCTCTATTTGCTGGTACTCTTCCTCCAAGTATTAAATTAGTAACTTCTTCTTGAGAGAGTGGGTTCCCTTCAATACTGTTAGAAGAGAAAGAGGATTTAACAAGATTATGCTTTTCTAGATTAAGAAGTAATTCCTTTGGAACTATTTGTGATTCTAATTGCCCATAGAGTCTTTCAATAGAGGAGATGTTTTCTAAGAGTTTTTTACTTAGTTTGTACTTAGTGTTTTTATAGAAACATGTCAAATAATTGTCAAGGTATTTGTCAATATAATTGACAAGGGAACTGTATAGTTGTCCGCAGAAGATATAGTAGGGCATACACATTTGGGACCTAAAATGAAACGAACAAAATAGTGTAAAAAGGGAAAGGGAAGAAAAGTTTCCTATTCTTCTAATAATTATATTCATAGTACTAATTAAATCCATATACAATAATGTAATATGCAGATACCAAATTGTTATATTTTTTACAGGACCTTTTGTTTAGGTAAAATTTCAAGTAAAATGGGCGGATAGCAACCTGAAGCTTACACAAAACAACCGTAAGCTGGTGGTTGCAACTGTGAACTAGATAATACAATTGGGCAATAATTTAAAATAAAGTAATATTGTTATGAGTTTTAGGAAGAATTTAGAATATCTTAGAAAACAAAAGAAACTTTCCCAAGAAGAATTAGCATTTAAACTAGGTGTGTCTAGACAGGCTGTATCTAAATGGGAGTCAGGAGGTGCATACCCTGAAACAGAGAAAATGCTTTCTATATGTAAAATCTTTGCTTGTTCCTTAGATGACTTAATGAATGGAAATATACCTCAGTTAGAATTAGATAAAGATAGGAAATATACATTCAATGATCTTGTTAATGAAATAACGGATATTGTAGGTAGAACATTTAATATGTTTGAAAACATGACTTTTAGATCTTTATTGAGGTTTGGATTTGAAATGTTTTTCCTTTTCTTAATTCTTCTTTTACTACATATTCCTTTCGCATACCTATTTGACTTAGGGCAAAATGTTTTTATGAATATAGATGGGGATATAGCTAATCTCTTTATCTCGATATGGAAATTAATCACGGAGGTGGTGTATATGGTTGTAGCTGTTGTCTCTTTTGTATATATCTATAAGATAAGGTTTCTAGATAAGTTTGAAAGTGCTAAAAGAGAAAATAATAAAACAGACAAGGAAGAAGATGAAGTTGTTAAAGAAGAAATAGTAGACAGAAAGGAAGGAAAGGTAGAAATCCAAAGATATGATTTTGGAGTATTTTCATTTATTGGTAAAGTTGCACTCTTGATTATTAAGTGCTTTACTGCGTTTATGTCCTTGCCAATAATATTCTTGCTATTTGGATCTGTAGCTTCTATATTAATCGGAGTTGTTACGATGTTTAAGGGGGTAATATTTATAGGGGCAATAATATTCTTGCTGTCAACAATAGTTTTTACAATATCTCTACTGTATATTCTTTACAACTTTATTGTTAATCATAGAACCGACTGGCAAAAACTTTTCATTTTGTTTGTATCTTGTGTAGTAGGATTTGGAATAGGTACAGGGATATCTGTATTAGAGTTTAGTAGAATGACAATATCTAATGAAGCTCCGAAATTTGTTGAAAGAAGCAGAAAAGAAGAGATAGTTGAGATGAAAGATAATTATGTATTACAAAATATTTCTCTCGATACGGAGTATTTAATAGATAACTCAATGGGGGATAAATTAAGGATTGAAATAGAGTATTATGATGAATTCACGAAGGATGTAGAAGTTCAGAAATATGATTATGATGATTCTGCTAGTGGGATTTATCTCCACCTTGTTAGACAAGAATTTGTAGATTTAGCAAGACTATATTCAATATTGATTGATGATTTAAAACAGAGAACAATATCTAACTATGGTGCTTTGGGGAATATCTATGTTAAAGTTTATGGGAGTGAAACAAGTATTAACCTATTAAAGGAGAATATCACAAATATGTATTATCCAGCAGAAATTGACTTTGAAAGTATAGAAGGTGTCGAAGACAATTTTTAGAAATATTTATTCTACAGAGTCTAAACAACACAATCTTCATATGGTTTTAAAACATAGTGCACAGGTCTAATTGGAACAACTCAAATGTGGCGGGACATACACGTCTGGAACCTACAATGAGACAAATAAGACAGTATAAAAAAGCGAGACAGAGTGTCTTGCGAGATGACAGAGATGATATAATATAGGGTATTTATGATAAAAAGATTACCTTTCTTTGTAAATAATTCTAAGAGATTTGCAGAGTATAAAGTAGAAATAAAAGAAGAATCAGTAGAAGAAGAGTATTCGGAAGAATCTTGGACAAAGTTGATTCTTGTGTTTTCTGGAAAAGTAGGAGATAACTGGTATGAACTTAAAGCTTTGGATACAGCCTTTGTATCGTATTGGGATACAGAACTTACGGCTATTCTTAAGGATATAGCTATCCCTTTAGGAGATTTCTCAAAATATGAATGGGAGGCTATTTCAACCCCGATAGTTAATTATTGGGTTGAGGAACAAAAAGGGAGTGTTACAAATCAACTTAAGAAAGGAAAAAGATCCTTTTCTCGTCCTGCATATGATCCTTTACAAGGAATAATTACAGAGATAATGATTGCAAAATATTCTGTATTGCAAGAAACCTCAATTCTAAAATTTCTTAAGGACAAAAGGGGTGGTTTTGAGGGTGATTTTATTGAAAATATACTAAAACCTTTACAAACATATGTAGCAATAGAAAGCGTTGTCGCATCAAAGATTAAGGAAGGAGAGAAAGTAAAAAAGATAATAGATTTAGTAATTCTGTCTTGTCGCCAGGGAGGAATTTGCGAAGATATTCTTGATCCAAATTTTAAAGATGATACGGCTTTCTTGTCAAGGGATGAAAGGAGAGAACTGAACTCCCTTTTCAAGCTATTTGACAACCTAGAGAAGGAGATAAATAGTAATACAAAGTATTCCGATATGGAAAAGAGAATCAGAGTAAGTGATTTTTTTGAAACTCAACAAGGAAAAAGGTTGAATTTGTTGAATTCTAGAAGAGTTCGGGGAGGCACTTTGTCTTTTAAGAAAAAAGAGAAAAGAAAGAGAGAAAGAGTAGGTGAAATAACTGAAATGTTGGGAGAAATTCTTTTGTCTTGGAGGTTTGAATCGAAGGACGTAGAAAAAGGGCTTCAATATTATCAGGATTTATATGAAAAAGAAGCATACCAAAGATTTACCAGAGAGAGGGAATGGCAAAAGTCAATAAACACATATCAAGAGAAGATGAATGCGTATAAAACTATTCAAATAGGGAAATGGGAGGAGAGCAGTTTGAGTTTTCTAGGAATTCTATTAGGATTAGTCGTAGGTGTAGTTTTTGGAGTTCTTTCCTTTGTCGATTCGTGTCATTGGTTTTGGGGCATTCTTTCCTTTATTGGTTCTATAGTCTTTATCGTTTTACTAGTTAAATGTAAATATTTTCGGAAGAAATTATCAGAGATATCATCTTGGTTTTTGGATTAGAATCTAGTTTGGAAGGTACTCTATATCTAAAGTCTCATCCATCTCAATTTCTTCTATAATTATTCTACTCTCATCTTTTAGTAATTCTGCTGAATCACTGTTAGGCTCTACTTTTAGTGGGAATTTTCCATCTAACATCCATAACAACCCCTGTTGTAAACGATTCTTTTCCTCTGATGAATAAAGAAGGACGCAATCTTTTACAGTAAGTTCTTTGGGGCTGGGACAAGTTCTTGAACCTTCTTCATCGTATATGCATTCAATCTTCTCAAATACCTGGTCTCTTATTATAATGGAATCTTCTTCGTTTATTGGTATAAGCTTATCTAGTGCTGTAAAAGTGTTTCCACCTGTATACAGTATTTTTTTACCATCTATTAAATAATCACAACTGATCATAGAAACTGTTTTTATCCCTTCTTCTATAGTCGAGTTCTTTATGGAAAGACTAATCTCGATAGGAATATGCAAAATCTCTCCACCCTCTGCTGCTTGAAAGGCATTATCTATTTTAATGTTGTTAAAAATAATAGAGTCAATATTATTAGGATATGCTTCATAGAATTCTGTTTCCTGGGGTGGTTTCTCCTCATTGGTTTGTCTCGTAAGTAGCTTTCCGATTTCCTCATTAAAAAAATATCCTACATATAGAGACCCTGCAATTAAGAGTGGAATGACTAGGATATGTATGAAAACAAGTTTTTGCTTTGTAAGATTCACTGTATATAAACGTAACATATTTCTAGCTAATAGGAAAGATTTCCTTCGTCTTTTAAAAAGCTTTTCCTGTTGGGAGTTAAAAATCCTAAGTATCTAAAGGAGCTCCGTATTTGTCAGTCATTTTAGATAGAAGCAAGAGTATTATTTCTATAGCAATATTTCTCGTTAATCTGAAATAACTTTTATTGGAGACGAAGGAATGACCTCCTTTTTCATGTAGGATCTTAATAAAGGAATCTATAAAATCATTATCGCTATCGGATAACTCTAATTTGATTTTAATATATTTTCGAGCACATCCTATTGGTGTTAAAGTTTTTCCTTCTGCACTTTCGTACTTAGGCGTCTCTTCATCTTCTATGGAGGCTATCTTTTTCGCCATGTCAATAACGAGATCGCTAAAGAAAGTTCGGAAATCGTTTATCAGCCCTGCTGTTAAGCTTTTACTATTTGTATTCAGATGTTCATCAACTTCTGTTAGAAACTCATTGTACTTGTCATCGAAATCAAAAATTTTAATAATTCTTTTAACCTCTTCCTTATCCTGATTAATTTCAATGTTGGTTGATTTAATTTCATTTTTAAGACCCTCTACAGACAAATCAATTAGTTTGTTTGACAATATTTTTACTAGTTTATAAAGATAGGGAGATCCTGACAAATGAATAGAATCAAGGACTTCACGCAAATCATATAACTCTTCCGGTGTTAAAGTTAGTAAGTTGTTACTAACGATAATGTTAATTAGTGCAATAATTGTAGAATTTGAGAAAACTATAGAATCAAACTTGTAATGTTCAATATGCTCGAGAGCCAAATCTTTCCTGCCGAGTTTCACCATAACCCAGAAACGCAGAGATAAAGTTTTAATATCTTTGTTACGATCAATGATTTCAAGGAAAACATCAGAAGGATGAGAGTCGTCAGTCTGGGGGAGAGAGTAGAATAGATCTATCAATGTTTGTGCATTCTCATAGACGAAGGCGCCGGTTTTTTCATCTAAATAAAAAGTGTTTGCACTATTTTTATCGTTGTCCTCTTTTGCTAGAACGATTCCTATTTTTTTCTCTAGTTCTTCGGGATTCACTTCTTAGCGGGAATTTAATTTACTGGCGGAATGGACGGGACTCGAACCCGCAACCTTCTGCGTGACAGGCAGATGCTCTAACCAATTGAGCTACCACTCCATATAGCAAAAAAGTATATCAAAGTACATCTAAAATAACAATGATAGAACTACCCTTTCCGTATATACCTAAGAATATATTTCTCTAATATATCCTGCACCTCCGTATCTGAAATCTCCATTATTTTATCCTCAAGAGCTTTTAAATCTGCTATACTCTCCAACTCTTGTAATATCTTAAAATCACTTTTAGGAAGAACCCTCTTTCTCCCTATAATCCTAGCTATTTCAACTCCCTCTTTAATATACTCATTCAATGCCGTTTGTGGATTCTTCTCGTACTTATACGGTGCACTAAGACCATAAAGAGGTATCTTCCTTGTCTCTTTTTTAGAAAACAGACCATTAAGAAAAACCTCAACACCAAACCTAGTCCCCCTCATTTCCTCTAAATGTGGTAGAAGATCCTCTCTGTAATATACCCTCTGGCCAGTAATAGCAGATACTAAAGAAAACCCAGATTTCCCAATCAAATACCCTAATACTGCCCTATATCCCCCATTGATAATTGGATCAAGAAGTGCTTCAAGATGTGTATCAGAGATATTCAAAAGATCAGCATCTAGAAATATTAATATATCTCCTTTCGCTATTTTAATTCCCTCCGCCAATGCATTCCCCTTCCCCTTATTCTCTTCTATATCTACAATTACAACCTCATCTTTGTATTCTAATATTTTCTCTAGTGTATTATCTGTAGAACCATCATTAACACATATAACTTCATCGAGTAGTTCTGATCTAATGAGTGTACCTAGTACATTCCCTACAGTTTTCTCTTCATTGTATGCTGGCACAATTGCAGATACCGACAACTTTTTCATATATATATCCTTGAAATGAGACTAAAAAGTATACCAGAATTTAAAACAAAATTGTTCAAGGAGCATTATCAAAAGGGAATTTATCTAATACTCCAAATTATAAATATTTGTTTAAAACCTCAACATAATTACTCTTTGCCATTGCCCCTATCAACCTCTCTACAACCTCCCCATTCTTAAAAACAAACACAGCAGGTATACTCATAATCTGGTACTCCTGACCTAAAGCTCCTTCTTCATCCACATTTACTTTACCTACCTTAATCTTTTCTCCCATCTCCTTCTCAACCTCCTCTAAAACAGGTCCAACCATCTGACATGGTCCACACCAAGGTGCCCAGAAGTCAACTAAAGCAACTCCTTCGTAATCTGTAATCTGCTCCTTAAAGTCAGAGCTTGTTAAATGTAATACTGACATAGTATTTTACCTTAAAACTTAAAAATCTTGGAATATAGGCATCCTGACCTATTCCTAGTATAATAGCTATTATACCATGAACATAGTAGATACCAAAAAAGATAAAGATCTTGCAATTAAAAAAGCCGTTGAAGCACTAAAAAACGGTGGTTTAATTGTATACCCAACAGAAACCTGCTACGGACTAGGAGGAGATGCTACAAACTCAGGAGCACTAAAAAAGTTAATGCAATATAAAAAACTGAGAGGATCAAAACCAATCTCCATAGCAGTTGCAAACAGAAAAATGGCAGAAGAGTATGTAGATATCAATGAAATGGCAGACAACCTCTATGAAAATTACCTTCCAGGACCAATAACAGTAATATCTATGAGCAAAGGAAAACTAGTCCCACCAGTAGTATCCATGCAAAACTCTGTAGGAGTAAGATACCCAGACTACCTATTCACACTTGAAATGGTAGAACAATTCGGCAAACCAATAACAGCAACCTCTGCAAACGTCTCTTACAAATCTCCACCATACGACATACAGCAATTAATAAAAGATTTACCAAAGAAAAGCTTAGAGCTAATAGATCTCTTCTTAGATGCTGGAACACTACCTAAGAACCAACCATCTACAGTTCTGGACACAACATTAAACCAACTCTCTGTTCTAAGACAGGGGAGAGTAGAATTTGAAGATGCTCTTGTTAAAAACAAGAAAATAGAGGAAGTAAAAACTAAAACCCCAGAAGAGACAATCTCCCTAGGAGAGAAATTTGCTAAAGAATACCTAACTGGTCCTCAACCAGTAGTAGTTGCCTTAAGCGGGGAGCTAGGGGCTGGTAAGACCCAATTTGCAAAGGGTGTAGGTAAGGCATTGGGGGTAGAGGAGGTAGTTAATTCTCCAACGTATACAATAATAAATGAATATAACTATACTGAGGGAAATAAAGAGAGAGTTCTTGCACATATGGACACCTGGAAGTTACAAGAGGAAGAATTAGAACACTCCGGTTTAATCCAGAACTTAGAGGAAGGTAATATTGTTTTAATAGAGTGGGCAGATAAATTCTACCAGGAGATATCTGCCCTCTGTGACAACATGAATGTCCCTATATACAAAGTAGTAATTAAATATCTATCTTTAGAGGAAAGGAATATAGAAATATATGGATAATAAACAGCCACTAATATTGGCATTTGATACAAGCTGCGATGATACTTCTGTAGCTGTTCTTAAAGGAAGAAGGGTTCTCTCTAGTATTGTATCTTCCCAAGTAGATATTCATGCAGAGTGGGGAGGGGTAGTCCCAGATATCGCAAGAAGAGAACATGAGAAGAATATTCCAATGGTTTATGATGAAGCTCTTAAAAAAGCAAAGGTTAGTATAGAAGATATAGACTACATAGTTGCTACATATGGTCCAGGTCTAGCTATAGACCTAGAGATAGGTTTAAACTTTGCAAAAGAGTTAGCTATTAAGTATTCCAAACCATTTATCCCAGTTAATCATATGGAGGGACATCTTCTTTCTGGGTTATTAGAAAATTCCAAAGGAACTGCTTTTACAGAAGATGTAGAGAAAGCTAAAGCTGATAAAGGGTTAGAAGAGCTTTTTCCTGCCATAGCGTTATTAATATCTGGAAAGCATACTGAATTAATATATGTGAAGAAGGTTGGAGATTATGTGAAATTAGGACAAACCTTAGATGATGCTGTAGGTGAAGCTTTTGACAAAGTGGGTAGAATTCTAAATTTTGGTTATCCAGGGGGACCAACACTAACAGAATTTGCAAAGAAGGGTAAAAGTGGGGTAATAGAGTTTCCAATACCTATGAAGAATTCTAATGATCTAAACTTTAGTTATTCTGGTTTGAAGACAGCCGCACTTTACAAGACAAAGGAGTTAAGAGAAGAAGGTAGGAAAGATAAGGAATGGGTTTATGATTTTTGTAGAGGGTTTATGGATGCAATTTTAGAATCTTTAGTTATTAAATTAGAATCTGCAATACAGGAGTATGGGGATGTGAAGAGCATTTTTGTAGGTGGAGGAGTTTTTAATAGTGAGGAAATTTTAAGAGAGATTGGTAGAGTAGTTAGGTCTTATGGTTTGAATTATATTTATCCCGCTAAGGAATATAGGGGAGATAATGCAGCTATGGTTGGTTTAGTAGGGTATTATAAAGCTCAATCAGGAGATTATATAGAAGAGAAAGCGGAGATTGAAAAGGTTGATAGGGTCCCTAGATTAACATTTTGAGTTTAACGAAACTTATAGTATAATTTGCTGTTCTTTAAATATGCGATGAAGACTCGTCTCAATAACAAGATCCTGAGAAGGGAGTCGTTTGAATATTCCTAGGATATTCAGATCTGGGTTCGATCCCCAGCCATCGCCCTTGGAGTGATTATGTGATTTATTGGTAGACCGTTGGCCCATGCCAATGTCCATACATGTCACTTCAGAGGGGGTGAGTTAGAAAAGGTGAACGAAAGTTTATATGTGTACTCTGTACAAAATCCTTCTTCTAACTCCCCCTTCAATACCCCAAAGAAAATTTTCAAAAGATCTCGAATTAAGGATATTTGTAAGTGTAAATTACCTCTGTAGCCTCTGTTCTATCTCTAACAGTCTATTATATTTAACTATTCTTTCTCCTCTACTTGGAGCTCCAAATTTACACAATTGAGCAGGTGTAGCTATTACTAAATCTGCTATAAAGTCATCATTAGTTTCCCCACTTCTGTGAGAGACAATTGCTTTTAGATTGTTCTCTACAGTTGTCCTAATTGCATCTAAAGTCTCGGAGACTGTTCCTATCTGGTTCAATTTGACTAAAACAGAGTTAATACTCTTGTTCTCTAATGCTTTCTTAATTCTTTTTGTATTTGTTGTTATTAAATCATCTCCTACAACCATTATTTTTTCTGCAAGCTTTTGGGTATACAAGCTCCATCCCTCCCAGTCATCTTCGTAGAGGGGATCTTCTATAGACTTTATTGGGTATTTATTAACCCAGTTTTCTTGAAGTGCAATTAACTCATCTCTACTTAGGATTTCATTTTCACGTTTTAGATGGTAGACATTCTTATCTTCATTGAAGAATTCTGAGGAAGCAAGATCTAGAGCTAGGGTAAAGTGAGTGTTAATTTCAAAGCCTGCTTTCTTTATAGCATCGAGGATAATCTCAAAGGCCTCCTCGTTACTCTTTAACTCCTTTGGAGCATAACCACCTTCTAGACCTAAGCCTACGGAGTACTGTTTAGAATCTAATATCTCATGTATTGCATGAAATACTTCAGTGCTTGCTCTTAAAGCCTCAGAAAAGGATTCAAAGTTTTCCATATTAGGTACTAGCATATATTCCTGTATATCTGTTGCCCAGTTTCCATGTTTAGCTCCTTCCATTACTAATATCTGTGGGGTAGGGAGTTTGAAGTTTTTATTGTCATATTGTTTATCCCAATAGGTCATTGCTAAGTATTCATAGAGTTCTAGACCAAAAGCATTTGTAACTGCTCTTGCAAAGGCCATGGAGCAAGATAATATTGTGTTTCCACCCAGTTTCTCTTTAAACTCCGTTCCGTCTGCCTCTATTAGCATTTGGTCAAATTCTTTTTGGCTTGTAAATTCTTTATCTACTAGAAGATCTTTTAGCTTGGTATTAATTGTTTCTACTGCATTTAATACTCCTTTCCCATTGTATCTTTCAGGATCTTGGTCTCTCATTTCTACGACCTCTGTTTTGCCAGTAGAGGTTCCTGAGGGGACTTCTGCTTTACCTATTTCTCCACTCCATACCTCTATTTCTGTAGAAATTGTTGGGTAACCATTGGAATCTAATATCTCTCTAGCGTGTATGTTTTTAATTTTCATCGTTATTCTTGTAATTTTATTTGAATATTTATACATTTTGCATCAAAGTATATATTTTTGCAATGAGAGATATATGTTTTTATGATTGAGTTTGACCCTTTTGTTTGATAAAATTGCCTTAGTATTAGCCG
>NPIE01003146.1_pt2 | contig 47799 bp, 36 predicted proteins | sample 8637661 | NCBI WGS metagenome assembly NPIE01 (sample SAMN07420842, study PRJNA396082) | bioreactor metagenome | isolation source: sample BA12 brine-fed electro-methanogenic bioreactor BA | place: Japan: Kochi | collected 2016-12-09 | reverse complement strand
AAAAAACATTTTGGACAGGTATGTCTAGAGCAAAGATTTATCAAAATTTTAGGTTATATTTTAGCTTTGATGTTAGTTTATTATCTCAATTATTAATCTTATTTTAAATCAACGATAAAATTTATTAAATATAGAAAGAAACAATACCTTCTAAAATTTTGGAAGGAAGCATCTTGGCTGATTATTTTGTAAAATCGCTAAATATTTGTTCGGCAGATTTAAACATTACTGCTCTTTTTAAAAACTCTCTTTCCGATTTTCATCAAATTCTCATCATTTTATTTGGTAACTCTACCTTTGTGTTTGTTAACGAAAATATTGCGATTCTTCTTTTTGTTATACTTGTAATTTCATCAGCTATCATTTTGGTATTTCTCAGATTCAATAAAAAGCTCCGGATTTCTCAACAAGTATTAAAGGAAAATGAAGAACGTTTCAGACAATTGTCAAATCTTACTTTTGAAGGAATAGTCATTCATGTTAAAGGGATTCTTTTTGATTGCAATGAATCATTTTTAAATATGTTTGGCTATGAAAGGGAAGAAATCAGCAACACGAATATAATTACAGCACTAATTCATAAAGACGATATAAAAATAGTAGAAGAAAATGTAAAAGAAAACAGAACAAAACCTTACGAAGTAAGAGGAATAAGAAAGAATGGTGAAATTATTCCACTGGAAATTGAATCACGTAATATAAAATATAACGGTCGTGAAGCTCGAGTTGCGGCACTAAGAGATATTAGCACACGCAAAAAGCAAGAAGAAATTTTAAAAAGGGAACAATGGTTTTTCTCAACCTTAATGGCAAACATACCGGATTCAATTTACTTCAAAGACATTAATAGCAAATTCATAAGAGTAAACCAAAATACGGCACAAAAATTTGGTGAGGATGATCCTGCGAATTTAATGGGTAAAAGTGATTTCGATTATTTTGATGATGAACATGCAAGAATGGCTTTTGAAGATGAGCAAGCTATAATAAAAACAAAGCAACCCGTGGTTGGTAAAGTAGAAAAAGAAACATGGAGGGACGGCAGCCTGTCCTGGGCATCAACAACCAAACTTCCTTTAATTGCTGACGATGGTACTGTGCATGGTACTTTCGGCATCACCCGAGATATTACGGACCTTAAAAAAGCACAGGAAAAGGCTATTGCAGAAAAAGAAAACTATGAACAACTTTTAAGGTTAGTACCAAGTGCTGTTTTTACAGTAGATACCGATAATAATATTACAAGCTGGAATTTTATGGCCGAAAAGTTAACAGGTTACTCCTCTGAAGAAATTTTAAATAAAAAATGTACCGATTTTGCGATAGAACCATGTGGTGATAATTGCGGTTTGTTCGATCCCGGTATTCAAAAACCGATTACAAACGTTGAGTGCCGTATAAAAAGAAAAGATGGTTCGGTAATTATTGTTTCAAAAAATGTTGATATTATTAAAAATCCCTCCGGCGAAATAATAGGTGGAATTGAAAGCTTCATTGATATAAGTGAAAGAAAAAAATATGAAGAAGAAATTAAAAAGATAAATGCCGCCCTTGAGGAATCAAATAAAAGTAAAGATAAGTTTTTTTCTATAATTGCACACGACTTAAGAAATCCCTTTGTAACACTGTTAGGATTTACTGAAATGCTTGTCGAGGATTTTTATGAATTCAGCGATGACGAAAAAATATCGTATTTGAAAGAAATGCAAAAAACTTCCAAGTCTTCATACGAACTGCTTGATAATTTGTTACAATGGTCACGCTCACAAACCGGCAGGGTTAAATACTCTCCGTCCAAAATTAGTTTGTATAATGCAGTTGCCGAAAATTATGACCTTTTAAAAAAATCTGCGGATATAAAGAACATTGAATTGAAATCGAATATCGACAAAAAGGTTACTTTAATTGCAGATGAAGACATGGTTACAACCATCTTACGTAATTTGATTACAAATGCAATTAAATTTACGCCAAAAGAAGGAAGAATTACAATTTCTGCAAAAGAAGTTGAAAACAATTTTGTTCAAATATCCGTTTCGGATACGGGAATTGGTATTGAGCCTGAACGTATCGAGAAAATATTTAGAATTGATTCCGCAAATTCTACTGAGGGTACGGAAGGTGAAAAAGGTTCCGGTCTTGGTCTTATCTTATCGAAAGAATTTGTAGAAAAGCACGGGGGTAAAATTTGGGTTGAAAGCCAAGTTAATGCCGGTACTACTTTTCATTTTACACTCCCCAAAGCATAGTAAACATTAATATTTCTTGAGGTTTTTATGGTTGAAAAAAACAAAGTATCCGCTGGTTCTATCGGTTGGGTAGATCTAACTGTTCCAAATGCCGAACAAATCAAAAAATTTTATGAAGAAGTTGTTGGTTGGGAATCTGCACCGGTTTCGATGGGTGATTATAATGATTTCACAATGATAAGTCCCGATGATAAACTTCCTTATGCCGGTGTTTGTCATTCGAAAGGTACAAATTCCGGGTTACCGCCGTACTGGTTAATTTATATAAATGTTGCCGATATAAATAAGAGTGTTGGAAAAGTCAAAGAACTTGGCGGTGAAGTTTTATTTGAACCAAAAGAAATGGGCAATTACGGAAAGTACTGCGTAATAAAAGATACTGCCGGAGCATTTTGCGCATTGTTTGAACCAGTTTCAAAATAATTTCCAATGTAGATATCATTACCCGCTGGCTTAACTAACACGCCGGCGGGGATATCCCTATCTGCATTGGATACCCCCCTTTGCAAGATTCCATTGGACTTTGATCTAGCTTATGTTCCGGCGCAAAATCTCCTTTTTTTATTTACTTTAATTATTCACATACTTTTACTTAAAAACAATGTAATTTTTTTTCTACTTTTTCGAAAGCCCACTACGAATAATGAGATATTTTTTACAACTACAACCTACCCATACGGTTGAGTTTGGCAAAATTATTCATCAATTCAACTTGATTATAAGTCATTTTATACAGATTTTATAATTAATATTACCTTAACCTCTTCTTTTAAGAAAAAAGGATAAACGATGGAAAATGAAAACCTCAATCCCACCGAACTTATCCAAAAACTCAACGAAACGGAAAGTAAACTTCAGAAGGAAATCCAATTAAGAAAGGAACAAGAAGCCCGGTTCTTAAAAGTTCAAAACAGATATGAGAAAATACTTGAGAACTATCCTAAAGGTATGGTTAACATTTTTGATACAAAGTACCGCTATATTTTTGTTTATGGGGAAGAAATAAAAAGACTTGGTTTTTCTAAGGAGAAATTAGTCGGCAGAACCCTTACCGAAGTTTATCCCAAAGAAACTGCATTCTACTTGATGAAGTTTTTGGACGGAGTTTGGCGTAATAATAAAATTGAGTTTGAATACAATTTTAATGGTAACATATATTTTGTAGCAGCCTCTCCTTTAAAAAACGATATGGGTTCGGTTAGTGAAATGATAGTAATAACACAAAACATAACCGAACTAAAAAAATATCAAAAAGAACTACAAATGAGCGAAGAACAATTTAAAATGTTTGCCGATCGTTTGCCCGCAGGAATATTTATTAAAGATGCAAAAGGCAGATACACTTTCTTAAATAAATATAATGAAGAAAAATTCGGTGATAAAAATTGGAGAGGAAAAACAGCATATGATTTCTTCCCCAAAGATATTGCCGATAGTTTCAAAGAGGATGACGAAAAAGTACTAAAGGAAGGGGCAATTAAATCTTCAGTATCCGTGAAAGATAAAGATGGTCAACTGCGTTATTTCAGTACTCAGTATTTCCCAATTGAAAAATCGGACGGTTCTAAACTTATCGGCGGAATCTCTTTAGATATTACGGAGGAGATTGAAATAAGATTGGCTCTTGAAGAGAGTGAAAAATTTAAAAATTCACTTTTGGAGAGTTCTCCCGTTCCTATACATAGCTTGGATTTACAGGGACGGGTTGTTACATGGAATAAAGCTGCTGAAAAAGTATTTGGTTGGAAAGCAGATGAAGTAATTGGCAAATACTTGCCAATTGTTCAGGAAGAAAAACGTTCTGAGTTTGAACAAATCAAAGATATAATCTTATCAGGTAAGAGTGTGGTTGATAAAGAACTGATAAGACAAAAAAAAGACGGCACAAAATTTATAGCCAGTCTTTCCGCTTCCCCAATTTATAACCACAAGGGTGAAATCTCCGGGATAATAAGTGTTGTGTTTGACATTACCGAAGAAAAGCATAATAAGGAGAAAATAACAAGACTTAGCAACATTTTCGAAAACTCACTTAATGAAATTTATTTAATAGATGCGGAAACATTGAAGTTTGTCGATGTAAACAAAGCCGCGCAAAAAAATCTTGGTTATACTTTAGAAGAATTAAAAAAGATGACTCCCATTGAATTAAAACCGGAAGTTACATTGGAGCAGTTCAATAGATTAATTGAGCCTTTGAAAAAAGGTGTAAAAGACCAAATTAGTTTCGAAACACTTCATCAAAGAAAGAATAAAACTACTTATAATGTTGAGGTACATTTACAGTTACTGCAATCGGAAAATAAATCATACTATTCCGCCATTATAATTGATATAACCGACCGTAAAAAAGCCGAAGAGGAAATAAAAAGATATGCATCAATCGTTTCGCTTTCTTCCGATTTGATGTCTTTTATGGATAAAGATTACAGATATTTAGCGGTTAATGAAGCATATTCAAAAGCTTCGGGATTATCTAAGGAAAAGATTATCGGTAAAACTGCTTCCGAGGTTTTAGGCAATGAAGTATTCGAAAAAATTGTCAAACCCAATGTAGATAAATGTTTGAGCGGTGAAATTGTAAATTACCAAGGATGGGTTAAGTATCCTGCTTATGAACCAAAATATTTTGATGCCAATTATTATCCATACTATGATAGTAATGATAAAATAAGAGGGGTTGTTATTAATGTTAGAGATATAACGAGGCAGAAGAGAGTTGAAGAAAAATTAATTGAGAGAAATGACTTTATACAAACAGTAATGGATAATTTACCGATTGGTATAGCTCTCAATCATATCAACGGCGGTGATGCTTTTTATATGAACAAAAAATTTGAAGAAATTTACGGTTGGTCAAGTAAAGAGATCACAAAAGTGAGCAACTTTTTCCCAAAAGTATATCCGGATAAGGAATATCGTGAACAAATTATGAAACAAGTATTGAATGATATCGCAACCGGTGATCCTCAAAAAATGCATTGGGAAAATTGTATTGTTACTCATCAAGATGGTTCAAAACATATTGTTAATGCGCAAAATATTCCTTTACCGGAGCAAAACACAATGGTATCAACTGTAATTGATGTAACAGCGCAAAAAGAAGCGGAAAATAGATTACGTGAAAGTGAAGAACGTTATAAAACTTTAATTGAAAGTGCACCAGATACAATAGCAATTCATCTAAACGGTAAACTCGTTTTTGCAAACCAATCGGCAGTTAAACTCCTTGAGGCTGATAGCCTCGATCAAATAATAGGTATGGATATATCCAAAATTGTTCATCCTAACCGTCAACAAGAAGTAAACCGGAGAATCGAAAAAATTCTAAATGATGAAGCACAATATTACCTAATAGAAGAAGAATACCTTTCTTTAAAAGGGAAACGTATCCCTGTAGAAGTAACCGCCGTCAAAATTCTGTACAATAATAAACCGGCGGTTCAAGTAATTATAAGAGATATCTCGGAAAGGAAAAAAGCTGAACAAGCATTACGCGAAAGTGAAGAACGGTATAGAATGCTTGTAGAAAATCAAACCGACTTGGTTGTTAAAGTTGATAGTGATGGAAAATTCCAATTTGTAAGTGACTCATACTGTAAAACCTTCGGTAAGTCCGAAGAACAATTACTTGGAAAAAATTTTCGACCTTTAGTTCATAAAGACGATATAAAAACTACCGAAGAGGTGTTGAAAAAATTATTCAGACCTCCATACAGATGCTACTTAGAACAAAGAGCTAAAACGGTTAAAGGATGGCGCTGGTTCGGATGGTCTGATAAAGCAATTGTAAATAGTAATGGTGAAATTGAATCTATTATAGGAGTTGGCAGAGATATAACGGATAGGAAAAATGCAGAGCTCAAAGTTATTGAAGAAAGAAATAAAGCCGAACAGTATTTGGAAACAGCCGCTATTATGATGCTTGCATTAAATAAAAAAGGTAATGTAACGATGATAAACAGTACCGGAGCTAAAATTCTCGGTTACACAAAAAAATATATTATTGGTAAAAATTGGTTTGATAATTTTATACCTGAAGAAATTCGTCCAAAGATGAGAAGAATATTTGTTGATTCTCTAAAAGGAAATATGAGTACTTTTGAAACTTATGAAAACCCGGTTCTCTGCCGTTATAATAAAACTAAAATAATCGGCTGGCATAGTAATTACTTAAAAGATGAACAAGGAAACATTCTTGGTATCTTAAGTTCCGGAGAAGATGTAACTGAATCGATTAGATTAAGGAATGAATTGAGAGAGACAAATGAAAAATTAGTCAACCTTACCCAGCATATGCATAAGCTGCGGGAACAAGAAAGAGCATTTTTAGCCCGCGAAATTCACGATGACCTTGGCCAATCTCTCACGGCTGTAAAACTTGATTTATCGACTGCAGTTCAAGTATTAGAAGAAAAAGAAAAAGCCGAGAAAAAAATTAATTCCGCTATTCAAATAACAAATTCTACTATAAAAACAGTTCAGGAGATTACAAGTGAACTTAGACCGGGATTAATTGATGATCTTGGATTAATCCCGGCAATTGAATGGTACACCACCCAATTTGCCGAGCGTGCGAAATTAAAAATTGATTTTTCAAGCAGTATAAGCGAATCGGATATCTTACAACCACATAAGATTGTGCTATACAGAATAATACAAGAATCGTTGACCAATGTTGCACGACATGCAAGAGCAACAAGAATTAAGATTAAACTCAGCAAAAAAAATAAAAATCTTATCTTGACAATTGATGATAACGGCAAAGGAATTAGTGAAGAAGACAAGCATAGAGTGGATGCCTTCGGATTAATAGGCATGAACGAAAGAGCTCATTCTATTAACGGTATTTTAGAAATTAAAGGCAAAAAAAACAGAGGCACAAAAATACAATTAATAGTTCCACTTAGTGAAAAGAAGTAAAATACTTTTAGAAAGTTGGTGTGGAGGGGAAAAGTAAGTTTTAATTGCATATAAAATCAGATAATATGAACCAGAACAAAATATTTAACAAGCTTTTGTAATTCGGTTAAACAAGCGCTATACAAAAATCTAATTATTAAAAGGAGATAAAATGCATTTACTTATTGCAGATGATTCTAAGATTTTACAAGAAAGAATTCTCGACTTTATTAATCAGTGCAGTTTTGTAAAAAGTGTTAACCAAGCATTTAACACTAATGAAGCCAAAAGCATCTTAAAAGAAAAAAATAAAATTAATGTGGTGATAACTGACATCAGAATGCCTGGTGGCGGAGGATTAGAGCTGCTTCAATTCATTAAAGAAAATTACCCGTCCATCAAAACTATCATTATAACAAATTATCCTTATCCTCAATACAACCAGAAGGCAAAGGAAATTGGGGCAGAATATTTCTTGAGTAAATCTGATGACTTGGATCAACTTGTAAACGTATTAAATGAGATTTCAAAGAGAATGGATAATAGATAACGAAAGAGTAGGAACTGTGTTATAATTAATAAAAGTTGAAAAATAACTCGGCAAGAAGGAATCTCTGATTCGTTTTTGTTTTCTGCATAGACTTCTTTTCAAGAGTACCGAAGTTACTTAAAATCTTTTAACTGCATAAAAACCTTCCTAAAAAATTTATATATTGGTACATCTTAAATTTTATATTCTTCAGAGGGATTGACAAAAATGGGTTTGAATATTTTGGTTATTGGCGGTGCCGGATATATTGGCAGTCATATCACGCATGATTTAGTAGAAGCGGGATACAATACAATTGTTTTGGACAATTTATCAACCGGATTAATCGAGAATCTTAATAAAAAATCCACCTTTATTGAGGGAGACATCCTCAACGAAGAGGATTTAGAAAAAGTTTTCTCAAAAAATATTGATGTTGTTTTTCATTTTGCCGCACTTAAAGCCGCGGGCGATTCTATGTTTCACCCTGAGAAGTTTGCTGAAGGAAACATTTCCGGGAGTATCAATATTTTAAAAGCAATGGTAAAGTATGGAGTTAAGAATATAATTTTCTCATCATCGGCTGCGGTATACGGCGAACCTCAATACCTGCCTATTGATGAAGAGCATCCCAAAGACCCGACGAACTATTACGGATATACTAAATTAGCAATAGAAGAAAATTTAAAATGGTTCGATAAACTTAAAGATATAAAATATGCTTCACTTCGTTATTTTAATGCAACCGGGTACGATTTAAAAGGTCGGATTTCAGGCCAAGAAAAAGGTACTACCAACTTATCACCGCTTGTAATGGAAGCAGCAGCCGGAATAAGAGAGAAACTGCAAGTTTACGGTAATGATTACGATACGCCTGATGGAACTTGTATCAGAGATTATATTCATGTAAATGATTTAGCAGATGCTCACCTAAAAGCAATGAAGTATTTGCTCGATGAAAAACAAAGTTTAACTGTAAATCTCGGTACTAATAAAGGCAGTACGGTTTTAGAGGTAATCAAAGCAGCACAAGAAGTTATTGGTAAAGAGATTAATTATGAAATTGTGGGAAGAAGAGCAGGTGACCCGGCAAACTTAGTTGCTTCATATCAAAAGGCAAAAGATTTGCTTGGATGGGAAGCAAAATATTCTGACTTGAAAACTATTTTTGAAAGTATGAGAAAAGTATACCTTTAAGATTTTTTTATCGGCAGACAAAAAGTAAATTTTACATCTTTACCAATCTCAGATTCTACATAGATAGTTTCGTTGTGCATTTCTATAAATTCTTTACATAAGCTCAAACCGATTCCGGTTCCTTTTTCCCCGGCAGTTCCGTGTTGTGAGTTCTGGAACTCGGATTTAAATATAAATTTTTTGTCTCTTCATTCCTATGCCGTTATCTTCTACTGATAAACAGAATTTTTCACCAACATCTGACGGAATTTTTATAACGTTTTCTTTTTCTCTTCAGTTCCAGCCTAATTTTATAAAACAGTCCACCTTTTCAACCGGAGGCAGCTCTGAGTTTTGATTGGATACGTAATCGGACAATTCTGCCGATTTGGAAAGATGTGGAATTTGTAAAATACAACAGTAGCTAATATTTATTTTCTATTCATACTGAAAACGGATTCTAATTCATTTTATTAATCAAATAGTTTTATATCAATATTTTCGAAAAATATAATATTGAAAATAATCTCGTTCCGGTATTTAAGCAAGACATACTATCTACTTAAGGTTATAGGAGCGAAAAAAAACTGTAGTTAATAAACTAACCAAAAAGCTCAAGCAGTTCCATTGAAATCGATTACGTTGTCCCGGCAATAAGTTAGATATCTTATTCAATAGTTTGCTCGATATATTTGTTATGTTAAAATATTTCTTTTAATATCCTTATGAAACTTTTGCACAATTTTTTATATTTGTTTTTATTTTTAGCGTAGTAAGTAACATTATTACTGGGGGACTACCTTTTTGGTTTTTAAATTTATTCTAAAGTATTCTTTTCTTTTACTTTTACTGCTTACCTGCATTTCATTAAGTGCACAAAACTTTGGTAGATTAAGGGGCTTTGTAACCGATTCTACAAGCGGTGAGGCATTGCCTTATGCCAATGTTTTTATAAATGAAATTCAGACAGGAGCTTCAACAAACGAACGCGGACTTTATTTAATAAACCAAATACCCGCAAATAAAACCTACCAAGTAAGTGTATCGTATATCGGTTATCAAACCAAGACAGTAAGTGTTAAGATAGTTCCTAACAAAATAACAGAATTAAATATTGCTATTTCGCCTTCCGGTATAGAATTTCAGGATATCGAGAAAGTTGGCGAGAGGATCATCGAAAAAAATCAGACAGATATTGGACTAGAAAGAATTTCCATAAAAAGATTACAATCATTGCCTAAAGGTGTTGAAACCGATGTGTTCAGATCCTTGCAGTATGTGGCCGGGGTTCAGTCAACCGGTGATGTTTCGGCTAAATATTATGTCCGTGGCGGTACAAGTGATCAAAATCTTGTTCAATTAAACGGGATAACAATTTATAATCCTTTTCATGCATTAGGATTATTTAGCGTTATAGATCCTGAAATGATTAACAGTGTTGAATTCTATAAAGGTGGTTTTACAGCTGAGTACGGAAGCAGAATTTCTTCAGTGTTAAGTATTATCTCTAAGGATGGAAACAGAAAAAGATACAGCGCCACATCTTCAATGAGTTTTTTAACCAGTAAAGTATTGGTAGAAGGACCGAGCCCGGGCGGTTCTTTTATGTTAACAGGAAGAAAAAGTTATTCTAGTTTTGTTCTAAAGAAATTTTTAAATGAACAAAACATCCCAATAGATTTTTACGATGCTTCTTTCAAATTAAACTTCGCCGATGATAATATGATTAAAAATGGAAGATTTCATCTCTTCGGTTTTATTAGCGGCGATAACTTGGATTACGAAGACCCTTTCAAAGAGAATTATCAATGGAATAATAATCTTCTTGGATTTGCTTGGATTCAAGTTTATGATATACCCCTTTACTCACGGTTGGGTATTAATATGAGTAATTTTGAAGGTAAAGTAATACCTAACCAAACCGAAGCAAAACCTCTCCATAATAAAATTACCGACATAAGTTTAAGTATGGATTTTAATTATGTTTGGGAAAATAAGGATGAACTTTCTGCCGGCATTGTTTTTAAGACTATCAAAACAGTTTTGAATTTGGAAAACCAACAAGGCGCTAAAACCGAATTGGAGGATTTCGCAGGCAATATAAGTATTTATTCGAAGTATAAAATGCTTCAATTTGACAATCTGGGTATTGATCTTGGAGTTCGATTAAACGGAACCGGTTTAACTAGCAAAGGTAGTCTTTATTTAGAACCAAGAGCAAGTTTAACGTATCGACTGTTCCCATTTTTATCTCTTAAAACTGCAGTAGGTCAATATCAGCAAGAAGTTGCCACAATTGCCGATGAAACTCAAATCATTTCTTTATTTGAACCGTGGACGATTATTCCGGATTACTTAGAACCATCAAGAGCCGTTCATTATTCTGCCGGGTTTGATCTTTACCTTTCGGAATATCTTACTGTATCATACGAAGGATATTTTAAAGATATAAAGAATCTTACGGCAATTAATGAGAACAAATCTTTTGATTATGAACCTGATCTTGTTAATGGAAATGGTGAAGCTTATGGTTCGGAATTATCCATTAAATATATCACACCTTCAATTAGTGCGAATATTGCATATTCATTAAGTTGGGCTTATAAGGAAGTTGAAGGCTGGTTGTATTATCCAAAATATGATTCCAGACATTGGTTGAGTGTAGGACTCGATTACAATTTGGGTAGTGGGTGGAGTGTTAATACTGTGTGGACATTTAGATCAGGTTTACCTTATACACCTTTATCGGGTATTTATGATAAATTGTATCCCGGCAATTTTTTCGAGATAGACCCTGGCAATTACAATTATCAACCTTACACTGTATTGGGTGATAAAAATACTGCAAGACTACCGGTTTATCATAGACTGGATATAACACTCTCAAAAAAGTTTGAATTCGGTTTTATTTCAGGTGAAATAAACGGAAGTATTATTAATGTATACGATAGAGCAAATATATTTTACTTTAAAAGAGATTCCGGTGAAAGAGTAAATATGTTGCCTTTTTTACCAACAGCAACATTGAAGGTGAAGTTGTGAGAATAATCTTAAAATCTCTCTTGTTTATCAGTTTATGGATTACATTTTCTTCGTGCGAGGAAAATTTTAGTCCTGTTGTTGATTACAGACAAACCTATGCACTTTCGTGTATAATAAGAGGAGATACGTCTTTTCAAGTAGCAACTCTATTTAGCAGTTATGATTTGGAAAATGGTGATCCCTCACAAAACCCTGCATACGATGGTGCAGAGGTCAGGTTATGGTATCGTGATACCGTTTACTGGTTTAAGGACAGCTTGATTTCATATAATACTTATTCTGATTCTACGCTAAAGTTTTATTATTTAGATAATTTTAGACCGGCTACAGGCGGAGAACTATTAGAAATTGAAGCTATGCTGAAGAACGGAAAAAGATTAAAAGGGAGTTGTGTTACACCATCAAGCTTACAGTTTAATACAAAAGAAACTTCGAAAGTTATTCCACCGATTAATTCTGCTGGAATTCTATTTCAGTGGATGACCGAAGATGAAATTAGCGGATTTTTTGTCGGTAGACTTAGAATACAATATTTACAGAAAATTGATGGAGAATATCAACTAAAATATAAAGAAGTACCTGTAAGCTATACTGACGCTGGAGGTCGGTCGATACCTGTTTTCCCAAGTCCGTCTAAGTCAGCCAGTATAATTTATGACTCTTCCGCAGTTACTAAAGCATTATTAGAAATAGCAGAAAATGATTCTCACAAATCCGATTATAGAATATACCAGAATGCCGTATTTGAAGTTTTGGCACTTGACGAAAATGCCTCGCGTTATTATTCGTCAACCCTGCAAGATAATTCTTTTACAGTTGATGTAAACGAATTGGATTATACAAACATCGAAGGGGGATTCGGGATTTTTGGAAGCATTGTCAGTGAAGAGATTACAATAAGATTTGTGCCTGAATATATCACCTCTTTCGGGTATGAAATATTTTTTGAGGATTAAAGATGAGATTCATTAACAGCAGACAGTTAATTATATTATTGGTGATTTCAATTTCTATATTTTTCTTGTATTCTTGTGAGAAAGAAATAAGTACATCACCCCCTGAAAAAGAGCCGCCTCAAGGATTTTTATTTGTCGATTCAAATCCCCAAAATTATAAAATTTATTTAGATGGTAGATTTACTGGAAGGTTTACCCCTGATACTTTACCATATATTGAAGAGACAGAGCATTTAATTGAGTTGAAAAAGAAATACTGGCTCGATTCTTCCGCACTAACATTTGCAGAACCCGGTGAGTTAAAATCTATTTATATTGATTTTATGCAGAACCCTAAAGTTTATGGGCAACTAAAATTTGTTTCAAAACCTGATAGCGCCGTTGTTGAAATAAATGATTCTATTACCGATATAAAAACACCAAATGTTTTGCAAGGAATTTTACCCGGTGTATATCAAATTGAGTATCACCTTAAACAGCATAGGTCAACATCTTCAAAAGCAATTGTGCAAAGCAATACAACAACAACAGTTACATTGGCACTGCAGGATACCTCAGTCTGGGTAGATTATACTGTCGCAAAATCAGGTTTGCCAACCAATCATATTACTACTTTGGCTGTTGATCAAAATAACAGAGTTTGGGCAGGCACAATTAACAACGGTATTATTCTTATTAAGGGCAACAAAATAGAATATATGAATAGTAATAATTCAATTCTTCCCTCAGACAGAATAAGAGTAATTGAGGTTGACAAAAATAATACCGTTTGGATTGGAACAGATAATGGGCTGGCTGAATTTTCAAATGGTTCAATACGAAATATATACGATGGCACCAATACCGATCTTTCGAACAATAGTAAAATAAATGCCATCGGTTTTTATCATAACATTGTTTTCGTCGGTACGGTTAAGGGAATACTTAAAATTGATGCCGGTGAAACTAAACTTTTCGAGATTGTTAATGATCTTGGTAATAGTGAAGTGACAGCAATAACTGTTGATGAATCTGTTGACAAAATATATACCGGGATTAGGGGACAGATGTTGACTTTCCAAATAAGATCCGGAGAAATAGTATCGAACCCGAAAGTGGATGATATTGGTGATTTTCTGAAGGAACTTGATTTAACGAAGATAATATTGAGACCTGATGATGGCAAGCTCTGGGCTTTATTTAGCGTTCAAAGTGGAAAGAACCAGGACGACGATTTAGTGCACGGCACTCCTTATTTGTGTGTTTGGAATGGTTCTAAGTGGCTTTACCAAATGCTGGAAAGTGAAAATCTTATTTTAACCGATGTAACCGTAAGCAAAGATAATTATGTTTGGATTTCTTCAAATGTTGGTCTCAGACAGCAAATTACACTAAGAGATGTTGAATTCTTATATCGAACATATAATTCGGGGATATTTAGCGACGATTTGACTGCTGTTGAAGAAGATCAAGATGGTACTATTTGGATAGGCAGCGTAGATGGTTTATTCAAATATAAAAGACAATTAGAGAATTAATTTTTCAGTAAAATTTTAAGTTTATCTTTCAACTCATCCCTGTAAGGCTCAGCATTTTTAAAAATCTCTTCCGCTTTCATAAATTCGTGTACACGCACACCGGATATGTTGGTTTTGATGTGTATATCCGGCTGAACGTATTTGAGTTTTGCATTAATAATTGAGGACTGCATTATTTGAAACGCAGAAAATAGGATTTCATAAGAAGGAGGAATTTCGAATTTGTTCACAGCATCGTTTGTTGCCGATACATCAAGGGCAACTACAATATCACAATCTTCCGGGAGCACATCAAAGGGTAGAGGGTTGACCATTCCTCCATCAACTAACAACTTCTTTTCCCGCTTAACCGGTGAAAAAAGGAATGGTAATGCATAACTTGCCCTTATCGCCGAGAGCAAATCACCTTCATCGATTATCAATTGTGATTTCTTTAAATAATCCGTAACAATTACTTTAAAAGGAATCTCTAACTCATTAAATCTCCTTGCTTTAATCCTATCGGCTAAAAATTTAATCATCTTATCACCTTTTAATAAACCGCCGGTTTTAATAGTCGGATCAAGCAAATCAAAGTATTTTATGAAATCGGATTTCTTGTGGATTTCCCAAAATTTACTCTTCTTACCGTAAATTATTTCATTTAATATTAATCTCATTTCGGCAGTTGTAAATCCGGCAGCATAGAATGCTCCCACAATAGCTCCTATACTCGAACCGGCAATATATGCCGGTTTGATTTTTAACTCTTCTAAGGCTTCCAATATTACAATATGTGCCAGCCCACGTGCTCCGCCCGCACCAAGCGCTAATCCGATTTTCTTCATATCCTGCTATTATTCCTCGTTATTTTCGGATTTTAACTCCGGCTTTTTCTCTTCGTTTTTCTTTTTACTTTCGCTTCTCAATTTTATAAATACACGGTAAGCATAAAAAATGGTTATAAAAACAGATATGTGAAATGCCGCAAAAGCAACTGCACTTGCTACTAAAAGTATCCATTCAAGACTGAATTTTGTTAAACCCTCTTTTAGTATTGTCTCAATAACAAAATAATCAATAATTAACCAAGTAATTGAAAGAAGCCCAAGGATAAGAGTTAGGTTTGCGCTGCTTTTTAATTTTTGGGATAATCTTTCCATTTCATTCTCACTCTTTTTTCAAAAATACGAAAAGTAATTAACAAGTTATAGTCGGTTTATTGCGACTTCCAAATATGGTACCGTTGTATTGAGAGTCTGTTGCAGAACTAATAATATCGCGACTACGTCGCTAACAGACATAAATAACTAAAACAGCTTCGTTAGAAGCGATATTATGGTAAAAATAGCAATCACACTACTCTCTCAGCCTCGTAGAGGCGACATTATTTTTGCAATCAAAGTTCTGTTGTTATGCAACAGACTCTGAAGCCACGCGCAATTCAAACCTTATGCCACACACTCTTGAGCCAGCAGTTATTTAATGAAAATACCTTTTATTAAGTAAAAATCATACGGCGCAGAATTGAACACATTGTATGAAGCAAAGGAAGTGCAAACTGATCTAAATATATTATATCCATTCATTAGCACTGGGTTAATATTTAATTTATGATTACTAAACTTCGTCATGAATTTGTCAGAACCTTTCGTCTTTCATCGCCGATGTTGAGCTTTGTTATTTTAAGACAAGTAATCAAATTCTAAATAAAAACCTCATTTTACTCATTTATTAAAAAGAAACAATAAATTAATTTGACATTTCTCTCCGAAATTATTTTATTTACCGACCGGTAAGTAAAGAATAATGAAAAATGACAGAAGAATTAAAAAAAGCAACTAAAGAAAAAATATTCCGAGAAGCTGCAGAATTGTTTTCACGTGATGGTTACCATAAAGTTTCGGTAAGAGAAATTTGTGAGGCTGCCGGCGTTACTAAACCGGTTCTTTATTATTATTTCGGTGATAAAGAAAATTTGCTTTTTGAAATGATGCGCGATACAAGAGAACTTATTGAACAAAATGTTGAAAAATATATTGTGCCGGGAGCTAAATTTGTTGATCAACTAGAAGGTATTATTAGATTTTATATCGACTTTATTAAAGAGTATCCATACCTGTTAAAATTTTCTGCATTTATTCAATTTATGGCTATTCCCGACAAGGTAAAAAATTATAAATACGAAACTGCCCAAAAAGATTGGGTACGAGTAATTGCTCTTTTTTCTGAAGCTCAAAAAAACGGTGAATTAAAAAGTGATATTGACATAAAAATTGCAGCCAAAAATTATATTGGAAGCATAATTGTTATACTTACTGATTATTTGATGGGGCATATTATATTCGATGAATTTTGTACCGAGCTTTATGATTTTTTAGAATTCTGGAAAAAACAATTCGTTATTGAAAAAAAATAATCCGGAGATTTGAATGAATAAAATCTCATTAATGATTTTTGTATTGATTTTTGCCATTGCTTCGATTTATGCGCAACCGGGAAAACAGGTAATTTATCTAAGTATGGATGAAGTGATTGATCAATCCCTTACCGAGAATCTTTCGCTTAAATCGAAGATGCTTGATTATGATATTCAAAAATTAGAAGTATGGAAAAGTTACTCAAACTTTGTCCCTACGCTCTCTTATCAAGGTACGTTTGTTAAAAATGTTGAACTTCCTGTATTTGTTTTTATGGGACAAAGTTTTACCGTAGGTACACCTTATACTTTTCAGCACTCATTGAGCTTATCACTTCCACTATTTACAGGAGGTGCAAGGTTCTTTAACATAAGTGCACAAAACAGCTTAAAAAAATCCTTAGCCGAAGAATTAAAAGGTAAGGAATCAGAAACAGTTCTAAATGCCGTTCAAAGTTATTACGGGATAATTCTCGCAAAATCATTTTATGAAACCGCTACTGAAGCTGTTAAAGCAGCAAAGGAAAACTTAGATCAAGTAAAAAAACAATATGATGTAGGTTCTGCAACCGAACTTGATTTACAAAGAGCTAAAGCACAGTATTACGGAACTCTTCCAAAGCTTGAAGCTGCACGCTCAAGTTTGAAACTATCAAAACAGCAATTGAAAAGTTTTTTAAATATACCGCTCGATGATTCGCTGGTTGTAGTTGATTCTCTTTCACAAAAAAACTTTTTGAATCAATACGATGAAATAAATTTAACGAATCTCAAAAATTATGGTTTCGAAAACAAACATGAACTAATTGCCTTGCGTCATCAATTAGATGCGACGGAAGAAGGTGAAAACTTAGCACTTTCCAGTTTTGCCCCAACAATAGCACTATCTGCAAGCGTCGATCATCAAGCACAGTTAGAAAATTCTAAAGTGATGTGGAGTGATTACATCCGTTCTAAATCGATTGCCCTTGCCGTTAATTGGCCTATCTTCGAAGGAGGCAGCAAGATTATAGAGTGGCAAAAGGCTAAGATCAGAACCGATCAGATGGAAATTGCACTTAAGCAATTTAAAGATCAAATAGAACTCGGTATTGAACAAAGTTTTTATAAATACAAAGAAGCTCAAAAAAATCTAACAAGTCTTGAAGAAGCTCTTAAACAGGCAAAAGAAAGTATGCGGATCTCTAATTTGCTTTACGAGCAAGGTATGAGTACTCAATTGGATGTGCTTAATGCTCAGCTTCTTTATATAAACAGTAAAAAAGATTATCAGCAGGGAGTTTACGATTATAATATTAGTCAGTTATCATTACTCAATTCGATTGGAAAATTAAACACAATTTGGAATTAACTCTTAACGGGGAAATTATGTTAAAGAATATTTTTGTATTACTTTCAACATTTTTACTATTCACTGCCTGTCAACAAGAGCAAGAAGTAGCTAATAATGTTGCGGTGCCGGTAAAAGTATTTACTGTAAAACCGGATTTAATCTCACAATTCCTTCGTTTGACGGGGAGTGTTGAAGCAGAAAATGATGCGGTAATTTATGCAAAGGTTAGTGAAAAGATTGTTAAAATTTATAAACAAGTAGGGCAGAAGGTAAAGAAAGATGAGGTTATTGCCGAACAATATAATGAAATTCTTAAGCAGACTTTGGAAATGGCTAAGGCAGGTTTAAAATCTGCAGAATCTCAATTTGCTTTGGCAAAGCAAAATTATGATAGAATGAAAAAGCTATACGAACAGAAAGCAGTTAGTCCGCAGCAATTTGATCAAACTGAATCTCAAATGCAGACTGCTGAAGCAGGATTGGATCAAGCACGGAGCCAACTGAAACAAGCAGAAGAGAATTATGAAAATAGTTTTATTAAAGCTCCGTTTGACGGTGTAGTTGCGGCAATTAATTTTGAAGAGAATCAAATGGTAAGTGCAGGCCAACCCGCAGCACAAGTTGTTAATTCAAAATCTATGAAAGCTAAGTTATCCGTAACAGGAGTTGATGCAAATAAAGTAAAATTAGGACAACCGGTTGAGATAGAGTTTCCTTCAATTCAAAATAAAATTTATAGCGGAAAGGTTGTTCGTATCAATGAAGCGTTTAATCCGGTTACCAATTCTCTTGAAATTGAAGTGAGAATTTTGAACCCGGATGACAGAATTAAATCCGGTCTCTTCGGCAAATTTAATCTTGAGCTAAATAGAAAAGAAAATGTGAATGTTGTACCTGAGGTTGCCGTTCAACAGCAGACTGAGGTTATAATTAACAAGAAAACCGGCGTTCAAGAACCGGTAAGAAAATATTTTGTGTTCAAAATTGTAGATGGTAAGGCGAAGCTTTCGGAGGTTGAAGTTGGAATTACCAGTAATGGCAGAATAGAAGTAACCAAAGGGTTAGAGCAGAATGACCAAGTAATTATTGTAGGTCAAAACATTGTCAAAGACGGTAATTCAGTTAAAATTATTGAATAGGAAAATATAATAATGATACTTAGTAAATTTTCTTTAAAGCGTCAAATCACTCTGTCAATGATTTACGCTATTGTTATTGGATTTAGTTTTTTCTCATTCTCTCAATTGAAATTGGATTTTTTCCCGGAAATACAATTTCCGATAGCAGGTATAATAACGAATTACTCCGGGTTAGGTCCGGAAGATGTTGAAAACTTAGTAACCCGCCCGCTTGAAGAAGCGGTTTCATCAGTTAAAGGAATTGAAAAAGTAAATTCACAATCATTTAAAGGGGCATCAATAATTACGCTTGAATTTACTTATGGAACCGATATGGATCAAGCGGAAATTGATATACGAAACAATATTGATCTTATACGAGATTTTCTCCCCGAGGATGCAACCGAACCGTTAGTATTTGTTTTCGATCCCTCAATGAGTCCTATTATGTTTTTGAACCTAAGCTCACAATATTTAGGTCCGGCTGAATTGAGGAAATTGGCTGAAGATAAAATTGAACCGTTAATTGAAAGAGTTGATGGTGTTGCATCAGTGCAAACACAAGGCGGTTTGCAAAGACAAATAAACGTAAAATTAAATCCGACTTTATTGGCGGCCTATGGTTTATCACCTCAAAATGTAGCACAGGCTATTGCAGTTGGTGCCGGTTTGCAGCCTGCAGGTAATATAGAAACTGAATTGAAGAGTTATAATCTCAGGGTTTTTAGTGAATACAGTAAATTAGAAGATATTAGCAATACAATTGTAACGGTTAAAGGTACAGAAAACGTTTATGTTAAAGATGTTGCAGAAGTTGAAGATGGTTATAAAGAATCTACGACCGAAGTTCGGGCGGAATTTGGTGAAGGTATTGTAATTCAAATTACAAAGCAATCGGATGCAAACACTATTTTAACAAGCAGAGGTGTTATTGATGCTCTTCCGCAAATTGCAAAGCAGCTTCCGCAAGGAACAAAGTTTACCGTAATTTGGGATCAGTCCGATTTTATTTTGCGATCAATAAATAATCTCCGCAATACCGCCGTGATAGCTTTTGTTATGGCATTCTTGGTAATCTATTTCTTCTTAAGAAATTGGCGGGGAAGTATAATAATGGGAATTGCAATGCCTCTTTCCATAATCGCTACCTTTGCCGTGCTGTATGCTGCAGATCTCACTTTAAATATTATTTCTATGGCCGGACTTGCGCTTGCTGTCGGTATGCTGGTGGATAATTCAATTGTAGTTCTCGAAAATATTTATCGTCACCGCGAGTTAGGTGAAAGCAGTTTACAATCGGCTGATCTTGGTGCATCTGAAGTGGGAATGGCAATTACCTCGTCTACTTTAACAACAATAAGTGTATTTCTTCCTGTACTTTTTGTTCCCAATATCACGGGACAATTATTCAAAGATATGGTTTTGACAATTACATTCAGCTTGGTTGTTTCTTTATTAGTAGCACTTACACTTGTCCCGATGATGTCTGCAAACATTTTAAAAGTAACAAAAAGCAAAACCGATTCAAGGTTTGGAAGAATTAAAAATAAAATTGGCGATTTTATCGATAAAGTACGCGGTAGGTATGAACAAATTTTACGTTGGTCAATTAGACGAAAAAAAACTGTATTAGGCTTAGTTACACTCGCATTTATATTGTCACTCGGTTTAACACCTTTCCTCGGGGGTGAGTTTTTGCCCAAGACCGATCAAGCGTTTATGAATATTGTTATTGAAACTCCGCCGGGGAATCCAATTGAACGAACTCGTCTTTATGCATATCAACTTGAAGATATTTTACAAGAAGAAATTGCCGAAGAAGATCTCGAATCGCTCTCTATTATTTTCGGCAATAGAGAAGGTATCGGTGCATTCGGAACAACCTCGAGTACTATCGAATTGTTTGTGAAATTGGCACCCGTTGAAGAGCGTTCAAGATCGGTTTTCGATATTCAAGACTCTTTAAGAACAAGGTTTGATGATATTCCGGGGATTACTTACATATTTCAAGAGGGGGGTGCATTTTCTAATGAAAAAGGAATTGAAGTTAAAGTTAACGGTTTTGATATTGACGGTGCCAAAGCAATAGCAAATGAAATAAAATCGAAAATGGAAAAAATTGAAGGCTTGGTGGACATTTCACTCAACGTAAAAGAAACTATTCCCGAATTAGAAATTGATTTGGATAAACAAGTTCTAAATAACTATAAACTAAGTTATCTCGGTGTTGCCGCAAATATATCTACTGCAATTCAGGGTACGGTTGTTTCGCAATTTCGAGAAAACGAAGACGAATATGATATCCGTGTACAGTTCGATAAAAAATATAGACGAAGTAAAGAAGCAATTCAACAGATTCAAATCCCTGTACCCGGTGGTGAAATGGTTCAGTTAAAAGACTTGGCAACAATTACGGAAGCTCAAGCAACACCAACTATATTCCGGGAAAACCAAAATAGGTTTGTCTCGGTAGGTTGTAATTTATCCGGAATTGATTTATCTGCTGCGACGGAAATAATTGAAAAAATAATAGCGGAAACACCAATTCCTTCGGAATATCAAATTATAATCGGCGGAACAGCCGAAGATCAGCAGGAAGCATTTTTCTATCTCGGTCTAGCATTCCTTGCAGCAATTCTTCTTGTTTACATGATTATGGCTTCGCAGTTTGAATCACTCGTTGCTCCGTTAATTATTATGTTTACTGTTCCACTTTCGGTAATTGGTGTATTTTCATTTCTCTTTATAACCGGAACCGATATAAGTGTTATGGCTCTTGTTGGATTGGTGATGCTTGTTGGAATCGCGGTTAATAATGGAATTGTAATGGTTGATTATATTAACCAAGTTAGAGATAAGGGATTTGAGTTAGTTGATGCCGTTATGGAAGCAAGTCTTGCGAGAATGCGTCCGGTTTTGATGACTGCGATGACAACAATTCTGGGAATGGTTCCTCTTGCAATTGAAATTGGATCAGGTGCGGAAACTTGGTCGCCTCTTGCACGTGCGGTAATTGGTGGTTTAACTGCAACAACAGTTCTTACATTAATTGTGATTCCTATTCTTTATATAGTTTTTGAGAGAATGTCTAAAAAAGCAAAAGCTTTTGTTAGGAAATTAAGAGGCTAATTAAGTATGAATGAAAGAGGAGGTTGGCTCAAAAGGATGATTTTACATTAACCCACATTTTCAAATGTGGAAATTTAGCAGTAAAAAATATTTTTAGGTAACCGTTTTAACGGTTTATTCAACTTTTGATACAGACTCCTTTTATTTAATAGTTATTGTTGTATCAAGATAAGTAGAATCATGTCTCCAAAATCTTAAAGTTTTGTCTCCTCCTGATTGAAAATAAATAGAATGTTTCACCAAGATCGAGGCAATTACTTGCGGGCATATTCGATTGCCGTCACTTCTTGCAAATACTTTGGCTGTGAATGCACTATCATTTTGTGAGCGTTCAACTCTATCATACTCCCAACAAGGTGTTGGGGTTGTATAGATTACATCTGCAATTATTGAATTCCCGTCCATGCTAAGGTTGATGATTCTCTCAGCAGAAACAGCGCTTGTAAGTATATTTTTAGAATCATCAGAATCGTTTACATTACATGAGATAAAAATGAGTATGATCAGTATCGAAATTAAATATCTCATAGTTTTACATTGAGGTTAATTTTCAACTAAAATTACGAATCTATTTTAAAAACCGAATCGAGCAAAGTTCCATCGACCCATTTAATAACAGCGACAACTTTATTTTTATTTACTTTTGGTTTTGCAGGCGCGCCACCGCATAGTTCAACTACTTCATCATAAATTTCTTTAATAGACCTGATTGGCAGTGAAGAACCTTTTACCGCTTTTATTAAATCTTTTCGTTTAGGATTTATTGCAATACCTCTTTCAGTTACTATTACATCAATCAATTCGCCCGGGCCAACTAATGTTGTAACTTCATCAACAATAACCGGAATTCTATCTCTAAAAGAAGGGATTGCTAAAATTGTGCATTTAGAGAAAAGGCAGTTCTGCCATCCGCCGATACCGTGGAGTAAATATCCGTCCGAGTGTGTAACTACATTCGCATTAAAATTTAAGTCCACTTCGGTTGCACCAAGAACAACGGCATCAACCATCGAAGCAAAATTTCCTTTGCCGTGATAATTATAACTTGTAAATGGGGAAGTGTTAACGTGATTGGGATTTTCTCTCATTGAGCGAACACCTTCCAAGTCGAATGTTTGTCCGTCAAGAATATAATCCGTCAATCCTTCCTCCAACATTGCAACAAGATATTTTGTACTGCCGCCTCTTATGAAACGAGCTTTGATTCCTTTCTTTTTCATTCTTTCTTTTAAGTAGACCGCAAAAGCTAAATTTGTTCCACCCGCTCCGGCTTGGAATGAAAAACCGTCTTTCATAATTCCAGCGTCTTCCATAAACTGTGCGACGTATTCTGCAATCAATAATCTATCCGGACTTTTAGTTACCTCGGTTGTACCGCTTACAATCTTTTTTGGATCACCGAGTGAATCAATCTGAACAACATAATCAACATTGTTACCTTGAATCTGCCAAGGGTGACATGGGAACGGAATTAGGTTATCGGTTACAACAATAACTTTATCGGCATATTCAGAATCAGCTAAAGCAAAGCCCAATAGTCCGCAAGCGGATTTACCTCTATCGCCGGTTGCGTTACCGAATGGATCGGCAGTCGGTGCAGCAATTACAGCAATATCAATTTTCACTTCACCATCTTGTATAGATTGATATCTTCCACCGTGAGAGCGAAGAACACCCACCCCTTTCATCTTGCCCTCGGTTGTGTATCTCCCGAGCGGTCCGTTCATACTTCCTTCGATGTGATGAATTGTTCCGTCATCTAAATATTGTATTAAATGTTCGTGGCAAGGGAAAGATGCACTCGGGAACCAGCGGATATTTTTAACTCCCATTTCTTTTATTACATCAAAGAGATAGTTCGTTAAAACATCACCATTTCGTAAATGGTGGTGAGTTGAGATTGTCATTCCATCTTTCAGACCGGCTTTCTTTAATGCTTCCTTTAAATTTTTTACAACTTTATTTCCATCAGCCGGATAATCAGCGCAGCTTCTTATCGGTGGTTTAGCTTTGTTACCTTTAGGTTTATACTTACCAACACCTTTAAATGGAATTTGTTTGATGTTGTTTACTTTTTCGGGTACTAATCTTCCGGCAGAATTTTTTACTAGTTTCATTGTCGAATTGTCCAATTGTCTTATTGTCAAATTGCTCTGTTCAGATTTAGAGTTTTAGTTTTGTATTAGTATAATTTATTAAGCCGTTTATTGGTTTGGGTAATTTTTGTAATTCTACATAAATATGATTGTACTGGTCCTCAGAGATAAGTTTTCTGATTTTTGCTTTTTCATTCCAATCTAACGATTCGTACATTGATCCAAAACCAATTCGATAAAAACGAATTTTATCTTTCTTCGTATATAGGCCAAATCCTTCAGCGATATTTGCTGAGATAGAATCAACTGCATCAGTAAATTGCGAGCCGATAGTTCTCTTTGCGAAATAATCCCATTTAATAAATGTATTCCATACGTAATTACTTAAAGCGAAAGCAATTCGATAAGCTTCGATATCATTCAATTTTAGATATTTAATTTGCTTTTCAGCCATTTGACAATAAGACTATTTAACAAGTTATACTGTTTTTTCTCTCCAATTTTTATTCAAGAGTTTATTCTCTTCAGCAAGTTTTACAATTCTTCTTGCGCGTTTTACAACCGGTGCATCAATCATTTTACTGCCGAGTGATACTACCCCAAGTCCTTTTGCTTCAGCTTCTTCAAAAGCAAGAACTATTTTTTTTGCTTTATCAATTTCCGATTCGGTTGGTAAGAATGTTTCATTTACTACTTTTACTTGCCGGGGATGAATACAACCCTTTCCTTCAAACCCAATTGACTTTGCTTCAATCACTGATTGTCTCAAACCTTCCATATCGGTCACGTCGGAAAAGACAGTATCAATAGCTTGAATCTTTGCCGCCTTCGCAGCGTTGACAATCATACTTCGAGCAAATATACTTTCTCTTCCTTCGTTGGTTCTTTCCACACCAATGTCTGCTGTGTAATCTTCGAGTCCTACCGCAAGCGCACAATTATATTTTGACGCGGATGCAATTTCAAAACTATTAATAACGCCAAGCGCACTTTCGATTATCGGCATAAAATAGATATCATCTTTCACTTTGAATTCTTTTTTAAGCAACTCAACATTTTTCTCAACATCAATTACTTGATCAGCACTTTCAACTTTTGGGATTAGGATTACGTGCACATTGTGAGGTACAATAAATCTTAAGTCATCCAATCCTCTCGGCAGTTGATTTATTCTGACCATCCTTTCAGCACCATAGAAATCAACAGAACGGAGTGCATTTCTGACTAAAAGTTGAGCGGCTTCTTTTTCTGTTGGTGAAACGCTGTCTTCCAAATCTAAAATTATTCCGTCCGGCTTATGCAGACCTGCATTCGGATAAAATTTTGGTTCGTTGCCGGGAAGATAAAGTCTACTTCGGCGTAAACGCTCTTTGGTAGTTTTGTATTTATTTTTATTGTTAAACTCAGGTAAATATTCTTTCTCGATTTCCGGGAAGAGATTTTTAACAGCGAGTTCAAATCGAGCTGCTAGAGTAAAAGGAAGTGCGCCTGCATCTTCAATTAAAATGTTTGCATTCTTTAATCCGAAAAATTCGGACATAGCTTTTACTTGCTCGCGTATCGAATCACCGAACATCGAATCGACTTTGCTCTTTAAATCAATTTTTAATCCGCCGGATTTCTTGTTTTCAATTTCAATATAGCAGTCTGATCTTACATTACTTCCTCGTTTGCCTGCTATTCCGATTTTCTTTTCAGCCATATAAACCTCAAATCAAACCGCTAAGACACTATGGCACAAAGAAGACTTTGCGTCTCTGTGACTTTGCGGTTAAGTATTAAACAATCAATTTCTCCATAAAATCTTTAGCAGAATATTTTTCTGCATTAAATATTACATTTTTGATTTCTTTCTGTCTTTCTTTACTTAGTATATCTGATGCAAGTCCTTCAAATTTATCGTCAAGATCTTTTTCAGTCATTGGTTCGCGCGGATCACCTTTTGGGTATTCCATATATTCTTCAAATTCTTTTCCGTCCTTGGTTTTAACTACAACTTTGGATGGCTGCTTTGCCGGAAACATTTTTTCAAATTCAATTGATGGTTCACCTTTTATTTTGTCAATCACATCATAGATTCTCGGGTCGTTTAATTTCTCTTCGTCAAATGAATGTCGAGTAATTTTTTTATCAACAATTGCAGCTGCCAGACAGTAGGGAAGTGAATGATCTGCAGTTTCACGAGATTCGGGACGATATTTTGCCGGATCAAATAGAATATCATACGCTTGTGCAAAGCAGGTCACTTTTACTTCTTCAATATCCGAATATTCCAAATTATTATTTATCATTGCGTTAAGCACGCACGAGATATGAGTGTGTGTTAATGCTTCGGTTGGGAATGCTTTCATTCCACATTCTAGAATTTTATAATTCTCGCCAAGATCCTTAATCAATGCATCAACATCCCAAGACCATTCCGAAACACCATCGCGGCCCTTCATTTTTGTTGGATTAATGTTTTCTTCTTTCGCATTCCATCCAATGAATGCATCCATAAATCCTTCTTTTCCTTCAAACACTTTTTCAGTCCCACTGTAACCGCGTTGAGCCATCAATGCAGCAAATACACCGGACTGTACAGCCATCGGATCGACAGTATTTTTCATCATTGTTAATTTTCCTGCAGTCGGGCAGCCGATTGTGTGATTATGCGAACCGTTAATCCCTATTGCATTTACCATTTGATCAACAGTTAAGCCGAGAACTTTTCCGGCAACAACCGGGGACACGAATTGAGTTAAAGTTGCGTGATGCCATTTACGTTCGCGCACACCGGGCTTTGCAAATAGACACATTCTTTGTTCAAACTCATATGCCAGAACAATTGCAACAATTACATCTTCCATAGATGCACCAACTGATTCTGCCGTAACTAAAGCAGCCGGAATTAAATCTGACGGATGTGAAGGATCATCCTTCCAATATATATCGTTAAAATCGAGTGCACGAATCATTAACGAGTTAACAAGGGCGGCATTAACAGCAGGAATTTTATCACCAAAACCGATTAATGTTGCTTCTTCCTTACCGCCCATCTCTTTGTAAATATCTCGCAAAATATTTACGTCTTTTGTACTATAGCCGCCGTAAGCACAACCGATTGAATCGTATAAAAATCTTTTTACTTCATTAATTACATCATTAGGTAAATCTTTGTATTTAAGATTAACTGCAAATTCCGAGATTGTTCGAGAAATTGATTTTTCCATATATCTCCTCAGTAAGTTTCTTACTTTTTTAGGAAGTATGTTTTATAAATGTCCATAATATTTTCTTTCAATTCGAAGGGGTCATATTCTTCATTCCCTACAATCAGTTTATATTCTTTAGTCCCCTTATTATAGTATTCCACATCATTAACTCTCGGTTTCTTTGTATAATCCGGTTCTGCTTGAGCACGTGGATCGTCAATAATCACCTTAAAAGTTTTTTTTGCGGTCACAATATCTTTACAAAGTTTAATACACTTTTCCGATGAAGCTTTTGATACTAAACGTTTACCTTGCTGAGTTGAGTGAATAGGCGCTCTCTTAATCCATTCTTGCAGATGATGTGCCGTGGAGACAAAGTTAAAAATGTTATCTCCGTTCACGCGAATATCAAGCTGTTCATAATCGCGGATAAGTTTTTCGAATATGTTGCGAGGAGTAGAAAATTCATGTGTTATTTTCATTGGCTGCCTCGTTTTGTTTTTATAATGCTTTGCACATTTGTTGAGTCAATAGAACTTAAAATGAAGATTTTTTATTATATAGGATATTAAAATCTTTTTTTTATATCAAAAATATAAATACCTTGTCATAAAACAAATACATCAGCTATTTTAATAGAAGCATTTTATTTTGAAGGAATTTTGCACCTTGACGTACTCTGTATATATAAATCCCGCTATTCAAATTGCTTCCGTCAAATTCTATCTCATAAACACCAGGTTGAAGCTTTTTATCTAATAAAGTTTTTACCTCTCTTCCTAAAATATCGTATACTTTAATAACCACATTTTTACTTTCGTCTTTAATGGATTTTGAATTTCCTTCAATGTTAAGCTTGATCGTAGTACTAAGGTTAAATGGGTTTGGGTAGTTTTGATAAAGAACAAAGTCATAGTTGATATTTTCTGTTTTATTTTGTGCTTCCAATTCTTGCTGGAAATAATTTGATTCAATAAAATCTGCATAATAAGTATTAACTAATTTTGCTCTTAGTTTTGCATCTTTTAATGCTTCAAGGGAAGAAGTTCCTTTTCCGATGTTATATACAATTAAAATATTTTGTGATTTCCCAACTTCAAGTTCAAACGGACCTGTTGATTGAATATATCGCTGATCTGATGGAGAATTGTCAACCCAACCCTCTAATTGAATTGGGTCCCCCGAGAAGACATAATTCGGATTAACTTGGTCACATTCTATTCCATAAAATTCTCCCGTATCCCAGTAACAAGGAATAGTATTCTCGTAAGGACCATAATCTTCAAACACTCCTCCATAAATTAGTTTATTTCTATAATAAAAAGCATCATCTACTTCATAGTCCCGGATATGGGTGCGCAAACTATTATAGTAACTATTCATCTCTTGGTTTTTATAATTTCTTAGAGTGTCTATTTTTGCTACTGGTGTATAATCAACAGCGTAAGAATTTGGGTTTTCGGACTTAACAATAGGAGTTTGAAGTAATTGACTTACGAGAGCATAAGAACTATCCGGAGTATCATTTTCGTCGCTGTATGTAAAAGCTAAATTATTCAAAGTATCACACCCAAAAAGATCATCTGTGTGAAAATATTCCCCAACTCCAATATCTGGGTCAACAAAAACACCAAAATAAACTGAATCAAATTTCTCGGCAACCATTCCTGTATTTTTAATTTGATAGCGAATAAAAATTATGTTATTCAGATTCATATCGTTTTTAAAATGATAGACATAATTTGTTATTTCTATTCCTTGGGGATTTTGATCATCGAAACGACGTTCACTTTGAGGAGCCCCGTCATGATAAGTAAAAACATATGTTTCTTCTCCAAATATATAAGGCATATCCTCGTTCATATCCCATTTACCGTTTTTATTTAAATCAATTGGTTTATAAACTCCATCATTATTCCCGTCATAAAAATCTGCACCTTGAATTACAGCCCCTTTATATTTTTGCCAAGATTCACCAAAAGGTGGGTCATGTTTACTGACTTTATAAATTACTTTTAATGAATCATTTTTTGATGATTGGTAACTTCCAGGTAAATAATCATAAAATAACGCTCCAGAAAATTGTGAATTAGTCCAAAATGAATTCTTATTAATTCCACTCAGTATGAATCCATTTGAATAGATTATATAAACGGAATCGTATCTAGTAGACGTAGTTTGATTATACCAAACACTGGAGAAAATACCTTTATGATCAAAAGGCATCCTCAGTTTTCCGTTTTGGATCAAGGCTTGAGTTTGCGCAAATATTTGTGGAGTAGCAAAGCAAATTAAGATGAATAAAAGGGAATAATATTTTTTCAAATTCACTTTCTTCATAATTTACAAACCACTAATAACTAATCCTACTAAAAAATAGCAAATATTAATATGAATTGATAACTAAATTGATTATGTGAATTTAATCCAAGTTAATTTTGGAAAATACTTGTTAATTAGATCTGATAAATAGATTAACCGATCACTATGATTAAAAGTAGTACCAATTATTTTGTTAAATTCATTTTCACCCAGTTTTCCAATCCGTCTAAAACTATTAACTCTTGTGCAGCAGTACCAACGGCGCTGATCTCGAAATTTTTTCCTTCGGCAATTATTGTGGAATTTTTGAAATTAACCTCTGCATTGATATTCGTATATACTGTTAATTTGTCTTTACCGAATTTTTCTTTTAAGTAATTCGAAAGTTCTGGTGATTCTATGACTAAGAATCCATTATTTAGCGCGTTACGTTGAAAAGTTTGACTTGCAGAGCCGACTATTACACACTGAATCCCTCTATACTTTAATGCTGTTGCGGCTTGTTCACGCGAGCTTCCCGAACCGAAATTATAACCACCCACGAGAATGTCACCTTCTTTAATATTTTTTGAAAACTCGGGGTCGTAATTTTCCATAACAACTCTCGCCTGGTCTTCGGGTTTAAAATCATCTTGATATGTATATTTGCCGGGATAAATTCCATCCGTGTTTAAATTATCTTGATAACAATAAACCAATCGTCCCGTAATTGTTTGTGGAAATCCATCAATAATTTTAATCTCGGGCTTCTTTTCCTTTGGTTTAGTGTTGAGTTTAATATCTGCACGAATTTTTTCTTCACCGCTTTCGAAGCCATAATCAATGTATCCCGAAACGGCAGATTGGGCAACAACACCCGGCGATGCTAAATAAGCTTGCGCATTTGGCGAACCCATTCTTCCTTTAAAATTTCTATTAGTTGCGGAGATTCCTACCTCGCCGTCTTCCAATAATCCTGTTCCCAATCCGATACAAGGACCGCATCCCGGAGGGAGCGGAATTGCTCCGGCATCTAATAAACTTTGCCAATAGCCTTTACGTTCAGCCTCTTTCTGCACTTCACTTGACGCTGCTGCAATATAAAACTTAACACCTTCAGCAACTTTTTTGCCTTCAATAATTTTTGCCGCCTGTCCAATATCTTCCAACCTGCTGTTAACACAAGAAACCAAATATGCTTTATCAATTTTTACTTTTTCTTTTCTCAACTCTTTAACGGATTTCATAACCTTTACTGAATTCGGACCGGCAACATACGGTGCAATTGACCCTAAACTAATTGTAATTTCTTTTGTGTAGAAAGCGTCCCCATCAGGTTTAAGGTTATGCAGTTCTTTTTCAAGTTCATCGATTCTTTCTTTATTTAATCTCGGGTGCTTACCCTTGCCGTCAGCGTCCGAGGGAACACCTTCGAGCCCACGCCTCGCAATAAACCTGGCACGAGAGCGCAGCCACTTAATAGTTTTTTTATCGATAGGGAATAGGCCGCCGAGTGCTCCCCATTCGGTTGTCATATTGGCTATTGTTAATCGTTGATCGATACTTAGGTTTGCAACACCGCTTCCGGTAAATTCTATAATTGTGTTAAGTACTTCGTCTTTGTTGAAATAGCCGCTTAGAGCTATAATGACATCTTTACCGGTAACACCAGGTTCCAAATCGCCACGAAGTTCAACTTTTACAACAGGCGGTATTTGCCACCAAGTTCTGCCTGTTGCCCAAATTGCTGCGGCATCGGTTCTTACGATTGGAGTTCCCAAACAACCGATTCCACCATACATATTTGAATGACTATCCGATGCAACACACATTTTGCCGGGCCAAGCATATCCTTCTTCAATCATTATTTGGTGTCCAATGCCTCGTCCGGCAGGATAAAAATCACATCCCATCGATTTAGAGAATTCTTCAATTTTTCTGTACTTCTCCAAATTTTTTTCAGATTTATTTTGAATATCGTGATCGAGAGTATGAACTACTTGACGTGGGTTTGCAAGCTTAGTTGCACCAATACTTTTAAATTTAGGAATTACGGCACCAGTGTTATCGTGCGTCATTACATAAGCCGGTTTGATGGATACAAAATCACCGCTTTTTACGATTTCATTATTCGCCAATCCAACGGCATGTTTTTGTACTATTTTTTCAATTAGATTTTGGGACATTAATCTTTACTCCTTAGCGCTCCTTGCGTCTCTGAGGTTTATTTTTGAACCGCTAAAACGCTGAGACGCAAAGTTTATATTTTTAGACAAGTATCTTTTTTAAATGGTTCAAAACTTACAAAATCCGCGTGATGAACAATTATCGATTCTATAGTTCGTTTACCTAAATCTCCTTCTTTAGAATGATACGCAATTATATGTTGAACTTCAGCAGGCAAATCAAATCTGTCGGCAATCGCTACTCCGCTAAAGGGATGCCGTAATAATTTACCGTCTTTACTTGTAGTTAATTTACCGTTTATTTTTTCATATTCAAGTAATTTACCAACATCAATTAAAATTGCACCAGAGATTAGATAGTCCCAATTTATTTTTACATCCTTATCAAAATTCTTTTCCATAATTTTTGCAATTTCTATTGAAAGTTGTACAGCTGTTCTTTTGTGATTCATAAACGATATTTCACAATCGTCAATTAAAAGCGAGAAGGGGATTACTTCCAAATCTTCCGGCTCAAGCGGACTGTTTTCTATTGCATATTCCCAGCATTTGTACGTCTTCTCTTTGATATCTTCATTTTTGATAAGTTCAATCTCAGGCCAAATCTTTTTAATTTTATCTCGCATAAATACTCCGGATTTAAGATTTGATTGTTTTTTCAATTAAGTGAGTTTTACGTACAGCGTTATAAGCTTCAATTGCCAGCACTATTGCTAAAATGAACAGCAGCAAAGAAATTATAGAAAGCGTAATATTGTTGCTGTAAATCAAGTTGTTCAAGAATAACATAAATAATGCTGCTAAAGTAACTGCAAACATAAAGTACATTGGTATTTTTGTGAATGTATTTTTCTTTTTAAGATGCGCCAGCCAAACGGTCAATGTTAGAAGAGCTAAAGCTGCAAGCATTTGATTTGCACTTCCAAAGATAGGCCAAATTGCCATTGTTTGTCCGCTGAAAGTTAAAGCGATTCCGGCAAAAACTGAAACTGCAGTTGCTGTGAATCTATTGTTCCATTTCGGGCTTTCGGTTTTGCCGGAAATTTCAAAAAACTCTTGGAAAGAATATCGAGCTAATCGAGTTGCTGTATCTAAAGTTGTTAATGCAAAAGCTGCAACAGCAAGTGCGGCAAATGCTTCTGCAGATTCATGAGAAATATTTAAAATAGGAATAGCTGAAATGAAGCCCCCAACCCCTAATGAAAATGCAGCAACGGGACCTTCATTTACTAATGTATTCATAAATACATCCGGATCAAGTGAAGCAACTGCAATCATTGCAAGTACGGCAAGAATGCCTTCGATCAACATCCCGCCATAACCTATTAATTGGGCATCGCTTTCCTTATTAAGTTGTTTCGCGGTTGTACCGCTTGCTACAATAGAATGAAAACCGCTTATTGCACCACAAGCCACAGTAACAAATAATGCCGGGAAAAGAAAGCCTACTTTATCCAAGTGAAATTGTGTGAATTCAGGGACGTTCAATTTAGGAACAGCGAAAAAGATTCCCATCACACCTAAAATTAGAATTGCATATAGGAAAAATGAATTTAGATAATCGCGAGGCTGCAGTAGTATCCACACAGGTGTTACTGATGCAACAAAAATATATGAGAAAATTATTATCATCCATACATCTTTACTTAAACTTATTGGATAAACTTGACCGGCATAAGCGGCAAAAAACAAAAGTACTGCGCCAATTAACGAAGCAATCCACAATGGAATATTTAGCCGATAAATAGTTATTCCAAAAAGGATTGCAAGTACAATAAATAAAATTGATGATGTTCCGACAGAAGGAATACTTATAAAAGTATCTACAACTATTATAGCAAAAACAGCAATAACTAATAATAAAGTTGACCATGTGAAAATTAAGAACAACCGTTTACCGGGAATACCGATATACGTTTCAATAATTTGCCCGATTGATTTACTTTTATGTCTTACTGATGCAATAATAGTTGTAAAATCATGTACACCGCCAATAAAAACAGCACCAAATAAAATCCAAGCATATACCGGGATCCATCCGAAAGCAACTGCAATAGCAGGACCAACAATAGGCCCTGCTCCGGCAATTGATGCAAAATGGTGACCCAATAAGATCGGGGAGCATGCCGGTACATAGTCTACACCATCATATTGAGTATGTGATGGTGTAGTATTATTATCATTAACGTCAATCTTTCTAGAAATAAAATTTCCGTAAAAAGTAAATCCGAAATAAAAAACAATAATAGCCGCAAGCATAAGAAGTATTGCGGTCATGACTGCCTCGTTATCTATTATAGTTTAGAAATTATCGCATCAGTCATTTGTTGAGTGGTTGCTGCACCTTGCTCGATGGCTTGAGCTCCTCCTCGAACTTTCAACATATCATATGTTCGCACTTTGCCTTCCTCGATAACCTTAGCAATAGCAGACCTAATTTTTTCAGCTTTTTCGTTTTCTTCAATATGATCTAACATCATACAAGCGCTTAAAATCATTGCAATTGGGTTTACAATAGAGGGATTCAGTTTTTCGTATTTGGGAGCAGAGCCGTGTGTCGGTTCAAAGACCGCCACTTCATCGCCAATATTTGCGGAGCACGCAAATCCGAGCCCCCCAACCAGTCCGGCAAAACCATCACTGATAATATCTCCAAACATATTTTCAGCCACTAAAACGCCGTAATCTTCGGGATTTTTAGTAAGCCACATCATCTGTGCGTCTATGTTTGTATCCCACAATTGAATATCGGGGAATTCTTTTTGAATTTCTCTTGCCACCTTGAGATACATGCCGGAAGTCTCCCGGAGCACGTTTGGTTTTTCACAGACGGTAACATTTTTGTAACCGAATTTTTTAGCATATTCAAATGCGGCACGGAATATTCTTTCGGTAGCACCGCGCGAAACAATGCGTGTGGATATAGCTAAATCTTCACTTTTTACATTAGCAAATTTTTTCATTTTTGGATGTGTTTCGAATGCATCGCGGACTTGCTTCGGTGGATTTGTCCATTCAATACCACCATACATTCCTTCGGTATTTTGTCTAAATATTACCGCATCAACCGGAGGTTCTTCGAAGCCCCCTTTGCCATCTTTTCTTATAAAATTGAGTGGATTTCCTTTGAATGCTTTACACGGTCTAATGCAAATGTCTAAATTGAAATGTTGTCGAAGTCCAACTATAGGTGAGAAGTAAACATAGCCTTTATCTTTCAACTCGGGCGCAAGTTCGTTTACTGCATCATCTTTAGGTTTGCTTGTAATAGCACCGAACAAACCAATTTTATATTCTTCCAATAATTTTATTGTTCTTTCAGGCAGCGCGTTTCCTTCTTTGCACCAAAATTCCCAGCCGATATCTCCATGAACATAATTTGCTTTGAAGTCGGCTGCTTCCAAAACTCTAATTGCTTCAGGTAATACTACTTTCCCTATTCCATCGCCGGGGAGAGAGACAATTGTGCGCATAATTTCCTCTGAATTTAATTTCGGATATTTCCAATTGGAAAATTAGATAGAGTTATCGATTTTAGCAAGGAAATGTTACACTATCTGTAACAAATAACGAGGAAAAAATTAAAATTTTATATCGAGTTGTACGGTTATTCGATTATCGAGATTTCCCAAAATTTCATTATCACCACTGCTAAGGCTTAATTCTTCAGGTTTATAGAGTTCGGAATATTTAGCCGAAATTCTTGCAAAATCAAGGAAATCATACTCAATCATTAAATACCAGCGTGTACCTTTTCCGTAAAGAGCGGGATTATTAAGAACACCGCGTAAATCATTTTCAAATTGGTAAACTCTTGAGTTATAAGATTCGGTATCGAAAATTACAATACGTCCATAGATTCGTAAGTCTTGAAAAGGATCATAGCGGAAATCTTGTAAAAAGAGATAGCCTGTTTCGTGAACGTCATTTATTGTTTGTTCAAAAAAAACGTATTCGATCCGTGATCTTAAACGTAGGTTTTTCAAAACATAATAATCATAATTAAGCCTAAGATTTGTACGGTATTGATTAATTGTAAAATCTTCATTGTCTATAGTTTGCGAGAGTTCTTTATCTTCTCTCTTCACTCTAAAATTCAAAAGCGATTTTGGAACAGGACGAAATTGATAATCTAAGATAAATTCGTCACCGGAAGAAGGGTAGTCCGAAGTAAAAGATGAATAAGGAAATTTAAACTGGTCATAATAAAAATTGATAATGCCGTAATCGAATCGCCATCTAATACCGTTATAAATACCTATTTCGTTTGAAGTGTTTGAACTTTCGCCGAATCCTGTTCCTCTAAAAGAATAGAAATTTCTTGGGTAATTTCTTACTGAAGTAACAAATGACAGTTTGTTGGTTAACACCCATTCCAGGTTATTAATAGATGCTACCGATACTTCATTATATGCAAACTCACCACTCAAACGAATTTTGTTATGGATAAAAGAATAACTTGTTGAAAAGAAATTAAACGACTTCCCAGCGGGTGAAAATAAATCTGATTTTTCTAAAGGGTAATCGTATTCAAAATTTTGATATGCAAAACCGAGAGTTAGAAAGTTGAACAAATCAACCGATAAAATTCCTCCAAATGATTGCTCTTTAACCAAATCAATTTTATCAACTTCGGAATCGGTGCGATGGTAACCGGAGATTGGAAGTGATGTTATCTCATTTGTAGAAGAGTCAATGTTTGCATCGCGTTTGTTGTTGGAGTAGAAAATTGTCAAATCAAAATTATCGAATTGAAAATGACCGGCTGCACCGCGGTAAAATTGGTTTTCATCAGTACTTGTGTATTCCCGTAAATATCTTGCCGAACGTGAGACGGTTCTTACAGCTTCGCTTCCTTTCCCAAAAGAATACGGTCCCCAATAAATTAATCCTTGCCCGAATTCAATTAAATAATCACCAAATGTAAGTTTATTAATAAAGTGATAATCATTCACTGAAACTGAAGCAGAAGTAAAATCATTTATTTTTTCTTCACCCGGATCTTTTTCAATTAAGCCCGCAAAATTGAAATTACCAATTTTAAGTATGGCTCTTTGATAACTCTTAAATTCACTTCCGAGATAACTTCCATCTAAGAACCCTTGTTTATCCTGCAAATCTCGGACAAAGCGTGAACGTAGTTCAAAAGAAACGCCGCTTAAATCAATAAACGGTTTTGATACTGCATCTTGCGTAGTAGTGAACAATTGTAATGCTCTTGCTACGTTTTGATCTAACCCCTCAACGGCAAGCAATTCTTTTTGTGAAAAAAACTTTCCGAATCGATCACGGTAATCTAATATTGCTTGAGCGGAGTTAAGATCAAGAAAAGGAATTGTAAGAAGTGTATTTATATCTGCAGTATTTAAATTAACCGGATTGTCTTCCAATTCTTCCAAAAGATCATAGAGATAATCTTCTTCCAAATCAATAGAAGATTCTTCCAATATGTCTTGGATTATTTGATCAGTTGTAAAGGTTGAATCAACTTGAGCAAACAGATTGAAAGAAAAAATCAAAAATATTAAAGCAGATTTTTTCATTAGTAAGAGAAAAGATGTTTTTTAATTTTTTCTTTACGTGATTTCGACGGGTTGAAATCAATTATAATACCCGCTTGATGTGTAAGTCCCAAATCGGGATGCGAGAAGAAAGCGTAATCTAAGTTTAAGAAAGAGTAATGTAACCCAACTCCAACTGAATAAGAACTGGGTTCGCTCATAAAACCTGAACGCAAAGAAACATATTCAATTATATTGTATTCAACACCAAATCGGAATGAAGGATCGAAATCGATTTCTTTTTCTACAGATGCGTTGAAAGTAATTTCTTCGTTAAAATCATGACTTGCACCCAAACCCATAATAAAAGGAATTTGATCATCTTGCTCACCGTAAGTACCTTTAAAAAGATTATGAACATAAAATCCTAAACGGGTACCGGGAGAAAAATAATAAAGTCCGCCTAAATTTACTGTTATGGTATTGTCGCTTCCATAGCGTTCAATTTTTAAATTTTGGTAAATGCCGGTAATTCCCAATAGAAATCCTTCATCAATATGATTGGAATAACTAAGAGCAATTTTGTTTTCTTTATACAATTCAAATCCATACTGCATATAACCGATTGAAATGTTCCCAAAAGAGAACGGTTCAATGTAGGCAGCATATGCGTTGGCTAATTCTTTAACCCCGAATGGAGAAGGCGAATAATAAACCCCCAATTCTCTCCAATCCATTTGAGCTAAACCGGCGGGGTTAACGAAGAGTGCAAATACATCATTTGATAAAGCTGCATCAGAATGCGATAGGGCAATTTGTCTTGCCCCCGGAGAAACTTGTGCAAAGGCTAATGAGTATAACCCAAGCGCAGTTATAGTGAAAATTATTTTCTTCATATTTTAATTTAGGTGATTGTCTCTAAATATTCAATTTCCTAACTTTATTTTAATATTAATTACATATAGGCTGTCAGATGAAAAAAATATTAATTGCTCTCTTATTCATTCCTTCTTTTATTTTTTCACAGGAATTAAATGCAAAAGTAATTGTAAATTTTGAACAGCTCCCAAACTCGGCAAAAGAGAGGTTGGCTGATTTTAAGTATGCCGTTGAAGGATATCTTAACCAAACCCGTTTTACGGAATTAGAGTGGGAAGGCGATCCTATTTCGTGCTCATTTAATATTTTTTTTACGGGAAGTTCCGGCGAAACCCGTTATACAGCACAGGTAGTTGTTACAAGTCAACGTCCAATTTATCAAAGCTCGAAAAGTTCCCTAATGATGAATGTGCTCGATAAGGAATGGAGATTCGAGTACGAAAAAAATCAAACACTTCGTTTTAACTTAGTCAGTTTCGATCCGCTTACAAGTTTTTTAGATTTTTATGCTTATTTAATTATCGGTTTCGATATGGATTCGTACAATCCGCTTGGAGGAGATGAATATTTTTCAAAAGCATATGATTTAGCTCTCCTTGGTGCAAGCAGCAGTTTTTCAAAAGGGTGGACACTTGAGAACACTTCTTATAATAAGCGAAAACTTTTGGATGAAATACAAGATGCTCAGTATAACCAGTTTAGGCAGGACTATTTTGATTATCATTATAACGGGCTCGATATTTTTGCGCAATCTAAAAAAGAAGCACAAGCAAATATTGCCAAGCTTGTAAATAATTTATATAAAGTTGTTGATAAAATTGCACGTAACAGCGTTCTGTTGAAAGTGTTTTTTGATGCTAAAGCAGGAGAACTTGCGGAATACTTAAAAGGATATGATGAGAATGTTTTTAAAAAGTTAATGAAAATAAATCCGGAGAATCTTTCAAAGTACGAAGCGGCATTAGTTAAGTAAATTTTTAACTCATATGGGTAAATTACTTAATAAGCTTTATAGTAATTACTTTGTCGTATAGATCTATTGCATTTACTACTTCAAAACCTTCGGTAACAAATCCGAAGTTTGTATAATTACCGTTTAAGTGCGGATAATCATTTTGCATAACAAACCACTGAGAACCTTCGGTATCTTTGCCTCCACTGGCCATTCCAACATAATAATTTTTAAACGGCTGATTTGAAAATTCCGAAACAATAGTATGCTGCGGTCCACTCCAGCCTGTGCCTGAAGGATCACCGGTTTGAATAACAAAATTGGGAACTACTCTGTGGAAGATTACATCGTCGTAAAAATTGTTTTCAGTTAAGTAAACAAAGTTTCCCACGGAGATTGGAGCAACAGTAGGTGTAAATTCAATTGTAAAACTTCCTTTGTTAGTTTCTACTATTGCCTTAGTGTATTCGAATGCTTTACTAAAAAGTTTGTTGAAAAGTTTTTTTCTGTGTTCTTTTACCGAACTCGATAGCTTAAGATAATTTCTTAACTCATACTGTAAATCATAATTTTTTGAAACTATGATTTTTTCTAAAATGCTTTTTGTTAAGTTAGAGTCGATGTAATCTGTTATGTTCAGAAGCGAAGAAATTGCTTGATTATAATCTGTATCTGCCAAATGTTTATCTAATAAATTTTCGATATTACTTTTTAATTCATCGGAATGATTTGCTGCAAAACTCGAATCGATCAGAAAATTGTAGAGTACAATAATAAGCGGTGATTCCGAAGTATATTGCTCGAGGATTAAATTCGCATATTCTTCAGTAGTTTTTAATGAGTCATATAAGTTGGCTAAACTGCTGTGGATGAAAAATTTTTCGTAATCGGAAGCATCCTTTAACTGTTCACTCAAAATTGTAAAGGAGTAATACGGATCATAAGTATAATAGCCGAGCATTTGCGTGTAATAAATCTGATCAATTTCTTCACGGTGAACTTTGAGTAATTCAACTGTATCATTCGGGTAAAAGTTTTGTAATGCCAACAGCATTTCACCTTTTACATTCATTGTTAAGTCTTCATCCAGCAATGTATCGAGTAATTCTAAAAATTGGTTTTCAATTTCTTCATCTTCAATCTTAATGTTTATTAAAGACTGAGCAGCGGTTCTTGCTACGTTGGGATTTTCATCAAAAAGTAAGCTCAAATATCTATCAAGTTGTTCAAGTGTTTCAAAAGGGAAGTAACAAACAGTTCTTGCCGCTTCACATCTTACCGACCAATCCTCGTCTGAAATTAATTTCTTTAGTAACTCGAATGAAAAAGGGAAGGTTGTATTCTTTCTTAAAATTCCGAGAGCATAAAGTTTAATGGACGGATCAAAGTTTTTATGTAAAATAAGTTCTAAATCCGTTAGGTTTATTTTATCCGGTGCAACGCGGTAAAGTGTAAAAAGTAAATGGAATAATTTTTCCGTATTCTCTGTTAGTTTTAAATTTTTTGAAAGAAGATTTAAGTCGTTTTCAGTCGAGTCAGCAATTCCGCGGATATGAAAATTGTAAATAGCAAGTGGAAAACCGTTGCTGTTCGTTTCTTTATAAATTTGTATGCAGTCAAGTAGATCTTGATTTGTACCTATTTTTCCTAAAGCCTCGTACAGGTGCGCTGCGTATTGGTGACTGTTATTTTGTAATTGAGTTAGAATATAATCCGAAGAAGTTTTGCAACTGCCTATTTCCCCGAGTGCGAAGGCAATTTCCGCACCGAATTTTTCGAAATTGAGTTTTATAATTTTATTAACGAAAGTTGTGTCCTCGGATTGAGCGATGGAGAGTAACGCAGCTTTAATTTTTTGCTCATCACCGGAATTTAAGTATTGCTCAATAATTTCATTATCGAATTCTCTCAAAAAAGTAGTTTTAATTAATTCGTAATCATTCGATGTATACTGAGCAAAAATAGATCCAGCAAATAACAGAATAGCCGCTATCGATTTCATTTTATATTTCCTTTTGATAAACTCGATATTTTTTGTAAAGATCCCCGCGCATAGTTTGAGCTCCTTTATTCATCATCTCGTTATCTTCAAGTACCCAGCTTGCTTCACCTCTATAAATATTCCTTTTTGAGGCACGTATCATAACTTCATAGTACATTGCGGCATCTAAACCTCGTCTTTGATACTCAGGTATAATTCCGAGGACAATAATTCTTGCCCATGGAATTTTTTTTGCTTTGGTAAAAAGTTTAATAAAGTTAAACGGGAGTAATCTTCCGTTCATTTCTTTGAAAACAAAATTGTAGTCCGGCATAACCAAAGCAAAACCAACAGTTTTACCGTCAATCTCACAAAATAAAACTAAATTTGGATCAACAAGAGGTTTAAGGTCTTCAGCAAGAGCGTCAATTTCTTCATCGGTCAAAGGTACAAATCCCCAATTAGGTTCCCATGCCTTGTTGTACACATATTTCACTTTTTCTAACTCATTTTTGAAATCCTTCATATTCAAACTGCGTACGACGGCCTTTGATCGTTTAAGCGCTATTTCAGCAACTCGTTTTATTTTGTCGTTTGTTTCCATTTTTTCTTTAGAAATTTTCCAAGCGTATAAATCTTTTGCTTTGTTGAAGCCATAATTATCGAGTAGAGTTGCATAATATTGCGGGTTATATGGCATCAATAAGCGAGGAGGATCATCGAAACCTTCAATCAACATTCCATAAATATCATTAACGGACGGATTGGCTGGACCTCGCATATCTGTTAGACCTTTTGCTTGCAGCCATTGTGCCGTTGTGTCAAATAATTTATTAGCAACATCTTGGTCGTTAATACATTCGAAGAATCCAAAGAATCCTACTTTATCATTATGCTCTTTGTTGTGTAAATCATTTTTAATTGCTGCAATTCTTCCAACTAAGGAACCATTTTTTTCTGCTAAAAATAATTCCATTTCAGCATGTTGGAAAAAAGGATTCTTCTCCCTATTCAAAACTTTTTTTATATCGTATAATAAAGGAGGAACCCAGTTTGGATAGTTTTTATAAATTTTCCAGGGGAGTTTAATAAATTTGTTGAAATCGGATTTAGTCTTAACTGTGCGAATATTTACGTCTGACATTGAACACTCCGTTTTATTGAAAACAAAAAAGGGGTTATCAAAACTTGACAACCCCTAAATCTAATCAAAAAAAATAAATGTTGTTTGTTAAATTAATCCAAGTTTCTTTCCAACTTTCTTAAATGTATCGATTATAAAATCAAGGTGTTCGTCTTCATGAGTAGACATATAACTTGTTCTCATCATTTGTCTACCTTGCGGTACACCGGGTGAAATAAAGACGTTCACAAAAACACCGGCATCGTAAAGCATTCTCCACATTTTAAATGCAATTTCATCGTCACCTACAATAACCGGAACGATACCCGTTCTTCCGTCAATAACAGTAAAGCCTGCATTTTTTAATTCCGTTCTAACTTTGTTTGCATTTCTAATTAAACGATCGACTCTTTCAGGTTCTTGCTCGAGAATTTCGAGAGCAGCCATCGCTGCAGCAACGGAAGAAGGGGTAGGAGAAGCAGAAAATATTAAAGCTGCTGCGTGATGCTTAATATAATCTATAACCTTAGCATCACCGGCTACAAAACCACCCAAAGAAGCAAAAGTTTTCGAAAAAGTGCCCATAGTTAAATCAACACCATTAACTAAACCGAATTCGCTTGCAGTACCTCGCCCGCCTTTTCCAATAACACCAACAGCATGTGCATCGTCAATTAAAACCTTAGCATTGTTTGCTTTTGCTAACTCTAATAATTTAGGAAGTTCTACAATTTCACCGCCGGTACTAAACACACCGTCGCTTACAATAAGTTTAGCTTGATCCTTATCCAATTTATTGAGAACTCTTTCGAGATCATTCATATCATTGTGTTTATAACGAACCAAGTCTGCAGTTGCACCTCTTGCCATTAGGTTGCCGGCAACAATGCAAGCGTGATTATCTTTGTCGGATACAACCACTTCGCCTCTTTGTACTAAGGTAGGAATAATTCCCTGAGCAGTTTGATAACCGGTACTGAATAAGAGCACGGCTTCTTTACCGAAAAATTTTGCCATCTTTTCTTCAAGTTCAATGTGAAGATCAAGCGTTCCGGTTAAATATCGTGAGCCCGAACAACCGGTACCGTATTTTTCAAGTGCTTTTTTTGCGGCTTCTTTAACTCGAGGGTCAGCTGTAAGTCCTAAATAATTGTTTGAGCCAGCCATAACAATTTTTCTACCTTCAATTTGTACTACTGGTCCTTCGTTTTCTTCAATTGCTCTGAAGTATGGATAAACACCCAACGCTTTAATATCATCAGCTCTTGTAAAATCGTAGCACTTCTGAAATAAATCCAACTTTCCTCCGGTTCTATGTGTTAAATTTTTGTTATTTTTCGAAAATTGTTAAAACAAAGTTAAAATTTAGTTTACAAGTCGTATAAAAGCAAATAAAACAGTAATATAGAGAATACTATGAAAAGTCAAATTGTTTCAGTAGTAACCGGTGCAAATGGTTTTGTGGGAAGTCATTTAGTAGATTTATTAATTAAGGAAGGTCACAAAGTTAGATGTATTGTTAGAAAGTCAAGCAATTTAAGATGGCTTGAAGGAAAAGATGTTGAGATTTTTAATTGCGGATTGTTTGATAAAGATGGGCTTAAAAAAGTTTTAAAAGATGCAGATTACTTATTCCACGTTGCAGGTGTTGTTAAAGCAAAAAGTGAAGACGGCTATTTCAGAGGAAATGTTGAAACAACAAGAAATCTTTTGGATAGTTTACTTGAGGTCAACAAAGAGATTAAACGAGTTGTAATAGTCAGCAGTCAAACCGCCAGCGGTCCTTCGGTCAGCCTCAACCAACCCAAAAAGGAAAGTGATCCTTCCGAACCGATTACCACTTATGGTAGAAGCAAAAAAGCTCAAGAAGACCTGGCAAAAAGTTATATGGATAAATTACCAATTACAATTGCACGAGCACCTGCCATTTACGGTGAAAGAGACACCGAAATTTTTCTTGTCTTTAAAACGTACAAAGCCGGTCTCTTTACTTTGATTGGTTTTAATGATAAACGTCTTAGCCTAATTCACGTTGCAGATTTTGTAAGAGGTTTGTTCTTGTGTACAAAAACAGATAAGGCAATCGGCCAAACTTATCACATAAGCTCTGATAAGTTTTATACGTGGCCTGAAATAGGTGAAGAAATTAAAAAATCTTTTGGTAGAAGAGCGCTTACATTAAGATTACCGCATTTTTTAGTTTATAGTGTTGCAGCAATTGCACAGTTCTTTGCTATGTTCAGTTCCAAAGCTGCAACTTTTAATTTGGAAAAAGCTAAAGATTTTGTTCAAACTTATTGGACGCTTGATATAACTAAAGCAAAAGAAGAGCTGGGATATACTCAGATGGTTTCAATTTCCGAAGGTATCAAACGAACGATTGATTGGTATAAAGAAAATAAGTGGTTGTAATTAATTTTCGTTTTTGAATAAAAGAGATGTGTTGAACTGCAATTACTGTCTGAGTTGCCGAAACTTCTAATTGATGCATCAAGCTGCAGCTCGTTTTCAATAAAGTTTGCCAAAGTACATTCAAGATCTTTTTCTGCTTCGCGGAATAAGTAGATATATTCTACTTTATTTGTGCTTATACTTGTGATATGATCGATGTGCCAGTGAATAGTTTTTTCTTTTTTGCAGTGACGGATTAATCTTTGCTTTAAATTTTTCTGAGCGCTGCCGACATAGTAATAGTATCCTTTGTTAAATTTTCTTTCCCTAAATCTTTTGATGGAAACGCCGAACGGCTTAAATGCTTTTATTGCGAGAATGTAAATACCTTTGTTCATTAATCTGCGTGTGGTTTTGCACCTTCATCTATCCAAGTTCTTATACCTTGAATTTGGTTATCGGTCAAAGGAGGAGCGGCTCCTTGCGGTGGCATAAAACTTCCTCCTGTTCCTTCGATTGACCAAACTAATGGACTCGAATCGGCATCACCCGGAAATACTAAATCTAATCTCGCTGTAGCGTTGCTGTAAGTTGTTAAACTGAGATTGCTTGCACGTGTCCCATCGTCATGGCAGAGAGCGGTAGCACATTTTATGTTAAATACAGGTTGTATATGTTCATAGTAATCAACATTGGAAGAAGGAATAATTCTTTTGTCAACTTCAGCATTTGTTACCGTATCATCACAAGCAGAGAAAATTAATGCAATTGAGAAAATTAATATCAGCAGTATTGTTATAGATGTTCGTTTAAAATTCTTCATAAAAACTTAATTTCTTTTTTGTTAAACATAGATTATTTTTTGATAACATTCTAACCACAAATAAATCGGTGAGATATGAAAAAGATTTTAACACTTTTTGTAATAATAAGTTTCATTTCAGTTATAAATGCCCAAAAGGATTTACTTCATTCCGGCCCAATGGTTGGTTATTCACAAATGCGGGAAGTCTCACTTTGGGTTCAAACCAAAGAGCAAGCCTTAGTTAAATTTGTTTATTGGGATAAATTGAATCCTTCCGAAAAATTTGAAACCAAAGAAATCCAAACTAATCCCGGTAACTTTAATATGACCACATTAATTGCTGATCAAGTAGCACCGGGAACCAAGTACGAATATAAACTTTTCATAAATAACCAAGCTGTTGATTTGGATTACCGCACGGAATTTGAAACACAGAAACTATGGCAGTGGCGCGAAGATCCGCCAGAGTTTACTTTTGCAGCCGGTAGTTGCGCTTATATTAATGAACCCGAATACGATAGACCGGGAACACCATATGGAGGTGATCATCAAATTTTTGAAACTATTTATGAAAAAGACCCCGACTTTTTTGTTTGGATGGGAGACAACTCTTATTTGAGGGAAGTAGATTGGCACTCAAGAACCGGGATTCTAAAACGTTTCACACACGATAGAGCATTTCCACTTTTGCAACCGATGCTCGGGTCAATGCATCATTACGCTACTTGGGATGATCACGACTACGGTCCTAATAACAGCGACCGAAGTTTTTGGGCTAAGCATTTAACCCGCGAGGCTTTTGAACTTTGGTGGGCTAATCCTTCTTACGGTGTTTACGGTGCCGAAGATGGTATTACAACTTATTTTGAATGGGCGGATTGTGCTTTCTTTTTGATGGACGATAGAACTTATCGCAGTCCCGGTAATAGGGAAACCGGCAGACAAGAAATTTACGGTAAAGGACAAATTGAGTGGCTGATTGACGCACTTGTCTCAAGTTATGCACCGTTCAAATTTATTGTGATGGGCTCAACTGCATTAAATACAAAAGCTGCTGGAGAGAACTGGGAAAACTATCCCGAAGAGAAAAATTACTTTCTTGATATGATTGCAAAAGAAAAGATTAGCGGTGTAATATTCTTAACCGGAGATATTCATCGTGGTGAGTTATCTAAATTGGAACGAGAGAACAATTATCCGCTTTATGAAATTACCGCATCACCACTTTCGGCGGGTGTATCTTCTTACGATGGGCCCAATCCGGTTAGGGTAGAAGGTACATTGGTTATGGAAAGAAATTTCGCATTCTTCAGTGTAACAGGTCCCCGCAAAAATAGAACTCTTAACATAAAAATGTTCAATGCGGATGGTGATAAAAAATGGACTCATTCAATCAATGAAAATGAATTAAAGGCTAAATAAAATTGAGATGGAGTTTAAAATGGGAAGATATTATTCCAAAACTTGTTTGATTATAATATTTATGCAAATCTTATTATTTGCTGATTTGTTGCATGCCCAAACTAACAGTAGTGATTTTGAAACCGTTCTTAATAATCTTGATTCAGCAATTGAAAATTTCTTGAACGGGGAAGCGAAGGAGTTTAAAAATTTTTGGTCGCACTCGGATGATATAACGATTGCCGGAGGCTTCGGCGGAGAAATTGAAAAAGGGTGGGAATCAATTAGTAAAAGGTTAGATCGGGTCAATAGCGTTTATTCAAAGGCTGTTTTTGAAACTAAAAGAATCAGTTATGATAATGATGATAAATTCGGTTACTTAGTTCAACAAGAACAGATAAAATTTTTCGGTAAGGATGAAAATGTAGAAATGAAGAGAGATTATAGAGTTACAATGTTATTTCGATTCGAGGAAGATGAGTGGAAATTAATTCATCGTCATGCGGATACTAATACAAGTTGGAATGCACCGGAGTAAAGAACCTTTACATATATAATAAAAAAATGTGGAGCTAAGGAGGATCGAACTCCTGACCTCTTGAATGCCATTCAAGCGCTCTCCCAGCTGAGCTATAGCCCC
>NPIE01003219.1_pt1 | contig 47833 bp, 38 predicted proteins | sample 8637661 | NCBI WGS metagenome assembly NPIE01 (sample SAMN07420842, study PRJNA396082) | bioreactor metagenome | isolation source: sample BA12 brine-fed electro-methanogenic bioreactor BA | place: Japan: Kochi | collected 2016-12-09 | reverse complement strand
TCCCTTAAGTTGACTGCATTGCTTTTTAAGAGAAGGGGCCGGGGGATGAGTTCTTAAACATTCGATTGTTATGCCACACACTCTGAAGTGAACGGCAATTTTATGACTTGTGCAACACACTCTTTAAGCAACGGGCTAAAAAAATGAAACCATATAATCGGCTTTAGCCAAATTTTAATTAACAGAATTTATTAAAATACCTCACACCCAAAACTAATTGAATATCTTTCCGCTGTAAGTTACGAGACAACATTTGTATAAACATAGATTTCTACCCCGGCGAGGGTTTAATGTGAAAGGATAAAATTGGAATAGCGAACAACAACCACTTAGTGGTTGAATTTGAAACGAATTGTTCAACCAACGTTGGGGATGTTTTATTCAATTCATATAATTCTATTCACGTTCAATTCCTCCGGGATTATATTTCGAAAAGAAGTATTAAATAATAAAAAAATACAACATTGATAAGATTTTTATTAGTGTAATATTGTTGCTCAGTTCAATTCTTAAATTGACGGCATTGTTTGGCAAGAATAGGGGGTAAGAGTGATGCGGTATAGTATTGGTATTTTTACTATTCTTCAATAAGCAAATAACAATTTTCAATACTTGTTGCAAGAAGAACAATTTGTTTTTCCGCCGTACTGAAAGTAGAGCAATCGAAAAGATGGTTAATATATTATAAACATTTAATGCAGCCGGTGCTTCAACCATAATTCCGTACTAGTTGGGGATAAAGCCTAATTGCTTTTCTGCTTCTTAAAATAATTCTTAAGAACCATCATGTGTCGTTTATGTTGTGTGAATTTTGAATTGTGAAATATATACTCCTTTTATTTATTGTAATTATTTTAAGAAAACTTTCGTTTTGATCATGTTAAGTTACTCTTAACTTTTCAAGTTCTCCTTCAATTATTTTACGGACAAAATCTTATTATGTTGTTTTAAATTACGGGTTATCAAGGGATTTACGTATGTGAACAGATGCGTAATTAAAATAGCTGTTTATAATTTGGAAATATTTTCGCAAATTAAATTCAACACTGTAACTCTTTTCTACTTAAACAGAATTTGACAGGTAAAAATTTTTTTAGGACCTCGATCATGTCGAAGCAAAGAAGAAGAGTACCTATCAACGCAAGTGAAGTTGATGTTCATTCGTGTACAATAGATCTTCGGTTAGAAATATTACATAATCTTCCATTCTTCAAAATTCTCTCTCGTGATGAGGTTTCCGAGGTAAATAAATTCTTTAATGATGTATATTTTGCACCCGGTGAAAATGTCTATTTCAGTGGAGACAACGCAGCAAGACTTTATGTAATTGCATCGGGCGCTGTAAAGTTATTTAAATATTCTTCGGATGGAAAAACAGTACTGATTGATGTATTAAAGCCGGGTGAATTTTTTGGAAATCTCGATCCTTCGGGCGAATCGGTTTATCTTGAGACTGCTGAAGTACAAACAACTTCATGTATATTAAACATTGACTCGAATAATTTTCGTAATATCCTTGAAAAATATCCCAACTCTGCATTAATAGTTCTCGATATCATTTCAAAAAGATTACGTGAAAGTCATGAGATGTTAAGGCAGTTAAGCGCGCAGCCGGTTGAAAATCGTATTTTCTATACACTTTTAAAATTAGCGGAAAAATTAGGCGAACAGAATGATGTTGGGCTTCTGATCCAAATTCCATTATCGCGCAAAGATATTGCAGAAATGACCGGCACAACGCCCGAAACTGCCAGCAGAATAATGAGTAAACTTCAAAACGATGGTATAATAATTACCGGGCGTAAATGGATTGCTATAAAAAATATTAATTACCTTAAACGTATTGTTGAAACAAATTAGCTCTTTCCCGAAAAATTACCGTCCTTAAAATTTCTAAATAAATAACTTATTCTACTGCACTAAACTAAGCTAAATCATTTACTATCCTCGGTTACAATACTATCTTTGTATTGAAATCATAAACAATAAAAAGGAGATCCAAAATGGAAACGAAGATACCCGAATCATTAAAACTTGAACACGAAGAACTTCATAGCCGGCTTGACGATGCGACAAAAGTCGGCGGCAAAATAGCTGAAGCTGCGAAACTTGTTGCACAAACTCTTCATCCGCATTTTGTAGCTGAAGAAGAATTTGCCATCCCCCCGCTAGGTATTTTACCGCAATTAGTGGAGGATAAATTAAATGATAATATGAAGGAAGTAATTAAGATGACCGACAGATTAAAAGCTGAACATTCAAAAATGTTAAATGAACATAAGGCTATAGTTGAAGCTCTTGATAAACTTGTTAAAGCAGCGCAGGAAGAAAACAGACCCGAATTTGCTGCATTTGCAGAAAAACTTAAGCTGCACGCTAAAACAGAGGAAGAGGTTACTTATCCGACTGCATTGTTGATTGGGAAGTATCTTAAAATTAAATTCAGTAAACAATTATCATAGGAGAAATATTATGTTACTTAAATCAAAACTTACTAAGATGTTATTTTTAGCATCATTTATTTTCATATTTACAACCACTACATCTGCTCACTGCGATTCTTATGATGGACCAGTTATTACAGATGCTGAAAAAGCGCTTGAAACTAACAATGTAAATTCTGTTCTTAAATGGGTTTCTAAAGAGCAAGAAAACGAGATTATACCGTTATTTCAAAAAACTTATGAATTGCGAAACGGAGATAAAGAAGTTTACGAAATTGTAAAAAAACATTTCTTCGAGACACTCGTTCGATTACATCGCGAAACAGAAGGCGCTCCGTACACCGGATTAAAACCGGCAGGTACCACAAAACAAATTATTCAAATGACTGATAAAGCTCTAATTGAAAATAATATTGATGATTTATTGCTCAAGCTGAACAATCATATTGATAAAATTGTTCGCGAAAAATTCAACAAAGTGTCGGAACTCAACAAAGTAAAAGATGACTCAGTTGAAAAAGGAAGAGAATTTGTAGCTGCTTATGTTGACTACACCCATACTGTTGAAGCTATTCATGATATTATGGAACACGGCAGTGGGCATGCAGGGCATTAATTTCTAAGCTGATAGTTTATAAAGGTTCTATCAATACGTTCTGCATTTTTTATTTATTAAACCACGACTTAAGAGTATGTTGCATAAGTCTTAACAGCCCGTGGCTTCTCCCGAAAGGATGCCTTTGGTAAGCCACGGGATGACAAAGTCTCGAAAATCACGGGACTTTAGCCCCATCAAATGTTGAAAATAGGGCTAAAGCCCTTAGAAAAATTAATAATCGTAGTCCCCAACTTAAAGAAACTGTGTTAAAATTAATAAACTCACCCTAAATCCCTCTCTTAAAAAGAGAGGGACTTTTAAAAACAGCGTATTTTAAGCCCCGTCTCTTTCCCAAGAGAAGGGGTTTGGGGATGAGTTTTCCGCTTGACAACGACTATTCACACAGCCTCTAAAAGTCGGGGCAAATATAAGTTATACAACACACTCTTAAATCGCTGGTTAATTTATATATTTTTTTAGACTCAATATTAAATATACTTAACAAAAATTATTTACGATAGAGAAAGCTTATTCCACATGGTTTACAAAATAGCAATTAGTCAATTTTAATAAATAAAATCACTCACCAAATATTTTTGTATCCGGATGAAAAGCCAACCATGCAAACGCGAAGTGATTTCCGTGCGGTTCAATTTCCAGTTGTTTGCCTTTTAGTTTTCCCTCAACACATCTTCCCGTAATGTCCCATACAGAATTTGTATTTGTATCACTAAATTTGTCATCTACTTTTTCGAATGTTAAAACTTCTCCATCTAATACAGAATTAAAAACCGTAACTGTACCGATATCTTTAGATTCCGATATTTCCTTTTTGTCTAAAACCGAAACAACACCTGCCTGATAAAACAACACAACATTTTTCCCGTTAAACTCATCATTTATAACGCCCTTTTCGGAAGCAATTGAAAACGGATAAACCTTAAACTCACCGAGACTTCTTATATCAACAATTCGTTCCATTGGAGGTAAACGATGATCCAAATTCTTCTCGTCAAAAAATCGTCCGTACGGTTTAGCATCTTCGTTGTCATAATTTTCGTAATAATTTTTACCGTATGCCTGCCGTGCTTGTAGGCTACCGGAATCTTTCGATAATATTTTCCCACCGGGATATCTTTCAAAAAACTCTTTAACAGAAACAACTAAGGAAGGAATTAATTCTAATTCGGCACCTGCAAGTTCACCGACAATTGCTTTGCCCAATAATTGCTGCCACCAGCTTTCAGTTTGTTTATCTGCCATCACCATATCGCTTTTACGCAACATACCGGAGACTTCAAAATCTAGGAGATAACTCTTTCCGTCAAAATTTAATCGTCTATCGAATACAAGTCCTGCATTGCACAGCGGACAAAATGTTGCGAGCACTGGAACACCGCTTATTGTATCATTAGCAATTTCGTGAATTGAAAGTACATTCAATGGATAAGCTTTCGCACTGCCGTCAATTTCGACAGCCATTACTGGTTCTCTTTCAAAATATTCGCCTAGCCCTTTTTCTTTGCCAATAAATTTAGGGTAATTCAAAACCTGGAAGCTGCCGCGCGGAAGTACAACAATTAATTCAGAAAGATCAATATTTGTTTTGTTTGTATCAGTTTTCCAATTAAAGGGAATGTTTTTGGGATTTTGCATTTGTCCCCACATCATAATTGACAATGAAAATAAAAGTAAAAGTAATTTGTTCATCATTTTTTCCCATTGTTTAGTTACTATGTTAATTTTACAATATAGTCTTTACCGAATGGAGAAATGTAATCGATTCCTATTTTATTATAAGTTTCTTTTGGAATTCCAAGATCACCTAAATATAATATACCGGTTTTATCAGGCTTGAGTCCTTGTTTTGGTAATGCCAAAGTTAGTGTTGCAAAAGCATGAACATATTCACCTGGGGCTTCTCCTGTGTTTGAATCTAAACCCGATGGAATATCGAGCGAAATTATTTTAGCAGAACTAGAATTACTCCATTTAATCATTTCTAACAAAATACCACGCGGTGCGCCGTTCAAATTATAACCAATAATTCCATCTAAAATAATATCCGGATCCGCAGAACGATAATCATCTATTGATAAAGTTAAACCACCGGCATTATCAAAAATCTTTTTTTGATATTGCGGAACCTCACCTAATTTATTTTCATCAGCGAGTACAAGTTTTATATTAATCCCGTGATTAACGAGATGCCTCGCGGCACAAATTACTCCTCCTCCGTTATTACCTTTGCCGGCTAAAGCTAAAATTTTTTTCTTAACTAAATCATCACCAAATAAATTAATTGTAAGTTGGGCCAAATTTCTTCCGGCATTTTCCATCATTTGCCATAAATTTGGTCCGGTTTCTTCTAAAGCAATGCGATCAATTTCTATAATCTCTTCACGCGAAATTGCTTTAACATGTTTATTGCTCATCGTTTGAAAATACATCACCTTTCGATCCCCGGTATTTATAGTAAAACAAAAACAATTATTTCCTCTTTCCATCAGGCCTAAAAAGGGATTCAGCAGAAAACCTGTACTTTGTAATAAAGCCGCTACTTTCTTGACCTTCATCAGAAATCAACAAATCACCAGATTTATCAAAAGCAATACCTTCGGGTTGCAGATGATTTGCTTCCGGCAGAAGTATTCCTTTTATTAGCTTCCAGTCTTTGGATAACTCAATTATGCTCTTTTTGTTGGACGAAATAATAAAAAATGTTTCGCTTAAAGGATGGTATTCTATTCCAGTAGGTTTGAACTCGTAGATCTTATACTTGTTCTTAAGTTCTTTTAAAGAGATGACAAATCGAGGTTCCGGTATAAACTGTTTTGTAATAAGATTAAATGAATATACCGTCCTCATTCCATTGTATTTTTTGCCGGGGTACTCTTTGGAAGCCAACAAAAGTGAATTTGTAAAAGGGTCATAACACAATCCCTCGAATTCAAATTTTGAACTAAAGACAGATCGATATATTTTATAATCAGAATACCTTTTATGGTCAACCTCACAGAATTCATAAATATCACCATTGCTTACAAGCAGATAGAATGTATCATCAACAATTGCGATGTCTTCAAAATCACGGTATACTGCTTTCCACCCAATGGAAAAATATTTTATAATCTTTTTATTATTAAAATCAATTTCATACACAGTTCCTTTTTCATCATTATGCGCAAATAATCTTCCTTCTGAGTTCAAGGCTAATCCTGAAACTTCACGTAATTGATTAGGCAACAAAAATGTTTCCGATTTTGAGAAATCGAATGATTCTAAAATAGACTGTGCCTTTGCAGGAACAACCGTAAAAACTAAAATGAGTAAAAAGAATAATATTTTTATGTAATTATTTACTAAATAATATTTCATTGAATTTATTAACAAATAATTAAAACTCCATTGCTAATTTTAATATAAACGTGGGTAGTTCGTTTGACTTTGCCATCACAAATAAGACGTTTCCCCGTTCTTTCAAGAAATGCAATCCATAAACCGCCATCATAAGTTGAGTTCCATTGATCAGAGTCTTCATTTTCGGCAAACACACACCCGTTTTCGATAAATGTTAAAGACCATATTGACCGGGTAAAATTATATTTTATCTACCAATGTGAGCTCTTATTTCCGTCTGCCCCCAAATTGAAGCATCGCCGGAGAATCTTTCTCTTCTAAATCCTCGTAAATTATTAGTACCGCCTAAAAACTCCGCTTTAAAAAATGGATACATTCCACAAAGTTTACCGCAGCCGCTTCTAAATGTAAAAGTGGTTTTACTTAGAAGATCCATTATGGCATAACATCGTATATCAAAGTTCGCTTTATAAAACGTCTCCTCGTTATCTACAAATTTAGGAAATAATGAACCGTTAACTGATAAATAATATCCCTCTTGTGTATTTTCAGCGTTATCTCTTCCATCAATATCAAATTTTATAGAAGAACTGAAAAGATTAAATTTCACTAATCCATAACGATCATACGGGTAATTATTAAGTAAGTTTTCATTTTGTAATGACTGCTGCCGATAGGAATAACTAAATTTTACGCTGGTTGTATTGTGCGGAAAAAGAGAAAAATTAACTGAAGGCTTGAACTCAATTAATTTCTGTTGGAGTCTGTAGAAATTCTCATTTTCAAGCTCAACTGAATAACATTTATTATTAACGTCCCTAAAATATTTTGTTAAATTAAGCTTGGGAGCAATTAACTCAATTTTAACCGAAGTGTTTTTTATAACTGAATTAAAAATACCGCTTAGCCTTAAATTAAAACTTTTGGGAACTGTTGCATAAGAGGCAAAAAAGTTCAACTGATAATCAAAGGGAGATACTCTAAAACCATATTTATTTAGAGATAATAATGACCCCCAAATTACTCCGTTATCGGTATCGGATTCGAGGAAAGAACGGTAAACCCATCTGCTTAAACGATCTTCCTGCAATGTTCCGTACTTTATTTCGTCAGTTCCACGTTCAATGTACTCCGATTCATCTACGGCAGTACTCGAACTTTGTTTTATCATGGTTTTCTTTCCGCTATCGTAAATAAATGTTTTATTTTGGGAGACTTTTACCGGCAAAAAACTCCACAAATAATCTTGTACTTCAGAGTCATCAACAATTTCATCTTTCCTTTTCCCAACTATAATACGTAAAATCGAGCTGTTGCCAATAACTCCATTTACAACTGCTTTATCATCACCAACTTGAAGATAACTTCTAATTTCATTAGTTAGAGAATTTAGCTCAAAATTTGATTTACAATTCGTATTCCAAACACTTTTTATTGCCGCAACACGTACTCTGTAGAATTCATCTAAATTAGAAGAGAAAATGGCTAAGAATTTGATTCTTTCAAATAAAGGGACTGTTGCATTGTCAACTTCCTGCAAAACACGATAGTTAAAAGAAAGCCATCTTAATTCGTGATCAACATATTTTATTTTCGGCATTGAATCTTTCTTATAATAATTTCACGAAAATTAGATTAAGGAATAAGTTGTGTATCAACAGGAGCAAACAATATTGAAATAGCAAAAGCAATTATTGAGATTACGATACCATACATAAAAACTGTATAAGTGATTCTAAGGCTTTTGTACTTTTCACCAAGAATTTGTCCCAAGTAATAATAATCTTTTATCATACTGCTGTATAAGTAATCGCTATCCTCGATCATTTCTTTCATACTCCACTCAAAATCTTTTAACTCCATATTGTGAAAATTTCCAAAAAACAAGAGATTAGTTTTTTTCGACTCTATATCTTCGCCAGTAAAAATCCCCGATGTTATTTGTGGTCTTGTAACTCTTATTGCCATTATTAGTGTAGATAGACTTACAATTGTAAGAATAGCCGCAGGAGGAATCAAAAAAGGATTTGCATCAAGACTTTTTGCAAGGAAGGCTACAATTGCAGTAAGGATTAGAGTATTAATACTTATCATAATGTTTGCTTTGCTATCCGCCATACTGCTAAATTCAACGTGAGTGCGAATAGTGTTTCGGAACATAGTTTCAACGCCCCTACCTACTTTCGAGCCTTTTTTTTCTTTCTTTTCTTTCATCTTATTTTCTCATCTAATTGTTATAAATGTTTTAATGCATTTTATATAGTAAAGAATATCACTATAATTTCTTCATAAAGGAAGTTAAATACCTGTGATGAGAAAAAGTGGAAGATTTTTTCATTCATTCAAAATAATTTATTAATTCAAAATTAAGACTAATTACAGCATTAACCCATAAATAATAAATAAAATGTTTTCGGCAAATAAAGCTATTAAAATATTTTTCGCTGAATTATTCTTTGCAATCAATTTTAGTAAAAACATTTCACCAAATTGTTTAATTGTTTAGAACTAATTCTTCATTGATATATTCAGCTTGCTCAATATCCCACCCTCCGTTCAACATTCTATGAATGTAACAGTTATCTGCTTGTTTAATAAGTTCACTTATCTGATCTTCAGTTAAATTACCATTAATTGAGAGTTTTATTTTAACATTAGTATTCATTCCGCTTGGTTGACGTATAACCTCTTGCTCCAAGTAAGCATTAACTTCACCTATTTCCCAACCATTTTTTCTGGCAATAAATCTCACAGTTGTCACCTTGCACATTGCAAGTCCGGAAAGCACTAATTCAGTGGGGCTTAATCCCAGATCTGTTCCTTTGGATGAAATCGGTTCATCACCTACAATTGTATGTTTCCCGTTTGTAATTATGCTTTGGTAGCCTTCTGTAAGATTTTTAATTTTGATTTGCGTAGCCATTATCACCTCCTTTTATTTAGTTTCCTAAAACTAAAATAAGAGTAAAGCCTATTGAATGATGTCAAATTTGCGACAGATTATAGGATTGATGTGCGATGTAAGTAGTAATTATTTAGTATGCTTAAAGCCTATTATTCAATAGTGATTTTGAAGTAATTTTTTTTCATCAGTTCCTCTGCCAATTCCCTCCATTTATAGCGAAGTGCCTAAACCAAATTCAATCAGCATCGACTCCTCTCTAGAAAAACCAAATGTTGTATTAATTGTAAAATCTTTTCTCAATGGAATAACATATATTCCAAATCCATAACCGTTATGCCAATTATTAGTTATTGAGTTATTTTCAATTATTTGTCCGCTATTAAAAAACCCGGTGATGCCAAAACTTAACGGAACAAATGCTTCATTAATGTCAAAGAGATTGATATTTAATTCAGTTTGATAGAACAGCATACCGGAACCTGTAAAACGATTATTTCCAAACCCTTTTAAGTAATTATTTTGCCCAAGGGTAAATTGATGATAAAAAGGGATCTTGCCATAACTTTCACCAAATCCACCTTTTAACGCCAAAATTAAAGGCAATAATATTTTCTTCGATAAATATCCTTCAGCCAAGATAGTTAATTTTCCAAAATTACTATTGTTAAGATTTGTGATTACCCCATTGCTATATTCTGTATAAAGGCGGGTTCCTGAAGTAGGTAAAATTGCATTATCTCTAAAATCAATATCCAAAACTGCTTGGGCTTCAATTAAATTTATTTTATCTAATCCAATAAAATTATCCGTACCGAAAATTGTTTTTTCAATATCCAGTTGTCTTTCATTGTTTTCATAATTTAGTTTAAGACTGAATGAACTTACTTTCCAAAAATCATAAATAATACCTAAAGAGAGACCTTTGGAATTATATCTTGTTCTATAAAAATTATTAAGATATTTATTTTCGTCTTTTGGTGAATTATTTCCGAAGCCATAAAAATATGTGTAGGTTAAAGGATAATTATAATGCCCGCCTAATATCAAATCCCAATTACCAAATGTATGATGAAAGCGCCCATTGTATTCAACTCCAAAACTAGCGGCGGTTGTTCCTGCAATTTTAAATTTATGTTTCGCACTATAATCCTTTTTATCAAAACTATGTGTTACAAAATCAATGCTGAAATTGAATATGAAACCATCATCGGCTCCATATGAAATGTATGGCAATGGGAAATAAGTATTATAAGCAAATTTTGTTCTGTTGTAACTATATAAATCTTCGTCAAAGGACTTGATAAAATCTAAATTGTTATTCTCAGCCAATATTTTTGTTTTATTTCCTTTATCATAAACTTCGATACGTGACGCAGATTTATTATTTATGCTATCTTTACCGGAGCCGCTAAAAATTCTAATATCTATTGAACTATCATTCTCTCCGTATATATCAAAAATATCTTTGCCTCCTAATCCAAATAATCTAATTTCATCTGTCTCATCTTTGTAAAAAGTACGGGAGAATAACAACCATTTTCCCTTGCTGCCATTTTCTACGTTAAACATCTGTACTTTTACAATTCTTTCATCAATAATATTGATATCAAAATACTCTTCTTTGTTTGACCCAACAATATCAACTTCCGGAGCAAGCATTTCGTAATATTCAATTATATATTTATCAAGATCTTTAATACGTACTTTTAATTTAGAGGCAATTTCTTTACCTGATATTTCGTAAACTTCTTCCGGCATGTTACGAATTGCCTTATCAATAATTTCATTATTTAATTTTTCTTGAACAAATTTAGCCGCATTCAACCAATCATCTTTAGATAAATCCGATGCAATAAATCTATCCAAATGCCTTGCCTGAAACATCAAGCTTCTTAATCCGGATATCTCATAATCAAAATCTTCGCCGCTTTCCTTTGCCCATTCTCTATCCGCTAACCAAGGAAGTACGCCATCCCATCTTGAAAATACATGATCTCTATCACGAGGCATTGGTTTATAAATTCTTTGTTCACCGGTATCAAAACCCATCCACTTCCAATTATCTTCATGCTTACCCCAATCACCGACTAAAATATCAAAGGCTCTTGCAACTGCAAAATTCTTGGAATCAACTCTATTTTTATTACTCTTAAAAAGTTTTCTAAACAGTTTATTGCTTTTAACTATATCATCAGCCCCCGCAAAACCTTTTTCATTTTTCTCAGGGTCGGCGGGATTTTCTTCCAGCATTCCAAGCATATTTGCAAATAAAGGCCTGTAGTTCCCAAGTTTAGGATCATCCGGTATTACGTAAAGCTTAGGATGAGCATGAATAATATCAAGCTCATTCAACATAATATCAGCAGCTAAAGCTCCGTAAGGATGCTGTGTTGTTGTTTGATCTTTAACTACTTTTACAACAAATGTTTTTCTTAAATCATAGTCTAATGCTTTTATTGGATCCTTATTAACCGAGCGGAATGTATATCTTAAACCATCTTCACCAATAAATTTTAGAGACAAAGTTTGTCTTCCTCCTCCCTTTTTTAATACTTTTAACCCACCCTTTGTTGTATCTAAATTTAAGTAAGGAACCTCAACTTCAGCAGTCCATGAGTCTCTATAGTGATCTCCCATAAAAAATCCTTTTAAGCTTCCTGCCTCATATTCTGCCCCGGCTTGCACTTTAACCGTTTTATCAAATGGCGTTAAACTCGCTGAATTAGTAGCACTTTTATTTAAACACGGAATAAAAGAATAATTAACAGGTAAGTTATTATCAGGGTATTTACAGGCAGCTTCAAATAAAGTTAGATTAACGTTGTTTTCAATTGAATTAAATGAATGAAACTCGGATGAGACTTTTCCATCAGCATGATAAACAATTTCAATTAACCCGGTTTCACTTTTCGAAAATACAGTTTCATCCAAATCGGCAGCGTGCTCAGCAGTTTCGGGAGCTCCGCTATTTATAAAGTAATTTCCATCTTTCTCAATAATTTGTTGATTCTTTTCGTGTCCGCTGACATATATAAGAGAATTATAATCCGATATAACATTACTCAATAACTCTCTAAACGGGTCAAATCTTTCATTAACAATATCATATTTATTTCCAATGTTTTCCCTAAATGCCGGATAGAAACTTCCAATTAATGGTAAGGGGATGTATAATCCGCTTGATAGATCAGTTAAAGGTAATATATGTTTATAAAATGGTAAGTGCCCGCCATACTCCCCGCCTGAAAATATTGGATGATGACCGGCAATAACAATATTCATATCGGTGTTTTCGTTAAGAATATCTTCGAATTCTTCTTTAAAGATATCAATATCAGAAACTTTGCAGTTACCATTTATTGAATTACCTTTTTCATAAGGATGGTTCCACCATTGGGTATTTAGTGTTACAAGAAGAAGATTTTCGCTTAGTTGAAACTCTTTTGGTCCGGGGCATCCATCTTTAAGCGCCCAAGTAACATTTCTGATCTTTAATGACTTAACTAACTTTTCGAGCTGTCTTACTCTTTTCAATCCTTTATTGCCTGAATCATTCCAATCTCTATCCCCGGGAATAATTATAATTTTCCCTTTTCCAAATTTTGATAATTCATTTAGTACGTAAGATAATCTTATTGAATCCTTTGCAAAATCTTTTTTTCCAAAAGAATTTATTAAGTCCCCGTTTATAATTACGCTAAAGGGATCGTTTTTGCTTTTTAGCATTTCTTTAAATCTTCCAACAAACTTCTCAATGTTGCTGATGTCAGATATATTCGAAAATATAAAAACACTATGATTTTCTTTCGTGCTTTGTGCAAAATGAACACTTGAAATAAATAGAACGAAAAAAAGTATTATAAATTTTCCTGCTGTAATGATTCTGTTTTTTTTGTTCTTCACTTCCCTTCTTGCTATAATTTTGTTTTAATAAATTGAAGAATAGTATATTCAGTTAAAAATGATTGTCCAATTTTTGACACCAAACAAAAATTTAAATAATAATTATGGGTTGGAAAAATAAACGTAGTTATTCCATTAGGTGCAGCCTATTTTCGATGCTTTCTTTTTCTCTTTTTACAAAACGTCGTTCATCTTTTTCCCAATAATCTTTTTGTTTTTTGAAAGGATGCATTATTAGCTTAAGCAATTTATTATCCTCTCGATTTGAATAAGCTGGAACCCCGATTGCAATTTCATTCTGTGGTACATTCAATTTTATAGTTTTGTGAATTACATCCCACCAAGAAAAAACAGTTGAATAATTTGAATCGGTTTCATTTCTAAATTGCGAATGATGAATTCCGTGCATTCTGGGTGTAACAATTATTCGATTTAATTTTCTCTCAAACTTCAAGGGAAGCTTAATATTGCTATGTTGGAAAATTGTGTTTGCAGTAAAAAATAATTCATATACAATAAAAACTAAGGGACTAATTCCGATAAGCGATATTTGAGCTATTCGGAATAAAGAAGAGAAAGCAATCTCACCAAAATGGAAACGGAATGCGCTTGTCATATCCATATCCGGATCCATATGATGCACGTTATGAAATCTCCACAAAAAAAGAATTTTGTGATTAAGCAGATGCCAATAATAAAAAGCCAAGTCCATAAGTAGAAAACCAATTATACCTTCGGCAAGCGGAGGTAAATCGATTAAATAAAGCAAACCGAATTTACTGCTTTCAGTAAAATTAAGCGTGCCCTGCTGAACCGGCATTACTAACAAATAGACAGTAATCAAAACCAATAAACTTAAAAAGCCGTTTGAAATAAGTCGAATTGCAAAAGAATAGTTACGCGTTCGTAAAGGGAAATTGAATTCAATTAATAATAGTAATAGAACTACTGCTCCGCCGGCGGCAAGATGTATGAATGATATTTCGCTGAGCATATATTAATTTCTCAAACTTTGAACAAGTCTGTTTTACTTTTAATTTTTCTCACTGTTGAAAAGAAACCATATATGACCATAATCAATATAATTCCATAAACCCAAATGGGAACATTATGACCAACCATAATCAAATATAGATAAGCGGATATGAAGAAAAACCCTGTTGATAACGCCGGCAGTACAATTGAATCTTTTCTTTTGATTCGTTTAATTAACCATCCAAGCGATGCTGTAAAAAACGGAATAGCCCCGACATATATCCCCCAAATATGTTAGGGTTAACATTATATTTTTCGCCAAGATTAAAGAACCATTCCTTCATAAATTGCCAATCAAAAAAGTATGCATAATAATTACCGTATTCTGTTTTATATTCAATAGAAAATGAATTAGTTTGCATCAAAAGCATTAATGCAATTCCAGCAAAACGTAAATATTCAAAAATATGCTTTGGAGAAATTTTATTTAGAGTGATTTTCAAGTTTATTTTCATTGGTCTTCCAGGGCTGCAAAATTTTAGTGATCAATCCGGTCCAACCTGTTTGATGTGAAGCCCCGGCGCCTCTGCCGTTATCACCGTGGAAATATTCGTTAAATAAGATATAATCCTTAAAGTGCGGATCATCTTGAATTTTTTTATTATTTCCAAATACAGGACGTAACCCATTCTTATCTTTTAAAAATATTTTTGATAACCGTGCTGCAATATCATCGGCAGCTTCTTTTATTGTAATAAAATTACCGGAATTTGTCGGGCATTCAATCTTAAAATCATCTCCGTAATAGTGATGAAAACGATACATAGATTCGAGGATTAAAAAATTTACAGGGAACCAAATAGGTCCGCGCCAATTAGAATTTCCGCCGAATAACCAGGTATCGGATTCTGCGGGAGTGTACTTAACCTGAAGTTTCTCGCCATTCAAATTAAATTCATATGGATGCTTCTCGTGATATTTTGATAAAGAACGAATGCCGTAATCAGAAAGAAATTCCGATTCATCCAGCATTCGTTTGAAAAGTCTTTTCATCCGGTGTCCTCTTAGCAAAGAAAGTAAATGCCTTTTACCAACACCTTCCTCATTCCATCTAGAAACGAGTTTTGCCATCTCAGGTTTGTTGGTAAGGAACCAATTTAATCTAGCTGTAAATTCCGGAACTTGATTTAATAATTCGGGCTCCAAAACTTCAACTGCAAATAAAGGAATTAATCCAACCATTGAACGAATTTTTAAGTGTGATATCTTATCGTTTATATGAAGTGCGTCATAATAAAATTTATCTTCATCATCCCACAGCCCAACGCCTTTACATCCCATATTTGTTAGAGATTGTGCGATATATAAAAAGTGCTCAAAAAACTTGGTGGCTAAATCCTGATAGATCGGTTTCGTTTTGGCAAGCTCTAACGAAATACGAAGCATATTTAAAGAGAACATTGCCATCCAGCTTGTTCCGTCGGCTTGGTCTAAATGCCCGCCGGTTGGTAGTTTTGAACTCCTGTCAAATACTCCAATATTATCTAATCCTAAAAAACCGCCTTGAAAAATATTGTGCCCGTCGTGGTCCTTTTTATTTACCCACCACGTAAAATTCAAAAGAAGTTTATGAAAAACTCTTTCGAGAAAATCAGTATCGGGCTTTCCATTTAGCTTTTGATCAATTTTATATACTCGCCACGTTGCCCATGCATGCACCGGCGGATTTACATCGGAAAAGTTCCATTCGTAAGCCGGCAATTGACCATTAGGGTGCATATACCATTCACGAGTGAATAGTATGAGCTGTTCCTTGGCAAATTCAGAATCAATCATTGCAAAAGGGATACAGTGAAAAGCCAAATCCCAAGTTGCATACCACGGGTACTCCCATTTATCGGGCATCGAAATTATATCTGCATTATTTAGGTGCAGCCATTCATTATTTCTACCATCTTTACGCTGCTTTGGTGGTTTTGGTTGACCTTTATCGCCGTTTATCCATTCCTCAACATCGTAATAATAAAATTGTTTGTTCCACAAAATACCGGCAAAAGCCTGTCGCTGAACATTTTTTTTATCATCATCTTTCAATTCATTTTGAATTTCGGAATAAAATATATCGGCTTCATTTTTTCTATTAATAATAATTTTTTTGAAATCATTAAACGGGTTTTTATGCTGGTTAGCCGATAACCTTAATTTTATTGAGGCAGATGAGCCGCCTTCAATTTCTACATCGTAATTTATTGCTGCTTTAGTACCGGTTTTATTGGGGTTAACAGCATTTTTATTTTTATAAACAATGAAATCATTTATTCCGTCTTTTGTATATTTAGTAAAATTTTTTGAGTTATATAATCTTCTATTATTCGTTTCATTTTCGCAAAACAAGATTTGAGGATTATCTTCAAAGTATAAATTATATTCCCCAATATTTTTATTAATAATTTTAATTGAATTATTCTCAGCTAAGTAAAGTTGGGGCTGATAATTTTCTTTTCCCCAACGCCAGGTGTTTCTAAACCAAATATGCGGAAGAATATTTAGCGCAGCTTTTATTTTACCTCTGTTATAAGCAGTAATTTCAATAAGAATATCTTCTTCCGATGCTTTTGCATATTCAATAAATACATCAAAATATTTATTATCATCAAATATTCCTGTATCAATTAACTCAAATTCTTGATCTTTTTTTGTGCGCTTTTTATTCTCTTCCAGAAGTAATGAGTATGGGAATTCCGATTGCGGATATTTATAAAGCATTTTCATAAAAGAATGGGTTGGAGTATTATCAAGATAGTAGTAGTACTCTTTTACATCTTCGGCGTGGTTACCTTCCTTACCGTTTAAACCAAAATATCTTTCCTTTATTATTGGGTCTTTCTTGTTCCAAAAGCCAACGGAAAAACAAACAAGTTGCTGGTCATCGCTTATACCGGCAATACCTTCTTCACCCCAGCGGTATGCTTTGCTTTGCGCATCCGAATGAGTTATATAATCCCAAGGTGTTCCCTCGTTACTGTAATCTTCACGAACAGTGCCCCATTGTCTTTCAGCCAAATAGGGTCCCCACTTTTGCCAAGCAGCTTTATCTTTTTTAATGGATCTTATTCTGTCTTTTTCTTTATTCATAATTAAAATTCTTTCTTGAAAACAACCTCACCAACTTTCCTATTAGTAATTAGATTTACAAGTAGATGATTAAGCATTTTTTAGAAGTTTAATTTTTCTTCGCTTCGATGAAATTGTAAACTTGTTTTTTTAAGAGTTTAGGGTCATCAATGATAAATCTACCAGGAAGAACTTTGCTCTGATGAACGGATTTTTTCGTAATACTATTTGTTACTGCAAAGACATTTATATCTGCATTTTTAGCCGCTTTAATTCCTGTTACAGAATCTTCGATTACAATTGTTTCTTCAGGTCTTACTTTTAACTGCTCAAGCATTTTAAGATAAATTTCAGGATTAGGTTTTCCATTAATAACTTCATCCCTTGTAATTACATAATTAAATTTATCTTTTACATCCAATACTTTTAAAACGTTATCCGCTTGTTTACATTGCGACATAGTAGCTAAACCTGTAAGAAATTTATCTTCATAAACCGCATTTAGAAGTCCCAAATTATATTCACAGAAGTATTCCTTTAAGACATCTTTGTTCAATATCATCGTTTCATAAATATTTAGTCGTGTATCAATAAGTAATTTTATGAGATCATCGTTGGAAAGCTTTTGATCAACAAAAAAATCAGTGTACAGTGAGATCAGTCCGGCGGCAACTTCGTGACGGGATAACCCGACATAATTTTTGAATACATCAAGAACTTGTTCAATTTTAACAATACCGTTAGTAAGCTTGTTAACTGCTTCGGCATACGAGCGGGCTTTCAGAATCTCGGTTTGAACAAGTGTGCCGTCTAAATCAAAAATTATTGCTTTAATCATTTTTGTCCTCAATATTCTTGATTGTTGCTGCCGAATAGACAGAAACGGCAAACGGTACAAAAAAAGTTATAATTGCTTTTAGGTAATTAACGTTTTGAAACTGAAGATGAATTATGAAATCGAACTGATTGATAATATTCAATACTATTCCAACAACCAACGCAATTTTTATATGTTTGGCTAAGTTTAGCTTATTACAAATTTGGTAGTAACAATTCATTATTATTCTATTCATAATCGTTCCATCTATGCTCTTGTGTCTTTTTTATAATATAAACGCAGTTAAAAAAACACCTTACTCAAGTTGACCACTTTTATTGTATTATTGCCGTCCACTTCAGTGGACGGAGAAAATAAACACATACTATGTGGACTTTAGTCCCATTAAATGTTTGAAATGGGGCTAAAGCCCAGAGTATTGACTCAATTTTAATCCCCGACTTAAAAGTCGGGGCAAATGATTAGTTCTGCAACTGTCTCTGAAACCGACGGCAATTTTTCTCAATTAAAAATTTCAGTTATTAATTTTTCTCGAAATTTTTCTGCAAAAAATCTACTGCATCATATATTTGCGATTCATCAAACAGCAGCGAGACAACTTTTCTATCGGCTTCAATTAATGCGTTTCTATCTCCAAATGCTTGTGCTTTAATCAATGTGTTAAAACTCATAATTGATTCATCACTTCCGGCTTCATCGGGAATTGCTAAAATTTGTTCTGACTCAGAAATTAATTGAATAAAAACACCTTTCCCGGCATCGCCTTTATGAAGCTGACCTGTAGAGTGAAGGAAGCGCGGTCCATATCCGGCTGTTACTGCCGATTTAAATTTCTTTTGCAGTTCTGTTCTTAAATTCTGTAGTTTCCTTTCAGTTTCCTCATTCGGCATAACGTAAGCTTGAATTGCAATGTATTGATTTCCATTGTTTCTGAATTCAACATCATCGGATCCAAATTGATTTTTGAACACTGATTCCAAGTTATCGTAATTTGTGTTTGAATAAATTTTAACATCATTTACTTCATAATTTACTTCCGTTTCTTTTAATACTCCGCTTTTGGAATACTCATCTAACAACTGACGAGCAAGAATTTTAGCCGATTCAACATTAGGCTGATCGAAAGGTTGAATGCTTATTTTCCGACCGGCAATTACTACAGCCATTTCCCATCTAAAAAATTCGCCGCCAAGTTCGTAAATATCTTTTAACTCAATTTGAATAACAGGATGTCCGGACGAGATTAATTCATTTATTTTATTATCGTATGTTGAATCGTTTTCCAGCTTTAAGTACACAAAGAGTCTATCGTTAGAATAGTATGAAGACTCTAGCACATCTTCTCCTACAACCGGAAGTATACCCTTACCGTTTTTACCTGTACTCTCGGCAATCAATTGCTCTACCCAATTGCCGAAAGAGATTAATTCTTTTGAAGTAATAAACGTCAATTTATCAATACCTTTCTGTGCAAGAACACCCATAGCAACTCCCAGATTTGCAGGAGTATTATCGCCATGGATAGGACAATTTGCGCCTTCGCTGTTGCAGACCATAACCTGTGCTCTATTCACTAATTCTTCAAGATCAACTCCGATTAGGGCTGCAGGAACAATTCCAAACAGAGATAGAGCGGAATACCTTCCCCCGATATTAGGATCATTCAAAAATATTTTTCGGAAGTTTAATTCTTGAGCAATTTTTTCGAGTCCACTACCCGGGTCTGTAATTGCGATAAAATGTTTGGATGCATTTTCCTTTCCAACTTTCTCTGCGGTTAAGTTATAGAAATATTTCATAAACGAAATTGTTTCTACCGTTCCGCCGGATTTTGTAGAAACTATGAATAAAGTTTCTTCTGGGTTAAACTTCTCAGCATATTCTTCAATCATTTGCGGGTGAGTGCTGTCTAATACGGTTAAATCTAAATATCCTTCCTTTACTCCAAAACTTAATCTAAAAACCTCGGGGGCTAAGCTGGAGCCACCCATTCCGAGAAGAAGTGCATTTTTGATTCCTTCGCCTTTAACTTCTTCAACAAACTCGTAAATATCTTTTATTGATTCTTCGGCAACATCGGGACTTTTTAGCCAACCTAATCTGTTGGAAATTTCATCAGGTTTTTCGCTCCAAACAGTATGATCTTTTTCCCAAATCCTTTCTACTATTCTCTGTTCTTTCAGCTCCATCATTGCTTTATCAATTTCATTTTGATGATTGCCGGCAAATACCTGGAATCTCTTTTTCTCTTTCCTAATGGAATCAACTTTTTCGTCAATTGCCTCCATCAGATTCTCGAAGGATTTTGTAAAACTTTTTAATCCCTCTATCTGTAATTTTTCTGTAATAAGATCTAAATCAATTCCAAGTTTATTTAACTCATCAAGCTGTGTAATTGCTTCTTCAACATCTTTATCAATTGTATGAAGTATGCAGCCGTGATCCATAAAATCTTTAAAAGTAGAAGGTGGGACAGTATTTACTGTTTCTTTACCTATTAAGTTGTCAATATACAATGTATCGGTATAGTGAGGATTTTTAACACTCGTACTTGCCCATAATAATCTTTGCGGCTGTGCTCCTTTATCTTCTAAATCTTCCCATCTTTTGCTTTTTATTAAATCCGAATAAAATTGAAAAGCCTTTTTAGCATTAGCGATAGCAATTTTACCTTTTAACTCGTTGTTGCCGAGTAAATCCAATTCTTTATCGACCGCGGCATCTATTCTGCTGATAAAAAACGATGCAACGGAAGCCGCGCTTTTCAAATCACCACCTCGTTCATATAATTTTTCTAATCCAACTAAATAAGCTTCGGCGACCTGCTTATAATTTTCAATACTGAATATTAACGTCACATTAACGCTTATTCCCGAAGAAATAAGTTCTTTAATTGCGGGAATCCCTTCTTGAGTTGCAGGCACTTTTATCATCACATTTGGTTTACCAATCTCAGCATACAATTTTTTCGCTTCTCTTATTGTTCCTTTGGTATTATGAGCAAGTTTCGGACTTACCTCTATGCTGATGTAACCATCCTTTTTATTTGTTTTTTCATAAACAGGAAGGAGAAGATCAGACGCAAGTTGAATATCTTTTACAGCAAGCTTTTCATAGATTTGTTCAGATGAAAGTTCTTCGTTTATCAAACTTTTGATGTCGTCGTCATAATCGCTGCTTCCTGCAATGGCTTTCTCAAAAATTGACGGATTAGAAGTAACACCGCGTAATCCTTTGTCAATAAGACTTTGCAGTTCGCCGCGGGTTATAAATTGTCTTCTTATATAATCGTACCAGATTGACTGTCCGAGTGATGCCAGTTCATTTAATTTTAACATTATATTTTTCTCCAATAATTTTTCATTTTGATAAAATTCTTTTTGCGGTTTTAACAACCTCTTCGGATGTTAAGCCAAATTCTTCAAGCAAATTATTTAACTTGCCCGAAGCTCCGAATGTTCTCATACCAAGCACTTCGCCGTCACCGTGCAATCCAACAAATCTGCGCCATCCAAAAGTTGACCCGGCTTCAATAGCAATGCGGGCTTTTACATTTGAGGGAAGAACGGATTCCCAATATTCCGGCGTTTGTCTTTCGTACAGATTCCAATTAGGTAAACTTACAACACGTGCTTTAATATGTTCATTCTTTAATTTCTCATAAGCTTCAAGTGCAATATGAACTTCGGAACCAGTAGCTAATAGAATAACATCGGGTATCCCATCGCTGTCTGCTAAAACATATCCTCCTTTAAGTGCGCCTTGTTCTGATGCATAATTTGTCCTATCTATTACGGGTAAATTTTGCCGGCTTAATATTAATGCAAAAGGAGTGTTTTTCGATTCCATAATATATTTCCACATCACGGCAACTTCATTTGCGTCAGCGGGACGAATTACTTCCAAATTAGGAATTGCCCTCAATGAAGCTATATGTTCAATTGGTTGATGAGTAGGTCCGTCTTCTCCAACCCCGATACTATCGTGTGTAAAAATAAATGTTACTGGAAGGTTCATAAGCGCCGATAAACGAATTGACGAACGTGCATAATCGGAAAAGACCAAAAACGTTGAAGCAAATGTTTTCAATCCGCTTAAAGAAATTCCGTTTGCAATTGCTCCCATAGCGTGTTCACGAATTCCGTAGTGAATATTTCTGCCATTGTGGTTTCCTTTACTAAAACTTTCGGCATTAGATATTGCCGTTAAAGTTGAAGGAGATAGATCAGCCGAACCGCCAATCATAAAAGGAATTTTATCGGCTATTGCATTTAAGACTTTGCGGCTTGCCTGCCTTCCCGAAATATCTTTACCAGCTTCGAAATTGGGAATGCAGCAATCCCAATCTTCAGGCATTTCACGATTTTTAATTAATTTTAATTGTATGGCTAACTCGGGATATTCTTTTTCATATTCGGAAAATAATTTATTCCAATCGTCATTTTGCTTTTTACCTCTTTCAATTATTTGATTGGTAAATTCTTTTACTTCACCGGGTACAAAAAATTTCTTTTCGGGATCCCAGCCATAAAATTCCTTTGTAGCTTTAATTTCATCTTCGCCAAGCGGAGAACCGTGAGCGCCGTGTGTATCTTGTTTTGTTGGAGCGCCATAAGCAATATGACTGTCAACTATAATTAAAGAAGGTCTTTGCTTTTCTTTACCGGCAATTTGAATTGCTCGTGCCAACATTTTTTTGTCGTTTGCGTCGCCAACTCTTTGTACATTCCATCCATAAGAAATAAATCTTGCAGCTACATCTTCGCTGAAAGCTAAATCGGTATTTCCTTCAATTGTAATATGATTGTTATCGTAAATCCAAATTAAATTATCCAACCCCAGATGTCCGGCAAGAGAAGCGGCTTCTCCGGAGATCCCTTCCATCATACATCCATCGCCGGCGAGTGCAAAGATTTTGTAATCTATTAAATTATAATTAGGCTTATTGAAGTATGAAGCCAGCCACTTTTGTGCAATTGCAAAACCAACACTTGTTGCAACTCCTTGTCCAAGAGGACCTGTTGTAGTTTCAACACCCGGTGTATGTCCGTATTCCGGATGCCCGGCACATTTGCTGCCCAGTTGCCGGAATGTTTTAATATCATCAAGAGTAACGTCGTAACCTGTTATATGGAGTGTGCTGTATAGCAGCATTGAAGCATGACCGGCGGATAGAATAAATTTATCTCTATTTATCCAACCCGGGTTATGGGGATTAAATTTCATAAAATTATTGTAGATGGTAAATGTTACGGGAGCAAGTGCCATTGGTGTTCCGGGATGCCCTGAGTTTGCCTGCTGTACCGCATCCATTGATAATGTTCTTATTGTATTTATTACAAGCTGCTCTAAATTTTTCATAATATTTTATTTCCTCATTAAACTTTTTGCATATAAGGAAGCGCCCTTTAAAGCAGCTTCATTATTATTAATTATATAGACAGGTGTCTCTTCAACAATCGAACTTAACCGTCCCTTATTTTTGTAACTCGATATAAAAATTTCGCTCAGCAGTAAATTTTTAATTTTATGTGGAATACCGCCCCCAAGATAAACTCCCCCGGTAGTTAGATTTGTAAGCACAAGATTACCGGCATGGGCTCCGAGCACGGAAACAAAAATTTCGAGCGTATCACAACAAAGTTTGTCTTTACCAGATAAAGCCATTTCCGAAATAACAAGAGATTTATCTTCATTTTTGAATCTTTCAAGAGTTTCCTCATTCGGAAATCCATACCCGTATTCAACTAAAAAATCGAAAATATTTGGCAATCCACTCCCGGATATTACTCTTTCGTTGCTTACTCTTTTGTATTTTTTAAGAAGGTATTTTAGTAATTCAATTTCGAGATCGTTGGTTGGGGCAAAATCAGAATGACCTCCTTCGGATGAGAGTATTATTTTGTTATCATCTTCGCAAATTAAAAATGCTTCTCCCAGTCCCGTACCGGGCGCAAGTACTCCGCATTTATTATTTGAAAACTTCTTTTTTCCTTCATAAATTTTTATCAGCTCATCTTCATTTAAGTAAGGAATAGAATACGCCGTTGCGCCGAGATCATTTACCAGTTTTACTTTTGGGATATCTAATTCATTTGAGATTTGGGCTTCACTTAAATTCCAATCTAAATTGGTTAATTTTACTTCTCCTTTTAAAGTGGGACCCGGCACGCCGAAAACCGCTGCTTCAATATTATTGCTGCCGGCAAATCCGGAAATGATCTCTTGTAACGAATTAAAGTCTTTACTTATATATTTCTTTTTTTCAAATAAAGATAAATTGTCATCTACAATTTCAAATAAACCGAGAAGAGTTTTTGTACTGCCGACATCTCCCGCCAAAATCATAATATTATTCCGGCTTGTTTAATCTCACTATCTAATAATTGAGATGCTTCTGTATCAAGCATCCATACCAGTTCGCCTTGTTTCGGCGAAACAAGAGAGGCCGGGTACATTGTTGAAGAATCTCTTTCTGAGAAAATATCGGAAATAATATTTGCTTTTTTTCCGCCTGTAACTATAAATACTATAAGTTTAGCATTGTTGATAACAGAACCCGAAATTGTAATTCTGTTTTGATTTGTTTGGGGATGTATTGCAACTTCACAAATTTTATTCGAATAAAATTTATCTATTTGATCCGGGAAAATGGAAGCTGTATGACCATCTTCACCCAGCCCAAGCATTACAATATCGAACTGTGGAAGATTATTTTGATGAGTAAGATTTGATTTTAAAATTTCGCTGTATCTTTCCGCTTCTTTAGCGGGTTCTTTTTCACCTTGTATTCTATAAATGTTTTCATCTGGGATAGATATTTTGTCGAATAACTCTTCCTTTGCCATTTTGAAATTGCTGTCATTATGGTTGGGCGGAACACATCTTTCATCTCCGAAAAATATTTTCAATTTTTGCCAATCAATATTCTCCGCATAATTATCGGCTATATATTTGAAAATTTGCTTCGGTGTTGACCCACCCGAAAGCGCAATGGAGAAATTATCAAAAGCAGACTTATCTTTTACTCTTTTCATTAAAAAATCGGCAGAGTGATTAGCCAACTTTTCAATATTCGAAAATATTTTAATCGTTCTGTTTTTATTATAGCTCACAATAATTTCCATTATCAGTTAAATTTTTACAAGGGTAACGCCAAGTCATTTCTTTTTCTTCAATTAAGTCATCTGCATTCTCCGGTCCCCAAGTACCTGCCGGGTAACCAAAAATCGGAATATCGGGATTAGAAGCCCAGCTTTTCAAAATCGGGTTTAAGAATTTCCACGAAGCGAGAACTTCATCTGCTTTTGCAAACAAAGTTTTATCCCCAATCATACTATCGAAAAGTAATCTTTCATAAGCCGGTTGTACTCTTTGATTTGTAAGATCCGAATAATGAAAATCCATATTAACATTTTGCACATTAAATCCTGAGCCTGGAATTTTCATACCGAATTTTAGAAGTATGCCTTCATCGGGTTGAATTCTTATAATGAGTTGATTACAAGAATCGCATTCATCTTGTTGAGCAAAAAGATAATGCGGAGTTGGTTTAAAGTGGATAACCGCTTCCGTAACCCTGGTAGGAAGACGTTTACCGGTTCTTATATAAAAAGGGATTCCGCCCCAGCGCCAGTTATCGATATAAAATTTTAATGCGGCATAGGTTTCCGTTTTGGAATTATTGTGCACACCATCTTCCTCACGGTATCCTAAAATTTCTTTCCCTTTAATTTTTGAGGACAAGTACTGTCCTCTAATTGCAATCTTTGCAACTTCATTTTCATTAACCGGTCTGAATGATTGGAAAACTTTTTTAATTTCCTCTCTTATTGCATCGGCTTCTAGCGATGCGGGGGGTTCCATTGCAATAAGCCCGACTATTTGCAGCAGATGATTTTGAATCATATCTCTTAATGCGCCGGATGAGTCATAATAACCGCCTCGTTTCTCAACCCCTATATCTTCCGCGGAAGTTATTTCAACATGATGAATATAATTACGATTCCATAACGGCTCGAATATTCCGTTTGAAAATCGTGTTACCAATACATTCTGGACTGTCTCTTTACCTAAGTAATGATCGATACGATAAATTTGATTTTCATTCCAATCATTCATCAACTCTTCATTGAGCTTTTGTGCCGATTCTAAATCATAACCGAATGGTTTTTCAATTATCAACCTTTTCCAACCGTCATCTTCTTTATTCAATCCTTGTTCGGCAAGTAGTTTTGGTATAATTGAGTATAATTTTGGCGGAGTGGAAAGATAATAAACTGTGTTTCCGCCTATGTCTAATTGCTTTCTGATTTCATTTAACTTTGCTTTTAGGTTAGCAAGGGACGAGTTTGCTTCGGTTTGAATAGAAACATAAAAAAGTGATTGGCAGAATTTCTCTATTTTGCTTTCATCGTTATATTCGCCAAAATCATTTACGGCTTGCTTCATCTTATCGCGAAATTCCTCATCACTCATATCCGACCGTGAAGCGCCAAGTATTGCAAATTTTTTGGGGAGTTGATCATTAACTAATAAATTGAAAATTGCCGGTATTAGTTTTCGTTTGGTTAAATCACCGGAAGCTCCAAAAATTACATAGACTTGATTTTCATTTTTATTCATAACGAACCTTATTCTTTTGGTTTTACAGCATGTCCGCCAAATTGATTTCTTAATGAAGCGAGAACTTTCATAGCAAAAGATTCTTCCTGCCTTGACTGAAATCTATTGTAAAGCGATGTAGTGATTACATGCGCTGGCACATCAAAATCGATAGCCGTTTGAACTGTCCATCTCCCTTCACCGCTGTCTGAAACATAGTCTTTAATCTTCTCAAGTTTTGGATCTTCTCTGAAAGCGTTAACTGCAAGTTCCAACAGCCAGCTTCTTACAACGCTTCCATACTGCCACGCATCGGCAACTTTAGTTATATTTATATTAAACGGAGTCTTTTCAAGAATTTCGAATCCCTCTGCATAAGCTTGCATCATACCGTATTCAATACCGTTGTGAACCATTTTAACCAAATGACCTGTGCCGGATTGACCGCAATAAACATAACCATTTCCCGGTGCAAGTGATTTAAATATTGGCTCGGCATATTTAGAGGCTTCTTCATTTCCGCCGTACATTAAACAATAACCGTTCTGCAATCCCCAAACACCACCGCTCGTTCCGCAGTCTATATAATGAATCCCTTTTTTAGAAATTTTATTATTTCTCGATTGAGAATCTTTCCAATAAGAATTTCCACCCTCAATAATAATGTCATCCTTCTTCAAGTATTTGGCTAATTCATCAATATTTTCATCAACCGGTTTACCTGCAGGCACCATAAGCCAAACAATTTTTTTATCCGGCAATTTATTAACTAAATCTTCAACCGAATCAGCCGCTACTGCTCCTTTTTCGGCCAATTTATTTATTGGCTCCGGTGTATTATTCCAAACCACAACTTCGTGTCCGTGATTTATTAATCTTTGCACCATATTAAAACCCATTTTCCCTAAACCGATAAATCCTAATTTCATTTGTTCACTCCTATTTTTGTTTGTTAATATAATACCGCTTTATAACTTAGTATGTCATAAAATTGACAATAATCCAAATAGAAAGGAATAATGGAAAAAAGAAAGCTCTTAATTTTTGTAATAGTGTTAATACTCGCCGGTTATACGAGTTTCATTTTCGTTGACAGCAGTATTGAATCATATTTTCTTACAAACTTGATTGCATCTTTCCTTTATCTATTTGCTTGTTTACTAATTCTAAGAGCAGAAATAAAATTAAATGAAATCATTTGGATAACTTTTGCATTCTTGCTAATAAAAATAATTGCAATTGGAATTGAACCCGTTGGTTCGGATGATTATTATCGCTACTTGTGGGACGGAAAAGTTTTAGTAAATGGAATAAATCCTTTTCAATACCCGCCAAGTTCAGAGGGGTTAAATCATCTTCATTCAGACTTACTTCCCGCAAAAGTAACTTACCCACATATTAAAACAATATATTTTCCGCTATCACAATCTGCATTTGCTTTTGCTTATTTAATAGGCGGCGAAACTGTTTGGGGATTGAAGATAGTAATTCTGATTTCGGATATATTTTTAACAATCGGTTTATTTTTTCTACTAAAGAGAATGAAAATTAATTTTAAATATGGGTTGATTTACATACTTAGTCCATTGATATTTTATCAATTTTTTATAGATGCACACATAGACATACTGGGTATATGTTTCTTTTTGTTTTCAATTTATTTTATGAATGACAGGAAAATAATATCATCGATTTTTCTTGGTGCCTCTTTAATGGTGAAGCCGACATTCATAATTGCCTTACCGATTTTGTTCTTTTATGAAAAGGGAGGATTCAGCAAAATCAATCGGCTCTTAATTCCACTAATTCTTTTAGCTTTCAGTTTTATTCCTTTTTCCTTTTCGGCTAATCCATTTGATACATTGATGAACTATTCAAGGCATTGGAGCTTTAACGGAGCAGCATTTAATCTTTTTACAAGTTTTATTGAGGATACGTTTGTTGTTCGGATAATCTTATTACTTATTTTCGGAGGTCTATATATCGGCATAGTCCGATACAGTACTAATGTGATCTCGGCTCTCTATTACTCAATGGTTTTCTTACTTATATTTTCACCGGTTGTACATCCGTGGTATGCTGCTTGGTTAATTGTGCTTTTGGTTATATATCCCAAGTTAAGTGGAATCACCTTTATCTCTTTCATATCGCTTACCTTTTATACGGTAATGATTTATCAAACTAAAGGCGCTTGGAACGAATATCCATTAATATTATTAATTGAGTACATACCAGTAGTAGTTTTATTGGTCTATGAGTTATGGTCAGAAGTTTATAAAAAAGATTCCCGGAACATCCTTAAGATATAAACTCAAGTAATTCCGAGAATCTCAGAGGGCTAACCCTCGAAAAGATTATCTCAATGAAAGTAACTCCCTGTATGTTGAATCTTTAACAGAATGATATTTCCAATAATCTAACTGAATACTTTCTTTTAACTTTGCGGTTGAAGTTAATTTCTTGCCGGAAAAATCGGAATATGTTTCTTCCCACTCTAAAATTTTATATGGAAAACTGCTTTCAAATTTTATGACCAATTCACGATCAAGATTTGAATAAGTGAGTTTGTAGATAGACTCATTTCCATTAGTATTTAACGAAGCTTTCGCGTTGTACTTTTTAATTTCCTTGTGCGTTAACCGAATATATTCTGATGATGGATAAACTGATAAATCACCTGTAGGAAGTTCAGAAGGGTTTAATCTAATCATTGTAATAATTTCTTCTTCCATTAAGCCTATTTCTAACTTAATATTAAAGTCTCCTTCTTTTTGAAAATATGAATACCTCTCTAATTTTAGATAATCATCTTTTTGGTTTATCTGAGAATATATTTGTCCGCACCAATCCTGGCTCGACATACTGACTTTCAATACTCCGTTTCTGTTAGTGTTAAGCGGATAAAAAGAAGAAGTCATAATTGAATACGGATAGATACCTGTATAAAACTTTTGAGAATTAATAAGTTTCATCACTCTTTCCGGTTTTTCATCAGAAGGTAAACCGTCACTTTTAACCTGCTTATTAGGCAAGAATGGTTCAACGACAAAAACCAAAACCGCTTCACCTGAATGAAGTTCACCGTAACGTGCTTTTGTTAATTCATAAGAAGAAAGCTCGGCTTTACCTGCCAGCCAATAATCTTTGAATTCTTTTGAGAAATTATACTTAACCGGTATCTGTAAATCTGCAGAATTTTCTTTCTTACTTAAAAGTAAAAACCCAGCCGATACTAATATTATAGCAGTCATTAGCATTATGGTTATCTTTTTCATTTTTCCCTTTCATTTTTTTAACCCAAAAGATACAGCACACATACTTTACAACGTGTCAAGTTATTTACAGATGTAACTTTTTGATGATAGAATTATTTTTTGAAGAGACTAACAAAAATTAGATACAATATTTTATAAGAAGCTTTAACTGTGCCCGAAAGTGTTCCGGTCACTTTTGAAGTCCCGATTCTTTTACGGTACCTGACAGGTACTTCAGTACATTTTAATTTATGCTTTGCAGCTTTGATCTGCATCTCAACTGTCCAGCCGAAATTACGATCAACCATATTCAACTTTAACAATGAATCATATTTGATAGCTCGAAACGGACCGAGGTCTGTAAATTTATATTTCCAGAATAATTTAATTAAAAAAGTAGAAAGCCAATTCCCAAATAATGCCTGCGGCAGCATAGCGCCTTTTTCTCTTTTACCAATCATTCTAGAACCTATGACCATATCATAATTATCTTTAATGATTGGTTCAACGATAAGATTCATTTCTTCGGGGTGATCACTGTAGTCGCCGTCAAGAAAAACGACAATATCATAACTCTTATTTTTTATATAATCTATTCCTTTAAGACATGCAGCACCGTATCCCCTCTCATTTTCTGTTAAAACAGTTGCGTTATTTTCAGAAGCGACTTCAAAAGTTTTATCGGTTGAACCGTTGTCGACAACGATAATCTCGTCAACAAATGTTGGGATATCATTAATAACTTTAGGCAATGAATGTTCTTCATTAATTGCCGGAATTATCACAGCAACTTTTCTGTTCTCAATCATATTTTTTCTTTATAAAGATCAAAAAAACAATATGCGCTAAAATTTACCTCTAATTCTTTCTTTAGCCGGAAGAACTTCAAGGCATGTAGTCCACCAGCCGGTTAATATTGTTTCGATGAAAGGTTCCGGAATTTTCTCTTCTTTCATTTCATTGGCTAATCTTTCATAATCATATACTAGGGGAATGAATTGAACATTAGCACAATCGTAATTTACTTCAAGAATTGAATAACCTACATAAGTTTCACCGTTGTTTTCGGGTCTGCCTATTACGCCAACGTTTGCAAAAAGAAAATTATCAACTTTACGCTGCCAGTGTATGCCGGTATGCGTGCCGATTATTACATCTGCTTTATAATCTTTAAATATTTTTCTTAAGAAATGATTTGATGTTGTTGATTCCCATAGAAATTCGTTAGTTCTTCTTGGAGAACCGTGACAAAGTAGAATTTTTTTGTCATAAATTTCCAATTCTATTTCAGCGGGCAACTCTTTCATCCATTTTTTATTTTCATCCGAAGTATTTCTAAATGTATAATCATAACTGAGTTTAGCATAGTAGTTGTCTCGCGGATCTGTGTAACCGCATTGACAATCATCCAAGCCGTTACCGACGGAATGATCGTAATTGCCTTGAATAACTTTAATATTATTTTCGTGAATAATCGGGAAAACTCTATCGGGATGCGGGCCGAATGCACCGAGATCACCAAGGCAGTAAATTTCATCAACACCTTTTTTCTTCGCATCCTTCACCGCTTCTTCCAAAGCAATATAATTATTATAGACGCCGCCTATCAATGCTAACTTTACGCTCATAACTCCTCCCGTGCGCTTGTCGAAAAGTTAGAACAGATTGCACCGTAGAGATAACAAGTATAACAGGCTTGATGTCTAAGTTTGTACGGCTTCATCGATTCATTCAAATCATCACCCACTTTTGCCTCTTCCGATTCAATTAAAATAGGGCAAACATAAACTCCTTTGCTTGTAACCAATCGGCTATTGGAACAGAGTAATTGTTCTTTTTCAAAACCGTTCATCATCTCCTCGGAAACATATTCATATTTATCGTAACCTTTTGTGCGTACTGCTTCTTGTCCGATTTTTATTGACGGCAGAATTTTTATGCGTGGTCTTAAATAGCCGTGAGAAATAAGAAGTTCACGAAAGCCGTTCATTACTTTCTCATCTTCGTTATCTTCCCAAGTTTTTGTTACTGTAATAATAGGTAAAAAGCCATTTCGATAAAGTCTTTCAACACCGAGCATAGTTTTTTTGAAAACTCCTTTGCCGCGGATATCATCATTCATCTTTTCTGTATAGCCATCTAAACTTACTCTAATTTCTAAAGAAAAAATTGTGTTACTTTCAATCTCCGCTAACTGTTTTGCTTTTTCGTCGGTAATTAACATTCCGTTTGTTAAAACTGTTGCAGCACCGTACTCTAAAGTTTTTTTAATTATCGGGATCATTTCTTTGTTTGCAAAAGGTTCTCCGCCGGTGAAGTAATATTCTTTAACTCCGAGTTCAACGGATTCTTCCAAATATTTTTTACATTCATCCAATGAAAGAAATCCGAAATTTCTGTTAGTGGGACTCGAATTATTGAAACAATGTTTGCAAGCGATATTGCAGATTGTTCCGCTTACTTGGAACCAGAGATTATCGAGTGAATCTATTTCTAATTTTGGATGCTTTAACTGCATATCAATTTTTCACTTTCATTTTATTTATAATAATCGGTAAAAAATATGAGATAATAATCATAATGGAAGCATATAAATTTACCGTTAATAAACCGGCATATTTCCCTTCAGTTAAATAAAGGCTTTCCGGCATCCAGCCAAATACAACAACTAATCCGGCTATAAGTCCGACTGTGACCGCAAGATAAAAAGAAATTTTCGGTGCCGGAATTTTCCAAAAAATAAATACCGGAGCTAAACCGAGTACCATAGTTCCGCTGATTGTTGTAGCAGAGAGAATAGTTGGAGAAAAGAAAATAGGAATAGTACCTCCAACCGCGGTCAAAATCATAGCTATTCTTCCTTTTCTTACAGATATTTTTTCTTGATTGCATACGTCAACAACAATAAGTTTAGAAATTGATGAAAAGGTTGAGTCAATCGTTGAAGATGCGGATGTAATCATAATAAAATTCATAATTACCATACTAACCACGCCAAGCGTTTTCGCTGCTTCAACAGCGGCTTGTCCATTAATACCAATCAACTTGCCGTAAACACCAATCAAACTAAACAGAAGAATAAAAACAAAGCCAAGTATACCAGCGGTTAAGAAACTTTTCAAAGTAGTTTTTTCGTCGGTGATAAATCCTCTATCGGTCATAACAGGATCGTGAAACGGGTAACTGAATATTTGTATCAATGCAACAAAAAAAAGATCGAGACCTCCTGCAAAACTCCACTCACCCGATTGAACAAATGGTGTAATTGATCCCGCTTTACCAAAGACAAGACTCAATACAACAATCAGAAGAACTGCAAATAAACCCATTTGGATAACATCAGAAAATAATGAACTGCTCAACCCCCCTTTTAAAGTATAGGCTAAAGTCAGTCCTGTAAAAACTATAATAGCAAGAATATAACCGGTTGATCCTTGTTCGCCGAAGTAAGTTCCAATTACCATCGAGTTTGACCATATCTCGTTAAGCAGTCTAATTCCAATCAATAGAGAAAAAATAATGATTGCTGATCTGCCGAATTTTGTATTCAAGAAATGATGAATACTTTGAAATTTTCCTTTTACTCTCAACTTATAGATTACCACTCCGGCAACTATAAAAGAGAGATAATAAGCAGCATAAGCCAATCCGCCCACAATCCCAAAACTTAATCCCAGGTTAGCTGCATTAGTAATTGATTTAGCAAAAATCCAAGAGATTATAAGGCTGAAGGTAAGTACAAAATAGTTTGGTTTTGCATCGCCAATTGAAACACCGGAGAAGAATCCTTCATTTGTAACAGCTTTAGGCGAAATGTAATAGAGTAACAAAGTTGTTGTAACTAACAGACCCCATTGCCAATAAAGTACATTATCCATTTGCTCCTCTTAAAATTTTATCTGCAGCATTGTTAATAATTGTAAATCATTATCCTTATTTTCAAATCTGCCCGTAAGTGAAGAAGGGGAATTAGCTTTTTCGTAAATCAAATTAATCTGCAGACGGAAAATCCCGTCAAGATAAATATTTGGACCGAATAAAAATGAATTCATTTCTGTAGCACCTTTCAGTGACGAATGAATATCCCCATACCGCGCCGTTTCATATCTGCCGATTAACTGGAAACCGTTAGAATAATTACCCGTCAAAAAATATCCGATTTCTCCGTATCCACCGTAAAATTTTGATACTTGCTGCTCAGCTGATAAACTATTTTGAAAATCAAAAAGAAAAGCTTCACCTCTTAAGAGGAAAGGATTATTTTCAAATTCCGCATAGAATAAATATCCGTTTCTTTGTCCGCTAATTTTTGCTGAGTTAAAACTTTCAAAAGTATGATCGACTAATTTTAGTTCTTGTTTGTGTTCATCTGCTAAATTAAAACTGCCGCCGAACTTGAACTGATTCGTCAAATTATATTCTAATCTCAATTGCAAATCCTTAGCGTTATTATTCTCCTTTAGATTATCCGAAGCTTTTCCGTTTCCGTTAGTGATGCTTAAATAATAACCGAGTTTATCGAACTTACCGAAGAACATTATTCCGTACTGAGTATCGAGACCCGGAAGTAAGAACATTGAATTCAAACCGGTATATCGTTCAACTGTTGAAAGCGCTCGTGATGATCTTAAATTTTCCGGAGAAAAAGGTGTGATGAATTTTCCGATTTCTATTTTATGATTCTCGAAATATTCAATATCAACTTGTGCGAGAACTAGCTCGGTTCTTGCTCCTCTGCCGTCTAATTCAATGAAGAGCTGATATTTATCTAAGTAATCGAAGATGAAATCCAACCTCGCTCTTCTTACGAAGAAAGAGTTATCGATAGCCCCGTTCTCTTTTTGCTTATGATAAGTAAATGTACTTTGAACATAACCGAGAGTGCGGAAGCTCCACTCTTCTTCATCATTGCTTAACTTAATCCCGCCGCCCGGTTTGTACGATAAAGATTGTCCGACTACTGCGCTTGAACAAAATATGTAAACAAAAAAAACCGCAATAAGTTTTTTCATCTAATCTTCCTGTTTGTATGATGTTGTTTTTGATTAGTTTATCGGGAGAGCGTATGAAACGGGCGGAGCTTTTTGTGTGTAAACTCTGAATATAGTTTTCTCTGTTGAATGATTATCCGGGGAGAGGTTATCTTTATGTCTTACTAAGGTTTCTGTTGATAGTAATTTCTGAAATAAATTAGCGCTCAAAGAGTTTGTTGTGTACCATTTATGTAAATCACTTTCGCTGTCAATATCAAAAAGAAAATCGAGAAGAACCACTTCCTTATTTCCGAATGATTTCAGCAGATCATTTTTGACATGCGACGTATTCCATCTTGCGTTTATTTTAGAGCTCGTCGCTTTTGAGGATAAACCAAGAAGATAGATCCCGCCGTCATGCGAAGGACCAATTACTATTTTCTCGCTCGAAATATCGAGAAATGATTCTATTATGTGCTGAGGTTTAAGATCGGGAGAATCATTTCCTATGACAACAATTTTTTCATAACCAAGTTCAAAGGATTTATCAATAGCATTATTAAATTTATCATCGAATGATTTACCGGTTTGCTTGATAAACAAATCATGATTGATCAATGTTGAATTATCGGAGCACAGTATTACATCGGAAGATATTTCTTTCTTAACCGAAGCAATAAGCTGTTCAATATTTTTGTTAAACAGGTCATAAGTCTCCCGGAAACTGAATACTTTATTGTTATTCAGTTTTTCATTTTTAATGAACAAAACTATCGCGTGTTTATAATTTCTTTCTGTTCTCATAAGTAATTGAAATGTAAAACATGCAAAATTTTTTTAATGTCAATTTTGCGACAAATAATCATATCACTGCGGTGAAACAAAGATTATCTTGGTCATCAATCATTTTTAACATACTCGTTTAGTCCCCAGTTGTAATTCATGTAAGAAACATCCCACTCAGTTAAATTATTTATAATATCATTGGCTATCTCTTCGGGAAGATATTTTGCTATATAAAGAAGAACCTCTTCTTCGTCATTACCGAAATCTTCTTCAAACCAATTGAAAATTTCGGATATCTCGGCTTCACGATTTTTTAAATCGAATTTATTACGCGAAGGGTCATTAATAAACTTTGTTGCCTGCTTTTCAAGTTGAGTCTCAAGTTTATTAGCTACATAAGCTTCGTCTCTAATTTCGGGACAGCTAATCGATGCGCACACAATAGCAAAGTGGATGCGGGGTTCGTTCATTTTACGCAGTATCTTGTGCTCAATATCATTGAGGCTGAACTTACTTCCGTTTATCTCAATGAACTCTTTATCCCAAACAGTTTTACCAAGCAAATAACCGATAATTCTTCCTCCGGTGTGAAGATCAGTTATACTTTTAACCGGATAATTTTTGTTTATAATGAAAAGTGTAAATGCGTTGTAGGTGTTTATCCAGAATGCAAGTTTTTCATTTCGGGTTAGTTTTTCAATATTTGTACCGGATAATTGATTTAAATACTTGGGTAATCTTTCATCCTTTCGCAGATTCTCATAATCAACTAAGCCGTTTTTAACGTAATCTTTTAGAATCCCGGTAAATAATTGATGATCTTGTGCGTTAGTATTAACGATTAATAAAATCACTATAAATATCGATGTTATAATTTTACGCAAGTATTATCTTCCTTACTTTTATTCACGATAAATTTTAGATATTTCATTTTTCAGTTGTGTCTCATCTGAACCATCAAGCCAATTTCTCAATTCATCTTCGGTATCAATATCTTCTATAGTTTCCAGAATATGATATGATAAGTTTCCGTCTTTAATTCTTTGAATCGTATCTTCAAAAACAGTGTTTGTGCTGTAAGTAATATTTTCAAAAAGTTTGGGAGTGAATTTTTTCATGCCCAAGAGATAATAACCGCCGTCTGGTGAGGGTCCGATAACTACATCATAATAGTCTAATTTTTTTATTGCATCATTTATTATTTCGGTTGATAGATCCGGAATATCCGTTCCGATTATCAAAACTTTTTCCGCACTATGTCCGAAAACCAGTTTAAAAGCGTTGCTCATCCTTTCGCCGAGATCATCACCTTTTTGCGGTGCATAAAAGAAATTACCTCTAATCCATTTTTTAATTTTCTCTTTTTCTGATTCATCGGAATAGAAAATGTAGTTGTATGAATTCTTCAAACGTTTCATCTTTTTTACAACGTGTTCGGCAAGGGCGGTATAAATTTTTGCAGCTTTCGGATTCCCGATACTCTTTGCTAATCTAGTTTTAACCTTTCCTTCAGCGGGATATTTCACAAACAATATTATCGATGCGGTTTTCTTTTTCATTTCTCTTGTATAGTATTTGCCATTTTCGATAAATCTTTTTGCTCCAGCAAAGTATTTTATAAATAGTCTGATGTTATAAAGTTGTTGTGATATCAATCCGTACTTTGTAAATGTTCTTGCCGAGGAAATTACTTCTTCATCAAGAACAAATATTTTACTTTTCTTAGCTGCCTTTCTCAGAAACTCAACATCTTCGAATAATTCCCAATTAGGAAATCTGCCAATATCATTTACAAAATCTTTTCTAATTGCGATAAACATATCGCCGAATCTTGTAAAGATTGTATCGTATATTGAAAACTTTTTATAGCCATTAAGTATTTTATGATCAACATCAAACCCGAGTTTGAAGCGGCAAATTTTGTTTTCACTTTTTTGAAAATAATCTTCCAATAAAGTGAAAGCATTGTCGGGTAACAAAGTATCTGCGTGGAGAAAACATAGTACTTCGCCTTGAGCTTTTTCTATACCATTATTTAATTGACTTCCTCTCCCCGGTGGTGATTTTACTATTTTCGCGTGGTATTTTGCAGCGATCTGCAAAGTATTATCTTCACTACCGCCGTCTGAAATTATTATTTCATAATTCCGGAAACATTTTAAGCTCTCCAGCGCAGCATCTAAATATAGCTCTTCATTCAACGTAGGAATAATAAAAGAATATTTAACCGGCATCAGCTACCTTAGACCACTTCGCCAATCATCACTTTCATTTACTTTAACTTCAATCTCTTTATAAAGTTTATTATCCGGATCGGCTTTCGGCAAACTTCCAAATGAGAGAACGTTTGTGGGACAATTAACAACACATGCCGAACATCGAACACATTCAACATCATTCATAGGAATTCCTTTGTTCGCGTAATTCATTACATCTATGCCCATGTGACAAACTTTTGTGCATATATTGCATGAGATACATTTTTTCTTATCTGCAAAAATTCTATAACGTGAAAATCTACTTACAATGTGCATCCAAGCTGCAAGCGGGCATCCGAAACGGCACCAGACTCTTCCGCTCATAAAAAAGTAAACGCCAACGCCAAGCACTCCCGCAAATATTACATCAATACCAATGTAATAGAACTTATGAAGAAAATCGGCAGTGTAAGATACTTTTTCATTTATTATCGGAACATTGATATTGTAGAGAACCGATACAAGCTTTAAACCGGTTATTATAAATGCAGCAAGCAGAGCCCATTGACCGAAGTTCTCCCACTTTTTCGCTTTAGGTCCGTGAGGTGCAAGTGTTCTATATTCATCACCGAGAGTTTCAGCCAATGCGCCGCAAGAACATATCCATCCGCAATAAGCGCCCTTTCCCCATCTGTAAACTATATATGGAATAATGACAAAAGTTTGAACTATACTGAATACCAGCCAAAAAGTTGTAATGTTAGAATTGTATAGATTGGAAAAGTTCAGCGGCCAAGCTAAAATAAATCCGTATGATCTCCAGTAACTTTCTTTGGGAAAAACTTGAGTAAACACAAAACCGTTTTCACCGCCAAGAGCATCTATTTTCCCCAAGAAGGGAAAAACAAATTCGGGCAGTATGAAAAGCGGCAATGCTTGAATAAGGATTAACGTCCAAGTTTGAAGCTTGATATACCGCGTAGGTTTAACGTGCATCCTTCTGAGTCCGAATAATAAAATGGTCAGTGAATAAAATCCGGTATACCAAAAACTTTGTGATTTACCAAGAAATTCTACGCCGTAATATCTTCCGCCGAAAAATATGACGGCAAAGAAGATACCAAGTGAAATAAAATATGCGTACTTAAATGTCTGCCAATTGAATTTTACTCCCGGGGTATAATCCCGTATAAATTTATAAAGCAGATAAATCCCCAGAAGTACAAATGCCACAAAAGAAAAGTATGCAACAACAGCGTTAATATATTTTGTTACACTCCATATCCTTACACTCTCGGAAAACAAAGATGAGAAGAGGACTTCGGGGAAAGTAAAGAACTTATACCAAAACTCACCACTTAAAATACTTGTAAATACTTTGCCCCACGAATCTACTTTACCGAAAAAACTTTCGTAAAAATCGGCACTGCTTTTCCCAAAATACAGAACTCCCGCAAACAGTAAAAGAAGAACAAATTGCAGCTTTGCAGTAAGGGATAATTCGCCTTCCATCTTAATACCGCTTCTTTTAAAGAAATCGGTAGGAAGTTCTTTCCCGATCATCGTAAAGACCATTGAGTTTTCCAATTCAATCTCTTTGTTTTCTTTATCAAAAAGAACTACGGAGTTTTCTTTGATCTCCTTAACGTTCGTTTCGAGCAGAAGTTTGATCTTTCCTTCTTCAACAAGTTTATTAAGCTTAATTTCATTTAATTCTTTCGGTCTTGAAAAAGAAGACTTTCGATAAGACAGAGCAACAGATTTTGCATAGTCCGCAACCGCAATTGCTGTTTCCAATGCGGAATCCCCGCCGCCTACAACTAATACGTCTTCATCTTTAGCATCTTGCGGGTCTATTAATCTATTATAGACTTTGGATAAATCTTCTCCCGGCACATTCAAAGTTCTAGCGTTCCCCGATTTCCCGATTGCTAAAATAACCCTAAACGATTTTAAAGTATTTTCGTTGGTTATTATCTCAAAGTGATCTCCTTTTTTCTCTATTTTTTCTACCATAACTCCTTCAGATATCGGGAGATCAATGTTTTTTATCTGCTCGTTTAATTCATCAAGAAGTGATTCTTTAACGCCCTCATTAATTATTAGACCGGATATTTGAGAATAATCATCAGGTGCGGCTATAATGGGTTTTCCTTTAGGAAAGTTTATTATTGTACTAAATCTTTTCGCCGATTCAAGAATTTTAAAATTATAATCGTGCTTAACTGCCTCTATACCTGCGGCTATACCTGCCGGTCCGGCGCCTACAATCAACAAATCATATATACTTTTGTCATTATTATTTTTCCGTTTCTTTTGATAATCATCATCTTTTTCAAATCTATCTATTATTACTTTCCCGCTTTCGGCAGCCAATTTAAGTAATGGTATACCGGTTAAATCACCAATAATAAAAATCCCCTTAACTGATGTTTCACCATTTTCATCAATCTCGGGATACTTTTCAACCTCGCCGGTTGGATTATCTTTCTGCAGCCAATTGAAATATTTTTTGATTGGATTCATACTCTTTTAATTTTTAGTTGGGTAAACTTAGCTTTATATAATTGCACATAACTTTTCCTACACCGTGAATTTCCTGCTCGGTTGGAATAACTTCAAATGGCCTTGAGATGGCTTCAGTTTCCACCGGATAATCCTTTGTGAAAAGAATATACTCCAACTCACGTAGATTATTTTTCAATAACCTATGTGCTAAAATAACCCCTTTGCCATACAGTTTTTTGAATTTCCTTACATTGATTAAATGTATATCGCCAAAATGTAGAATAAACTTTAACGACAACCTGCTAACCGAACTGCATGCATTGCATTGACATATTCTTTTTTTCTGAACTTCAGCTTTTTTATTGTGAAATTTTTGTAATGTTTTGACAGACTGTAAATAGATATCATCAATTGGGATTGGATCTCCAATCTTATAATAAAGAATTGCATCTCCTTCTATTTCGGATACTTCGAAATCCAAATCATCTGAGTTAATTATTTCCTCAAGTAATTCGGCTGTGATTTCTTGCCCGTGCAGAATTTCAATATCATTTACAAATTCCGAAAAACCGGAAATATCGGGGATAAAAATTACTGCTGTTGTATTGTTCTGATTCATATAATTAATTTATGATTTTATTCTTACTTTCTTTGCTTATAAATTATGAAACCGGTGCTAAAAATTACATTAGAAATTAGAGCAAGGGTATAATCAAGCCTTAGTACAAATCTATGCTGCCATTCTTTATAACTCGTACCCAATAGATCATCTTTTTTTCAATTAAGACTTTTGTTTTTGTAAAGATTGTCACAGCCGCAGTCACAACAAAACCGACTAATAAGGGGTTTGAGTTCATTACCCACTCTATTTTAATAATGTTGGAAGTAAATTTATATCTGCTTAGGGATTTACGCTGTCAAGATTTTGACATATAAGATGTTTTACTAAAGTAGAAACCTAAGTAGTTAGGAAGTTAGTATAGACGGGATTACTTTGAAAGTAGCGTAAAGAGGTAATATGTGCAGCTAATTCCAAGCTATCACGAAGGTGGGTCGGCACCGCTCTTTATGTCCTGTAATTCGATAAGTTACGAAGCATTTTAATTTTAAAGGAAATTGCTGAAGTAGTTTTCGAAGTAGTTTTTTTTGAATTTTTATTCAGAAAAACTAGGTAGTTGTGTAAAATCCTTACTAACTAGAAAAACAAAGAATCAGAGTTTATAATTATAAATGATTCTTAGAAGTAAACATATTTTGTGTTGTATCTAAATTCAATTTCTTTTAAATACAATAAAAAGCTTTCTCTACTTACTCCGTTGTATTTCAATATTCGTTCTTTGGCATATGACCAAAAACCATCTAATCCGTTGGTATTGTTTTTACCTTTGCCAAAGATTTTATTATGGTCAATCATTAAATGTTTTCTTTAGAATCTGAACGATTTGTAGCTCTTAAACTGACCGGTGTAAAAGACGCTTCCTTTCCCAGATCTTTGTTTTATTTCCGTTAAAAAACTATTCGCGGTTACATTCACAACTACGGTGGTGAAGATTTTCCCTTGTCTCTCTAGAACCCCTAAGACTATGACTTTATTGGACTTAGCTTTTCCTCGAAGGTATTTTCTTCTTCCACCGAAGCAGTTTTCGTCACATTCTATTTTTCTTCTTAAGAAAACGAAAGTTTTCTTATTGATAAGCAGATAATTTTCTTCTTAATATTATTAAACCTAGTAAGTATTGTTCGATATTAACACCAAGTTTTTTAGATGTTTTATTTGCAATTGACCCAATTGAAAAATAATAGATTAACTATAAATAAAAAGAAAGTTGTTTAAGAGAATATCTAGTATTACAAAAAGAGCAATTAATATGATTATCATTTAGTTTGAATAGCTTTCTGGGCTTACACTTAATATAAATTTGACCAGTAGCTATTTGACTTATTTTCTCTGTTATCATTTTCGACTAAAGTTTCCTTAAATTTAATCATTTGTTGCTTTAGTCCGGTTTTTAACTAATTACCAACTTTTACTTAATATTCCACTTATTTCCAACAGTAATATTGAATTAACTTCTATGATCCCATTCAAGTTGCGGTTTATTATCAAGTACTGTGTCAATTTTTTCCATAACATCATCTGTTAATTTTTCAACTGCATCAAGAGCTTTCATATTTTGTTTTACTTGTTCCGGTTTTGATGCACCGGTTATTACAGTGCTAACATTCGGATTTTTCAGAGTCCAAGCAAGAGCCATTTCCGTTATTGTTATACCGAGTTCTTCTGCAACCGGAATCAGCTTTTTAACTTTTGCATTTTTCTTTTGACCTTCTTCACCAAGAATAATGTCTTTAAGCCATTCGTAACCTTTAAGATGAATACGGCTGTCTTCCGGAACAGCATCAACATATTTTCCGGTCAATAAACCGCTTGCAAGGGGACTCCAAGTGGTCGTTCCTAAGCCGATCTCATCATAAAGAGGAAGAAACTCTTTTTCAATTTTATCACGCCTAAACATATTGTATTCGGGTTGTTCCATTAATGGCGGGATCAAATGTTCGCGTTTTGCAATTCCGTAAGCATACATAATTTGCTGAGCTGTCCATTCACTCGTTCCCCAATAAAAAGCTTTACCTTGATTAATGATATGATTCATTGCTCTAACGGTTTCTTCAATCGGTGTATGAAGATCCGGACGATGACAGAAGATTAAATCAACATAATCAACCTGCATTCTCTTTAGTGCGGCATCGGTTCCTTCGATGATATGTTTACGTGAAAGGCCTTTATCATTTGGACCTTCACCTCCCCAGAATATCTTCGTTGATAAAACAAGATCACTTCTTTTCCATCCGGTTTTCTTCAAGACTTTCCCCATCAATACTTCTGATTGACCGTTTGCATAAACTTCGGCATTATCAAAAAAGTTTACACCGGCGTCGTATGCTTCCTTCATACATTGATATGCAACATCTTCACCAATTTGATCATGAAAAGTAACCCAGGAACCGAACGATAATGCTGATACTTTTAATCCGGATTTCCCTAAATAACGATATACCATTTATCCTCCGTTGATTTTCTATTCGTTCTTTTATTGGTTTCTATCCAATTGAAACATTTTCAACATTCAGCATAGTTAATTTTTGCAGCCATTCTTTTTTCATTTCCTCTGTTGCGTTTTTGATATTATAATATTCGTTATCTCTTCCAACCTTTGCGGCTTTATCTCTGCCGATGTCATGATAAGCCATCAACTCAACCGAATTTAGATTAGGTAGCCGAGAAACCAGCTCGGCTATCCCCTCAAAATGGTCATCTCTATCATTTACACTTGGAATTATCGGACAACGAAGAATTATCTTTGCTCCACTATCGTGAAGTGTTTTTAAATTATCAATTATTACTTTACTATCAACTCCGGTTAACTCTTTGTGTTTTACCGGATCGGTTTCTTTGTAGTCATAAAGAAATAAATCAACTAGATGAAGAATATCGAGATAACGATTTTTCGGTGCAAATCCGCAAGTCTCAAGTACCGTATGTATCCCGTTTAACTTTGCAAGCTGTAACAGGTCTCTTGTAAAAGAAAATTGATTCATCGGTTCACCGCCGGAAACCGTTAATCCACCACCGGAGTTTTTGTAATACTCTTTATCTCGTAAAACTAACTCAAGAGTTTCGTTTACGGAATTTTCTTTACCGATAATTTTTAATGCATCGTTTGGACATGCAGAGATGCATTCTCCCGATAATTCACAGGACGAGAAATTTGCTTTGTGTTGTTCATCTTCAATGTAGTGTGTTCCGGTTGGACAAGCTTCAACACATTTGAAACAGTTCATACATTTATCTGCAGAAAATGATAACTGCGGTTTTGATATTTGTGTTTCGGGATTGTGGCACCATTTGCAGTTAAGCGGACACCCTTTTAAAAACACAGTCGTACGAATTCCCGGTCCGTCGTGAATCGAGAAACGTTGTATATCGGAAATAAGTCCTGTGTGATGATTAAGTGAGTTCATTTATTAACCGCCAAGGCGCGAAGACGCAAAGATTAATACAAAGTTCTGCTTAAAATATCTTTTTGAACGTCGGGCGATAGCTCGACAAACCTTGCGCTGAATCCCCCAACTCTTACAAATAAGTGTTGATATTTTTCGGGTTCCTTTATTGCGTTCTCGAGATCATTTCTATTTACGACGGTTATCATTGCCTGTTGTCCGCCTTTTTCAAAATATGTTTTCAACAGAGCTTTCAACTCTTCTCTTTTTTCTGTAAACATTTTTCTGCTGAATTTCATATTCTGTACAGAGCCAGCATGTATCGAAGTATCCGGTTTTGTTATTGAATTTAACATAGCCGTTACACCTTCTTTGTCATTACCTCCCGAAGGGGCATTGCCGTTGTTCATGTATGTGCCGGATAATCTTCCATCCGCTGATGCCGAAGTTGAATGACCCATTAACGTATTAGCCGAGTTGTTGATTATAACAACAAGGTATGAATGTAAACCAACTTTATATTTTTGATCTCTCGTATAATTACAAACATGTTCGTGAACTTTAATAAGCATCGAATCGGCTTCGTCATTATCGTTTCCATATTTAGGCTGCTGCAATAAATCTTTTCTTAGATTGTCGTAACCTTCAAAATTATTATCAAGTGCATTAAGCAATTCTTCACTTGTAATTTTCTTTTGCTCATAAACTAATTTTTTAATTGCGGTAAGACTATCAGCCGCGTTTGTGTTTCCGTATGTTTCAAGCGTTCCACCCAAATAACGTATTCCACCATCAAATAATCCTTTACCCTTTTCTAAACAATCATCGTATAAAATACTAGCAAACAAAAAAGGAGCTGATTCACCGGCTATTTTATATTCAATAACTTCCTGCTGAGCCATAAGATCTACAAAGAACTCTACTTGCTTTTTATAAGCATTCCAGAGATCGTCGAATGTTTCAAAATCCTTAAACTCTCCAAGTTGTAATCCAATCACCTTTCCCGTTACCGGATCAACACCGTTATGAAGAGTAACCTCGAGGGCTTTCAATAAGTTTATTACTCCGCTTGGTGTTCCAAACGATTTATACTCCAAAATATATTCACCACATCCGTAAGGGACATATTGTTCAGCTTCAAGTGTTGTGAATTCAAATGCTTTTATAACCGACGGAATATTTACTTCATCATTGTAAAGAATCGGATAAGTTCTTCCTTCGCCAATTACATCCAAAGCTTTTTCATAAACACGTTGATCCATACCATCATAAATTCTTAACGAGAGCTGTGGTTCTACCTCTAAAACAGTTCGACTTGCTTCTAATGCAAGTAGAGCAAACTCATCAGCATTCTTTTCGTTTCGTCTTCCCTTTCCACCGATTATAATTCGTCCGTGAACAACAGTATTTCTATCTGCCATTAACTGCCAAAGTGATTGAAGCAATCTTAACGCTTCCTCCTTTGTAAGTGTTCCGTTTTGTAAATCGTTTGCTAAAAAGTCCCCGAAATAAACATCCATTCTTCCGTGATTACGTATATCGCTTATTAAGGAGTATAGCCAAAAGAGTTGAATTGCTTCGCGAAGTGTTTTCGGTTTACTTTCAATTATCAAATCAAGTGTATTGGCAATATTTAAAAGTTCTTTTTTCCATTTATTATCTTCAGTCTCTTCGGCAAAATATCTTGCTTGGGAAGCGTAATGATTTGCTACTTTAATCAACACATCAATTGCAAGTAAAGCACCTTGGTAGAACTCTTTTTGGCCGGATTCGGCTTTATCAAGTTTTGTTTTAATTTCCTTCTTCAACCCCGGTATTCCAAGTGTTACTAATTTTTCGTTATCAATATTGCCACCGGTTAAACGGTAAAGAGGAAATGCAATTCCCGAAGCATTCATCCAATCATCTGATGTCAGCCATTTTTTCATTTCATCAGGATAAGCTTCACGAACTTTGTTTGAAGTATCTTCCTTCTCCCAAAACTTCATCATCTCTTTAATTTTTTTTTCTTCTTCGGAAGAATAATCGAATTCAGATAAGTATTTTTCGATTTCTTCAAATTGACAATAGTAACCGAATGCAGTCGGACCCCATTCGTCAATGCTGAATCCTACTAAACCATGATCAATTCTCCCGGCGAAAAGATCGTTCTTCTTTATCTCTGCGAAATAATCCGGGTATTGGGCATCGAGACATTTTGCCTCCCTAATTGCAGGATGATAGTTTTGATATTTCTTATATGTCTCTGTAAATTTTAGTTCGGTTTTGAAATCTTTCTTTTTCATAAATATTGATATTTTGTTGGTAATTGTTATATTGACATTAGATAAATACAAAGATAAACAAACATTATCTTGTTTTAGAATGATTAATTAATTGTAATATATTGATTTCTGTGAGCAATGAGTCCAATTAAAATATATACCGAAGAAATCCTTGATCCCCAGACAGAAATTCATTACGCGTTTCACAAATCGTTAAAAGATATTACGGTTAAACACACACATGATTTTTATGAGATCTTTTTAATTGCTAAGGGAAAGGTTAAGCACATCATTAATGATAATGAACAAGTTCTTGATGAAGGAACTATGATTTTTATAAGACCGAATGATATTCATTATTATCAAAGAGAAGAAAAAGATGAAGTAGAGTTGATTAATTTAGCTTTTCCTAAAAATACTATTACCGAGTTATTCGATTATTTAGGGGAGGGATTTGAAGCAGAACGATTACTTGAAAGTAAGCTACCTCCCTCAACAATTCTGTCATCAACAGAAAAAACGATTTTAAAAGAAAGATTTGAAAAACTTCAATTGCTTCCTCTTAGTAAAAAGGCTGAAAAAAGAACATCTCTAAGAATTTTGTTGGCAGAGATAATGACAAACTATTTTTCAAAAAGCTTTTGGATTCAGCGCAGTTCAATTCCAAGATGGTTAGAAGAAACCCGTTCGGAAATGCAGCAGAAAGAAAGATTCGTAAACGGATTTGAATCAATGGTAGAAATTTCTCATAGATCAAAAGAACATCTTTGTAGAGAATTCAAAAAACATTATGCACAAACACCAACTGAATATATTAATGATCTTAGATTAAATTACAGCGCTAACTTACTAATGACAACCGACGAAAGTATTCCTTACATCTCGTTGGAAAGTGGGTTTGAGAACTTAAGTCATTATTACCATCTTTTTAAAAAGAAGTACAACTTATCGCCCGGAGATTTTAGAAAGCAACATAGAAAGAATGTTATACCGGCTTAGCTTGTTTTTTATCTGTGGTGTTCCGTGCATCTTTTGTGGTTCTCTTTGTAAAAAGCTATTGGGACACAGAGGACACGGAGTACCTCTCCCGGTAAATTAGAAAAGAAG
>NPIE01001532.1_pt1 | contig 47884 bp, 42 predicted proteins | sample 8637661 | NCBI WGS metagenome assembly NPIE01 (sample SAMN07420842, study PRJNA396082) | bioreactor metagenome | isolation source: sample BA12 brine-fed electro-methanogenic bioreactor BA | place: Japan: Kochi | collected 2016-12-09 | reverse complement strand
CTACCGTGGCCTGAAGAAAAACGATGGCAAGCTGGCGATGCTGTTCGCACTGGCCAACGTTGTGCGGGTGGACCAGATGTTGAGAGCGCAGGGCTAATCTGCCTGCACTGCCTGAAAAGGCGGTTGCAGCTGGTTAAAAAGCGTGAAAAGTACTGAATTTACGCCCCTTAGGCAGCGAAAATGACATTTCAGAGCCTTGGATCGGACTTATTCGTAGTTTCCCTAAATAATTTATTTAATAGATCTTGGCTATATAGGGAGTGATGTATGAAGGATTTTTTAGGTTTTATGTTTGCTGGGTTAATGATTAGTCTTTTTATTAAGTACTGGTTCGTTTTTGCAATTTTTTTTGGTTTTTTTTTAGCACTTAAAATTTTTGGATTTTTGTATCGTGAAATAAATCCAGATGCAAAAAAATCATACTTGGAAAAGAAAGCTAAAGAAGATCGAGAAAATAATGAAAGAATAAATGCGGAAGCCGAAAAAGCTAGAAAAATAAAAGAGCAAGAAAAGGCTGAAAAACGAAGAAAAGAATTAGAGCGCACTCAACATAGAGATGCCGATCAGCATGTTTTACCTTATGTTTATAAGATAGGCAAACACGGAAATGAGTCACTAGCTATTAGATATGGTATTGCCAACCAAACAAGAAGTATTGAAGAGTATTGGTACTATGCTAAGGGAGGTGAGAGGAAAAGAAATCCAGAAAGGGATAAGGTATTCTATAAACCTTCAGATACTATTCGCATACAAAAAACAAATAGATTAAGTAAAGACTTGTATGAAGTACTCCTAAGCGATTTCAGAGACAGAAAGGCTAGAGCAGTCATCGAAAAGGGATCAGAGTATGTTAAAACATTTTATCCTCTGAATGATGACTGGTTCGATGAATATTCTGACCTCGAAACAACACTGAAAGGCAATAATTCATTTACATTAAAAGAACTAGCGACATTCCATGTCCAAAAGGCGGTGAATAACAAAAAAAATTAATTTAGAAGTTACAGGAATAGTATTGACCTGACGCCTGCTGAACCGAGCGAAGTTCGGTTCAGTGTAAGATTTTTAAAAGTTGCGTTGTAGCGATGGCTCGTCTTGGGGGATTGCACGCCTCATGTCTGCTTCGGGCCAGGAGCAGAAGTAAGCTTCCTTTTAGTTACTGTGATCACTTGCCCGAGGCTCTCAGTCATAAGCGTATTGAGCACGAGAAGTTCGGGGCGCCCCACCTCAAAACGCTCAGCTTCCTGAAACCCGTTCCGTCTGAAGCTGAACATATCACTTTTCAATTGACCCTACCCCGCATTGTGATACCGTACTAGTACATGAATACAACCCACTTGAATGAGCTGCTCGATCACCTGCTGCAAATGCGGAATCGGGACTCCCTTGAAGAAGCCCTGCGCGATCTGCTGACTCCGGCTGAACTGACCGAGGTCTGCAACCGGCTGCAGATTCTGCGCATGCTGGAAGCCGGCGTGCCGCAGCGGGAGATTGCCAAGCAGCTCGGCGTCGGTATCGCCACCGTCACTCGCGGGGCACGCGCCCTGAAGATCAAACAGCAACAGAGGCTAACATGAGCCAGAAACCGGCCCGCATCACACTGCCGCGCAAGCCACATTACGTCACACTGGCGGCAGACATCGACTTCTTTGGTCTGTTCAAGAAGATTGAGAAACGCTTCGACAACTGCTTCATGCTGGAGTCACTGGGCGAAGAGAGCTTCATCTCGCGCCACTCCATCATCGGCTTTGATCCGGAGCAGATCCTCTGGGCTACCGAAGGCGAGTTGCATGTGCAGGGCCGCGACGGTGAAGTACAAAGCTACGCCAGTGACAACCCCTACTATCTGCTGCGCGAGATCGTGCCGCAGAACATCATTTCGCGGAAGTATGCCGGCGGCCTGACCGGCTATATCGGCTACGACTGCATGAACTACTTTGAACCAAGCCTGAACCTGCAGCACAGCGATATGTTCGATGTGTTCCGCTTTGGCGTGTTCAAGGATGGCTTGATCCTCGACAAAATGACCGGCGAGGTGATCTATTTCCACTATGATGACAGCCGCATGGCGATGATCGAGCAGATACTAGCCGAGCCTGCAGTGGAAAACGGCCCGCTGACGGTGACACCCATGGGCGAAACCATGACCCAGGCCGAGCACGCTGAGGCGGTGATGAAGGTGAAGCAGGACATCATCGACGGCAAGATTTTCCAGTGTGAGGTGGGCTTCAAAAAGCGCTTCCGCCTGGAAGGCGACAGCATCAACCTGTACGAACAGTTGCGCGAGGTAAATCCCTCGCCGCAGATGTATTACGTCAAGTTCGGCGAACAGAAGCTGATCGGCGCCAGCCCGGAACTACTGTTCCGTCTGCGTCAGGGCGAGATGGAAACCTTCCCGCTGGCCGGTACCACCAAGCGTGGTGCCAACGCGGTGGAAGACACCCAATACGCCCGTGCTCTGCTGAACGATCCGAAAGAGATCGCCGAACACAACATGATCGTGGACCTGCACCGTAACGATATCGGCCGCGTGGCCCGCTTCGGCACGGTAAAGGTACGCAGCCTGATGGATATCAAGCGGTTCAGCCACGTGCAGCACATCTCCAGCGAGATCGTCGGCATTATCGCTGAAGATCACGACATGTTCTCCGCACTGGCCAGCAACTTCCCCGCCGGCACCCTGACCGGTGCACCCAAGATCGAGGCGATGAAGATCATCGACGACCTGGAATCGGACGGCCGTGGTCCTTACGGCGGTGCCGTGGGTCACTTCTCGTTCAACGGTGACTGTACCTTCGCCATCCCGATCCGCACTGTGTTCGCCAACGGCGAGAACGCCTATGTGCAGACCTGCGGCGGCAACGTCTATGACTCCAACCCGGAGGACGAATACGAAGAGATCCGGCGCAAGTTCGCCGGTACCAAGAAGGTTCTGGACCAGTTCACCGCGGAGGCCGAGGCATGAAGGTTTATATCATCGACAACTATGACTCCTTCACCTACAACCTCTACCAGTATATCGGCGAGATTCTGAGCACCGAGCAGCATCAGGGGCATCTCGACAGTTTCGAGATTGTGGTCAAGCGCAACGATGAAGTAACCCTGGCCGATCTACGTGCCGCCGCGCCGGACCGCATTATCATCTCCCCAGGGCCGGGCTCGCCGGAAGACCCGGCCTACTTTGGCGTCTGTGCCGAGGTGATCCGCGAGCTGGGGCCGCAGATTCCGCTGCTGGGCGTGTGCCTGGGCATGCAGGGGATCGTACACGTATTCGGCGGCAAGGTGGTTAAGGCGCCGCTGCCGATGCACGGCAAGATCAGCCCGATCCGTCACACCGCCGAAGGCGTGTTCGCCAATACCCCGGATCAGCTGGAAATCATGCGCTATCACTCCCTGATGGCTGAGGCGGAAAGCCTGCCGGAGTGTCTGGACGTGACCGCTGTGGTGGGTGACCTGCCTGTGGACAGTTTCACCGACCACGCCCGAATCCATCAGGGCGGCGACTTCGAGATCATGGGGGTTCGCCACCGTGAACACCCGATCCACGGCATTCAGTTCCACCCGGAATCCTTCGCCACCGAAGGCGGCAAGGAGCTGATCGCCAACTTCCTGTTTCAGGCCTGAGCCTGCCCCGCCACTCCGTCTGGGTCTTGTGACTCGACGGGGTGGCCCAACCCCCCGGTTGCTGCGTAAGCAGGCACACCCGTCCGGTTTACATCCGTTTTGAACAGTACGGCTGAGCGTCCTTCCGCGCTACACTCAGGTTGTTACGCATGTCGAAAACAAGGAGCCCCCGTGCAACCCATTATTCAAATCCAGGGCATCGGCAAGACCTATGCTTCGGGATTCACTGCACTCAAGTCGGTCGATCTTGAGATCCACCGCGGCGAGATTTTCGCCCTGCTCGGGCCCAATGGCGCTGGCAAAACCACTCTGATCAGCATTATCTGTGGCTTGGTCAACGCCAGTTCCGGCAGGGTATTGGCCGATGGCGTGGACATTGTCGAAGACTACCGCCGGGCACGCAGCCTGATCGGGCTGGTGCCCCAGGAACTGACCACCGATGCCTTTGAAACCGTCTGGGATACCGTCAGTTTCAGTCGCGGCCTGTTCGGCAAACCCGTCGACCCCGCCTACATCGAAAAGATCCTGCGCCAGCTGTCGCTGTGGGACAAGCGCCGGTCGATGATGCGGGCGCTGTCCGGCGGCATGAAGCGCCGAGTGATGATCGCCAAGGCGCTGTCCCACGAGCCGAGCATTCTGTTCCTCGACGAACCCAGTGCAGGCGTTGATGTGGAGCTGCGCCGCGACATGTGGGAGATCGTGCGCGGACTGCGCGACAACGGCGTGACCGTGATCCTGACCACCCACTACATCGAGGAAGCCGAGGAGATGGCCGACCGCATCGGCGTCATCAACCGTGGTGAACTGATGTTGGTCGAGGAAAAGGAGACGCTGATGCAGCAGCTGGGGCAGAAACAGCTGCACCTGTATCTGCAGACGCCTTTGGCGGCGCTGCCCGAGGGGTTGCATGCTTTCAACCTGACTCTGAGCGAAGACGGCAGCCAACTGACCTATACCTTCGATGCCCATCATGAAACCAGCGGCATCGCCGAGCTGCTGCGCAGCCTCAGTGCCGAGGGTATCGATCTCAAGGATCTGCAGTCGCAGCAGAGCTCACTGGAAGAGATCTTCGTCAGCCTCGTCCACCGATCGGAGCAAGCCCAATGAATTTCAACGGCATACGCGCTATCTACAAGTTTGAGATGAACCGTACCCGACGCACGCTGATGCAGAGCGTCATCTCTCCGGTGCTGTCCACCTCACTGTATTTCATCGTCTTTGGCACGGCCATCGGCTCGCGCATGGGCGAGATCGACGGCGTCAGCTACGGCGCTTTCATCATCCCTGGCCTGCTGATGTTGTCACTGCTGAGCGAGAGCATCTCCAACGCTTCCTTCGGCATCTTCTTCCCCAAGTTTTCCGGCACCATTTACGAGGTGCTGTCGGCACCGGTATCACCGCTTGAAATCATCATCGGCTATGTCGGTGCCGCGGCGACCAAATCGCTGATCATCGGCACCCTGATTCTGCTCACGGCGCGATTGTTCGTCGACTACAGCATCGCCCATCCCTTCTGGATGCTCGCCTTCCTGCTGCTGACCGCCCTGACTTTCAGCCTGTTCGGCTTCATCATCGGCATCTGGGCCAACGACTTTCAGCAGCTGCAGGTGATCCCACTGATGGTCATCACACCGCTGACGTTCCTCGGTGGCGCCTTTTACTCAATCAACATGCTGCCCGATCCCTGGCAAACACTGACCCTGTTCAATCCTGTGGTCTACCTGATCAACGGTTTCCGCTGGGCGTTTTACGGCGTCGCCGACGTGCATATGGGCATGAGCCTGGGTATGACGCTGATGTTCCTGCTGACCTGCCTGACAGCGGTCTGGTGGATCTTCCGCACCGGTTATCGTATCAAGCCGTGACAGGCTGAATTTATTGCGCGGAGGATTGCGCGGTTTCAGTACACGGCTAGTGCCGCCAACCACCGGCGTAGTAACATCAAACCTCAATTCACCCTGAACAACATTGGAGCGTTGCAGATGAGCATAACCCTGGCCCCGACCCTGACACTGGCCAACGGTGTCGAGATGCCCCAGCTGGGCCTCGGCACTTGGCCGATGAACGATGCCGAAGCCGCCGAAACGGTTACCACCGCATTGGAGCTGGGCTACCGCCTGATCGACACCGCCGAGAACTACCAGAACGAGCGTGGTGTAGGTCAGGGCATTCGCAACGCTTCTGTGCCGCGTGATCAGGTATTCGTAACCACCAAGTTCAACCGCGAGTGGCACGGCTTTGAGGGCGCCAAAGACGCCTGCGAAGCGAGCCTGAAACGGCTGGAGCTGGATTATATCGACCTGCTGCTGATCCATTGGCCCAACCCGGATCAGGATCGTTTCGTGGAAGCCTATCTGGGGCTGCTTAATCTATTGGATCGCGGACTGGTGCGTGCCATCGGCACCTCCAACTTCAAGCCGGCTCACCTGCAACGACTGCTGGACCTGGGTCTGACGCCGCACCTGAACCAGATCCAGCTTGACCCCTATCATCGTCGTGATGACCTGATTGCGCTGCACCAGCGCCACGGTATCGTCACCGAGTCCTGGCGCCCACTGGGCTGTGGCAATGCCATGTTGGCAGACCCCGTCATTCTTGCCATCGCGGAGCAACACCAGCGGACACCCGCCCAGATCGTGCTGCGCTGGGCAGTGCAGCAGGGCTTTGCTACCGCAACCAAGTCATCCAATCCGCAGCGCATGGCCGACAATCTGAACATTTTTGACTTCAGCCTGAGTGCCGAAGAGATGTCCAGCTTGAACAGCCTCGGTCGCGATGATCCGGATATGCTCGACGCAGACCATTTCGGTCACTGACCCTCTGCAGACCGCCTTTGCCTGCCGCAGGCGGTCCCTTTCCTGCAACCTTCGTCACACACTGTCGCTTTTGGCCTGTTAATTGCTGTATGCCTCATAGGCAACGGCTAACAGATCGCCAGCTGCACTTTTACAGGGCACGGCTGACGCTCCATGCCGAAAGAGCACCAAAGGTGCACATACCGCGCACGCATCAGCACCATCAGAGTGCGTCGCTTCTGCATGATAGGCAGGTCAGGCTATGACGATGGATTGGAAATCGTATGACCCGAACGGGTATTTTGATGAACTGGTAGGCCGAAATGGCAGCATTCGCCCCCCTGCACGGCAACTGATCCACTACCTTGAGTCCCTTCCTCCTGAAGAGATCGAATCGCGCCGCCAGATGGCAGAGGCCACCATTCAGGAGATGGGTGTCAGCTTCACGGTTTATACCGAGGAAGGCAACATCGACCGTGCCTGGCCGTTCGACATCGTGCCCCGCACCATTTCGGCGAAACAGTGGCGTACCACCGCCGCCGGGCTGGAACAACGCCTCAAGGCACTGAACCTCTTCATCAATGATCTCTACCATGAACAGCAGGTCCTGAAGGACGGCATCATCCCAGCCGAGATCATCACCGAATCGCGCAACTTCCGCCCCGAGTGCATCGGTATCACACCACCACTTGGTGTGTGGGCGCATATTTGTGGTACCGATCTGGTGCGTGACGGTGACGGCGAGTTTTACGTGCTGGAAGACAACCTGCGCGTGCCATCCGGCGTGTCTTATATGCTGGAGAATCGCGCCATTACCAAACGCGTATTGCCCGAGCTGTTCGAGAAGGACGATATCCTGCCCATCGACGGCTACTGCGCCAGCCTGTTCGACATGCTGGTATCCCTGTCGCCCCGGGATGTCCGCAAGCCGGTCATCGTGGTGCTGACCCCCGGCATCTTCAACTCGGCCTATTTTGAGCACGCATTCCTTGCGCAGCAGATGGGGGTCGAGCTGGTAGAAGGGTCAGACCTGATGGTCGGTGACGATGATTGTGTCTATATGAAAACGATCAGCGGCCCTGAGCGGGTGGATGTCATCTATCGCCGCATCGATGATCTGTTTCTGGACCCATCCGTGTTCAACAAGGACTCCGTGCTGGGCGTTCCCGGCTTGATGCGCGCCTGGCAGAAAGGCAAGGTCGCCCTGGCCAATGCGCCCGGTGCCGGCGTGGCCGATGACAAGGTTGTGTACGCCTACGTGCCGGACATCATTCGCTATTACCTCAACGAAGAGCCCATCATCAAGAATGTTGAGACCTTCCTGTGTGACGACCCGGAGCAGCGTGCCTACGTGCTGGAGAATCTGGACAAGCTGGTAGTCAAGCCCGCCAATGAGTCCGGTGGCTACGGCATGCTGGTGGGGCCTCACTCCACCAAGAAGGAACAGGCCCAGTTCGCCAAACTGATTCAGGACAACCCACGCAACTACATCGCACAGCCCACGCTGGCACTTTCAACCGCCCCCACGCTGGTCGATAACGGCAGTCTGGAACCGCGTCATCTGGATCTGCGCCCTTTCATCCTGCAGGGACGCGACACCTACGTCACCACCGGAGGACTGACCCGCGTCGCCATGAAGAAGGGCTCACTGGTGGTGAACTCCTCTCAGGGCGGGGGAAGCAAGGATACCTGGATTGTCGATGGGGGGGAGGAATAAGCCATGCTGTCAAAAGTTGCCGAACGTCTTTACTGGGCCGCCCGTTATCTGGAGCGTGTTGAAAACACGGCCCGCCTGGTCAGTGTCTATGACAAGCTGCTGTTCGATTTGCCACGAGAGGTCGATATCAGCTGGTATTCCTTGGTCGAGCTCAACAGTGCCAGTGATCTCTTCAGTGAGCGCTACCGCATTCGTGACGAGCACAACGTGGTCAAGTTCATTCTGGCCGACGATACCAACCCCAGCTCAATGCTGTCGGCGCTGCGCATGTTGCGCGAGAACATCCGCACCAGCCGCGATGTACTGCCGGTGGAAAGCTGGGAGCAGATCAACGAGCTCTACCTGTATGCCCAGAACAACATCCGGCTGGGAATCAATCGCAGCAAACGCTACGAATTTCTTGACCAGATCGTCAGCCGCTGTCAGATGCTGTTTGGCATGCTGTCCAGCACCATGAGCCACGACGCACCCTGGCAGTTCGTCAAGCTGGGGCGTGACCTGGAGCGATCCGATATGACCACACGCATTCTGGATGCCGGTGCCGCGGCCCTGATTGCCGCCAATGGCGACGCCAGTGTCAACCTGCGTCAGGTGGTCTGGGGCAATGTGCTGCGCTCCGCCAGCGCCTACATGAGCTACCGCCGCAGCGTTCGCATGTCCGTTACCGGGCCCGATGTGGCCTGCTACCTGCTGGAAGACGCTCACTTTCCACGCAGTGTGGAAGCGTGCCTGACCCAGCTGGAGATCTCCGCCGGCAAACTGCCGCAGGGGGAGCGTGTGGTCGAGTTGATTCGTGAGATCGACCCCAGCGCCTACCCGATCACAACCGAGGCGGACCTGGGGCAGGCCTTTCGAAGCTTCCTGAACGATCTGCAGATACAGCTTTGCCAGCTCGGCAACCGGATTTCCCAGACCTGGTTTCCAGCCTGAGTCTGCACAGAGGCCCTTATCGTGACCATACGCATAGCGATCAACCACGTTACCGAATACCGCTTTGATCGTCCGGTGAGCCTGTCACCGCATCAACTGAGACTGCGCCCGGCGCCGCACAGCCGTACCCATATTCACGGCTACACACTGCGCATCGAACCGGAAACGCACTTCATCAACTGGCAACAGGATCCGTTCGGCAACCATATCGCTCGCCTGGTCTTCCCGGAGAAAACGACGTCGCTGAAGGTTGAGGTCGAGGTGATTGCGGACATGACCGTGATCAACCCGTTCGATTTCTTTGTCGAAGAGTATGCCGAACACTATCCGTTCAGTTACGACAAGGCATTGGAGAAGGAGCTTCAGCCCTATCTGGAAGTGACGGAAAACGGGCCTCTGTTAAGTAAATGGGTTAAATCGGTATCACGCGAAAAGACGTCCATCATCAATTTTCTGGTCAGCCTGAACCAGCGGCTGGAGCAGGAGATCGACTACGGCATCCGCCTTGAGCCTGGCGTACAGACACCGGAAGAAACTCTGACGCTCAAGAAGGGCTCCTGCCGCGATACCAGCTGGCTGATGGTACAGATTCTGCGCCAGCTGGGACTGGCCGCCCGCTTTGCCTCGGGTTATCTGGTGCAGCTGAAGCAGGATCAGGAGGCACTGGATGGCCCCTCGGGCGCCGCACAGGACTTTACCGACCTGCACGCCTGGTGCGAGGTCTTTATCCCCGGTGCGGGCTGGGTTGGTCTCGATCCAACTTCAGGGCTGTTCGCGGGTGAAGGGCACATACCACTGGCCTGTACCCCATCTCCCGAGTCAGCCGCACCGATGACCGGCGCGTCTGACACCTGTGAAGTGGAGTTCAGCTACAGCAACAGGGTCACCCGTATTCACGAAGACCCCCGTGTCACCAAACCCTACAGCGATGACCAGTGGGCGGCCATTGACGCGCTGGGCCAGATGATCGACCGGGAGCTGGAGGCCGGTGATGTTCGCCTGACCATGGGAGGCGAGCCGACCTTCGTATCCATTGACGACATGGATTCGGCACAGTGGAACATTGAAGCGCTGGGGGATGACAAGCTCAGCCTGGCCAAGGATCTGCTGCTGCGGCTGCGCCGCCGTTTCGCGCCCAACGGTCTGTTGCACTACGGACAGGGCAAGTGGTACCCCGGTGAGGAGGTCCCGCGCTGGGCGCTGGGCTGTTTCTGGCGCACGGATGGGGAGCCTCTGTGGCACGACACCGAGTTGCTGGCACGCGTTGACCGGGATTATGGCCACGGGCTGGATGAGGCACGCCGCTTCATGCACACCCTGTGTCGCAATCTGGGGCTGCCCTCGCGCTATCTGGTCGAGGCGTTCGAAGACAGCCTCTACTATCTGTGGCAAGAGCAACAACTGCCCGCTAACGTGGATCCGAAAACGTTCGACCTCAAGGACGACATGGAACGTAAGCGTCTGGCACGCCTGCTAAGTCGTGGTCTGGACACGCCCACTGGTATGGTGCTGCCGCTGGGCTGGAATTACAGCACTCAACGCTGGCGCTCAACACCCTGGCCGCTGCGCAGCGAACAGCTGACCCTGATTCCGGGAGACTCTCCGCTGGGGTTCCGGCTGCCGCTGGGCAGCCTGCCAACGGCGGCAGAAGACGAACTTTACTTTGAGCCCGATGCAGACCCCTTTGCCGAAAAGGCTCCGCTGCCCGGCTATCGTCCTTTTGCCGACATGACGTCGGCGGCACAGCCCAACCCGGCTGACAGCCGCCAGATGATGGATATCCCGGCCGATCAGGGAAGCGACAGCGAGACACCGAGGGTCTGGACCGATGTTCTACGCACGGCACTGTGCATTGAAGCTCGTGAGGGACGTCTGCACCTGTTCCTGCCACCGATCAGTCATCTGGAACATTACGTAGACCTGATCAACCATATCGAACACACTGCGGCCGAACTCAAGCTGCCGGTGGGCATCGAGGGCTATGAGCCGCCGCGTGATCCCCGCCTGCAAAAACTGCTGGTCACACCTGACCCCGGCGTTATCGAGGTGAATATCCACCCGGCCAGCAGCTGGCAGGAGCTGGTGGACAACACGACCGCTCTGTACGAAGAGGCACGCCTGGCCCGACTGGGCACCGAAAAATTCATGCTGGATGGTCGCCACGGCGGTACAGGTGGCGGCAACCACGTCACGCTGGGCGGGGTGACACCCGCCGACAGCCCGTTGCTGCGCCGGCCTGACCTGCTGCGCTCGCTGGTCACCTACTGGCAGCATCATCCCAGCCTGTCGTATCTGTTCTCGGGCATGTTCATCGGCCCGACCAGTCAGGCGCCCCGTGTGGATGAAGGCCGTGACGAAGCCCTTTACGAGCTGGAGATCGCGTTCCAGCAGATGCCGGATGGTCTGGTGGAACAGCCCTGGCTGGTAGACCGGTTGATGCGCAATTTGCTGGTGGACATCACCGGCAACACGCACCGCTCCGAGTTCTGCATCGACAAGCTGTATGCAGCCGGCTCGGCATCGGGTCGTCAGGGCATTCTGGAGTTCCGCGGTTTTGAAATGCCGCCGCATCCACAGATGTCGCTGGTCCAGACTCTGCTACTGCGCGCGCTGGTCGCTCGCTTCTGGAAACAGCCCTACCACAAGCCACTGGTACGCTGGGGAACTGAACTGCACGATCGTTTCATGCTGCCGCACTATGTGTGGTCAGATCTGAAGGACGTGGTCAGGGACCTGCAGTATCACGGTCTGCCGTTCCAGCTGGAATGGCTGGCGCCGTTCGAGGAGTTCCGCTTCCCTCACTACGGCCGGGTTCAGATCGATGACATGGAGCTAGAGCTGCGCTGGGCGATCGAGCCCTGGCATGTACTGGGCGAGGAAGTGTCCAGCTTTGGCACCGCTCGCTACGTGGACTCGTCAGTGGAACGACTGCAGGTACGCTTGAGCGGCCTGACCGAGGGACGTTATTTGCTGGCCTGCAACGGTCGCCGCGTTCCCCTCAGGGCAACCGGGGTACAGGGCGAATACGTGGCCGGCATCCGCTATCGTGCCTGGAGCCCGCCCTCGGCCCTGCACCCAACCATCGGCGTGCATGCCCCACTGGTGTTTGATGTGATTGATAGCTGGAACGGTCACTCCATCGGTGGCTGCACCTATCACGTCAGCCATCCGGGGGGACGCAGCTACGATACCCAGCCGGTCAACGCCTTCGAGGCCGAGGCACGTCGGGTCAATCGCTTCCACAATTACGGCTATACGCCGGGCCCGGTTACGCCACCGCCATTTTACGGCGCGCTGCGTGAATTTTTCCCGCATGATGTAGCGCCACGCCCGATGGCACCACCGCTGGAGGAACTGCTTGCCGAGTACCCGCATACTCTCGACCTGAGGCGAAGTTCTTGAACTGTGCAAAAAAACACCTATGATGCCCGCTGACTCCAAGCCAGAGGCCCCTGTACAGTGGCAACCGACAATTTGACTCCGCCGCCGTCGCCTGAACCGCTGCTGCAGTATGCACCGCGGGACGGGCGCTTTGATGAGGCGTTTGCCGCCGACAGCCGTATCCGGCCTCACTGGCAATATGTACTGGATGCCCTGAGCCGGCTTGGCATCGCAGGGTTGCAGAACCGTCAGCACAAAGCACAACGCATCCTGCGTGACGATGGTGCCAACTACAACATGGTGGGCCAGCCCCAGAAAACGCGTGTCTGGGGGCTGGACCCGGTACCGCTGCTGATCGGCAGCGAAGAGTGGAGCCGTATTGAGGCGGGGCTGAGCGAGCGGGCCGAGCTGTTCGATCTGATTCTGCGCGATCTGTATGGTCCGCGTGAACTGATCCGCAACCGTATCCTTCCGGCGGAACTGATTCTGTCTCACAGCGGTTTTTTGCGCGCCTGCCAGGGACTCAACATGCCGGGCGAGCAGCAGCTGATCCTGCATGCGGTGGACATGGTACGAGGCCCTGACGGCCAGATGCAGGTCGTTGCCGATCGCACTCAGGCTCCAAGTGGTGCCGGCTACGCGCTGGAAAACCGCACCGTGATGTCACGCATCTTGCCAAGCCTGATCCGCGACAGTCAGGTGCATCGCCTTGCCCTCTTCTTTCAAGCACTTCGACGCAAGCTGAACAGCCTGGCGCCCAATGGCGGCACTCCCAGAGTCGTCATTCTGACACCCGGGGCCTACAGCGAAACCTATTTCGAGCACACTTACCTGGCCAACTATCTGGGGTATTCGCTGGTACAGGGAGGCGACCTGACCGTACGTGATGGCTTCGTGTGGATGAAATCCCTGGATGGTCTGCACCGCGTAGACGTCATCCTGCGTCGCGTGGATGATATTTGGTGCGATCCGGTCGAGCTGCGCGGCGACTCCCATCTCGGCGTGCCCGGGCTGCTGGAGGCTGTTCGTGCCGGCAATGTGGTGGTTGCAAATCCGCTGGGTTCGGGCATTCTGGAAAATCCGGCCCTGCTCAAGTACATGCCACGCATCAGTGAATTTTTCCTCGGTCATCCACTCACCCTGCCCAGTGCCCGCACCTGGTGGCTGGGTGATCCAGCCGACCGTGAGTATGTTCTGACCCACCTGCCAGAATTGATCATCAAACCCACCAGCCGCCGCCCCGGACAGCAAAGCGTGTATGGAGCACAGCTGGATGAAAAGGGACTGGCACACTGGCATCGTGAACTGACCCGCAACCCCGCTCAATGGGTCGCACAGGAAGCCAATCTTCCATCGACATCACCCACTCTTCAAAGAGGTGGACTGCGCCCCAGCCCAACGGTACTGCGCGGCTTTGCCGTAGCCGACGAAGGTTCCTACACCGTGATGTCCGGTGGTCTGACGCGAGTGGCCAGCTCTGACCGGCAGATGGTGGTCAGCAATCAGCTCGGTGCCACCAGCAAGGACACCTGGGTACTGGCGTCTGAGCCTCAGCGCCTGACCACGCTGCGAGAGCAACAAACCTCTCTGCTCAGCGGCGAACAGAGCAGCGATCTGCCCAGCCGTGTGGTTGAAAACCTGTTCTGGATGGGACGCTACTCAGAACGCGCCGAGTCAGCCACGCGGCTGCTGCGTACCACCTTCATGCAACTGAACAGCGCCAGCACTCTGCCGGACAGCGTGCGACACCAGCTGTTGCAAAGCGTGACCGAAGTCACGGGCACACAGCCTGGTTTCAGCCCACAGGACCCACAGACCTTCGATGACCCTGAAACCGAGCTGCTCAACGTCATTCTCGACAGCGGCCGCTTCGGCAGCGTCTGCAGCAACGTACAGGCCATGCTCAGCTGTACAGAAGAGGCCCGCGAGATGCTGTCCGGTGATACCCACCGGGTCCTGAGCGACTTGAGGGACACCCTCAATGATCTGCCAGCTCAGCTACAACCGGACAGTCTGGCAGCCCCTGAAGAAGCGTTGGACCCGCTGATTACCAGCCTGCTCGCTCTCTCAGGCCTGAGCCAGGAAAGCATGATTCGCGGCTTTGGCTGGCGCTTCCTCGAAATGGGCCGACGCCTGGAGCGTACCCTGCAGACCACCCTGCTGCTGCGCGCCCTGCTGGTGCCGGTACTGGACGACGATGCCGAAGAACAGCTGCTTGAAGCCGCCCTCATGTGCGGCGAAGTGCTAGTCACCTACCGTCGCCGCTACCGCAGTCAGCCCGAGCTGCGCAACGCCCTGGTGCTTCTCCTGCTCGATCGAAGCAACCCGCGCTCGCTGCAGTATCAGCTGGACCAGCTGACTCAGCATCTTTACGAATTGCAGGGTGGCGCCTCAACGTCTCTGCTGAGCGAAGAGCGCCGCACATTGCTGGAGGCCCGTACCCTGCTGCAGCTGTCCCGTGCCGAGCAACTGGCCGAGCTGGATGATCAGGGACAGCGCCAGGCACTGGATACACTGCTCAGCCAGCTGTTTGAGCGCCTGACGGCAACCGCCACCCTGATTGCCGGCCATTACTTTGAGCATCAGCGCAATCCGCAGCAGCTGGTGAATACACGATGGGGTGACGAGGAATGATCTACCGTATCCGCCACATCACGCGCTATACCTATGAGCAGCCGGTCAGCCAATGTTTCAACAAGGCGCACCTGCTGCCGCGCAACACGCCTTCCCAGCGCTGTCTGGACAGCCGTATTGAAGTGACGCCCAAGACAGGCTGGCTGCGCGAGCACCTGGACTATTTTGGCAATCGCTACTGCTATTTCATGCTGCAGGAACCGCACAAGCTGCTCGAAATCGACATCACCAGCCGCATCGACGTGAATCCGGGACAGCCCGAAAGCGCGCTGGATCTGGGTTGCAGCATCAGCGAGGCCCGCGCACGCATCGATCTGGCCGCTGACGAAGAGACCCTGCTGGCGCGAGAATTCCTGCTGGATTCGCCCATGGTCCGCGCCAGCAAACAACTGCGTGAGTATGCAGCACCGAGCTTTTCCACCGAACGCACCCTGCTCTCGGCCGTTCGCGAGCTGACCCAGCGCATCTACGAGGACTTCACCTACGACCCGGAGTTTTCCACAATCGCCACGCCACTGCATGATGTGCTGAGACACAAACGCGGCGTCTGCCAGGACTTCGCACATCTGGCGATCGGTTGCCTGCGCGCGCTTGGCTTCCCGGCCCGCTATGTCAGCGGCTATCTGGAAACACTGCCGCCGCCCGGTCAGGAAAAGCTGGTGGGGGCCGATGCCTCTCATGCCTGGTTTGCCGTGTATTCGCCAGGTGATGGCTGGTTCGAGTTTGACCCCACCAATAACAACATGCCCGCCGGCCAGCATATCGTGACCGCCTGGGGTCGCGACTATGCGGACGTTACGCCGCTGCGCGGCATCATATTTGACGGTGGCGGTGAACAGACACTGGAGGTTTCAGTGGATGTTGCTCGGCTGCAGGGCTGATCACCCGTCAACCCTTTACCGAGGCAGGGTGGGCTTCTCATAAGCCTGATCCTGCCGTTGATCCTGCTGAAATCCGACCCAGCCAGCCGCTACTGGCACAACCCCGGCCCAGACCGGCCAGTCCATATCCGCCTCATCGTCAGCAACGCCTGCGGCACGAACCTTCATTGACGCCTCATCCAGCCTGATCCGGAGCACCCCAGTTGCCTGCACTTCGCTGTCTGTTACCGGCCGAAGCTGCGGCCAGCGCCCTGGGCTGATCTTGTTGATGAAACGCTCAAAGTGATGCCGCTTCTCAGCCGGGTCCGTCACCTCTTCCGGCACACCATATACCATCACCGAACGATAGTTCACTGAGTGGTGAAACGCTGAACGCGCCAACACCAGCCCATCCAGAGTTGCCAGCGTAACGCAAACTTTCTGTGCCTCGGTTTCACAGCCATGGATATTGGCTGCTCGGCTGTGGCCATGCCAATACAGGTAGTCACCCTCACGCCAGTGACAGGTCGGAATGACACGCACCTGTCCGTCAAGCTGAAACCCCACGAAGCACAACAGCGACTGATCAATGAAATCCAACATGTTTTGCCGGTCACTGACCGCCCGTTTGGCTCCGCGTTTGATACGTGTCAGCTCTGTCGCCGAAAGCGTTCTCGTTGAAGTGTGTGACATCGCATGACTCCTGTGTCCAAGGCAGATCCGAAGACCTGCCAAAAATGGTTTGAAGACACACTCTAGCGGCATCAGGTATTCTTAAAAATATCCAGTTCTTGATTATTTATACATACCAGATGAGTACTTCGGGCAATACTCGCAGCGGCCATATCCCATTCTCGCTGGAGCCAGGCGAGGGACCGTTCTACCGGCAGTTGATGGAGCAAATTCAACAGGCCATCAACCAGGGTCTTCTGCAGCCAGGTGACCGGTTGCCTGGCAGTCGTGCCATGGCACACATGTTGGGTGTTTCCCGCAGCACCCTGGTCAGCACCTACGAACGGTTGATTGCCGAGGGCATACTGATCAGTCGCCCCAAAAGTGGTGTGTTCGTGGCAGACCAGCCACAAACCGCCATTGCGTTACCGCGATCTGTAGTAACTCAGCCGTCAGAACTGTTGCTGGCATTCGATTCCGGTGCTGACCCAAGTGTGTTTCCCCACAAAAGTTGGCAAAAAAGCCTGCGTGCCAGTTGGCGCACGCCCGACCCTCGTATACTCGAGGATGCTTACCCCTTCGGATATCCCGGGCTACAACAGGCGATTTCCGATTACCTGTATCAGCTACGCGGTCTGCAATGCAGCCCCGAGCAGGTTCTGATAACAGCCGGCAGCCGTGATTCACTGACATTACTGCGTCATGCCTTCAGATTGATCAGCCCTGCCAGCCGATGGCTGACCGAAAACCCATCCTATCCCCCCATCCGCCGCCTGCTGACAAACTGGGCGACCAACGATCAGGCTCGTTTCTTGTTACCGCTGGACGCTGAAGGCTGCATGCTGCCATCGCTTGATGCTCAGGCGGCACCACCCATAGTGGTACTGACCCCCAACCGTCAGTACCCTTCGGGCATTGCTCTTGGATCGCAGCGGCGCCAGCAGTGGCTGCAACGTTTACAAGAGCAGTCTATCTGGGTGGTCGAAGATGACTATGACAATGATTTTTGCTTTCAAGGCCGCACCGGCGTACCGCTTATGCAGGCTGACCGCTCGGAACGTGTGTTCTTTGTCGGCAGCCTGTCCAAAGTGCTGTTTCGAGGACTCAGGCTGGGATTCATAGTTGCCCCTCGTACTCATGTGCCTGCATTAAGGCAGAGCCGCATACAACTTGGCGGGGCTGCTGCATTGCCGACACAGCCGGTTGTGGCCGAGTTCATGAACAGCGGTGAGTTTGGCCGTCATATCAATCGCATGCGTCGTCATTATCGACACAAACGAGATCACCTGCTGACTCTGTTGGAACAGTACCTCTCTTGCTGGTTTGAATGGCAGGTACCGCAGGGTGGCATGCATTTGATTATTCGCTTCACCTCAGAGACAACAACCCGATTACATGCACTGCTGGGCGATGGTCCCCTGGATCAGCAGTTGGCCATACAACTCCGACAGGATGGCATCAAACTGGAGCCCCTTTCCACATACTATGCAGCCTGGGAAGAACAGCTGCTTCAGCAACCGGATGACGCATTGATACCAACGGCAGGCTTTATTCTAGGCTACACCCGCCCTGATGAAGACAACATGCGAACTCTGTTGCACACTCTAGCTACCCGACTGAGCGCACTACTGGATTAATACGCCCGAACTGGCTAAGGTGGGTGGAAAGTAACCATGGCTGCAAGGCATGCTCAACGGTTCAATGCATAAACATCAATGGCGACTCTCGATCGGCCAACACTGGTCGCGCAGTATTCGTGGTATCGCCATCCCGCCTCCCCGCGTCAATGGACAGATCTGATCTGGCCACGCTTGCTCACATCTCCACTTTTTACGGCTAAGACATTGGCTCGGCATCATATGCCGGCTGCTCTTGGCCCCTGTGTGGCTGGCCAGATCACTCACCCAAGGTTTCATTTTTCACCTGACATGAGTTGTCTGCCTTATGAATGCTGCAATCAAGAACACCCGGCAAACCATGACCGCCGGCGAAGCCATGATCGAATCCGCCATGGCCAATGGCGTCGACACCCTATTCGGTATACCCGGTGCCCAGATCTACCCGCTGTTTGACGGTATCCACAAACAGGGGCTGAATTTGATCGTGCCACGCCACGAACAGAGCGCCGCCTACATGGCCATGGGCTATGCCAAATCCACCGGCAAAACCGGCACCTTCGCCGTGGTGCCCGGCCCCGGTATTCTCAACACCACTGCCGCTCTGTGCACCGCCATGGGCAACTGCAGCCCGGTGGTGGGTTTGACCGGCCAGGTGCCATCGTCTTTCCTGGGCAGGGGCCGAGGCCACCTGCATGAACTCAAGGATCAGGCCGGCACGCTGAAATCGATCATCAAAGACGCCTTCAGCATCCAACAAGCGAAAGACACGGCTGCGGTAATGAATCAGGCCTACCAGACCGCTCGCAGCGGCCGGCCGGGACCGGTTACCGTTGAGATGTGTTGGGATACTATGGCCAACGAGTCCGAATTTGAATCGCTGACACTGTCCCCAGTCGACGACGCGCTGCCCGAGATCAATCCGGATGTCCTCAAATCCGCCACCGAGATGATTGCCGGTGCCCGCAGGCCGATGATCATGTGTGGCGCCGGTGCACTGCATGCCTCCGAGGAAGTAACTGCCTTGGCCGAACTGCTCAATGCACCGGTCACGGCTTTTCGCAGTGGTCGCGGCGTAGTCGCTGAAGACCATCCTCTGGGCCTGTCCGCAGTGGCCGCACGCCAGCTTTGGGATGACTGCGACCTGCTGATCGGCATCGGTTCCCGTCTGGAGATGCCCTACCTGCGCTGGGGCAACTACATGACCTACGAGCACAAGCCGAGTAGTGGCCCCAAGCTGATCCGTATCGATATCGATCCTGAGCAGATGAGTATCTTCGAGCCAGACGTCGGCATTGTGGGAGACTCGGCACAGGCGTGCCGAATTCTGCACGACCTGTTGCTGGATAAGGTGTCACCCGATGAAGGTCGCCTAGACGAGATTACCCGGGCCAAGGCACTGGCCCGGTCTGCGCTGCAGGGCGTACAGCCGCAAATGGCTTATCTCGATGTAATCCGGCAGGTGCTGCCACGCGATGGTTTTTACGTGCCTGAGCTGTCACAGATGGGCTTCACCAGCTGGGTCGGTGGCTTGCCGGTACTCAAGCCGCGCACCTACGTTGAAGGCGGCTATCAGGGAACCTTGGGCTACGGCTTCCCTACCGCGCTGGGGGTGAAAGTGGCCAACCCGGACAAGGCCGTTGTCTCCGTCAGCGGTGATGGCGGTTTCATGTTCGGCGTGCAGGAGTTGATGACCGCCGCCGAATTCAACATCGGGCTGGTCAGCATCGTGGTTAACAATCGGTCCTACGGCAATGTGCGCCGCGATCAGCAAATGGGGTTTGGCAGCCGCTTCAGCGGCTCCGAGTTGAAGACACCGGACTTCGTCAAGCTGGCGGAAAGCTTTGGCGTCTGTGGCTACCGTGTCGATAGCCCTCAGGCGCTCAAGCCGGTGCTGGAAAAGTGCATCGCGCTGAACCAGCCCTGCCTGATCGAGATCCAGTCCGAACGCGGCCTGGAAAGCTCACCCTGGCCGTTTATTCATCCGCAGGGGCCGCTGGAATCGGCTCAGGTGCCGTATGATAACGCCTAACATGATGAAGAGCTGAAGCGTATCGACTGATTACACCCTCTTGCACTCCCAATGGGCCGGTATCGACCCGGCCCTGTCCACCACCATATCACTATTTATATTTCCGCGTTCGGCTGGTTTTCAGTCTTGATGTTAAAACATAGATATATCTATATGATAATAATTTGTATTTGAATTTAGTTTTGAGGCCGTTATCATGACCTCCGAATCGTTTCTGTCTCCCTCTGGAAACCAAAGCTCTCAGAACTCTCGCTCTTAAATTCGACACCAGCAAGACAACAGGCATAACAATGGCACAGGATTTTTCCAAACGACTGGCGGCAGCAGGTCTATCTTTTCCGCTTGTGGCAGGCAGTGGCCTGGCACTGGCCAACACCGAAACAGAACCGGCCCGCATGAGCCAGGAAACGCTGGTAATCACCGGCTCCGGTGCCCAGGTCCATCTGACCGACGAGTTTGCTGGTGGTCAGGTGGCACGTGGCAGCCGTAACGGCATTTTGGGCAATATCGACTACATGGACTCGCCGTTCAGCAGCACCGCCTACACGGCGGATTTCATCGACAATCAGCAGGCTGGCAGCGTCGGCGAAGTGCTCGCACGCGATCCTGGTGTCCAGCTGACCAAAGGGTACGGCAACTTTCAGGAAGTCTACATGTTGCGTGGTTTTCCGACCTACTCGGATGACATCACCGTCAACGGTCTGTACGGCATTCTGCCGCGTCAGATGCTGTCCACCGCCATGGTGGAGCGGGTCGAGGTGTTCCGCGGTTCCTCTGCTTTCGTCAACGGTGCGGCTCCCGGTGGCAGCGGTGTCGGCGGCTCGATCAACATCATTCCCAAGCGTCCGGGTAACGAAGCGATTACCGATCTCAGCCTCGGCTATGAAGATGGCACCCGTTACACCACCGCCGTCGATGCTTCGCGTCGTTTCGGTGAGGATGAACAGTGGGGCGTCCGGGTCAACGGCCTGACCACCAACGGCGAAGGTTCGATCGAAGATGAAGACCGCTTCCTGGATGCGCTGTCGCTGGCCACCGATTATGAGTCCGACAATTTTCTGATGAACGCCAACCTGGGCTATCAGAAGGATCGTCTCGACAACCCACGGCCGCAGGTAACTCCGACCGGTGCCCTTCCCGATGCCCCGGATGCCGACAGCAATTACGCTCAGGACGGCACCTACTCCGAAGAGGAGGACCTGTTCGGTACCCTGCGCGGCGAATGGCAGCTGTCCAATAACGCCTCCGCCTGGGTCGCCGGCGGCTTCCGCGAGAGCGAGGAGCGCAACGTCCTGATGAACCCCAGAAGTACGGCCGACGGCACGCTGAGCGGTTACCGTTTCGACAACGCTCGTGAAGACTCTGTCCGCTCTGCCGATGCCGGTGTACGCCTGTTCGTGGATGGCGAACAGTTGTCGCACGAGTTTGTCGTCTCGGCTGCCATTAGCCGTCAGGAAGTACGCAACGGCTGGAACTTCAGCAGTTTCACCCGCTCGCCGATGGGTTCGCTGGATGCCCCGGATACCAGTAATCTGCCGGCGATGACGCCCTTTTACCCCGGCGGCAGCCTGGATAATCCCCAGCGTGACGAAGTCTCCATCCAGCGCAGCCTGGCCCTGGCCGATACATTGCGCATGCTGGACGACCGCCTCGCCCTGACCCTGGGCCTGCGTTACCAGGATCTGGAGACACGTGACTACGACATCAACACCAACGAAGCCCTGTCCGAGCAGTCCGCACACGCCTGGACCCCGGCGCTGGGTGTGGTGTACGCCCTGAACCCGGAAGTTTCCCTGTACGCCAACTATGCGGAAAACCTGCAGAAAGGCTCATCGGCCAGCTCAACCTATGGTGCCCAGCCGGTCACCAATGCCGGCAGCATTCTCGATCCCTTCCGCGGCGAACAGATGGAAGCGGGTGTGAAGCTGGATCTGGGCAACCTGGGTGCTACCTTCAGCCTGTTCACGGTGAACCGCCAGAACGGCATCTATCGTGACAACGGCAACGGCAGCTACACCTTTACCAATGACGGCGAACGCGTCAGTCAGGGCGTGGAGATCACCACTTTCGGCGAGCCCGTGCCCGGCCTGCGCCTGCTGGGCGGCCTGACCTGGATAGATGCCACCTATGAAGATACCCAGGACGGCATTAACGACGGTAAAACGGCGATCGGCGTGCCCGAATGGCAGGCCAAGTTGTCCGGCGAGTACAGTCCTGCCAGCCTGAACGGCATCACCTTTGATGCGGGCCTGATCTACACCGGCAGCCAGCAGGCCGACCTGGCCAACACGCAGAAGATCGATGCCTGGACCCGAGTTGATACTGGTGTGCGCTATGTCACCCAAGTGGGCCAGCAGCAGCTGACCCTTCGAGCCCGTGTCGAAAACCTGTTCGACGAATCCTACTGGAGCAGCGTAGGTGGTTCGGGTGACAGCTATAACTACCTGACGCTCGGCAGCCCGCGTACTCTTTCACTCAACGCCACCCTGAGCTTCTAAGCGATACTGAACATGCACTATACCGCCATGCAAACCTGGGCCTGGGTGCACAAGTGGAGCAGTCTGGTCTGCACGGCATTTTTGTTGATGCTGTGTCTGACCGGGCTACCGCTGATCTTCCATGACGAGATCGATGAGTTCTTTTCCCCGTCCGATTGGCAGCCCGCCAATCCGGGGGCGGAGCTGATGTCGCTGGACCAGATTGTCCGCATTGCGCAGGACAACCGCCCCGGAGAACGGCCGCTGTACCTGAGTTTCGATATCGACCGGCCGGTGGTCAATGTGACCACCGCACCGCCAACGGACAGCAACCAGCCGGACTTTCACCTGATGCCCTATGACCTCACCAGCGGTGATCAGGTCCCCTTTCCGGAAGATGCCAGCTCGGCAGTGATGCACTTCCTGTTGCAACTGCATACAGACATGTTCCTGGGGCTGCCGGGCATGCTGTTTCTGGGATTTATGGGCCTGCTGTTTGCAGTCGCCACGGTCTCGGGCATCGTGCTCTACGCGCCGTTCATGCGCAAGATTCCGTTCGGGACCCTGCGACGTGAAAAGTCCCGCCGACTGCTCTGGCTGGACTATCACAACCTGCTGGGCGTGGTGACGATTGTCTGGGCACTGTTGGTCGGTCTGACTGGGGTGGTGAACACTCTGGAGGAACCGATAATCGATGGCTGGCGCAACGCCGAACTGGATGACCTGATCAAGCAGCATCAATCCGTCGAAAGCATCGAGCACTGGGCCTCGGTGGATGAGGCCGTGGCCAGCGCCCTGACGCTGGCACCGGATATGGAACCCCAGTTCATCGCGTTTCCCGGCGCACGCTATTCCACGCCCGGGCATTTCGCCGTGTTTCTGCACGGGCGCACGCCGGTGACCGAACACATCATCTTGCCAGTACTGGTCAACGCCCGTACCGGCGAAGTTGAAGGGCGCCGCGAGATGCCCTGGTACGCCAAAACTTTGGCTCTGTCGGGGCCGCTACACTTTGGCGATTACGGCGGGATGACGCTGAAAGTGATCTGGGCTCTGCTTGATCTGGTCCTGATCGCCGTGCTGATTTCCGGCCTCTATCTCTGGCTCAAACGCGGTACTGGCCGCTCCAAAGTCACAAGCGATCTACAATCACTTGAGGAACAAACGGCATGATCTGGCGAATCTTTGGCTGGCCGATCATCATCGGCCTGGTGTCCGCCGCCGGCTTCGCCACCACTCTGCTGGCCAGCTCGGAACAGGATCTGCTGCCGGCACTGGCCTGCGGCGCGGGACTGCTGCCGATACTGATCTTCCTGTTGCGCCAGCCCCCACGTCGCTAGTCGTTACCTGCCGGGTCCCTCTCGACCGAGAGACCCGGCAGGTACCTCACTCCTCGTCGTAGCCCTTAAGCAATCGGCGCAAATACCAGAACAGTCCCACTGCCAACAACGGCACCAGCAGGCTCAGCCCCAGCGACAGCTGGCGTTCCAGTTCAGTATCGCCCAGGATGTTTCTCAGCGTACGGTCGATCAGGTCGAAGGCGTAGTAGGTCACCACGATGACGGTGAAGCTTTCCAGTTTGGCCTGCATGCGGATCTGACGACGGGCACGCTTGTTCAGCCCTTCCAGCAGGTCCTTGTTCTGCCCCTCGATGGAGAGATCCACCTGAGAGCGGACCAGGTCGGTGGAACGGGCGATTCGCTTCGACAGCCGTTCAATACGTTCACCGGTCGCTTTGCAGGTACGCCGGGCCGGGTCCAGCCGCCGATCCATGAACTGCTCGATGGTCTGAATCCCCTCCAGCCGTTCCTCGCGCAGCTCTTCGATGCGACTGTACATCAGGGCAAAATAGGCTTCTGAAGCCGCCAGACGGTTGGCACTGCGGGCGGACAGATCCTCCACCCGCGCCGCCTGCTGCATCAGCTGGTGTATCAGCTCTGCCGGTTCACGGCGTGCTTCGGCAATCGAGGCCACGGTTTCCGCCAGTGCCTGATCCAGCGCGGTCACCTCGGGCATCACCTCATTGCTCAAGGGCAGTCCCAGCAATGCCATATGCCGGTAGGTGTCGATTTCACAAATACGCTGCAACAGCCGCCCACAGCGGTAGTCGATCATCTTCGGCTGCTGCAGCACCAGCACACGACTCATGCGACTGTCAGAACGTTCACGGAAGTCAGTGAACACCTGTCCCGCCGCCCCCATCACAGAGGAACCGGACACCTGGTGATCGTTGAAGTGCTGCTCCAGCAACGGCTCCGGATCATCGGGTTGGCAGATCACCTCCACGCCACAGAGATAGGCTCCCGGCAGCTGTTCGCGTTCTTCATCGGTGAAGGCGGGAGGTTCTGTGGTTGCCAGCGCGTAGAGGGTCAGACTGTAAAATTCGCCATGCGGTTCAAAGCGCAACGCCCAGCGGTCATTCCGCGTGAAGAAAAAGCCTTCGCTATTCTGCGGCAACGGCAGGCTTTTCAGGCTGGCCAGCTGTCGCACACTGCGGTTCACCACTTCCTCTGCCACACCCTCGTACAGAATTGCCTGGTGACACAGCGCCAGTGGGCCGCTGAGTTTATGAAACGGGCGCGCATGGACTTCAGCAACGATTTGGTCACGCAGTGAATGGTCGTGCATACTGGCGAAGCTCCCGGACAGCAGGGTGAAAGTGTTAACAGGCAGCATACCAGACACGGATTAAGGAGTTATGCACGGATGTCTTTGAATGAAACGCACACCCTGCAAGACTGAGCACCAGGTTATACACAGGTCCCTCCAGCCAAAACTAGACACCTGGTCTAATTATTCCGATAATTCGTGCATCCGTTACAGAACGAGCCCACATGAATTTGACAACACCCGAACGCCCGGCACGCCGCCGCGGCCGGCCACCCAAGAACAGCGCCCGCCCCTATTCTGAAGTGCGTCAGGCACTGGTCCAGTCGGGGCTCGCCATGCTGACCGAGAAGGGCTACAGCTCCGTCGGTATCGACGAGATCCTACGTTCTGTCGATGTCCCCAAGGGCTCCTTCTACCACTACTTCAAGAGCAAGGAAGAGTTCGGCCAGGAGCTGATCGGCGCCTACGGTCAATATTTTGCCCGCAAGCTGGACCGCTTTCTGCTGGATGACGCCTTTGCACCGCTGCAACGCATCCGCAACTTCGTGCAGGATGCCAGCGAGGGCATGACACGCCACCAGTTCCGACGCGGCTGCCTGATCGGCAACCTGGGCCAGGAAATGAGCCTGCTGCCGGAGTCCTTCCGGGGACAACTGAAAGCGGTGTTCGAGGACTGGCAACAGAGAACAGCGGACTGCCTGAGAGCAGCTCAGGCATGTGGCGAGCTATCGACCGCTCAGGACTGCGACCAGCTGGCCGAGTGGTTCTGGATCGGTTGGGAAGGCGCAGTACTCAGAGCCAAGCTGGAGGCGTCACCCGCCCCCTTGCAGCGCTTTGCCAGCGGCTTTTTCCAGCTGCTGCAGCCCGGTGCCGATTAAGCCGTCACTGACTCAGTTCCACTTTGAAGGGCCGCTGACAGAATTTTGCGAGAGACTGGCCATGCTCTTCCATTTCGCTGAGCGCTCTTTTGCGCATCAGGATGACCCGTTGTCCATCGTCCATGATCACAACCAGACTGAAACCATGTCGCTCGAGAAAGGTTTTAGTCACGCAAAACCCCGCAATCCGATCCAGCGGCAACTCTGACCGCGCAATGGGATACAGGCTACTCAGATGATGCGTCAACGTCCCCTTGTTCTTGTCGATCAACAGGTAGTGACGCACACATAAGCCATGCAAGGCCAGAGTCGCTAACAGGGCCCAGCTCAGGATAACCGGAAACTCACTGGAGAGGCCCAGGTACACCATCAGCAGTGCCACCAGCATGAATGGAATCGCGACAATCCGGAGTTTACGCGTCAGAACAAGCTTACCGATATTAGGTGACGACGACGTCCAGGCACTCATCCTAGGCCCCTCCCTTGTTCGCAAGCAGGCTCAAGATCACACCCAACACAAGAAAGACCGGGAAAGGCAGTGCCAGCTTGAGAAATATCCGCTGATCCCAAACAGAAGCGTATTTCATCTGGGCGTCCGTGATGGAGGCACTGGATTCGTACTCAGCTCTGCTGTCAGCCAAGGGAGATTTGGAGCCGTGAGCGACCTCTTCAGGGTCTGCATCGTTAAGTGAGCCTGTTTCCCGTTGGCTTTGAAGTTCAATTTCTTCTGGCCACTGGGACACGCGATCAAACGCGGGCACAGCGAAATACTGGTGAATGAATCTTGCCAGCTGACGCGTCTCGTCGAGGCTGCCAATGGTGTATTTTTGACCGGCAATCTCAAGCAGGCAGCCTTCCGAGAGTTCCGCTATGGGCGCGACCACCGCACGCTGGTTTGACAGTGCCCCTTGCGACTGCACGAATCTGCCGAGTCCCCACCAGGACTTTTCAAGTTGAATCGCACGACCGGCAGCGTCCAGCACCAGGTGTCGTCGTACACCCAACGCAAGAGCCGTAAAGAAGATGAGAAAAACGGAAGTACCGATGTAGAGAACCTGCTCGATGCCATCAAGCACGACCGACATCAGCAAGGATCCCAGCAAACAGACCAGCGCAATAACACCCCAGATAATCCATTTCACTTGGCCTGAGGTTCTGAAATAGAACTGGTTGTCAGACGTTCGCTTCAGGTGCATTCGAGCACCCTTGCTTAACGCGAGATAGTCCGCCTGTTGCGACATAGCCCTTCCCTGAGTCATTGATGGTCACATTCTGGCCGAGCATCTTAACACGGGATCGCCCTGTCAATTCACAGGCCTGATTGATCTCCTCAATGTCAGCAGGCTGATGACTGAAGCGACTGGCTTTATAGATCGCGATCTGTCCCCGGACTCATCCAGCAATGCTCGCAGCGACTGAGATACCCACCAAAAATGAAGATCACCAGGCGCATCCTGCCCCTGGTGAATCAACTCAGCGCGGCTGGCGACCGAGGTTGTAGAACTCGGCATTCGGGCGCATGCTGGTCACGTTGGCCATACGGTTCGACAGGCCGAAGAAGGATGATATCGCCGCGATATCCCAGATATCGTCCTCGTCAAAACCCTGCGCCTTGAGAGCCGCAAAGTCCTCTTCACCCACCGCGTAAGCCTGCATCGACACCTTGACGGCGAAATCCAGCATCGCCTTCTGACGTTCGGTGATATCAGCCTTGCGATAGTTGACCGCCACCTGATCGGCAATCAGCGGGTCCTTGGCCCGGATGCGCAGGATGGCCCCGTGGGCCACCACGCAGTACTGGCACTGGTTCAGGTTGCTGGTCGCCACAACGATCATTTCACGCTCGGCAATCGTCAAATTGCCCGGCTTTTCCATCAAGGCATCATGGTAGGCAAAGAAGGCACGAAACTCCTCCGGCCGATGTGCCAACACCAGAAACACGTTAGGAACAAAACCGGCCTTTTCCTGCACCGCCAGAATCCGTTCACGGATATCTTCCGGCATATCGGACAGCTCCGGCACCGGGAAACGGCTGATGGCCTGTTGTTTCACTTCACTCATTACGACTCTCCTGATTGTCGGGGCTCGATTGTCGGGACTCTCATCCCTGATGATTACTCGCCGGCAACCGGCACTACGATGCGGCCGCGGATCTGGCCCTTCATCATCAGCGCGGCCTGATCAATCACCTGCTCGAAAGGCACATCGGTGATCAGGTTTTCCAGCTTGTTGATATCCAGGTCCTGTGCCAAACGCTGCCAGGCTTCCAGACGTTCGGCCTTGGGAGCCATCACGCTGTCAACACCGACCAGCGTCACGCCACGCAGAATGAACGGCGCCACTGTGGCCGGGAAGCCCATACCGGCCGCCAGTCCACAGGCCGCCACCACGCCGCGGTATTTCATCGCAGCACAGACGTTGGCCAGCACCTGGCCACCGGCCACGTCGATGGCACCGGCCCACTGCTCTTTCGCCAGAGGACGGCCTTTCTCGCTGTACTCGGCACGGTCTACGATGCTGGATGCTCCCAGCATTTTGAGGAAATCGGCTTCTTCCGGGCGACCGGTCATAGCCGCCACGTCGTAACCCAGTTTTGCCAGAACCGCCACGGCCACACTGCCGACGCCGCCAGCGGCACCGGTGACCAGGATCGGGCCATCTTCAGGTTTCACGCCCTGTTTCTCCAGCGCCAGCACACAGAGCATCGCCGTGTAGCCGGCAGTCCCCAGCCCCATCGCCTGACGCTCAGTAAACGGCGCCTGCAGCGGGATCAGCCAGTCGCCCGGCACACGCACTTTCTCGGCCAAACCGCCCCAGTGCTTCTCGCCCACGCCCCAGCCGTTCAGGACCACATGATCACCTGGCTTGAAATCCGGGTTGTCAGACGACTCGACCACGCCGGCAAAGTCAATGCCCGGCACCATCGGGTAGGACTTGGCGATCGGCGCACTGCCGGTCAGCGCCAGCGCGTCCTTGTAGTTCATGGTGGAATACGCCACCCGCACGGTCACGTCACCCTCGGGCAACTGGGCATCATCCAGTTCCTTGAAGGCAACGGTCTGCTGGTCTTCTGCCTTGTCGAGTACGATCGCTTTGAACATAGATCCTCCTGCGGATTGAGCATTTCGGCCGGGCGGCATTAATTAGACGACTGTCTAATTAATGCCAGTAATCAGTCTTGCTGTCCACCTATTTTGGACACTTTCATGCGATTGTGCATAACCGATGTTGACGATTTTGGATGTTTGCACTAATTTCTGTAATGACAGAAATAAATGAAAGGCACCATCATGCAGCTCAGTCCGACCATGCAAACCTTTATTCTTCACTGGGGAGAGATGGGCTCTCGCTGGGGGGTGAACCGTACCGTGGCACAGATTCATGCGCTGCTCTATTTGGCTGGCGAACCCCTGACAGCTGAAACCATTACCGAAACGCTGGGCGTGGCACGCTCGAATGTGAGTACCAGCCTGCGAGAGCTGCAGTCCTGGGGACTGGTTCATACCTCTCAGAAGCTGGGCGACCGACGCGACTACTTCGCCTCTCAGCAGGATGTGTGGGATATCTTCATGACCATCATGGAAGGCCGAAAGCAACGCGAGCTGGACCCAACACTGACCACCCTGCGCAGCTGCTCGGTTGAAGGCAAGGAAGACAGCGAAACACCCGCCGAGGTACAGGCTCGTATCGATGACACCCTTGAGTTTCTGGAGCAGCTGATCAAGTGGTATGGCCAGATGAAATCGGTCGACCGCAATACGCTGATCAAGCTGATGAAACTGGGTGCCCGTGTACAGAGCCTGATGGGCAAGTAAAAAAATTTACCCGTTTATTTCTGTTTTGACAGAAATAACAAAAACCACTACGCAACGGATCTGCACTGGAGGTACCTCATGCGTGTACTGCTGGCCGGCGCCACCGGCTTTATTGGCCAACACCTGCACCGCGCATTGTTGGCAGAGGGACATGAAGTGGTCGCCTGCTCCCGTCAGCGCCCTGACCTGCCCTGCCTGGACTTTTTCCCCTGTGATTTCTCACACGACCTGAGTCCCGAGGACTGGCTTTCCCGTCTGAGCGACCTGGATGCTGTCATTAATGCGGTGGGCATTATTCGGGAAGGTTCGGGCCAACGTTTTAACGCCCTGCATACGCTGGCCCCCCAGGCCTTGTTCGGCGCCTGTACTCAAAAGGGCATCACCCGTGTCATCCAGATTTCGGCATTAGGGGCTGATGAGCAGGCCGAAACCACCTACCACCTGAGCAAGCGGGAAGCCGATGACTTTCTGGCCCAGCAGCCGCTGGACTGGCTGATCCTTCGCCCTTCTCTGGTGTACGGACCCGGCTCTGCCAGCAGTGAGCTTTTTGCCGGCCTTGCCGCACTGCCGCTCACGCCGTTGATCGGTGACGGCCAACAGCCAGTGCAGCCGATTCATATCGATGATCTGGTCAAAGCGGTGCTGACCGCTCTGACAAGCGAGTCGCCCTCTCGGCAACGGATCGACTGTGTCGGCCCCTCAGCCCTGAGCTTCCAGAATTGGCTCAACGGCTGGCGAGAGTGGCTGGGTAAAGCCACCGCTCCATCGATACGAGTACCCTTCGCCCTCGCCCAGTCAGGTGCTCGTGTGTGCGCACCCTTCAGCCGCCTGCCGGTGGATGCTGAGAGTTTGCAGATGCTACAACGAGGTAATACTGCGCCGGTCGAACCCTTTAAGCAGGCATTTGGATTTACACCTCAACCATTCGAGCACAGTATCGAACAGATACCAGCCAGTCGTGCCGAGCGCCAGCAGGCCGGGTTATTCTTCCTCTGGCCATTACTGCGCTTGAGCCTGGCCTTCATGTGGATCTGGACAGGGCTGACCTCGGCCCTTTGGTACCCAGTGGATGAGAGCTATCAGATGCTTGCGGCAGTAGGCTTGTCAGGTGTCGCCTTGCCCGTCGCCCTCTACGCTGCTGCGCTACTGGATACGCTGCTGGGATTGGCGCTGCTTCTGAATTATCGGCTTCGGCTCGTTCTGCTGACCCAGATCGCCATGATGCTGGGCTATAGCCTGATTCTCACCTTTTGCCTGCCCGAATTCTGGCTCCACCCTTTCGGTCCAATCAGTAAAAACCTGCCACTGATTGCCACCAGCTTGATGCTGTACGTTCGCGAAGGAGACGCACAATGAGTATCTATTTGATCCTGAAATCCGCCCATATACTCAGCGCTTTTCTGCTGTTCGGCACCGGTCTGGGCAGCGCTTTTTACAAGTACATGAGCTACCGCAGCGGACAGGTTCCCGCCATTGCCGAAACCGACCGGTTGGTGGTGCTGGCCGACTGGTTGTTCACCACCCCGACCATTCTGATTCAGCCACTTACCGGTGTGGCGATGTTGTGGGTTATAGGCCTGCCGATCACCACCCCCTGGGTGATGCTTACCTTCGCCCTCTACCTGCTGGCGGGCCTGTGCTGGTTGCCTGTGGTGTGGTTGCAGCTGAGGATGAAAGCGCTGTCCCGGCAGGCGGCTGCGGATAATGCGCCGCTGCCGGACAGCTACCATCGCTACAGCCGCTACTGGTTCTGGCTGGGGGTGCCCGCCTTTTTAGCCATGGTCATCGTAGTCGGATTAATGGTGTTCAAGCCGTACTTCTGACGACAGATACCCGCGATCAGGCACTCTCGACCGCAAGCGTTTCACTGGACTCACGATGGCCCAGCTCTCTGACTGTCGCAGCCCAGCTCTCGCGCTCTGCTTCGCTGGAGAGAATAAGCGAGCCGAAAAGACTGTGTTCAACGGGCGCTACGCCACAGAGCTGCAGGGTGTAGCGTCGCAATTGTTCGGGCACAGGAGCGGCCTGCTGTTCCAAATTACTCCAGCAGGAAATTGCGCTGGCCTTCCCCTTCCAGTGCCTCGGCGTCACCGGATTCGTCTTTCAGCTCGACACCAGAGAGTTTGCGCCGCAGGGACTCCCTGACCAGCCAAAGCAGGCGTTCGGCCGCATCCTGCGGCGAGATACCGGCCGGACGGATATTGGAAATGCAGTTGCGTGCGGCATCGGTCAAACCGACGCGCGGGTTGTAGGTGTAGTAGATGCCCAGACTGTCCGGCGAGCTGAGCCCCGGTCGCTCACCCACCAGCAGAATCACTACTCGACTGTCCAGCAACTCACCGACTTCGTCCCCCACCGCGACTCTGCCCTGCTGCACGATGCAGACCGGTGATCGGGTCAGTCCTTCAGCCGCCAGGCGCTGATCCACTTCGGCCGCGACCCGTGCCGCATGACGCTGTACCGCCGTGGACGAAAGACCATCGGCGATCACGATGGTCGCATCGCTGGCGGGTTGCTGTTCGCTCAGCTGTTTCAGCAAGGCCGCCGAGTCGGCATCCAGCCGTCGTCCCTTGTCCGGCCGTTGCAGGTAGGTTGCGCGATCCTCCGCCTGACTGTGCAGCAACAGGCTCTGCAGCCCGGCCTCCGCCAAGTCAGACTGCAGCTGCCTCACATCCAGCGGGATATGTACGGCATCCCGGGCGCGGGCATGGGCCTGCTGGAACTCCAGCTGGGGCGCCGTCGGCTGGCTGATGCCACTGCGACCCAGCCCGATGCGGGCATCGGTATGGCGGCGCAGGCTGGCCCAGCTGTTGGATGTTACGATCTGATGTTTATCCACAGGATTCTTTTCCACAATCAGGCCTCCTTACAACCGGTCCTGGAGATGGGCAAAGGGCGGCGGCAGCGTCGAACCGCTGGCCAGCCGGTTGTCGCCATCGAAGATGCCCATCTGCTCCAGCCAAGCGGCAAACTCAGGTGCAGGCGGCTTGTTCAGTACCTCACGCACGTAGAGGGCGTCGTGAAACGAGGTGGTCTGATAGTTGAGCATGATGTCATCGGAACCGGGAATGCCCATGATGAAGTTGATCCCGGCCACGCCCAGCTGGGTCAGCAGCATGTCCATGTCATCCTGATCCGCTTCGGCGTGGTTGGTGTAGCAGATATCACAGCCCATCGGCAGGCCCAGCAGCTTGCCGCAGAAGTGGTCCTCCAGCCCGGCACGGATGATCTGCTTGCCGTCGTACAGGTACTCGGGGCCGATAAAGCCGACCACGGTATTCACCAGCAACGGATCGAAACGGCGTGCCACGGCATAGGCGCGGGTCTCGCAGGTTTGCTGATCGACGCCGTGATGTGCGTTGGCCGACAGCGCGCTGCCCTGACCGGTCTCGAAGTACATGACGTTCTGGCCCACCGTACCACGCCCCAGCTCCAGCGCCGCCTTGTGCGCCTCGTCCAGAATCGACAGGTTGATGCCGAAACTGTCGTTGGCCGCCTGAGTACCTGCGATCGACTGGAATACCAGATCCACCGGCGCGCCCCGATTGATCGCCTCCAGGTGGGTGGTGACATGGGTCAGCACGCAGGACTGGGTCGGAATTTCGTAGCGCTGGATCACGTCGTCGAGCAAGTGCATCAGCCGGGTCACTGCATGGTAGTTGTCGGTGGCCGGGTTGATGCCGATCACCGCATCGCCATTGGCATAGAGCAGGCCATCCAGCACGCTGGCGGCAACGCCGGCCGGGTCATCGGTGGGGTGGTTGGGCTGCAGCCGCGTGGACATCCTGCCGCTCAGACCGATGGTGTTGCGAAAGCGGGTGACCACTTCAGTTTTCTGCGCTACCAGAATCAGGTCCTGTATTCGCATGATCTTGGACACGGCGGCCACCATCTCCGGCGTCAGCCCCGGCGCAAGTGCGCTCAGGCTCTCGCGGCTGGCATGATCGGACAACAGCCAGTCACGGAAGTCGCCCACCGTCAGATGCGCCACCGGCGTGAAGGCGGCAGCATCATGCGTATCGAAAATCAGCCGGGTGACTTCATCCTGTTCATAGGGGATCAGCGCCTCGTTCAGGAACTGTTTCAGCGGCACCTCGGCCAGGCAGCGCTGCGCCGCCACCCGCTCGGTGGCGTTCTCCGCCGCGATGCCCGCCAGGCAATCGCCGGAGCGCAGCGGCGTCGCCTTTGCCATCAGGGTTTTCAGGTCCAGGAAACAGTATCGAGTCTGGCCAATATCGACGTGATAGTTCATGCTATTTACCCCGCCGTTGCCCTGATCGACTGTTCAAGCCGATCCAGAAACAGGTCCGCTTCAGCCCGTGCAATACAGAGCGGCGGACGGATTTTCAGCGTGCTACCGGTCTTGCCTGCGGCACCGATCAACACACCGTTACGCTTGAGGGCATTGATGACCGCCGTGGTCCGGGCCGCATCCGGCGCGCCATCCCGGGCCGGGTTGCACAGGTCAAGGCCGATGAACAAACCCGCACCCCGCACCGCAGCCACCTCCTCAAAGGTAGACTGCAGTCCCTCAAGCTGCTGCTTCAGGTAATCACCCTGCTGACGGGCATTGGCGATCAGTGCTTCCTCTGCCAGTACATCCAGCACCGCCATACCGGCAGCCACCGCAACGGTCGAACCGCCGAAAGTATTGAAGTAGCCCACATCCTCATTGAGGGCAGCCAACAGCTCTTCCCGCGCTGCCAGCCCGGCCATCGGGAAGCCGTTCCCCATCGGTTTGCCCATGGTGACCACGTCAGGTGTCACCTGGTGACGGGCAAAGCCCCACATGCCTGCGCCGGTGCGACCGAAACCGGGCTGTACTTCGTCCGCAATCAACAGCGCGCCCTGAGCCTGCAGCCATTCAACTGCCGGCTTGAGGAAACCCGCCGGGTCGGCGTAGACACCATCACTGGAGAAAATCGAATCTACCAGCAGCGCTGCACAACCGTACCCCAGCGCATCCAGACGCGCCACACCGGCGCGCACTTGGTCGGCAAACCAGGTGGAAGAATCAACCTGCTCAGGCATCTGCGACATCGGGATGACATGTACATGTTCGGGCAGCGAGCCTTTTTTGAAGGATGAGGGCGACACCTCGGTCACGGCTGAGGTGTTGCCGTGGTAGGCCGCCTCGGTAACGATGATGCCCTGATGCCCGGTCCACTGACGTGCCAGACGCAGGGCCATATCGTTGCTTTCACTGCCGGTACACATCATCACCAGACGGTTCAAAGGCGGTGGCAGCGTGGCCAGCAGACGCTCTGCATATCGGTGTATGCCTTCATGCAGATAACGGGTGTGTACATTCAGTGTGCCCATCTGCTCGGCCACTGCCTGCACCACTCTTGGGTGACAATGCCCGACAGAGGGTACATTGTTGTACACATCCAGATAGCGCTGCCCCTGATCGTCAAACAGCCAGACCCCTTCGCCCCGAACAATGTGCAAGGGTTCCTCGTAGAACAGCATGGAGGTGGGGCCAACGGTTTCCAGACGCTTGCGCACCAGCACCCCTATTCGCTCATCGGCCTGCTGAAGACGGTCGAAACTGAACGCATTCTGATCCAGAATTCCACGGATATCGCTCACGGTAATGTCTCCTCGCTTCAGCCATTATTCTGTAGATACTGTCGGGCCAGCTGGGCCGTCCCTTCAATGTAACCATCAATCAAGCCCTGTGCCGCCTCGCTATCGGCATGCGAGGCCAGCCAGGCACTGAGCATGATGCGCCGGATCATGACGAAGGTGTCCAGCATCGCTTCATCCGCCGCGGTAAATTCGGCGACCGAGCGATAACCCTGTACCCAGGCCTTGCGCAGCTGCGGGATGATCGGGTCCAGCTCGTAGAAGCTGATCGCGGCTGCAAAGTCATAGGCATACCAGCAGAAGCCGCTGTCATCAAAGTCAATGATCGACAGTCGGTCTCCGTCCACCAGCAGGTTGGCCAGACGCAGATCCGCATGCACCAGCCCATAGCGATCAGCGCTCTGCCCATAGTCCATAATTGCCTGCTCAATGTGCCCGATCGCTTGATTAATAAGGGCTTCATCACCCGACGTCAGCCCCGGGGCATCACGCCAGTCGCCCCACAGGCCGTCAGGGGCGATCATGGTGTCCAGATTCCAGCGCTTGCGCACGAACCAATCCGGCGGCTGCCAGTCTCGGCTGTGCTGATGTAGCCTGGCCGTCATCGCCCCCAGCTTCTCGAACCAGTGGGGCAGGCTCTGCCCAACATCGGGCTCGGCCCCCTTCACATGCTCAAAGCCCACGGCAAAAAAGTCGCGCCCTTCGGCATTCAGGCTGATAACCGGACTGCCGTTCTGGGTCTCCAGCGGCGATGGTGTATGGATCCGCCCCGAGGCACGCAGGTCATTAATCCATGCCAGTTCAGATTCAATTTCCTCACGTACATGATAATCAGGCCGATGCACGCGGATGATTATTTTTCGATCCGTGTGACGATCACGGGAAATAAAAGTGGCATTTTCAGACGTCGTCAGTAAATCGATATGAGCGTCAGCCGGCATCTGCCAATATTCAAGACACTGCCCCAGTTCTAACCTGAGAGTATTCACCAGAGTATCGGTATACATCTGATTATCTCCATCCTGTAAAAACATTTACTGCCAGAAAACCCGCACCCAAAGGTGCGGGCCAGATATTCAGGCGCGAGAAGTATCAGCCTGCAGCGGCAACTCAGCTTCAGGCAGGTGAACACCGTCCATTTCATCAAGATCGTGTTCCGCATCGAGAATCAGTGCCAGCTCCTCATCGGCAGATTTGGCGACCAAATGACGTCGGCCGTAGGCGAAGAAGTAGACGGCACCGATGACGAACAGCACCAGGGTGTAGTTGAAGGCGCGCGGATCAAAGGCGTAGACACCGGTCATCGCCACCAGCGAGAGCACCAGCGCAAAGTACATGGTCGCCATCAGTGCGGCCGCGATGGCAAATCCACCCCAGCCCGCTTCAGCAAGGCCAAAGTTCCAACCGGCAAAGTCGCCGGATATAACGTAGGACACCCCAAGACCGGCCAGCAGGACCCAGCCCGCAGTCCCCTTCTTAAGCTGGCGCTTGGCCAGATAGTCCTGATCGATTGTATTAGCCATGAACATTCCCCTGATCAATAACTATTCAAATTGTCGATGCCCATTCCCTTTCGCTGCCTCCCAACGAAAGGGAATGGATATTGCTAGCACTTTCAGCGTAACGAGAGCGTGCAAGCGCCAGTTATCAAAAATTGGCAAATGTGCATGGGCAGGAGTGAATACCATGGTGCGGACTTGGCAGAATCAAAATACGGCGTCCATACTGGATCGAAAAAATAATAAAGAGGTCAAGGTGCACCAAAATAAACAAAAAGCACCACAGAGGTGCATATCTGTTTCAGATGACATTAATGAGCAGGCCTTTCATCTGACCGACTGGAGTCAGGAATATAACCAGTACAGCAGCGGCCGTTTTCAGGGCCGTGTCGAAGAGTGTCAGTTTGACGGTATCCAGCTGATCAACGAGTACACCAATCAGGCATTACATCAGCACTGCATGGTCTGGCCTGATGCCTTCTGGCTCGGCATTCCGACCAATCGTGAACACTTTCGCATCAACGGCCAGTCCGTCGAGCAGGAAGATCTGCTCTGGCGTCACGGCAGTACCCCCTTCGAACTGGTGACTCCGGCAGACTGCAACATCTTCAGTATTGTGGTTCAGCAAGAAGAACTGTTCGGCCTGGCCGCGCGCCAGGGCATCGCTACTCAGTCCAGTGTCTCCGGTGGCAACCCGCGTCTGCGCGGCAGCCGACATCAGATCGAGGAGCTGTCGCTGCTGGTCACACGGATACTGGCAGCAGCCGACGAGGGCATGGATACCGAAATCCACAAGGACCTGTTGATACAGCAACTGCTGAACCTGCTGGACACGGCAGAAGTTAACGAGCGGGTCATCCCCAGTTACCGGCATCGCAAGGCGGTCGTGGATCGAGTACGGGAGTATGTGGATGCACGGGGTGATCTGCCGGTCACCATGACGGCTCTGTGTGACCTGGCCTGTGTCAGTCGGCGTACCTTGCAGTACAGTTTTGAAAGCATTCTGGGTATCAGCCCGGTGCAGTTCCTGCGTGCCACCCGCCTCAACCGGGTACGTCGCAAATTGTTGTCTGCCGAAGGCACCTCAATCTCCGATGCAGCCGCCAGTCAGGGCTTTTACCATCTGAGCCAGTTCGCTACCGACTACAGACGCCTTTTCGGCGAGCGCCCTTCAGAAACCCTCAGACGTATCGCCCACTGAAAGCCAAGGGAGGCCGAAGCCTCCCTCTTTACGGTTTACAGGTGTTTGTCGAACGCCGCTTTCTCGTGCTTCATGATGCTTGCGTTCAGAAACAGATAGAGCCCTACGGCAGCGGCCAGACTGATGGCAATGCCAGTTGGGCTGTCAGCGAACGTGAAGTAGGCGGATACGTTTTCCCAGCTGGTGATTGGACTTGAAAACATGATGTGCTCCTCGGTGCCATTCGCACCCTTGTTGACTCATCTTTCGTTCATGGGGCGCTGCCAAGACAGCGCCATTTCAGTGAAAGCTCAGACCAGTTTTTCCTGACCCGGCTCCAGCGTGTTCTCGATGATCGCCTGTGCCGGCAGTGACTCCGGGTAGGGCTTGGCCGGGATTTCGACCAGGTCCAGACCGAGCACTTCGACCTGAGGCGGTACACGCAGGGCATTCAGTTTCTTCAGCACGTAGGAGATGCCCCAGCCCGGAATGAAGCCGGTCAGTGCCATCACGATGCCACCAATCAGCTGCCCGGTTAGAGTAATATCAGGCAGGTCACCCACATTCGGGTAAGAGGAGGCAAACACACCGACCATCACGACACCGTAAAGGCCACAGAAACCGTGTACTGCCACCGCACCCACAGCATCGTCTACGCCCATTTTCTCTACCATGCGACCCACCACCGGCATCAACGCACCACCACTGGCAGCGATGACAAAGGCCAGACCCGGGTAATACAGATCCAGACCCGCGGCAACGGTGATGATCCCTGCCAAGCCACCGGACATGGTCCAGAACGGCTCACGCGATGTCAGGTAGGCACCAATGACACCACCGGCAAAGCCCATCAGGGTGTTGAAGCCGAACGCGGACAGGTTGGTCGGGTTGCCATAGATCGTGGTCCAGCCGGTATCACCACTATTAAAGATGATGCAGCCACCCAGGAAGCCAAAGAAACCGACGATGATCATCATCAGGCCGATCAGTGACATCGGCAGGCTGTGTGGCGGGATATACATCGCAACACCGTTCTGGAACTTGCCGACTCGGGCACCCAGGTTCATCAGCACACCCAGCGCGAAGAAGCCGGCAACCGCATGCACCACACCGGACGCACCCACATCGTGGTAGCCCAGCTTGGTCAGCAGCCAGCCATCCGGGTGCCAACCCCAGGCACCGGCCAGAATCCAGACAGCGGAACCAAGAATAGCCGCCAGAATCAGGAAAGCGCTCAGACGGATACGTTCGATCACGGCACCGGACAGGATCGAGCCGGTAGTCGCACCGAACAGCGCGAAGGCCGCAAAGAAGATGCCGGTACCCATATCCTGAACGTCAGGCCCCATGCTCAGACTCCAGGGCAGTGCCGCAGAGGCATCGATCGGGATCAGGCCGTTCGGGAAGGCGTTGTAGATCCACCAACCGAAGAAGTAGAAGGTTGGAATGATGACCGACAGGGTCAGAATATTCTTCATCCCTGAGGTCAGGGCGTTCTTGACGCGGGAAGCGCCAATTTCATAGGCGAGGAATCCGGCATGGATCATGAACATGATGGCAGTACACCACCAGTAGAACACTTCCACATTCATCGCTTGGTGCATTTCGAAAGTCGCCTTGAGCGACTCCACGGTTTCCACAGTCATAGGCTTGTCCTCGTTTATGCGGAAAGGGTCCGCTTTTGTTTGCTGCGTCGCAGCATATAAGCCCGAACATCCTTGCTCTTCAGTGATATTTATTTCCTGATAAGAAAAAGCAAACCATGTGCCAAAAGTATCCACAACCCATAAAATATAGAAATAATATTTATAAGATATTGTTTTATAACGATTTAAAAACAATTAACTCTTGAGTGAAAAATTATCTTCTCGGATAAAACACCCTGTGGATAATTACCGTGCTTTATACGAGGGCTTTTTTGCACTTGCGTGCACCCGTATTGTTCATTTAGTAGCCAAGCACAAAAAAAGCGCCCACAAAGGGCGCTTTCATGAAAGGTATTTTCAGGGGTATCAGCTTCTCACTTTGATCCGCTCCGGATCATGGAAAGGCAGTGCCTGAACCTGAGCCGGCAACCGCTTCTGCAGTCCATCCAGCTGCCCCACTTCCAGTCGGGTACCCGGTTCTGACCAGGCGGGCTGAACACGACAGAGTGCAATCATTTTGCCCAGCAAGGGCGAGGCCGTTGCGCTGGTTATCTGACCAACCGGCATGCGCCCGTCGTACACCAGATCACCGTGGTGAACAGGCTCATTGCCATCCAGCACCAGCCCCACCAGCTTCTGTCTGCTCTCAGGCGACTGCCGCTGCAGCGCCGCTCGCCCGCTGAAATCTTCTTCCTTGGTTTTCATCGGCACGGTGAAGCCGATGCCGGCCTCGTAGGGGTTGGTCTGGTTGCAGAATTCGTGCTCCGCAAAGATCAAGCCCGCCTCGATTCGCAGCATGTCCAACGCGGCAAACCCCAGTGGCGCCAGACCATGGGGCTGGCCAGCCTGCCAAATCGCATCCCATACCGCTGCGCCGTCATCAGGATGACACCACACTTCAAACCCCAACTCACCGGTGTAGCCGGTCCGTGAGACCATCAACGGTACGCCTTCCGGCCCGCCCAAACGGCCAATGGTGAAGTGGAACCACTTCAATTCGCTCACCGGTGTCCGGTTTTCCGGCTGCCAAACCAGCTCCGACAGCAGCGCTCGGCTGTTGGGCCCCTGCACAGCCAGGTTATGCAGCTGGTCGGTCGACTCACGAATACTGACCCGATCACCGCGCTGTGCTGCCAACTCTCGCAGCCAGGTGCCAGACCAGGGATCGCCACATACCCAGCGGAAGGCCTGCTCCCCCATGCGGAACAGTGTGCCGTCATCGACCATGCCACCGGTCTCGAAACAGGCGGCCGAGTAGACAATTTCACCCACTGCGAGCCGGCGCACATTACGGGTCAGGGCATACTGCAGCAGCGCTTCGGCATCGGGGCCAACCACTTCGAACTTGCGCAACGGCGACAGATCCATGACAGCGACGGACTCACGACAGGCCAGATATTCGGCACGCGCGCCCCAACCTTCAAATTCAGTCGGCACCCAATAGCCGCGGTATTCATCAAAGTGCTTGGTGAGTTTCGAAGTACGGCTGTGAAACGCGGTCTGTTTGGTCATGCGCGGCAACTCCTCAGGCACCACGCGATGGGCAATGGCGCGCTCGAACTGGTTTTCCGCGCCATAGACGCGGACATGGATATCGGTGGGTATCCAGCCATTGGCCGGATCAATGTCATCAGGGCAGGCTGAAGACGCGCATATCAGGTCCCGATTCGCGCGCAGCAGGACGTAGTCACCGGGACGCGACCAGGGCTCATCCATACCTACCGTGCCGCAGGGCTCGATCAGCGTGTTGAAGAAAAAATTGATGGCGGGCCAGCCAGCGCGGGGTGCCACGCCATACTCCCTCAATGCACGGTTGAAATTGTCCGTACAGCTGACATGACCGAAGTAGCCACTGTCCTCGTAATACTTGGGCGTGCAGGCCAGCAGGAAGCTGTCGTGACGACCGACCGTGTCCTGTACCAGCTCCAGCATCGGCTGCAGGCGGTTGTCGGCAAATCGTGAGTACAGCCCCGGCTGGGGCAAGGCGTGTCCCGCCAGGGTCCGTGTCGCCACCGCATCCAGCGTAATCTCTTCGCCTCTTTCCAGCGCCTCGGCATCGAAGGCGATGAAGTCGGAGCATTGCTTGCCCGCCACATCAATAATCTGAATCCACTCACCCGCCTTGACGCGGTATACACGTGCGCTGCTGTGTGGGACATGCACCTCCTGCACCGGCTCACTCAGCGGATCGGGCAGCTCAGTCATCTCGCCCGGCAAACGCCAGAAGGCAACATTCAACTCTGTCGCAGTCGTTTGCTCCTGCGGCATCATGTCAGCCCCCGGCGCAGCCAGCACCAGATGGATGGCCCCTGTACGCTCCGTGGCTTCAATCATGCACGGCAACTGCTCGGCATCCAGATGAAGCCCGCGTTGCAGATGGGATTCCTTAACGCCCCATGCCAGCAATCTTTGCCGCAGCCTGTCACCCGAAGGGCGCGACTGTTGCAGCTGCGCCTGCACCTCAGGCATACCGGAAGTGGCCTGTCCCAACTCCAGACGCTCACGCGCCGAGCCGGGGCCGTCATCAAGCATGAACAGCTCACAGCACTGCCCTTCGTCCGGGCTGTCAATCTGCAACCGCTCGCCCGGCAACAGTTTCACTCGCATTGCCTGTTGCGCCACAATGCGTTTGCGGCTCGTAGCCGGCGGCTCACCCGTGATCAAATGATCATGAAATTGCGTGTTCATACCTTCACCCCTGGCCACTCACATTCACATGGCCTGCGCCACCATTCGGTGCACAGGCCGGCGCCATGCCCTGTTGTGTGGCTCTTTTCCCACCAGAACAACGGCGCCGGCCACATCAACCATGGGTAAAAATTCTTTACCTGTAGTGATTTTCGGGCAATTCATCAAAGGAGCTACCTCTGTAGGGGTAGACCTGAATATGCTGGCATGATCCGTGCATTTTCACTCACGTTTAGACCCAATTCGAACAGGAGGATGGCGTGACGGTCAGTTTTTCACGCTGGTTCGGACGCGTTCAGGCAGGCGGAAAGGCTGAACAGCCGCGGTATTATCCACAACGCGAACTGTTGCACCGGGTAAGCCTGACCCTTGTTCGCTGTCCGAACCTGGAAGACACCTTGCCCGACCTGCTGAGTCAGGTGCTGCTGGACGCCGGCTGCTCAAGCCCCGTGTGGCTTGCGTGGCGCGTCACTGCCGATGTGCACTGGTCCCTCAATGGAACCGGGCCTCAACCTTCCCCGCTTGAAACCGCCCGACTGAAATATCAGCTGGACCTCGCCACTCGCGGCAACCGATTCCAGCTGCAGCCCGAAGACACCCTTGCCCGGCACGAAATCACGGGGCTGCGCATCCCCGACAGCGAAGGCGGCCTGCAGCTTTGGCTATTGGCTCCCATCTCTCTTGCCACATCAGGCGAAAACCGACGACAGTTGCTGCGTGATCTTGGTCAGGCGGTGCATGCCGGGCTCGACATCAGGCTGGAACACGAACGGCAGCTGACCGCCCTGCGCCAGGAAGTACAACAGAACCTGGCCGCCAGCCTGCACGACTCCGTCGCCCAGCAGCTGTGTTATCTATGCCTTCAAACCGGCCGTCTGGAACAGCAGGCCGCCCAGCTGTCAGCGGATCAGCTGCAGGAGCGTCTGTCCGACATCCGGTGTCAGACCCGTCAGGCCTACCGACAAACACGCGAATTGATCAGCAGCGCCCGCATCCGCCTGCAGCACAGCCTTCATCAGGAGCTTCTGTGTGCCGTTACCGATTTCGAGCGCAACTCCAGTCTGCTGTTTGAGCTTGATAACCGCCTCACCGGATACCCTTTGCCCGAACCGGTTGCCGTTGAATTGCTGCTGATCATCCGTGAGGCGTTGAGCAATGTGGTCCGGCACGCTCACGCCCAGAAGGTCAGGATTCAACTGCTGCCGCATGGCAAGAACGGATTCCATGTTCATATTCAGGACGATGGTCAGGGACTGCCGGCACAACGCAACGCCGACAGTTTCGGTCTGGGCATCATGGAGGAGCGTGCGCGTCGCATCGGCGCCAGGTTCCGGCTTGAGTCCACCCCCGGTAACGGGACCTGCATCGAACTGATCGCCGAGGAACTATGCCCATGACAGACGTCAACGTAATGCTGGTGGATGATCACCCGCTGTTTCGACGGGGGGTTGCCGAGCTGCTGCAGGACAGCGGCCACTTCCGTGTGACGGCCCAATTCAGCCACCCCGATCAAGTGCTGGAGGCGGTGAACGACTCCGTACCGGATCTGGTGCTGCTGGATCTTCACATGCCCGGCCAGAGCGGCCTTGAATTGCTGCAGGCAATCAAGGAGCGCCACAGCGGCGTCAAGGTTGTGATGCTGACGGCGTCCGATGACCCGACACATTTGATGGATGCCCTGCGTCTGGGGGCCGAAGGCTACCTGCTCAAGGATACGGAGCCTGGCCTGATACTGGAGCGGCTGGAATCGATCCTTAACGGGCAGCTGGGGCTTGATGACGAGATGATGCTGTTATTGCGCGAGGGTTTGCGTCGACAGGACAGTCTGCAGGATACCGGACGTTCGCTCCCAACCAGCGCTTCCCCAGCGGACGAGCACTGGTATGCAACCCTGACCGAGCGAGAGCGTGAAACCCTGGTCTGGATATCACGCGGCCTCAGCAACAAGTTGATCGCCCGCGAGATGGGCATCAGTGACAGCACCGTCAAGGTGTATGTCAAAAGTCTGCTGCGCAAACTGCACCTGCATTCCCGACTCGAACTTGCCGCATGGGTGCACACTAATCCACTGCCGGATAACATCCTATGCTGAGCCAAATGCTGGATCTTATTCGCCCCTCGGGCCGATCTGCACAGGCGAGCGGATACGAGCCTGAGTACGTATTGAACAACCTTGAAACAGCCATTTTGGTCATCGATGCCAATGGCCGCATTCTGCAGGCCAATCGATGCTGGAAGGAACTGAGCCGTGGCAACCTCAGCATGCTCTTTCACGAGTACCTGCACCCGGGCGACCGTGCTCAGTGGCAACAAGCATTGATCCGGCTGGAGCGTTCGGTCTGCCTGCGACTGCTGACCACCGAACAGCGCACAAGCCGCTGGTTTGAGCTGAAACTCTCGGCCCTGAACCCGGAGACGGGCTGGCCGCTCACCATAACCTTGCTGGACATCAGCGAGCGCATGGACGAGTCACGCCAGCGGGAAGCGCACTGGCGCAGCCTGCATCAATTGCTGCAGCACCTGCCCGCGATGCTCTACCGAGGACGCAACAATCGTCACTGGACCATGGAGTATGTCAGCGCAGGCTGTCGTGAACTTACGGGGTACAGCCCGGAGGTACTGACCAACCAGTCTTGCCTCAACTACGGCGACCTGATCCATCCGGATGACTCCGGCCCTGTCTGGGAGCAGGTTCAGGAAGCCCTCAGCCGATGTAGCGAGTTTGAGCTGCACTATCGGTTGCAGCATGCGGATGGGCATTTTGTGCCGGTCAGCGAGAAAGGCTGTGGGCTGTATGCCGACAACGGCTCAATACTGGGGGTTGAGGGTATTGTCGTAGCCTTTGCCACCCCACCGGACTACCCCCGAATTTAACCCGACGGGGGTACCTTCAACGGGGAATTTTTCCCAACGGTTCACGCGGGTAATTTGGTTATCAAGGGTCACGCTGATGTGGCCGCTCTGATCCCGACAACAGGATTCTGTGGAGATAACCATGAAGAAACGCGTAGCCATTATTGGCGCAGGCCCGAGCGGTCTGGCCCAACTGCGAGCCTTCCAGTCAGCCGAAGCCAAGGGTGCCGACATACCCGAACTGGTCTGTTTCGAGAAGCAGTCCGACTGGGGCGGCATGTGGAACTACACCTGGCGTACCGGCCTGGACGAAAACGGCGAGCCGGTCCACGGCAGCATGTACCGTTACCTCTGGTCCAACGGTCCCAAGGAATGCCTGGAATTTGCCGATTACACCTTCGAGGAGCATTTCGGACGTCAGATCGCCTCCTATCCGCCGCGCGAAGTGCTTTGGGACTACATAAAAGGCCGTGTCGAAAAGGCCGATGTACGCCAATACATCCGCTTCAACACCCCGGTGCGCAACGTTAGCTATGACGACAGCACCAAACTGTTCACGGTCGCTGTCCATGACCACAACACCGACACCACCTACAGCGAGACCTTCGACTACGTGGTCTGTGCCAGTGGGCACTTCTCCACGCCGAAGATGCCGGAGTACGAAGGTTTCTCCACCTTCGGTGGCCGCGTCCTGCATGCGCACGACTTCCGTGATGCATTGGAATTCAAGGACAAGGATATTCTCATCGTCGGCGCCAGCTACTCGGCCGAAGATATCGGCTCTCAGTGCTACAAATACGGTGCACGCTCCATCACCAGCTGCTACCGCACAGCGCCCATGGGCTTCAAATGGCCCGCCAACTGGGACGAAAAACCGGCGCTGACCCACGTCGACGTGGATACTGCCTACTTCAAGGATGGCAGCAGCAAAAAGATCGACGCCATCATCCTTTGCACCGGCTACCTGCACCACTTCCCCTTCCTTGCCGACGACCTGCGCCTCAAAACCGACAACCGCCTCTGGCCGCTGAATCTCTACAAGGGCGTAGTCTGGGAGGACAACCCGCAGTTCTTCTACGTGGGCATGCAGGACCAGTGGTACTCCTTCAATATGTTCGATGCCCAGGCCTGGTTTGTGCGTGACATTATCCTTGGCCGCATTCCGCTGCCCGCCAAAGAGGACATGACTGCCGACAGTCTGGCATGGCGCGAGCGGGAACTGGCACTGGAAACCGCTCAGGAGATGTACGAGTACCAGGGTGCCTACATCCTCCACCTGATCGAACAGACCGACTACCCCACGTTCGACATTGATGGCGTCAACCGCACCTTCCTCGAATGGAAGCAGCACAAGAAGGACAACATCATGACCTTCCGTGACCACTCCTATCGCTCACTGATGACCGGCACCATGGCGCCCCCGCACCATACCCCCTGGCTGGATGTACTGGACGACTCGATGGAAGCCTACCTGGCCGACGCTCCGTTGCAGGAAACCTCGCGCAAGGCCAGCTGATTATCCACCCGGTGCTGGCCTGGCCGGCACCGTACAGAGGACTCTGACATGAGCAACACCCCCGTTACCCGTTTGCCCAACCGCCAGGCCAAGTCGATCACAGACCCCTTGCCGGGCTGGACCGCCGTGGCCGGCGACCCCAGCATGACCACCTGGATCGAATACACCGCCGATGACGGCAGCATGATCAGCGGCTGGTGGGAAGCCACCCCCGGCACCTGGCATGCCAAATATGAGAGCTGGGAATTCATTCACCTGATGGAAGGTTCGGCGATCATCACGCCAGAAGGCGGCGAGCCCGTGGAAGTGGGCCCCGGCGACGCCTTCGTCATTGAAAAGGATTTTGTTGGCACCTGGGAAATTACCGCCCCGATCGTGAAGCACTTTGCGATCAAGCTGAAATAAGCGCTCACCTGTTAAAGCCCGACCGCCCGGCAGCAGGACCACACACCTCTGCCGGGCACCCTTACACTTCGTTGTTCTTCTCTTGCATGCCGCTTGGCTGAAAGCCCTGTGCCTCTAATTCTGATCCAATACGACCACACACTGGTTATTGGCAAAAGCCCCCTTTGCACTGAGGGTTCAACGGGTCATTGCAACACTCCGCACCTTGCGGACGGTAGCGGGAATTGGCCAGTCATTCCGAGTACCACGGTACCTGTGGACAAGCTGCCCTAAGTTTCTGTGGTTACCTACAATATATTGAAGGCCTTGAGCCGATGGTGCTTGTTTTGTCACGTGACTGTGCTTATTTGTGACTGGCAACAGGCGGGAAAATCGTTCAGTATCAGGAAACTATGGATCGGCCGTTGCAGGATACTGCGCACGGCATAGCTGCAAAACGCGCATGCTCGTTTTCACCGGAAGAGAAT
>NPIE01004674.1_pt1 | contig 48029 bp, 48 predicted proteins | sample 8637661 | NCBI WGS metagenome assembly NPIE01 (sample SAMN07420842, study PRJNA396082) | bioreactor metagenome | isolation source: sample BA12 brine-fed electro-methanogenic bioreactor BA | place: Japan: Kochi | collected 2016-12-09 | reverse complement strand
GGTTCAACTCCTGTCCTCGGCATACGTAAGGGCGATTAGCTCAGCTGGTCAGAGCATCTCGTTTACACCGAGAGGGTCATAGGTTCGAATCCTATATCGCCCACCATTTTCAATATCTTCCAAAGCCCTATCTACATTGAATTTTAGCCCCAAATGGCCTATAATATTCCATTATTTTATTAATACTCCTATGGAGCAAGAGAGAGTCCCTTTAGAAAATATAGAAAGAAAATTTGCCCAAGAAGGTTTCCTAGTTTTAGAAGAGGGGACAAAGTTTGACCTAGAGTTAATATATACCCCCTCAGACCAGAAACCCAGATATCTCGAAATTGCCGACAGGAAAATTCTCCAACCTAAAAGACACAACTATGTAACACACCCTAACTTAGAGTTAGAAGAACCAATATTAGTAGGCAGAAATGTTTACTATCACAGAGGAGAGGAGAAAGGAGAATATAAATTTCCAATAACAAACGCTAAGATTTTGTATCTAGAAGGAGAGTCTACAGCTTTCCAAAGAGAATTAATAAACGCCTTTGGAATATCTGACGACTATTTTGAATGTGAATACCCAGAAAGTTTGGGGGATATAGATATGTCATTATTTGCACACAAACATCCACTTGCAGCATCACAGATAACAGAAATAGAAGATCCTTATATAGATGGTATCTCGGAGGAGCAAGAGCGATTAAACAGGGCTTTTGTTCTATCTGTCCTAGGAGAGGATGCAGATCTTAAAGATCTTACCTCAGTTAGGATTGTAACCGAACTATAACAATTTCACAGTCCAAAATTTATTGTCAACTCATATTAGAGTGTGTAGAATGTAGTAGTTAAATACTATAAATTCTTTACATTACTAACATATGACAGTAGGGAAAATAGTGGTTACTGTTGTGGGAGGATTAATCCTTGGCCTAATAACAGGTTTAGTAACTAGAAACATAATCGTTGCAATCCTCTTCCCAATATTATTAATAGGATTTCTACTAATGTGGAGGAGAATTAAACAGGAGACTCCAGTAAAGCAAGAAAAGGAAGATGAAAAAGGAAAGGTTGTTGCTGTTAAGAAAGAAGTAGAAGTTAAGGTTAAAGAAGACCAACCTGAGAACCAACCTCAGCCAGCACACCAGGTTCAAAATCCAAACCCTCAAGTGAATAATTACCAACAACCAATGCAAGATCAGTCTCAACCACCAGTATCTACAAACTATCCCCCAAGACAGAGCCTCAGATAAGGACGATTAGCTCAGCTGGTTAGAGCACTACATTCACATTGTAGGGGTCGTTGGTTCGAATCCATCATCGTCCATTTTCAAGGGTGTCTTTTATTTCTTCCCTTTCTCCTTGTCTTTCTTCGCTTTACTAAGTAGTTTTGTTATCTGGTAGGTAAGGATGAAAAGAATAATTGCAGTGATTAGGAAGGATATAAATTCATTTAAGAAATTTCCGTAGCGAATTACAACCGCACCTGCCTCATCCGCAGCGGTAATCGACTCATACTGCTCTTTACCTATCACGAAATAAAGATTTGTAAAGTCAACGCCTGATGTTACAAAGTTTATAGGAGGGGTAAGAATATCTGTAACTAAAGAATTTATTACATCCTTAAGTGCTGCACCAATAATAATACCTATTGCTGCACCAAAGGTTGCTTCTTTAAATGCAAACTCTCTAAAGTCCTTTTTAATCTCATTAAACTTCTTCTTTAATTTCTTCTTTCCCATTCTTAATCTTCCTTAATTTAAATAATAAATAGATTGTTGTAGCTATAGCCATAAAACCATACACAACTGTTTGGTTTAACATTACCATATCTAAAGTCTCGTTTCTAAATATAAAGGAGGCGATTTGTAGAAAAGTTCCAATGAATGGGATGAGAATATATTTGTAATCCCCTCGGGATATAAAGTAGTTAGCAGACATATATACGAATGCAAACGCTGTCATACTTAGACCAAATCCTCCAATATATTGAGAAACCATGGAATATTGTTCTCCAACTGTTAGATTTACAATTAAATCTTTAAACAGGAAGAATATTATGGATATGACAACTCCAATGGAGATAGATAATACTAGAGATATAAGTAGACTCTTCTTCTGGCTACTCTCCTCGGATTCGTTTGTTAATCTAGCAAACAAAACAGAAGATGTTATGACAGCAGCAAAGTAGACCAATCTACCGAGGATAGATATCGCGGAAAATTCTGCTCTAAATTCTGGATTTACCAATGGCATGCTTAACATAAATGGTCCACTAAGGAAGAGAAATGCCAAGGTTATTAATATCAATTCCTTAAAGTCAATCTTAATGTTCTTCTCTGTCTCTACTAGTTCTTTTTTTTCAAATTTAACAAGTGGGAGTATAAATAGAGTAGTTAACATTGCTGGGAGAGAGTTTGCAAGAATAAGAATAGGAATCGATCCTCCCATCTTGATAGCCAGTGCCCCCATTCCAAACCTTAGGATCGTTTCTAGAAGAAGAATTAGGTTAACAGTTCCGATCTTCTCTTTCCCCAGGAGGAATCCCTTTCCAGTAGGGCTAGTGAATGCAAAGAATAATGTGATGGTAAGGTAAAGTATTGTCTCTGTAGGAATATTTGCTAGTCCAGCGATGGTTCCTCTTGCTAAGAAAAAAAGAACAGAGAAGAGAATTCCAAGTAAAGAGAATATTCCAAGGGAATACCATTTGTATCTTTTAAGATCTTTTCCCCTATTTCTACCAACTTCTTTAGTTACAACTGACTGAATTGCTGTCGCAGGTATTTGGACTAAGTATACTAATCCCAGGGCAGCACTAAATGTGCCAAATATCTCTTGACTGGTATATCTAGCTACAAAAATATTAAAAAGATAATTTAGTATCCCAATAATTCCCCCAAGTATTGTAGTGAGGAAGAGGTTTTTAATAAAGATGAGCTGGGTGTTAGATAGTTTCTTTTCCATGTTTCCTTTATAATATCATATATAACATTACAAATATTATCATTATGCTAGAAGTAATAGTAGCTTTAGTTGGAGGAATTTTACTCGGGATTGGACTTTTTTATTTCCTAAAGAAAGGTCAACAGACAAGTAGCGAAGATATCACGGATACAATTGAACAGAGGTTGGAGGACATTGTTCCTAAAGCCTTAATGGAGGCAAACGACTACCTTGTTAGAACCGCAAGGGAATCTTTAACTTCAGAAACCAAGCAATCCAGGATAGATCTTGAAAATAAAAGAAAGGAGATAGAGAGGATGGTAAAGGGTATGGACGATTACCTCAAAGAGGCGGAAAAGGAAAGGATAGACTCATATGCAACATTAAAAAACTCGGTTGAGGAGAGTAGAAAGATAACAGAGCAGTTATCTGTAAATACAGAGAATCTTAAGAAGGTTCTCTCAGATAACCAAGTTCGAGGTCAATTTGGAGAGAGAGTCGCAGAGGACCTTCTTAAGATGGCAGGTTTTGTAAGAGGGGTGGATTATGAATTTAATAAGCAACAGGAAGGTTCTAAAACCCGACCAGATTTTGCAGTATTCTTGCCAGATGGAACTAGAATAAATGTAGATTCTAAATTCCCTTATGCCAGTCTTCAAAAGATGTCAGATACAGATGACAAGGGGATGAAAGAGAAATACATGAAGGATTTTGAAAGGGATGTGAAAGAAAAGATTAAGCAGGTTACTTCAAGAGACTATATTAATCCTGAAGACAAGACTGTAGATTTTGTAATTTTGTTTATCCCTAATGAGATGATCTTCTCCTATATATATGACAAGATGCCAGATCTATCCCAAGAGGCAATGGAGAGTAAAGTTATATTGGCAGGACCATTTAGTTTTACAGCAATTCTTAGAATGATAAGACAATCGTATGAAAATTTCAGAGTTCAGAAGAATATCTACAGCATTATTGGTCATGTAAAAGCTTTTGAAAAAGAATTTGACAATTTCTCTGGAGAATTTTACAAAATTGGAGATAGAATATCTTCATTACAACGACAGTATGATACCGTTAGTAGTACAAGATTTAACCAGTTAGTTAGAAAGATAGACAAGGTCAAAGAAGAGGGTGGGCAAGTCGAAGAGGGTGACCAGCCAAACCTTTTGGATGTTGTTAAAGAATAGTTATCTTCTACAGGATTTGGAACTAATTCCATATATATGTTAATTTATATCTAATGAATCCTAAAACATTTAAAACAATAAGAGGGTCTAAACCAATCCTTCTTTCAGCACCTCATGTGTATGCACATAGAAGACCCAAGTTAAGCATGGCATACAAAATAGGGGAGCCCTTAACAGACACGATTGTTGAAGGAGTTTGCAAAGAGATTAAATCTTTTGGAATTGTTCTAACAGATGAGTCTGACATGGATTACAACTACCATAAAGAAAGGAGTAATCCTTACAAAAAGGAAATTAGAAATATTGTAGAGAAGGAGAATATTAAATACTTTGTAGATATCCACGGTCTAAAAGACGGTAATAACTACGACATAGCAATCTACTATCCAAGTAAATTCTTTAAATCTATACAGCTATCTAGAAAGGTCAAAGAAGGATTGTCTAAGAGAGCCTTAAAGGGCTCTAGTATTCCAGTCTTTAGACTTCCGGAAGCTCACCAAGAAAGTTTAACTCTCTTTACTGCCTCTGAACTTAGAATCCCATCTATCCAGATAGAGGTCGCTAGGTACATAAGAGAGAAGAAGGAATTAAGAGATGCCTTTATCCAGAATCTAAGTGAAGTCCTAGAAGACTTGGTAATATAGGAAATATTATCGGTTAATTAAACGACTACTTTTTTGTTTTGACCAAATAGTTTTACTCTGTTATTCTAAGTAGTATCTTAAATTTTTAATAACGAAAAATGGCAACAACTAAAAAGAAAAAAACAGCCTCTAAAACAGAAACAAAAGCGACAGATTCTCCAAAGAATAAGGCTATTGAGATGGCAGTATCCCAGATAGAGAAGCAGTTTGGGAAGGGTTCAATTATGAAACTAGGTGGTGATAAGAAGATAGATGTAGAAGTTATTCCTACAGGAGCTCTCTCTCTAGATGTCGCCTTGGGAGTAGGCGGTATTCCTAAAGGAAGAATAATAGAAATATATGGGCCAGAGTCTTCAGGGAAAACCACTCTTGCTTTACACATAATGTCTGAAGCACAGAAGAAGGGTGAGGCAGTTGCCCTTATAGATGCAGAGCATGCTTTTGACCCTACCTATGCAAAAAACATTGGGCTTGAACTAGACGACCTTTATATCTCTCAACCAGACTTTGGTGAACAAGCTTTGGAGATATTAGAAACATTAGTAAGGTCTGCTGCATTTGGAGTAATAGTTGTAGACTCTGTAGCTGCACTAACACCAAGAGCAGAAATAGAAGGAGATATGGGAGATAGTCACATGGGTCTTCAAGCAAGATTAATGTCCCAAGCTTTAAGAAAGATTACAGCAATAACCAGTAAAACAGGAACAACAATAATCTTCATAAACCAATTAAGAATGAAGATTGGAATTATGTTTGGTAACCCTGAAACTACAACCGGTGGTAATGCTCTTAAGTTCTACTCCTCAGTAAGATTAGATATTAGACAGAAAGATAAGATCCTTAAGGATGGAAAGATAATAGGTCACACCAGAAAGGTTAAAGTTGCCAAGAACAAGATGGCACCTCCTTTCAAAGAGGCAACTTTCGACATGATATACCCAATGGGAATAGACAAGGAGAGTAGCATTATAGATGCTGCACTAGATGTTGGTATCGTAGAGAAGAAAGGTTCTTGGTACAACTATGGAGAGACACAATTAGGACAAGGTAAGGAATCAGCATCAGACACTCTAAAGCAAGATAAGAAATTAAAGGATAAGATAGTCAAAGAGGTAAAGGCTGCAATTAAATAATGAAAGTAACACAACTTTCTTCGCAAAAGAAGGATCCCTCTAGGGTTAATCTATACATAGATGAAGAATTCTTTTGTGGTTTGTCTCTTGATGCTGTTGCAAAGTTTGCAATATATAAAGGCAGGGAAATAGAAGAAAAGGAATTAGCAGAGATCTTAGTAGATGAACTGAAGAATCGTTTTGCACAGAGAGCAATGTCATACATATCCAGGGCAATCAAGACTGAATACCAGATGAGAAGATATCTGAAAACTCTTTCAATAAAAAAGAAGGGTACTTGGTACAAAGATATTAGAGATGATCAGTTGCAGGAGATATTTGATGGAATAATAGCTAAGTTAAAGGGGTATGGATACCTAGATGATGAAGAATTTGCTTTCCAGTTTATAAATTCAAGAATTAGAAGTAAACCGAGAGGAAAGAGAGTCCTAGTATCTGAATTAATGTCAAAGGGAGTAAATAAAGACTTGGCAAAAAAGAAAGTTGATGAGCTTGTAGAGGATGAGTATGATGTGTTAAGAAGAGTTTACGAAAAGAAATATAAAGGGGATAAGATTACGATAAGAGATAATAAGAAGATAGATTTCTTAAAAAGAAAAGGTTTCAATTGGGATTTAATTAAACAGCTAATAGAAGATGAGTCTGAAAAGTAGGAGGGAGTGGATACTTCCAGAAGAGAAAACAGAGAATGTAGTAGAGCATATCCTTAAGGTTAGGGGTGTAGAGCAAGAGTCGGAATTTCTAAACCCGAAGATAGAGAATGTTCCAGACCATACACATCTTTACAACAGTAAAAAAGCGGCAAAGAGATTAATTAAGGCTGTAGAGAATGGAGAGAAGATAGTAATCCATGGAGACTATGATGCAGATGGAATATGTTCTACAAGTTTACTTTGGAACTTTTTTTACAGAGATGTCTCCCAATTTCTAGAAAAAGAGGTAGACATTCTTCCATACATCCCGGACAGAGTAGAGCAGGGATACGGTTTAACAGAGGATTCACTAAATGATGTAATAGATTTAGGCGCAAAACTCGTTGTAACGGTAGATTGTGGTGTTAGAGATAGAGATCTTATAAGAAAATATCTGCAAGATAAAAAATTAGATTTCATAGTAACCGACCACCACTTACCTCCAGATGACTTACTAGAAAAGAGGGAAGAGGACCAAAAGGCTGGAAAGTTGGAATACCCCCTTGTCCACCAGATGTATCCAGGAAAAGAGTATCCAGACACAGAGATATGTGGAGCAGCAGTTACATACCTCCTTATACAAGCAATAAGGGAACTTCTTGGTATGGAGAAGGACCTTCGTTATGGTCTGGATCTTGTAGCACTAGCTACTGTTACAGATGTAATGCCTCTTTTAGGAGTAAACAGAATCTTTGTAAAAGAAGGTTTGGAAGAGATACGCAAGGGGCAGAGATTGGGACTTAAGATGCTTGTTCTTAGGGCAGGTTTAACACCAGAAGAGGTAGAGTCATACCACTTAGGTTTTGTACTTGGTCCTAGAATCAATGCCTCTGGGAGAATAGCTTCCCCTATGCAAGCAGTAAGACTTTTAGTGAGCAATAGTGAGGCACAGTGTAAAGAGATCTCAAACACCTTAGAGATGACAAACTTCGAGAGGCAGAAGATGACAACAGAGATTTTTGAAAAAGCTAAAGAGAGCGTCCAAGACTCCAAAGATAACCTTCTTTTTATTTTAGGAGAGGACTGGCATGAGGGGATAATTGGTCTAGTCGCAGGCAAGATACAACAACTCTACTACAGACCTGTAATAGTAGCTACAAAATCTGAAGGAGCAATTAAGGGTTCTGCTAGAAGTATTAAGGGCTTTAATATAACTAAGGCTTTTGACAAATTTAAGAAACACTTAGATAGATATGGAGGGCATGAACTTGCTGCAGGATTTAGTACAACAGAAAAAAAGGTTGAAGATTTTAGAAAAAACTTGGTGGAGTATGCAAATGAAGAGATTACAGAAGAGCAGCTTACACCTAAACTCAATATTGAAATCCTCCTAGATAGTGAAGACATTACCAAAGATTTAGTTAATGAACTTAGTAAATTAGAACCTCTTGGCTTTGGAAATCCCAAACCAACAATCTGTGTAAGAGATTTAACTATTAAAGAGAAGAGAGTTATTGGAAAAGATAATAACCATCTTAAGTTAGTTGTTAAAGGTAGTAATTCAGATTTTCTAACATTACTGCTTTTTGGATGTGATGAGGATGTAGAAACACTTAACGAAGGGGACTCTATAGATGTAGTAGGCTACCCAGATATTAATGTGTGGAATGGAAGAGAAAACATCCAGTTTAATGTAAAGGAGTGGAAGTAGAGTAGACGATTTTTCTTTCTTTGATTCTTTCCTACTTAGCCATCTTTGTTATTAATTTCCCAAGTCTGTTTGGAGTGTTTGGCAAGTAAGTTGTTTCTAATATACTTCCAAAGTCCAACATCTTCATTAATAACCTCTCAGTTCCAATGGCAAATCCTCCATGTGGTGGACAACCATATTTGAAATATTCAAAATAATCCTCCATGGAATCTATATCCATACCCCTACCTTCTGCATTCTCTTTCAAAACATCTATTCTGTGCTCTCTCTGTGCTCCGGTTGTAATTTCAACACCATTCCAGAGTAGGTCATATCCAAGGGCTATTCCAGGCCTCTCCGGATCCTTCATATGATAAAAGGCTCTACTTGCATGAGGGTAATCTGTAACAAACAGGAATTCACAACCTGTTTCTTCTTTTATTATCTCAGAAAGTTTCCTCTCTTCTTCTGGAGAGAAGTCTCCCTCTCCCTTACTGTGCACTCCTGCTTTTGCTAATTTCTCCTTAGCTTCTTTAACGGTTATGTATTCAAAATCTCCCTCTGGGATATTTATCTCTGTCCCAAATAATTCTTTAATCTTCTCGCCGTATTCTTCCTTAACTGCTTTGAGCATGGTCTTTATCATTTCTTGTTCAAAAACGCATAGCTCTTTGTATGAGTCAATATAAGCAATCTCAACGTCAAAGCTTGTATATTCTGTTAAGTGTCTAGTGGTGAAGGATTTCTCAGCTCTAAAAACTGGACCTACATTAAAAACTCTTTCTAAGTCTGCTGCTATAGCCATCTGTTTATGAAATTGTGGAGATTGTGCAAGGTATGCTTTCTTGTCAAAATATTTTACTTCAAAGACACTAGCACCAGATTCACTTGCAGCACTTATTATTCTGGGAGCTTGTATCTCCTTAAAGTTTTGAGTGACACAGAACTCTCTTAATTCCTCTGTCATCAGAGTTGAAACAGACATCATTAGTTGGTTCTTTCTAGATCTAAGATCTATCCATCTGTAGTCTAATCTTTGGTCGAGTGCAGTAACGTTGTTGTTATGCTCTCCCTCTATGACAATAGGTAAGGGGGTCTCCGCTAGTGAATCGATCTTGATATCTTTAATATCTACTTCAAAACCTTGTTCAACCTGCTTTGCTTCTTTTACCTCACCAGTGATATCTACTATAGATTCAAGTGTTAAGGATTTTACTTTTCCAATTAGTTCCTCTCCATTTCCTTGCCATGCAACTGCCTGAACCTTCCCACTCCTGTCTCTAATTACTAGAAAAACAATCTTGCCTTGGTCTCTTACAGTATCTACTCGTCCTCTTATTCTGACCTCTTTTCCAATTTCTTCTTTAAGTTGTCCTATTAATGTTCTTTCCATCTAAATTTTGTTGTTAAAAGTAAATAATTTAAAGGTATTATATATCATTGAGCTTGCTATTAAAAACCTTTAAAACAGCATGTCTGACTCTTGCTCAATCTCTGGTTCTGGAAGTTCTATTTTGTTCTGAACAATATCGTAGTTTATTGCCGGGTAGAAGAAGTCAAAGAGACCTTTACTGTCATTGTCAAAGATTGCCTCTCCAGATACTACATATACTGGCTGTAAGTATTCTAATTCTGTCCTGTCTTCGTAATAGACTATGAATACATCAAAGACATGGAATTTCTTAACCTTTCTTGGGGTGTATTCTACAACATCGTCACCATTTGTCTCGTAAAGATAAACGAGGCTTCCTTCTCCTGCCTGAATCTTTTCTATAGCCACTTGTGGCGTGATTAGTTCATATGTCCCACAAGATTCAACCTCTGTTGGCCAGAATGTGTAATCTATTTGGTACACATACTTCAGTGTCGAATCTGTTATATCAGGATTCGCTGCACCAACATAAACAGTTATATTACTTCGCTGTGTTTCTGGGAAAGAGACTAGCGTGTTGAATGTGTATACCTCTATTTTTTTATCATTGACCCTAGGTGTTTCTATTATTGGAGGTTCCTCTATTTTTCTAGATAAAGTTTGTACAAATCTTTCTGCACCTACAATATTTGATTCTATTGTTATCATGCCCTTGCTTCTTACAAAGTCCACCTTGATTAAATCTGCATCAGCGGGTGCAGATGCTTTTCTAAAAGAACCATCAGGGTTGACCTTTATGTATGTTGTTCTGTGGTCTCCTTTGGAATAATCTTCGGGGTATGCTCCTAAAGTTCTTAAAACGCCTGCGGCATAATTCTTCGCTTCCTGTTCACTTGGCAATGCACTTTCTCTTGCAGCAGTCCTTATTCTGGCAGCCTCTGTTTTAAAATTGAAGTTGAGATTCTTTGCCTGAATCTCTAGAGTAGTATCTAGCTCATTGTTTACCCAAACGTAGCTCTCTGCATTCCTTCTTATTATTCCATCTGGGTTAAAACCAAGCTTCTCTGCCATTACCTTCGCATCTGCTTGAGCAGTTACCGATTGTGTTGGGTTGCTAAACCTGTAGACATTAATAATGTCAGGGAGAGAGTCTTCAATCTTTCCTGTATTTGTATCTATCTGGAAGGACATTTCTGACCCAGTAGCTAATTGTAAGGAAGGAATTTCTAACTTGTGCTCTAAGAATTCTTCTCTTGTTTGTGTACAAGCATAGTTAGCAATTTGGTATTTTGGTATAGGGGGCTCAGGTGGTCTTAATGTAAGGATTAACACGGTTATTGTGAATATAAAGAAGGCTCCTACTCCTATTACTCCAAATCTTTTTGTCCAGAATGCGGCTTCGGTTAAAGTCATGTTATAATCTTAGCAGTAGTTAAATATGGTATCAACCATAATCTTACCAGTATTATTATGAGAACAAAAGAGCAAAATGAGCAGCTAGCACAGCTTCTATTTCCGGAAGTGAAAGAGAGTCCAGAAGATGTTTTAAGTAGGTATCCAGAAAGGAAAACAGATGGAATGGTCCTAAGGTTTGCACCTAGTCCTACCGGTTTTATGCACATAGGGAATGTTTACACGGGTCTTGTGTGTACAAAATTAGCCAACCAAACAGATGGTGTTTCTATACTTAGAATAGAAGATACAGATAAAGAGAGAGAAATAGAGAATGGTGTGACTCAGATAGTTAATGGACTCAAGGGTTTTGGTATTGAATTTGAAGAGGGAATGGTAAACGAAGAAGAAGGAGAGGGAGATTACGGGCCATATATCCAGAGTAAGAGGTTAGATATTTATAAAGTCTTTGCAAAGGATCTTGTAAGAAAGGGTTATGCTTATCCCTGCTTTATGACATCTGAAGAACTAGAAGAGATGAGAGAGAAACAGGAAGAGCTTAAGGTAGCAACTGGTTCTTACGGTAAATGGGCAAAGTGGAGAGATGCAGATATTGAGGACATTACAAAGAAGTTAGACAACAATGAAGAGTTTGTAATAAGGTTGTACTCTACAGGAGACCCAGAGAAATCATTCAACTTCAAAGATCTAATAAAGGGAGGCGTTACCCTTAGAGAAAATAATATGGATGCAGTATTACTCAAGTCAGATGGGTATCCAACTTACCATTTTGCTCACCCAATAGATGACACCCTAATGAGAATAACTCATGTAATTAGAGGAGATGAATGGTTTTCTTCTCTTCCACTTCATGTTGAACTTTTTGACAAATTAGGTTTTGACCTTTTACCATACGCACATGTCTCACCACTTATGAAGTCTGATGAGGGCAAGAAGAGAAAGCTAAGTAAAAGAAAAGATCCTGAGGCTGCAGTTTCATACTACATTGAGAGGGGTTACCCTAAGAAAGGAATAATTGAATACCTCCTTAATATTGCAAATTCCAATTTCTATGACTGGAGGATACAGAACCCAGATAAAAGTCTAGATGAATTTGAACTTAAGTTTAACAAATTTAACAGTTCAGGAGCTCTCTTTGACGTCGTAAAGTTAGACAATATTTGTAAGAACTACATAGCAACACTCTCTGCAGAGGAAGTATATGAAAAGGCTTTGCAATGGGCTAGAGATTTTGATGAAGAGATAGCAAACCTGCTTGAGAACAATAAAGAATATTGTATTTCTATATTTAACATAGAAAGGACAGGAGACAAGATTAGAAAAGATCTTGTTAAATTCCAGGATGTTAGAGACCAGATGTCAATATTCTTTGACGATTTACTGTCCAAGGAAGATATCCCAGATATAACAGAGAGGGTAGGTGAAGAAGATCAGAAGGCTATACTAACAAAGTATCTTGAAATTTTTGAAATAGGAGATTCTTCAGACGAATGGTTCGAAAAGATTAGAAACCTTTCCAAGGACTTAGGGTTTGAAAAAGTAGGGGACGTTGCTATGGTTTTAAGAGTTGCTATAACACATAGAACACAGACGCCAGATTTGTATCAGGTTATAAAGGTTTTAGGGGAAGAAAAGGTGAGGGAAAGAATCAAAAATTATATCGATTTAATGATATAATAACGACATTGCCGGATCGTCTAATGGTAGGACGACGGTCTCTGAAACCGTTAATCCTAGTTCGAGTCTAGGTCCGGCAACCACTTAAAGATTTCAATAAGGAAGTGTTTTTAGGAAATAACCCGATTTTGGGTTATTAATTTTTGGGTTGTAAGCCTGTTTTTAATTTGAGGAAGGTTCTCCTTTCTCAGGGATTCTGATTGAAGGCTCCCCTGGGATTGCAATTACCAATTCTTGATTAACTTCATCGATAGAGAGCCTAAGATTCTCTACCTCTCTACCTTCTACAGTTTTAAGGATCTCTTTAGCCAATCCTTCTCCTTTGTAGCTAGAAATTTTTTGCTTTGATTCATCTCTTTTTGAACCAAAATACTGAATATAATCATTAACAACAATACCAAACACTGAATATCGAACAGATCCCATATCTCTTTGCCACTCCTGCTTTATATCGTCCTCTGTAAGCTCCTTGTCTGTGTCTGCACCAGCTTGTACTAATGCAAGAAATTTAGGGTCAGTAGGGGAATCAAACTCTTCGGGCCTTCTATTCATTGTCTCCATGTTATATGTTTGTTAATTTATTTAAAGTTTAAAAACTTTATTTTAACCATCATTATTATATCAACCAGCCATTTCTAAGACAATCTTGTTAAATTTGTGATTTTTGGGGAGGATAAGCCTAAAACCATATGATATAATGACAGCTATGAGTGCAAAAAACTTAAAAGATGTAAGTCCAAAACAAGATTTTGTCCAAATGGAAAAAGATCTCCTAGAGAAATGGGATAAGGATGGAATAGTTAAGAAATATTTGGAAAAGAATCAAGATTCAGAAGAGAGATTCTCATTTATAGATGGTCCTATTACAGCTAACAACCCTATGGGCGTCCATCATGCATGGGGTAGGACATATAAAGACGCTGTGCAGAGATATAAGAATGCAAAAGGTTTTAAGCAGAGATTCCAGAATGGTTTTGACTGCCAAGGGCTTTGGGTGGAGGTTCAGGTAGAAAAAGAGTTAGGTTTTAATAGTAAGAAGGATATTCTGGATTACGGTATGGACAATTTTACTAACTCTTGTGTCTCAAGGGTTAATAAATATGCCGGGATACAGACAGAGCAATCAAAGAGATTAGGTATGTTTATGGATTGGGATAATAGCTATTACACTATGTCTGAGACTAACAATCTTTACATATGGAATTTCCTAAAGAGGTGTAATGACAGGGGCTTGATATACAAAAGCGAGGCTTCTACTACGTGGTGTCCAAGGTGTGAGACAGGTTTGTCCCAGCATGAGCAAGCAGATGCTTATAAAGATATTGAGGATACAGCTGTTTATGTACTATTCAAATTAAACAAGAAGGAAGGTTCTGAGGAAGAATATGTTCTTGCATGGACAACAACTCCATGGACCCTTTCTGCAAATGTTCTTTTAGCTGTTAATCCTGAACTAGATTATGTTAAAGCTAAAATAGATGGAAAAGTTGTTTATCTAGGAAAAGATGCTGCAGAGAGATTAGAGGTAGAAGTTTTAGAAGATATAGATATTAAGGATGTAATCGAAAGAGACTATGAATCTCTAATGGATATCCCTGCTCAAGAGGGAGTTGAACACAAGGTTGTCGCATGGGATCTAGTAGATTCCGAAAGTGGTTCTGGTGTAGTACACATCGCCCCTGGCTGTGGTGAAGAGGACTTTGAACTTGGTCAAGAATTAGGTGCTCCAGCAATATCTCCTTTAGATACCTCTGGACATTTTGTAGATGGTTTTGGTTTTCTCTCTGGTAAGTCAGCACATGAAGTTGCAGATATAGTTATTGAGCATCTTGAGAGTAAGGATCTTCTCTTTAAAACAGAAACTTACGAACACAGTTATCCTCACTGTTGGAGATGTGGCACTAAGTGTTTGTTCAGATTAGAAGATAACTGGTTTATTAAAATAGATGAAATAAGGTCAGAACTTAAGAAAGAGGCAGAAAAAGTAAAATGGATGCCAGAATTCGTAGGCAAGCGGATGCAGGATTGGTTAGATAATATGGAGGACTGGATGATTAGTAGAAAAAGATTTTATGGTTTGGCTCTGCCATTTTATGAATGTGAAAAATGTGGTCATTTACATGTAGTTGGTGGTAAAGAAGAACTCAAAGAGTTTGCAGTTGACCCAGATTTAGTAGAAAAACTTCCAAGTATACACAGGCCATGGATAGATGATGTGAAGATTAAATGTCCTAAGTGTGGAGAAGAGGTAGAAAGAGTTCAAGATGTAGGAGACTGCTGGCTAGATGCCGGAGTAGTTCCTTTCTCTACTCTTAAGTATTTGGAAGATAAGGAGTATTGGGAGCAGTGGTATCCTGCTGAATTTGTTGTTGAAATGATAGAGCAGGTAAGGTTGTGGTTTTATTCAATGCTTGTTTTTGGAGTTGTATTTGAAGATTCGAGGCCATATGAGAATGTTTTAGGCTTTGCGGAGGTTAGAGATGAGAACAACCAGAGGATGAGTAAAACAGCACATAACTATATCCCTCTAGATGAGGCATCTGACAAGGTAGGGACAGATTTAATCAGGTGGAATTTCTTAACAGCTTCTGTTGGAGCAAATATTAGATTTGGCTTCTCTATCTTGGATGATGTTAGAAGAAGATTCTATATCCCACTTTGGAACACTTATAACTATTTTGTGACTTATGCCAAACTACATGATTGGGATCACAGTAATTATGATCCAGACAAGGTAGAACATGTCATGGACAAGTGGATTGTTTCAAAGGTTAGAAAGTTGGCAATGGATGTAGAGGAGAACATGGACCAATTTAATATGGCTATGTCTTCAAGGGATATAGAGGATTTTATTAAGGATCTTTCTCAGTGGTACATAAGAAGGTCAAGGGATAGGTTTAGGGATGGGGATTCAGATGCAATAGGAACTCTTCACTATGTTTTATTAGTTCTTACTAAGTTGCTTGCACCATTTGTTCCATTCATATCTGATGAGATATATTCCAATATCGCGGGAAATCTAGCTGTGAAAGAGAGTAAAGCCTCTGTGCACTTGGAGGATTATCCAGAGTTTAAGAAAGATGATGTAGATGAAGGTCTACTTGAAAAGATGGTTATTGTTAGAGATATCTGTTCAAATGGTCTTAAAGCAAGGGAGATGTCAAAGCTAAACTTGAGGCAACCATTGAATAAGGCATACATAGGAATGGAGGAGGAATTTGTTAGGGATATTGTTAAGAATGAATTGAATCTAAAGGAAGTCGAATATTCTAAGGAGCCTGTAAAGGAAGATGGTGTGACTACCGTCGGAGATAATGATTTGTATGTTTCCTTGGATACTAATTTGACAGAGGAGTTGAAGGAGGAGGGAGTAATAAATGACTTCTTAAGAAAATATAGGGACTTTAGAAAGAGGGAAGGGTTTAAGATTGAGGATGTAATAGATATAGAAATTTCTGTAGAGGGTGAGGGGAAGGAAATAATAGAGGGATTTGTTGGAAAGAATAAGGAAGAGATGCAGGTTGGTAATATCATAGTAGTTGACTCTATGAGTGATTTCGACAGAGAGTTCAAGATAGGGGAAATAGAAGTCAAGATAAGAAAGATTGACTAAACCACTTCTCACTATACACTTACTATAAGCTCCTGCGGGTTGTTGACAACAAATAAAGTAGTTGTTAGATTGTAATTGTACTTTAACAGTCTTGGGTTTTTTACCCATGTAGTGCAAGGTGTTGTAGGTTATTAGAACCTTCCTCTTTCTACTTCCTTCGGGTTGTAGAGCGTCCCTTTTCTGCTTGCAGGATTGTGACGTTTGGAATTTCCGGTGTAGGTCCGGCATCCTGCTTTTTGCCTTTTAAAAGACTGTTAAAATTTCCCCTTCTCTAATTTCCTCTGTCTTTTTGTTTGTGGTAGATTATATCTATGTTAAAACAAGAGGAAAACAACAGAGAAAGAGGGGGAAGAGACTCCCTAGATCTAAATCTAGAGCCCAAGATTTATGATTTTACCCAACCAACCAGGGAATACCTTGTGAACGATACTCCTTTATCTGAAGAGCACGAAAAGGTCTTGAGGCTTTTCGAAGGAAGGCACACGATTGATGATGTAATTGAGGAGAGAGGGAGGGACAGGGTAATTAAAGAGCTGGAGGAGGCTTCCAAGTATTTTGATTTTGCCCAAGCACAGGAGGCAGTTAAAGAAGGTTTATCTCTTGCACAAAGAATAAACCCAGATGTCGCAATAGAGCTATTTCCAATTGTTTTTTTATTTATGCCTAGGTATGGAGATGCGAAGGCACTTCACGGCCAAGGCTGTGCAATAAATATAAATGCTTTAAAACCAACAAAGGTTAGTAATGACACCCCCTATCAAAAGATAATCTCTTATGTTGCCCACGAATCTACACATCTATTTCTAAAACAGCTAGACAAGAAAACTCCTCCATTTAGTATAAGGACAGATCCTTTGGAAAAAGGGATTTATGACTTCCTCTGGGAAGAAGGTCTAACAACATATATTGAGCCAACACACTACAGACATCATGAAGCATTTGTTCAAGATGCTAAATTTTGGATAGGGACGATACAGGGCTGGCTAAAAGCAGGAGATTCGATGACGAAAGAGAAGATTCTTAAAGATTGTACTGAGAGAGAATCAACAATAACTTGGTTTGAAGATATGTCCAGTAGCGGGAAGGTCCCAAATCTGGATCGCTTAAATGAAGAAGAATTGGACTTAATGTTTCTTAGAATGTTAACAGAGATGAATGGTCCTGCTTACCACGTAGGTTCGTATCTTTGGCAAAAGCAGGTAGAGAAGGGGAATGAGCTAAAAGATTTGGTTATGTCCGGTAGTGATGAAATGAAGAAATGGATCCAGGAAGAACAGTAGTATAAATTACTCTTCCTCTACGTCTGCCTCTATTTCAGTTATCTTTGTGAATTTCTTAGAAGCTGTTTTTAAGGTTATTCCTCCAGATACAGCCATCTCTCCGACTATGTTTCTAATTGCACCCTCTAATTGTTTTTCAATAGTAATGGGAATTAACCTACCTTCTTTTTCCCTAACTTTTTTAACATGATTACAGTATTGAATAATCTGTATAGATGCTCCTAATTCAGAACTCTCTTCCAAATCTTTAAACATCTTTAACATCATATTAAAATCTTTAACCTTAGGATCTATTGTAGGTGTCTTCTTTAAAATCTTTATAGCTTCCTCAACCTTTTTAGTAGGAAGTATAGGCCTTATTCCGAGATTTTCTACGTTATCTACAGGTGTAGATATACTAAGGGGATTTGTTATCAATTCAAATTCAAAATACTTTTTCTTCTCACCATTAAACTCTATCTCTTTCTCTCTTTTTATAACTCCCGCTCCATGGGATGGATAAAAAACTTTGGAGCCAACCTTGAATTCCATATTTCATTCCTCTGTTATATTAACACTCAATTATATCATGAAAATGATATAATTTCTTATGAACATAGTCCTAATTGGTGGGGGAACAGGCTCTACAGTGGTCTTAAAAGGCCTAAAGAAACACAAAGATTTGAACCTAAGAGTTATAGTCTCAATGATGGATGACGGTGGTAGTAACGCTGTTGTCAGGGACGAATTTGGACTTCTACCATTAAGCGATGTCAGGAAATCTATCATTGCCTTGGCAGATACACAAACCAATGAAGTTCTAAGAGATCTTTTCACATACAGATTCCATGGTTCACAGAGCATGGAGGGGCATACCCTAGGAAATCTCCTCATGATAGCTATGACAGATATTATGGGTTCAGAGGTAGGTGCCATAGAGATGTTTAAGAACATGTTTAGTGTTAGGGGAGATATTATTCCCGTTACACTCGACAGTGTTAGGCTTGTGGCAGAGTATGATGATGGGAGTAAGGTAATAGGAGAGCATTATATAGATGAACCAGAGAATCACAAGGAGATAACAAATTTCTATCTTGACTCTAGTGCCAGAGCCTCTGAGGGGGCCTTGAAGGCTATTAGAACCGCAGATTACATCATCTTAGGCCCAGGAGACCTCTATACTACACTCCTACCAAATCTCTTGGTAGATGACGTAACAGAAGAGATTAAGAAGAGTAGGGGGAAATTGGTGTATATAACCAACCTTATGAGTAAAATTGGACAAACCAGAAATAAAACCCAGAAGGAGATACTAGATGTTCTAGAAGGTTATATAGGTAAGAAGGTAGACTATGTTCTTGTTAACAACGGAAGAATTCCCAAAGAAGCATATAAAAGATATATAGAAGACGGAGAGCATCTTCTACAAGATGATCTTCATGATGGTGATGGTAGGCTCATAATTAGAAAAGACTTAGTGGCATCCAGCCCTATTAAAAAGCAGAAGGGGGACCATCTAAAAAGAAGCCTAATAAGACACGATAGTGAGAAACTAAGAAAACAACTCTATGCAATATTCAATAGGGATAAGAATGGTATCTCAAGAATCTTAAATACCTTTCTTAGCTACTATAAGGATTAATTCCTCTGTAGCTTCTTCCAACTCTTTCCCATCTTGTTTGTAACTTACTTCGTAACCATTCCTTTTTAAAATCTTCTCCAGATTTTGTAACTTACTATTCTTTGAGGGGTGGTATTCTACTAGAAGGTTCTCTATCTTGGAAAAACTCCCACTATCATCTAACTCCTTTATAATTTCATACTCAGTTCCTTCTGTGTCTATTTTCAATAAATCAACTTTCTTATCGATGTATTTACTTAAAGGTTCTGTCTTAACAACTATTGGCCTAGATTTTTGCTTACCATTCCAGGCATCCTTTCTAAAACTAGCTGTAGAAAATGCTGCAAAACCAGAACTCTCAACATACAATTCTCTCTTACCGCTCTCTTTTCCAATAGCTATATTATGTAGTTTAACGTTTTTAATGTTGTTGTATTCAATATTCTCTTCTAAAAGAGGGAAGACATTTGGATTAGGCTCAAAAGCAGTAATATTTGCATTAGGATAACGAGATTTAAAATAGAGAATAGATAGTCCAATATAAGCTCCTACATCTATGATGTTAAGACTTTCAGATTTATCTTTATTAATATCTAAGTTATAGATCTCCTCTTTAAAAATCTCTTTCTTAAGATTACGAAACTCTATCTTGTTGAAATATGATACGGAGTATTTTCCTATCTTTTCTATGTTTGAATCCATGGTGCAAGTATAACAGAGGGGATATTAATTCCCAATCTGGTTCATAACATAGTTAACATTCTGTGCCCACTTAACAGCGTTAGGAGGACAGTAATATGGTGCAATTAATTCAGGTCTTGTAAGTCCTCTAGAATAGTATCTAGATATACCAGCAGAAACACTCCATATACCATCAGTCCAGTTTTCAAAAGGAGATTTACCCCAACCCCAAGCATTGTAAGCTTTAAAGTTGTGCTTTCCACCTCCAGACTCAATTACCGAAATAGCAGCAATAATTCTATAGTCGATACCATAGTGATCTGCAGCTTTAACAAACTCCTCAGCATATTCTGCTAGGGGAGCATTTCTTCCTGCAAGATACTTTCTTACGTTTTCGACCTTCTGTGCATCAGGAGTATATTTAGGAGGCTCGTTAGCAACATATTTTTTTACAATAAGAGTTTCCTCAACTTGTCTGCTTGTGGATATAGAAAGGTTAGCAATATCGCTGGAACCATTAGCCTCTACATAGTTAATAGGCATATCCCCAGCAAAACTGTTTAATATAGCCCCTGCAACCAGTATTCCTGTTGTAATAGCAAGTGTCTTATTTCCCTTTATGAGCAGGTTTTTCATAGTATTATGTTTAAAAATATTAAATAATACCAACTACATTATACCACAAAATACCCTATAGTATCCACCTCCCTGTTCTTACTCCTTCTTTTATATATGTGCTAATATATTCCATATATGCACCAAAGTTTTGACCTAAAAGACGAAAAAACAAAGAGAGAGAAAACCTCTATGAAGAAAGCTTTTTTAGTTTCAATCCCTTTGTCATTAATCCTTACTTTCTTCTTCTTTCTTTTTACAGATGGTGATTATCTGACCGCTAATGTTGGCTATGTCTTAGGAGAAAAGGATTATGTTAAATACGATACCTTTACACTCTCCTTTGATGAGAATATTCCTGAAACGTATGTAACTGGTGCAATTTCTAATTTAGAGAGGTTAGAATTCCAAGGCAAAAGGAGATTTGAAATTGTCCAAGAGGATGCAGATATTGTTCTTTCAAGAGAATCTAGTGAGAATTCCGAGGAGATATTTAGTAAGAATCTAATACCTGTTGCCCATATCTATTCCTTAGTAAACGATATAGAGAAAGAGGAGGTAGAAAATTTCAGCCTTTTTGTCTTAAACTCCCTTAACCAAGAGTTTGTGAGAGAAGAGTATGGTGCAGAGGTAACGCTATTGGAGAGTTATGATGAACTAGTTTCTAAATTAGAAGAGGATGATGCCAATATTGGTCTTGTAGAGTTCTCTGATCTGGATTTTAGAGTAAAGATTCTTGAAACAGAGAAGGGGTATTATCTGGATAACAGGGAGGCTTCAATAGAAATTAAGTTTTATGCTCAGTTAAGTGAAAAAGTAGATGATTTTATTCTGTCTGTTTTATCTAGGAATATAGATATTGGGACGGAAGGTTGGGATGAAGAGAAGTTAACAAAGGTAAATATGGGAGGAGTGGTCGCAATAGCGAGATCTCTAGCTGCAAGGATGGATCAGGTGGGAGATTATGCCTATCCAGCAAAAGAGATAGGTTCTTTCCTTGCAGATGCAGACTTAACACATGTCTCCAACGAGGTTTCTTTTGTAGAGGGCTGTGCTGTTTACGGTGGTATGAGATTTTGTTCCAAACCGGAATATATTGAAACTCTAGAAGAATCTGGGGTAGATATTGTTGAGTTAACGGGTAACCATAACAATGATTTTGGTAGTGAATATAATAAAAATACAATAGAAACTTACACAAGCCTAGGTATGAGATATTTTGGTGGAGGACTTAATAGTGAGGATGCCAGTAAGGTTTTGTATGAGGAAATGAATTCTTCTACAATAGCTTTTATGGGCTATAACTATTACGACACGATGCTGGGAACTCTTGCTTTAGCTGGAACGGAGAGGGCGGGAGCGAATTCTTACTCCGTAGAGAAACTTAGAGGAGATATCGCAGAAGCAAAGGAGAAGGCAGATGTCATTATTGTTACCTTCCAATTCCAGGAGTGTTGGAGTTATCCTGCTACAGATGTAATTTATCCTCCATGTTATAGACCAGTTGCAGTTCCAGACCAAGAGGGAGTATTTAAGCAAGCAATAGATTTCGGTGCAGACATTGTTGTAGGGACGCAGGCTCACCAGCCTCAGACTTATGAATTATATGGTGATGGGGTAATATTTTATGGTTTAGGGAATCTCTATTTTGATCAGATTAACTGGATAGGGACTAGGCAGGGCTTAGTTCTTTCGCACTATTTCTATGATGGTCAATATATACAGACAAAGATGACACCTATCCTTATGAATAACGATTTTGTTCCAGAAATTGCAAATGAAGAGGAGTCAGAACTTCTTATGGAACTGCTCAAGGATGCTAGAAATTAGGATTCTTGATAATAGAGAGTAGGTTCATTGTATCTTGGTAGACTGACTTGCTAATTGTTATTCTGTGTTTGCCTCCATAGTTTGAAAAGCCAAAGAGCTCTTCGTCGAAGGGTCTGTTTGAAGTAGGTTTTCCTGCTTTCTTTTTCTTTCCATTTTTAACAAAGAGTGTGTAGTTGGGATGACAATTATTTAGTATTGCAACATTAAGGAAAAACACTTTTTGTAGGAAATCTTCAAGGTCTGTATCTAGTAGGTGTTGTTCGAAGTAACCTAGGTATCTTTTTCTTGTGTCTGGGTCTATCTCTGGTAGAAGCAAAGAGAGGCTATTCTTATTAGTCATTTTTCTAGGATAACCTCCAGGATCTACAGTTACGTCCACAGGGAATTTATTGGATTTAGTGAATATTATAAAGTCTATTCCTCTTTGGTCTTCTTGACCTGTGGATACAGCAATTTTAGGGTTGTTAAAATGGTTGTTAGGCTCATATCTGTTGGCTAGTGCTGTGAAAAATAGGGATTCGTAGTGTATACCTTTAGTTAGGCAATGTGGTTCTTCACAGTTAAGTTGTTCCTCAAGATAAAGTAGTAGTTGTCCTTGTTGTTCTCTGTATTTGTACGAACCATTGGTAGTTGTTCTTAGTCTGTAACTTGTTATGTCTCTGGAAACTTGTAAAAGGGGGGGTGTTTTTGTTTCTAATTCAATATTTTCTGCTTGCTCTTTTTCTGGCATAAGCTATCTGTAGAATTTTTAATCTATTTACTGGTGTTCTTATTTCTCTACACCATTATCTATTGCGGTAGGGTCACCTCTTTTTTCTGTTTTGGGCCATAGGTTAGAATTTATTAGAATCTTTATTAATGTTGCTAAATTCTTTTCATTATTTATTCCTGCTCCTGCAAAGTGGCTGTCTGGAGTAGGGTTGTCTATTTGAGCTCTTATGTTTTTTAGAACATCTAGATTTATGGTGAGGAGATCATAGAGATAGTTTTTATTATTTACAAAATTGCCTCTAATATGATCCATAAGGTAGGTTTTGTTCCTTGTAAAATTCTCGTCTTCGGAGAATGCTTGTTTCTGTCCATAATGCCTAGGGACATAGAGTGTTGCAAACCTAGAAGCTTGTACTTTTTCTTCAACGCTATTAAATCCAGTTGTTATATCCATAGGGAAACCATTTAGGTAGAAGTCTATTCCGGCCATATCTTCTTCACCAGTTCCAACTTTAATATCTATGTCAGATTCTCTTATGAAGTTAAGGAATATTGCCTCTCCTAAGAGCCCATGAAGCTCACTAGTCTCGTAAAGTTGTTCTGTTGGGGTAGTACTTAGTTTTTCTAATTCTTGTGCCTTAGAATTCTTGTAGGAAGTGTTATTGCAGGTGGATATGCGGTGAACTAAGATTTCCTTTGCAGTAGTCACTAGAGCTGGTTCTTTTTCTGTTGTGTCTCTAAATCCTTGTTCCAATATCCTCTATTCTACAAAGAAAAGGGGCTATGTTTCAAGCCCCTTTAGAATTTTTGTTTTTGAGAAATTTACTTTATTTCAATTTCTCTTGGTTTAACTTCATCTGCCTTTGGAAGTTTGACCTGTAAAACACCATCTTTGAACTCTGCTTCTGCTTTATCTGGGTCTACTTTAGTTGGAAGGTTGAACCTTTGTTCAAAGGAACTTTCCATACTTCTGTAGTAGTATTTCTTGTCCTGATCTTCTTCCTCTTTTTCTTTTGTTTCTCCTTTTATAGAGATGTTATCTTCGTTAATTGTTATCTTTATGTCCTCCTTTTTAATGCCAGGAAGAGCCATTTTTACGAAGACATTGTCCTTTTCCTCCCAAACATCTGCAGAGAGGTTAGAGTATGTTGTAGGGGATGTAAAGAATTCATCCCATACGGTTGGCGCAAAGAAGTCATCAAAGATTGATCTAAAAGGAGTGTATGTGGTGGGGTATGACCTCTTGTTGTCATCTCTTCTTACAATTTTCATATATTTTTCTCCTTACAACTTATATATAGCAAATGGTAGCACCGAGTGCTAATTGTTGTCAAGGGGAGAGGCTAAAGGGTCAGTTTAATAGGAAATCTTTACAAAGAAGGCGTCCCCAGTTAAGAGTGGAATACCTTCTCCTAGGATATCTTCAGTAGAATTTTTCAGATTGTAATTAAAGAGGCTTTGTTCTTTGTTCCAAACAGCTACCTGTTTTAATGTCGTTAGGTCTTCTCTGTTTAGGATGCTTGTAGATGTTATTGGTGTAATACCGAAGAGAGAGGCAGGGAGTAGATTCCAACCTGTTAGTGTTGTAATATCTGTGTCAGGGAGGTGTCTTTCGTCTATGTATTGAATTGTAAAATTATCTTTTGTGGATATCATGTAGACTTCTCCAGGTATTAGCTCAAAATCTGAGCCATATGTTGTGTTGTTTTCATTTTTAATTAATTCTATCCAATTGTCGTTTCTGAATACCCCTATAGAGAGGATATTGTTATTTGAGTATCTCACTAATTCTTTAGCGGAGGATATTCTTTCTTTTTGTTTGTTAATAAACTGAGGTATCTGTATAAAATTAATCCCTTGGGATAGTGTCAATTGGTTAATGTCTCTATCCCTGGTGGAGTATTCCCCTGCATATGTTGGAGAAGGAAGTAGATTAAGTTTCCCCCTATTATTTGGGATGTCTTCTATGTAAGAATATTTAGCATAGGTAGATTGAGTAATAGGTGCTTGGGGATCTTCTATGAGCCATGTGCCATGTTTTTCTGTGTCTTTGATATATATATCCTCTCCTGATGTAATAAGCACTAATTCTTTCGCCTCTGCTTTTCCTGTTAATATCTTTGGGAGGGAGATAGAGTTATTAGAAGTTTTCGTTGTAAAAGAGTATTTTGTATCCCAGTTAGATTGTTTACTATAAATATTGATTGTATATCTGGTTTCTGGTTCTAGATTAGATATTTTGCTTGTATAGATATATTTATTTTCTTCAAGATCTTTTCCGACGATCTCGCTATCTTGTTCTAAACCCTCTTTAGCATTTAGAGGGTTTAGATATCTGACAGAGTATTTTATCTCGGGGCTTCCTTTCCAATATATTTGTGCTTCTGTTGTTGAGATGTTTGCAACTATTACGTCTGTAGGGATGTTTTCTTTAGCGCTGATGTTTTTGAGGAATAGGTATGAGATTGGAATTGCAAGAAAAAATACCAATATGGCAAAAAATAATATGGGGCATTTTTTTGAGTTTCTAGGGGAGTTCATTTATGTAGATATAATACCAAAAGTGCTGTTAGAAGTATAGTTTTATACTCTAAACATATGTGGGAAGGATTCTGTAACAATTTGGTATTTTTCTCTAGTTGGATCTGTTAAAAGGAATATCTCTCTTGCAAGTTCTACATCGTGCATTTGCCATGGATTTACGATATTTGGTTGGTTAGGCGAGATTCCTTTATCTGAGGGCATCTTTATTCTTAGATTCCTGTATATGTGGATCTCCTCGGGTGAGAGTTGGACCCCGCATAGATCACATATTCCTGAGATTTGAGAAGAGTTAGGACATCTTCTGGTTTCAAATGGAGTAGGGGAATTTCCTGAAAGTGTTTCTGTTATGAATGTGAAATCTTCGTAAGGGAATCTGCCGCCAGCTAGTAAATACTCTTCATAGGAGGTTAGTTGTTCAAGGTTAGTTGTTTGGAATCCTTGGTCTGTTTCTAGCAACATTGGGCTAATTCTAACAGGATATATTGGCGAGGACAAGTTTGTATTCCAAAAACATTTGGAATTTATTGTTTATTATAACGGACAAGAGAGAGAGTGAAAACAGCCTAGAAGGCTAGTTTTGTCCGTTTGGTCGAACTTTTTCAATAGGGCAGGGGTTAACATCACCACTTAGAAAAGCGGCGAGTGCCTCTGCGATGCTCATAATATGAGCGGAATAAACAACACCGTTGATCTCTACACTAACTGTTTGGGAATTTTCCCCAAGCTTGTATAGATCTGCCCATCCACCAACATATCCTTCAGTTACTGTGTAGGAATATTTCTCTCCTTTAACCTTGGGTAAGCCAAAGTCTGTGTACTGAGGGTTGTTGTAGCCAGTCATTGCGAAGGTTGCAATGCTCCCTGCGGGAACGTTTTCAACCGTGAACAAGTTCCGGCCATAGATCTTGTTACCCTTCATCAGGATACAGGTGTCTAGGGCAAAGTCAGGTGTGTCTGCTACCACGGGTTCTGCTGTTACGAATGTAATTGCCAATAAAACAATAATCAGGAATAAATGCTTTTTCATCTCTTTTTACCTTTCTTTGGTAGTATATTTTTGTTTTAAACGGATATACTCTCTCTCTTTTGTTAACGAACATTTCACTATAAAAGTGAAATATTTAAGGCAATTGTTATGCCACAAGGTATCTCACTTCTATTGGTATATTGAGGAAAGTTTTAAATGAGCAGTATTTAAATGGTAGTACATTATACCACCCTATAGTGTTTGTTTCAATTTGGCTAGTTAACTGAGGATATTGAAGAAATAAAGAAGGAATATGCTAAGAGGTAATATTGCAAAGATAAGGAGTGTTTTAATAAACAAATTTACTGCATCTTTCTTTTTACCCTCTAGATAGAGCATAAGGGGTTGGTAAAGAAAGAGGTATGCCATGACTGCAGCAGATAATGTAAATAGAGACAGCATCATTATTGGCATAAGTAGAGAGGTCTCAAGGATATCGTTGTTACCTGCCCAGTTCATTAGCAGGACAATGCTTACAATGTAAAGGAAAGCGGCTAAGGCATTGTAAAGTGGTTTTTTAGTCATACTTAATGTTATTCCTATATCTTAATACAGTCAACCCTCAGAATTTTAGGGAACTAATTGTTTTTTAGGGTGTCCGACTTATATCTTTTTAGATATGTTCGGACACCCCTCGCTCAATTACCAAATACTAAATTAATTTATCTTTAGGTTTAAATAGAATAGCTAGGACAGATACAACACCAAGAATGGTGAATGCAAAGAAAACACCTTTGCTATCTACTAGAAAACCTAATAATGGATTAAATACTGTAAGAATTAATCTTCTTATCATGCCAATGAATGACAACACTGTTGCTCTTTGCTCTGAACAGATCTCATCATTGGTCTCCTTGGACATAAGGTTTGTTATTTGAAGGCCTAACCCTCCTGCAAAGAACAGGACTAGTAAGACTCCTACTATGTTCTGTAGCAAGCCCCCTAGGATGAAAGATAGTCCGACTATTAAGCTCATAGATACTAGAACTTTAGAGAACTTTATCTTTCTAAAGGCGTAAGCGCCCAATCTAATTGCAAGTATCTCTGCAACTAGAAGGACAATCCTATATGTCCCAAACTGGTTCTCAGGGATGGACAACACTCTTAGGGCTTCCTGGTACAACCAAATTACAAAGTAACTGGTCATACTCAGGATTCCGGTATATATGGCAATCTTTCTTAATTGGGAACTGTCTTTTAGTATCTTAATTCCGCCCTTTAGAGTCCCTATGTAATCTGGTTTGAGACTTTGTTTGGATCCATCTGTTGAACGAACCATAAACCCTAGCAATATTATGGCCAAGGTACTTGGTATTACAGTGAACCTAAACATCTGTTGGACAGTTAGTAAAGGTGCAACGAAGCCAAAGAGAGCAGAGGCGACTATCATGCCGGCCATGTGTAGAGAGTGTCCCGTTGCATTTATCTCTCGGTATCTACGAACAAGTTTGGTCTCCTTAGTTATGTCATATAGCCATGCTTCTTTAGAACCAGATATGAAGGCCACTCCAGCGGCGAATATGAATTCAGAGATTAGGAATAGGTAGACATTAGGGACAATTGTGTATATTACAGAACCTGCTGCCATGAGTGTGTATCCCAAGAGAACGGACTTTTTCTTCCCAGCCACATCTCCGAAAACTCCAGTTGGTATCTCTAGTAGGAATATCCAGAGGGTGAACCAACTTTGTAGAGATTGTATTTGGGTTTGGTTTAATCCTCCCCAATCTTTAAAAAAGATAAGGAGGGCTGGCCCTATTAGTTGTATCCCCAATAGGAATTCAACGAGCCAGAATATATAGATCTCTTTTGGATATTTGTTTAGTTTTTTCATTTTTTCTTCTCCTTTTAGTAAGTATTTGGTTATTAATGAGCAATACCTCCAATTATTTAAATTGAGGGTGTAAAACTTCCAAATATTTACGAGGGGATAAGAAAAAACCTCCATATTTGGAGGTTTCTCACTAACAATTTCGGTTATGGGTTAGTCAATAGAAATACCTCCAATAGTGTTGTAAGAATCGATAAGATTCCAACCACACGTAGATGGCTTTGGTGTCATATGATATGTTGTATTTCTATGGTTATATTCCATAATGAAGGTATTATAACAAAAGGGTTTTTACTTGGGAAGATGTTTTAGAGTGTGTTATTATATTTCTATGAAGAAACTCAAAAGATTTTTTAAAGAAAACTGGGTATTAGTTCTATCTTTTATTTATATTGTATCTCCAATAGATTTAATACCTGGGGATATGGCAACAGGGGTAGGGTTAATAGATGATATTTTTGTATTAATCTCTACAGGTGGGTACCTTTTAATAAAGTTTCTGATTGATAATAGGGGAGAAGAATAAGTAGCAACTCTCTGTATGTAACAGATCACTCAGCCTTAACCTAACCTTTGGTATACATTAATTTGCACCTAGGTCTGAGAAGTTTCTTAGTTCTTCCCACTTTTCATTAAATTCATTTCGAGATGTAGCTTCTTCTACAAATTTGTCGTATTGAGAATGTGTTTTATCTACCTTCCTGTAATATTTAATAGGGCACCAATATCTTTCAGTTCTAGCTCCAATCTCTGTAGAGAATCTGAATAGATTATTTACATAGCTACAATAGATGCAATTAAATTTCTCAATAGGATTTAACAAACTTAATAGTTGCCTGTCATACACAAGATATTCGCTTTGTTTTACTGTGGGTATACCATAGAGTCTAAAACAAACTTGTTGATATATTTGGATAAATATATGGAGGATTACGGCTGGTATAATCATGGAATATATAAAGGGCATGCTAACCAAATACTTCCAATTAAATTTCACTTTTGGAAACTTAATTCGCTTAACAATCTTTTTCTCCTCCAGCAATTTATTAATGTGATCATCAAAGATTCCGGTTACCTTTGTTTTTAGTTCTGTTAGCTTAATATAAGCTTCATTTTTTTTAGAGATTTCAGATATATTCTCTTTTATTTTTTCTAGTATGTTTTCTTTCATGGTTTTTAGGATGTAAAAATAATAAGTATGATTATATATCATTCTTGTATAGGTAAGAAAGGGAGGTAGTTATGATGAAACTCCGCGAGTAGGACTCGAACCTACAACCAAACGATTAACAGTCGTTCGCTCTACCATTGAGCTATCGCGGATTATCAAACAGCAAGGATATTATATATTTCCATTAATGTTTCTGCAACATTATTTAGGATTGGAAATCGTTTCTCTTAAATTATATTATATTAATATATCTAAATTATTTTAGGTTAATATAATGTTTGAAGAAATAATAAAAATATCTTTCCTTGGTATGGAACCTTCAGATGCCCTAAAGGAATATGTTACGGAGAAGTTAGAAAAAAAGAAGAGACTTTTAAAGGAAGCAACTTTAATAGAGGTGTACTTTAAAGAGAATATCCATAGTAGAGGAGTTAAGGAAGACTTCAGAGTAGATATTACAGTTACACTGCCTAATTCACCAATAAGAGTAGAAGAGAGTGGAGAAGATATGTATGCCAATGTAGATTTGGCTATGGATACACTAGATAGGAGATTGAAGAGATATAATGATAGGAGAGGACATTGGGAAGGTGTTAAACCATGGAAGGTATTAGAAGCAGAAGCAGCACTTCAGGCACTTACGGAGGAGGTAGAGGGAGATCCAGACAACTATTCTGACTATATTCCTAAGATAGCAGTAAGAAAGAGTGTTAAAGATATTGGTCCTATGGCAGAGGCAGAGGCTATAGAGAGGATGGAATTATTAGGTTATGACCAGTTCCTATTCCTAAATAAGGCCACAGGTAAAATGACCATGATATATAGGAGAAGGAGAGGTGGTTATGGTTTGGTAGAACCAGAGAAAGCCTAATACTAATTAGTAAGAACTAGGTGTTAAAAAAGGGAGGCATTGCCTCCCTTTTCATTTACAAAGAATTTAACAATTATTCTGTTTCTGCTTCTTCTACAGTTCCCTCTCCAGACACTTGGTCTAGAAGGTTGTTAATTATGTTTGTAGTAATTGTTAAGAATCCATACTCTGGTTTGCCAGTAGAGTTATCTTGTATTTTGTACTCAGCTCTCTTCTCTGCTAACCATGTAGCTTTGTAGTTTTGTACTTCCTGTTGAACATATACCTCTTCTGTTCTCTCTTTGTAGTTCTCGAATGCTAATAATTCTCCTTCCTCTAGTTCTGCTGTTTCTTCAGGGAAGATAACGTCACTATATTGGTCAAAGAATTCTTTAACATCTTCCTCAGTATATTCCAAGTCAGGTGCTAGTAATTCTGTAGCTAAGAGGTCCATTCTTATCTGGTCTCTTAATTCTTCTCTAGAGAGATTATTTGCAGCTAATGCAGATTCAAAAGCTTCCTCTCCTCCGATACTCTCTATAATAAGATCTATCTCTGTATCTATAGCTTCTTCTGTAACGCTAACATCTGCTTGCTTAGCTTCCATTGTTATGATTTCCTCATCTATTAACTGAGAAGCAATGGATGGTCCGTATGCAGCTGCTAATCTCTCATGCCATAGGTTCTTAGATATTCTGTTACCATTTACTACAGCTACGCTGTAATCATTGTTTAGGTATTGAACACCAAGGTCTATTAAGGCTAAGGATGCAATTATTAAGAGAACGATACCTACAACCTTTAATGCAGGTTTAAGGCTTTCCATACCTTTTACTTTAGGTAATTTCACCTTTTTAAGATCTATCTTTTTAGGGATGATCTTCTTAGGATCTATTTTCTTTTTAATGTCCTGTATTTTGTTCTTCTTTGGGGTAGTTTTTTTAGAAGTGCTTTTCTTTTTAGGCATTATAAATATGTTATGTAAAATTTAATATGACTAGTTTAACAAAATATTTGTTATTTGAAAAGAAGGGACATAATGTTACTGAAGGTGGAGGTATACAGACACCATGCCATTAGTATGGTGTATTATTGCATATTTACCTCCATAACCATCAACACCTTTATATAACTGTCCATCCATTATTGGATATATTGGTGCACCATCATTTTTATATCCCCAAGCGTTTTGACTATAAGAAACCATATCAATGGCGTTCCCCTGGTGTTCATCCTGAGTCATGATTATGTATGCTCCAGAGAGTGGGACCCGAGTTGAACCAGAATATACAAGTGGAGACCACCAGTACCAAGGGTATCCCCAGTAAAGAAAGGAATTTCCTCCCTTTTTTAGGTAGCCACCTGAAAACAGGTTAACATCGCTCCAGAAATATCCCCAACCATCATATCTTCTTCCACTATTCAAGCCAAAATGAAGGTGTGCACCGTTCGACAATCCTGTATTGCCCATTCTGCCGATAGGCATTCCCGTCGTAACCCATCCTTCATCTACGATCTCACTCTGATGTGTGTTGATGTAATTAATTATAGCCTTGTCTAAATCGGCAACTTTCTTGATATTTTCCTGATATGCCGCAAGCAGCTCTGCTTCCTTAGCCTTAGATTCAGCAAGTAACCTTTCTCTTTCATCTTTTTGTGCAGATAAATCGTTTCTTGTTTCTGCTAACTCTATTCTGTTCTCATCAATCGCATTTCTAGTAGCTTGTAACTCAGCTCTCTCTTCGTTAAGTATGTCCTCTTCATTTTTGATTTCTGCTGATTTCACCGTGTATTCCTCGAGGTAAAGTCGATCTTGATTTCTAGTTACTATTAGATATTTAGTTTTTCTTAGGATTGAAGAGAAGCTCTTTGAATCCAAAAATAGCTCTAGGGGTCCAACAAAAGAGTATTTATATGACTCTGTAACCCTTTTAGTGACTGCCCCCTCTAGGGTTGTAATCTCTTGACCTAAGACAGAAATGTTATCCTCCATCTTCTGAATACTGTCTTCAAGAAGCTTAATTTCAATATTATGTGCAGCAATCTGAACCTCTAGAGCTCTAATGTTATTTTCAGTCCAGCTAATTCGGTTGTTGATGTAGTTGATTTTTTCCTGAAGGGATAACTGTTCATACTCCTCAGCTTCCAGTTGTCTTTGTAGAGAACTCTGCTGATCTTGGACAATACCCATTTGTTCCCTTAGGTAATCTAAACACTCAAGAGAGTCTGGGTCTATGTATGACGGACAACTAACCTCAGCAAAAACCGGCTTTTCATAATATCTACTTAATCCAAAGAAAAAGGAAAGTGAAAAAACTCCTAAGAAAATTGTTAGAACAATATTCTTTTTTTTCATATAACTATTCTAAATATCTTTTAACTGCACTAAAACTACTAACAACACCAAGCGAACCACCAAACAAAAGGTGTACTATGTAATAGATTAGGATAAAAGTAATATTTAGAGAACCTAGAAAACCTAAATTAAAATCTGTAAGAAGCTGATTTATCCAGAAAGAAAAATCTGTATTCTGTGTATAGTAGACAGTAATATACCAAGGAACTAACAGCAACGTAGCTCCAAAGAAACCTCCCACCAAACCATAGAAGAAACCTTCTAGAATGAAAGGAAGCTTTATGAACTTATCTGTACTACCTACAAGATGCATAATCTGTATCTCGTCCTGATGAGCATTAATATTAAAACCGATTGTTATCCTAATTAAGAAGATTGTAATAAGCAGTAGAGTAGAGATAAGAACGATAGAACCAACTGCAATTATCCTAGACAACGTTTTAAGATTATCTACAACATCCTTAAAATACATAACCTCATCTATATATGCATTAGTCTCTTTCTCTATATTTATATTCTCAATAATCTGGATTAAGGAATCTATGGATTTAGCCCTTATTTCTAGACTTGGAGGTAAAGAATCTGCCGTTACAGTAGATATAAGGTCTGGATTATCTGCAAAATCCTCCTGGTAGATTAGAAGTGCATCCTCTTGGGACACATATGTAATATCTTCTATAAGCTCAGGATCAAAAAGCTTATCTCTTAAAGTTAAGATATCTGCCTCCTTGGCATCCCTTTTAAAAAAGATTATTACCTGTGCCTTCTGTTCATAGTATGTAACACCTCTCTGTGCAATTATTGCCATTGAGATGAAGAACGAAGATATTGCTATTACTATTGTAGAAACAAATATAGTGGATAAAGATAACCACTTATTTCTTTTAATATTCTTTTTTGCAGTATTAAATATTTTTTCTGAAGTCATCTTTATCCTTCCTTACTATTTAAATATTTACGCACAAAATCTTCCAGAGATTCTTTTTCTTTCTTTGTAAGCCCTAAATTCTCTAAATCTCTCTCTGTTAAGTTTAACACCATCTCTATATTATTTATTTTAGCATCTAGAAGCTTATCTACAATCCCCTTGTTAAGACCTTTTAGAGTTTTATCTGCTTTTATCTTCTTTTTCTTCTTATCTTCTTTCTTATCCTTTTTGTTCTCGTCCTTTTTCTCTTCTCCCTTACTTTCTTTCTTCTCATTATCTGTTTTCTTTTCCTCTTCGTTTTCTGTTTCTATCTTAGAAGGAGCAGGAGGTTTTGGTTTACCAACGCAATCGTAATCTCCCTTAGTGTCTGAGACAATCTTTCCTTTGTCCATACGAATTACTCTTGTTTTCATTTCGTTAACAATGTCTCTGTCATGACTTATTACTAGAACTGTTGTCCCCGCCTTATTAATATCTTTTAGAATACTCAGTATCTGGAAGGCATTATCCGGGTCTAGATTCCCCGTTGGTTCGTCTGCAACTAAAAGATCTGGAGCATTGGCTAGGGCTCTAGCAATTGCTGCTCTTTGTTGTTCTCCTCCGGACAATTGTCTTGGGAACAGGTGTCTTCTGTCTTGTAGTTTAACCAGTTCAAGAAGGTAATCTGTTGTTTCATCAATTTCTTTATCTGCTTTCCCAAGTATTTCTAGTGCAAAAGCAATATTTTCATCTAGAGTCTTAGTAGGAAGTAATTTCATGTCTTGGAAGACTACACCTAACCTCTGTCTATATTGAGGTAGAAGTTTTCTAGGTAATTTAGGAACCTCTATATCTTCAAAGAGAATATTCCCAGATGTAGGAAGTTCTTCCCTTATTAATAATCTTAGTAGAGTAGTTTTACCAGCTCCTGAAGGTCCAACTAAGAAAGAGAATTCTCCTTTATCTATTTCAAAGTGAATATCTTCTAGAGCTATTATGTCTTTGTCGTATTTTTTGCTGACCTTGTCAAAAAGTAGCATAGGCAGTTGTCATAAGTTTATCTACTCATATATCTTACTGCAATCTCACCTGAGCTTCAAGAAACTTCTCAATGTCTCCATCAAGAACATCTTCAGGATTTTGTGATTCAACTTCTGTTCTTAAATCTTTAACAAGTTTATATGGATGTAGCACATAGTTTCTTATCTGGTTGCCCCAGGCTGCAGCTTTCTGCTCTCCAGTAATTTCAGAGATTTTCTCTACCTGCTTTTCTTCTTTAATCCTCCACAATTTTGCTTTTAATATTCTCATGGCCTCTTTTCTATTTTGTGCTTGACTTTTGTGTTCAGAGGAGTGGACTGTAATTCCTGTTGGTATGTGGGTAATCTGGACTGCAGAGGAAGTCTTGTTAACACTCTGCCCTCCTGGTCCTGAAGAACGAACTGCTTTAAACGAGATGTCCTTCTCTGGGATTTCTAAATCTTCCTTGCTCTCTTCAGAATCTTTAAGCATTGGTAAAACCTCTACTCCTGCAAATGTTGTTTGTCTAAGACCTTGTGCATTGTAAGGAGAGATTCTTACTAAGCGATGGACACCGTGCTCTTTCTTTAACATACCAAAAGAATATGGTTCTTCTATTTGTATGGTGACGGACGAAAGTCCTGCCTCACTTCCTTTTGTTATTTCTGTAGTTGTATGTTTCCATCCCTGTTTGTCAAAGAACATCGTATACATTCTATATAGCATCTCTACCCAGTCATTAGATTCTGTTCCTCCCTGTCCTGCGTTTATGGAGAGGATTGCTCCAAGGGAGTCGTATTCCTCTGAAAGGAATTTTCTTAAAGAGAATTTATCTAGTTTGGCTTTAATAGCGAGGTAGTCTTCTATTAGGTTGTTTTGTTCTGTTTCTTTCTCAATGGAATTGAATAGTTCCTCTAAGGATCCTATGTCATCTTGTAGCTGTTTTGCTGTTTCAATCTCGTCCTGGATTACGGAAATATTAGACATAGTTTCTTTGGCTTTCTCTTGGTCTTTCCAAAAATTCTCGTCTAAGGTTTCACTCTCTAAAAGCTTTAAGTCTCTTTCTTTGTCTGCAAGGCCAAGGCTTTTAATTGTTTCCTCGATATCTCTCTTTAGTTCTAGGACATCTCTTTTGCGTAAATCATTCATAGGTTATATTATATGTTATATGTTCACTTGATTACCAATAGATATATGATGAATTTTTTTAAGAAAGAAAAACCAGTGGAACAACCTTCTCACAAAAATCTTTTAGATGTAAGAAACTTCGTTACACTAATAATTATGGATGGGTTAGGTATACATCCAGATAGGGAGGGGAACGCTGTGCTTGCTGCAAAGACACCCTTCCTAGATACTGCTTGGACATATGGTAGGTCTACCTTGATACATGCTTCTGGGACCCATGTTGGTCTCCCAGGGGAAGAGCCAGGAAATTCTGAGGTTGGACATCTTAACTTGGGTGCAGGTCAGGTTGTGTACCAATCTTTGCCAAGAATAAATGACGCTATCCAGGCGAGTGAATTAAAAGGAAACAATGTTATTAAAGAGATGTTTGCTCTAATTAGGAAAAGAAACACTAAACTTCACCTTGTAGGTGTTCTTAGTCCCGCAGGTGTTCATGGCCATATTGCACATCTCTTCTCGATACTAGATTTATGTAAGGCAAACAAGATAGATCCATATATTCATGTCATTTTAGATGGTAGAGACACAACCCCGATGGAGGGACATCTACATGTGCAGAAGCTAGAGGAGAAGTTGGCGGAACTAGGAATAGGAAAGATAGCGTCCATGCAGGGGAGATTCTATGGTATGGATAGAGATAATCGTTGGGATAGAACACAACTCGCTTACGATGTTATGGTTGGGATTGCAGAAGAGTCTTTTACTAACCCAGTAGAAGCGGTAAATATGGGTTACCAGAGGGGTGAAGATGACCAGTATTTCAAGCCTAGGGTCAGGGTAGATGGAAATAACAAACCTGTAGGTCCTGTTAAGGATGGAGATGCTATTCTTTTCTGGAATTTTAGAGAGGACAGGGCTAGACAATTAACTAAGGCTTTTGTAGTTAAACAGTTTACAGAATTTAACAGGAAGAATTATCCTAAGGATATATATTTTGCAACGATGACTGGTTACGAGGAAGGGTTACCTGCGAACCCAATATTCCCACCTTTGCCAATTAAGAAGCCTTTGGCTGAATATTTAGGGGAAAATAACAAGACACAATTCCACATTTCAGAAACAGAGAAATTTATGCATGTCACTTACTTCTTCAATGGTGCTACTGAGCAGCCACATCCAGGGGAGGTCTTTTTTAAGATTCCTTCTGCAAGGGTTGCGGATTACGCAGAAGTTCCAGAGATGAGTGCATATGGTATTAAGGAGGAGACAGTTAAGAGAATCAAGAACAATGCCAGTACTCACTATGATTTCATACTCCTCAATCTTGCAAACCCAGATATGCTGGGGCATACAGGAGATTTTAAGGCTACGGTTAAAGCCAATGAGATAGTGGATGAATGTGTTGCTGAGATATCTAAAGAGACATTAGCTGCAGGGGGAGCGGTTATAATAACTGCAGACCACGGTAACTGTGAGACCATGATAAACAGAACTACAAAGCAGGTAGATATTGCACATACCAATAACCCAGTTCCCTTGACTATTCTAACCAGTATGAATGAAATTGAAGCGAAGGTAGGGGTTCCTTTAATGAGAATAGGGACTGGTCCCAGAGCAAACGAGACAGGATTGTTGGCAGATGTTGCTCCTACGGCACTTGGTTTGATAGGCATGGATTCTCCTGCAAATATGACAGGTGTAGACCTAAGAGGAGTGCTTTAAAATAGTTTTGTAATTTGCTATTCTGAGATATATCCTATTTAAAGAATTATAAGGACACAGTTGTGAGAATAAGTAGTAATAGAAAAAAGATATCCTTTCTAACAATATGTTCTTATATTACTCTTTCCGTTCTGTTTCTCTTCTCCCTAAAGTCAACTTCTTTTATGGAGATCTTCTCCTTTTCTCTTGGCAAGGCTTACGCTCAGGAAGAATCCGAACCGACATTTAAGCTTTATCCCCCAGGGGGGAGAGTTCTTAATAAAGATCAGGGATTTGTTGTCGATGTTTTAATAGATACTGCTGGTGAAGAGATAATATCAGCAAATTTCTCTCTTCTTTTTGACCCAGAGGTTTTACAAGTTAAAAAAGCTGAGAAAAATAACTCGCTTTTTTCTCAATTCCCTGACGACCAAGCAAGTATAGATAATAAAAATGGAGTTATATATCTAACAGGATTCACCCAATCCGGGACAGATTCACTTTACAGAACTCAGGGAGACCCAGATGTTTTTGCAAGAATAACTTTCCAAGTACTAGAGGTAGGAGAAACCAAATTGGACTGGGGGTATGGAGATGATGCTGGTTTTGCTACAGAGATCTACGGAGATGGTAGTCCTCCACAAAATATCCTGAAATCAAAACCAGATTCTGCGACTTTTACAATAGGGGAGGAGATATTAGATCCATCCAATTTGAACACCGGTTTTAGTGTTGACAAATACATAATTGTTACAGGTGCTGTTCTTCTTCTTTTTGGTGGGTTTATGGTTTTTACCAAGCCTAGGAGTTTTAAAAAGAAATCCGGGACAGTAGTAATCTATGATGAAGAATAATCTCTCTGGTGAAAACCCCTTCAGGAAAGATTCTAATATTAAGGTAGCATTAGTAACAGAATCTCTCTGGGAGATGGCTGGTTCTAACCGTGTTCTTGATATTTTTGCACAGATCTACCCTCAGGCAGATATATTTGCATTGTTTGGTAATAAAGAAAATTTATCTCCAAATCTGAAAGAAAGAGACCTAAGGTTTACATTCTTAAATGGAATTCCATTCATAAAGAAAATTTATAGATACACTTTCTTTCTTTGGCCAATTGCAATAGAGAATATAGATTTGTCGGATTATGATTTAATAATATCCGTTAGTAGCTCTGTAGCTCATGGAGTAATAACTCCGATGGGTTCCAAGCATGTAGTCTATCTAAATACTCCAATGAGATATGCCTGGGACCTGACATCTCTTTACAAAGAGGTTGTAAGTTTTGGTTTTTTCAAAAGGGTTGTAAGAGATTTTTTTCTTACTGTAAATAGAGCTTGGGATGTTGTGGCTGCAAGAAGGGCAGATGTAATAATTGCTAATTCTAAGTTTGTTTCAAAAAGGGTAAGAAAATACTGGGACAGGGAAGTTGATGCTGTTATATATCCACCCTCTGAGAGGTTCTCTGGCGAGATTAAAAAGGAGAGGGAAGATTACTTTGTAGCAGGTGCACCATTTGAACCTAACAAAAGAGGAGACTTTCTTTTAGAATGTGCAAAGGAGTTAGGGTTTAACCTAAAGATTACGGGAGGAGGTTCTATGAAAAAGAAGCTGAAGAGGAAATATGGAAAGTATCCAAATATAGAATTCCTGGATTGGATATCCGAGGAGGAAAAATGGGAGTTATTATCTAATGCGAAGGGTTTTCTTGTCGGAGGGATTGAGGACTACGGCATTTTTAGTTGTGAGGCAATCAGTTGCGGAACTCCAATATTAGCTTACAAAGGAGGAGGTAGTGTAGAGATAATAAAGGAGAGCAGAAGTGGACTTTTCTTTAATAGCTGGGTCGTCTCAGAGTTTGAAAGAGCAATGAAAAAGTTTAATGAAACTGAATGGAAATATGAGGACATTGCTAAGTCTTTGGAGAATGCAAATACTCAAGATAGTTTTAAAAAGGAAATAATCTCTTTATTGGTTGAATAGCAGAGGCATTTTTGATATCATTTTTCTACCTTCTAGATGCCAAGATAGCTCAGTTGGTAGAGCATCTGTCTGAAGAACAGGGGGTCCCCAGTTCGAGCCTGGGTCTTGGCATATTCCTACAAGAGTAGGAGAAGTAATCCCCCAAGTATAATCCTGTAGATACCGAATACTGTTAACCAGTTTCTTTTTTTAAATCTTTTTAAAAGAAGTATTGATAAATACCCAACAACACCAGCGGTTACTATTCCAAGTATTTCCTCTATTCCAAATGAGTTTATATTTGTCTCTCTCATTAGTTCATATGCTGATGCTCCTATTAGTACTGGTAAGCCAAGTAAGAAAGAATATTGTAGGGCAGTAAACTTGTTTAAACCCAACATCATTCCTGTGATAGTAGTTATTCCAGATCTGGATGTCCCAGGGATTAGGGCCAATGATTGTGCAATTCCCATAATCATAGATTCTTTTAATGTAACATCTTCGACCTTTGTCTCTACTGTATTCTCTTTATTCCTCTCAAGGATAATCATAGCTATCCCCCAAAGGATTAATGACATCGAAAGGAAGATGTCTGCTCTTAAGGTCTTCTCAATGAAGGACTGAAAGAGGAGTCCAATTACCCCAGCAGGAATGCTAGATAGTAATATTTTGAGGTAAAAAGAGAACTTCACTTTGGTAAAAATATCTTTAAAAAGAACTTTAGAAAAGTAAAGTATCAATGCAAGAGTAGTGCCTAAATGAAGAGTTGTAAGGAAGTATGTTGTGGCGTCGAATTTAAGTAGTTCAGAGGTAATGAGAAGGTGGGCACTACTTGAAACGGGGAGAAGTTCTGTAAGTCCTTGGACGAACGCTAGTATTAGGTGTTTTAGGATATCCATATTTTTCTTGAGTTAGATAATTTGTGTTATTGACATTATATATAAATTTACAGAGAAATTTCAGAAACAGGAGAAGGGGTGTGCAACTGTGTCCCTATATTGAAAAATATCGTATAGATTGTTATTATATTCAAGCCTAGCTTAAAGGATATTGCGAGAGTAGTTCAGCTGGCTAGAACGACACATTGCCAATGTGTAGGTCGCGGGTTCGAACCCCGTCTCTCGCTTTCCACTTCAATTGAAATTATTCTACTCCTCTTGGTTTTTGTTTTTGCCCAATTCCTTCTTTATTTTCTTAAGGAGCCCATTATTAAGGAGTTTCTCTCTGTTTAAGTATATATAGATGATGATTCCTAGCAGGATTAGGCCTAGGGAGACATTGTTGAAAGTATCTATTATTTTCTTTATCTGGTCCCAGTTAAAACCAATTTCTGCACCAAGGAGTGCAAAACCATAACCATAGACTATTGTCCCTCCAAATACCGCAAGTGAGAACAAGGGGATGTTTAACCTCACATAACCACCAATTAAAGTAGCAACTACTCTTAACCAAGGGACAAAACGGGTGATTAAAATGTAGAACACTCCTTTTTTCTGAATGGACCTGTATCCCTCATTATATGATTTTTCATTAACACCCAAAACTTTGCCTTTTCCTTCTGTAAGGAATTTAAGAAAGTCCTTGTTACTGAAGTAGTAACCTACGAAGTAGGTTAAATATGCTCCCATGACCTCACCTAATGCAGCGACTATAGCAATCTCTAAAATATTCTGAGGCATTATTGCTCCAGCCATTGCTATTACAATCTCGGCAGGGAATATTCCAAGGCATGCTAAGAAGACGCCCCAATATCCTAAGTTTGCAAACCAGAGAGTTATCTCTTTTAATATTTCACTAATCACAATATGATATCTTAGCAGATTATATTTGAAAAAGTATAGGTTGTTTAAATCGATCGGGTTGAATGCTAATATCTATATATGGACAAGGTTGTAGACAACAATATTAAAAAGAAGAAGAGATCCTTCCTCAAGGAAAGGATTATGAGATTTAAGATTGTAGCCCTCATTAGGAAGAATCTTCCACTCTCTATTTTTATTTTCCTCTTAATAATTTCTTTTTTAGTCGGCCTTTGGGATGTAAGAAAGTATGAGCTTTACGATCTAAGCGGAGAGGAAGTTGAAGAGGAGATATCTTTTTCAGTTAGTAATTACTTGAAAGAAAACGTCACAGGAGAGAACTATTTTCTTCTCAGCCCATCTTCTCTTGAAAAGGACCTCTACTTACAAATCCCAAAGCTAAAAACTGTAAGGATTGAAAAGGTTGCACCTAACAAGCTGGTTCTCTTTCTAGAAGATTTTGACAAGAAGTATGTTGCATTCCTTAGAGACCAAAAATGTTATCTCCTTGCGCAAGAGGGAATAGTTCTTGATTCAATATGTGAAGAGTCTGAAGCAGAATGTTGTCAGCAGTATGGTCTAGACAATTCTTTAACATATTTTTCTTCCGAGGAGGTTGAACCATCCATTTTTGAAGATGAAAAAGATAGATTGTTAATAATGGAGGAGGTAGGGAAGATTGTTACAATCATGGATACATTCAATTATAGAATAAAGAGGATTGTTTTAAATAAGGAGATAGTGGAACTGTATGATGAGAGTGACAGGGTTTTTAGGTTTACAATTTCGGCAGATATTGATATACAATTAAAGAGATTTATAGTCGTTGCAGGAAAGATAAATTCTGAAGAGATGGATTTTTCATCCTTAGATTTGAGGTTTGAAAGACCGGTGATGAGAGAGTAAAAGTTCTTGCTAAAATAGTCAATATTGATTATATTATTAAGTAGAGCTTGTTTAATTAGAATTTTTGTATATAATAAATTTAAAGTAAAATTACTGCCTCTTAACAAATATGGCACGCAAAATAATAACAGCAATAGACGTAGGTTCCTCCAAGATTACGACAGTTATAACCTCAGTAGAGGATAATCAACAACCCACAGTTATAGGTGTTTGTTCACACCCAAGTAAGGGAATAAAGAAGGGTGTGGTTGTGAATATAGATGATGCTACCGCAGCAATATCCGAGAGTGTTACCGCAGCAGAGAGAATGGCTGGAGTAACAGTTTCTGATGTTTATGTATCTATAAATGGTGAGCAGGTAACTAGTTTAAACAACAAGGGAGTTGTAGCAGTTGCTGGCTCAGAAATAACGATAGATGACACATACAGAGCAATAGAGAATGCTAGGACACTATCTTTGCCAGACAATCTAAATCCTATTCACATTATTCCAAGAGAGTTTGTTGTAGACAACCAGGGTGGAATAAAGTATCCAATAGGAATGAGTGGTGGAAGACTTGAAGTTGAAACACATATAATCACGGCACCTAATTCTTACTGGCAAAACATAAAGAAATGTGTAGACCAGATAGGTTCCAATGTATATGACGTTATCTTTACAGGTTGGGCTTCTTCTCTTTCTGTTTTAACTGAAACAGAGAAAGAATTGGGAGTTACACTTTTAGACATTGGTTCAGGGACAACAAGTATCTGTATATTCCAAGAAGGCGCAATTATATATAGTGGTTGTATTCCTCTAGGTGGAAACAGTATTACTAGTGATATCGCAATAGGATTGCAGGTCTCTCTAGAAGAAGCTGAGAAGATTAAGGTGAATATGTCAGATCTTCTAGATAATAAATATTCGGAATCAAAGAGTAGGGATTTAGATTCTACTCCTGCATTACTTAGGAAAGAGGATGAACCAAAGAAAAAGAGTAAAGGACCCGAGATAGATTTGAATGTAATTGGGGTAGACAAGAAAGTTTCTAAGGAAATGTTACAGAAGATTGTAGAAGCAAGATGTGAAGAAATATTTGAAATGGCTAAGGAGAATGTTACTAAAGCAGGATACGAAGTTGCAATGCCTGCTGGTATTGTCCTTACAGGTGGAAGTAGTTTATTAAAAGATCTTACTAAATTAACACAGAACATCTTTGGTGTAGCAGCAAGAGTTGGTTATCCTTCAGGCCTTACAGGTATGGTAGAGGAGATATCTGAGCCTTCATATGCTACTGTTCAAGGATTAATAAAGCATGCTCTTGATGATGATGTCGAAATCTCTTCATCTGGAGATAAAGGCTCTGCTAATATAGGGGGATTCTTTAATAAAGTTATAGAGTGGTTTAAGTCTTTACTGCCCTAGAAGATAATTTAATTTAACAGTAAAGTAGAATGTTAGTAACAACGAATGTTGATCCAGTTGCCAAAATTAAAGTTGTAGGAGTTGGCGGTGGAGGATGTAACGCAATAAATACAATGATCTCCGACTATGAAATCAACGGTGTTGAATTCATGGCGTTTAATACAGATGCTCAGGCATTAAAGATGTCTCAAGCGCCAATAACACTCCAATTAGGAGAGGAATTAACCCAGGGATTGGGTGTTGGTGGTAATTATGAACTAGGTGCACAATCAGCAGAAGAAAGTTTAGACCAGATTCAGGAGCTTCTAGAAGGAGCTAATATGGTATTCATTACAGCAGGAATGGGTGGTGGAACAGGAACAGGTGCCGCTCCAATAATTGCCGGAGTTGCAAAGAATATGGGTGCACTTACAGTAGCTGTTGTTACAAGGCCATTTGACTTTGAAGGAACTAAGAGAAAAGAAATAGCAGAAGAAGGAATAAACGCATTAAGAGATAAAGTAGATACTCTCATTGTTGTTCCAAACCAGAGATTGTTAGAAATAGTAGATGAGAGCGAAAGATTGTCTTTTATAGATGCAATGAAGAAAGTAGACTCTGTTTTAGCTGAAGGTGTAAACAGTATTTCTAGCTTGATTAGTCAAACAGGATATATTAATGCAGACTTTAATGATGCAAAATCTGTAATGGAGAATGCAGGAACAGCATTAATGGGTATTGGTAGAGCAAGCGGAGAGAACAGGGCAGCTAAGGCAGCAAGAGAGGCCACAACAAGTCCTCTATTAGATATGTCTATAGAAGGTGCAACTGGAGTACTTTACAATGTTGTAGGTTCTGACCTAACACTCCCTGAGATTAGTCTTGTATCTGAACTTATTAAGGAGGCAGTAGATCCTGCAGCAAATATTAAGTTTGGAGCACAGATAGATCCAGAACTAGGAGAGGAGCTTTCTATAACCATCGTAGCTACAGGTTTTGACGAAAAGAAGCAGGTCTTTACTAGAAAACAGCAAGATTTCACAACACCTGGATCTGTTAGAACCTTCGGATTTGATTCAGATGAAGACGAAATAACAGAGGTTCAAGAAGAGGATAGCTCTCAATCATTTACAACAGAAACTCCACAGGAAGATCTTCCATCCTTTGAAGAAGATGAAACCCCAGATATTGAGGAGGTAAAGAAGGGAAATGTTCCAGATGACATAGGCGATGATCCTTTAGATGTTCCCGCCTTTATGAGAAAGAAGGATGGCAATTAGGCTCTCATAATGCTATAAATCTATTATGAATTCACTAAGTTCTACGACTAAAAGGAGTTCTTCTTTTGGGGTAAGTATAATTCTTCCCCTTTTGATACTTTCTGCAATAGGAATATTAACACTTCTCTCAACAACGATACTCCCAAAGGGTGGTTTTGGAAATTTAGAAATTGTTTACAAACAAATCCTCTTCGTTATATTTGGTCTTGTCCTCTTTTTCTTAGTATCCAGAGCAGACCTTTCCTACATTAAGCATTGGCAGAGCATTTTTATAATATATATTCCAACCCTAATCCTTCTAATTGTAACCTTACTCTTTGCTCCAACAATAAACTTTGTAAGGAGGTGGTTAGTTATTGGTGGTATACAGATACAGCCATCTGAGATAGCTAAGTTAGTAGTAATCATATATACCGCTGTATTAATGTCTAAAAAAGAGAGTTTTAACGAATGGCTTCTTTTTGGAATTTCTTTTCTTTTAACTCTGCCTTTTGTTGTTTTAATATATCTTGAACCAGATGCAAGTATGTCCTTTCTTACACTCTTAGTTTGGTTCTTTGTAGCTTTCATGGGTCTTACAAACCCACTAAGAAATACAGCAGTTCTTCTAGTTCTAAGTCTTGTTTTTGGAGGCTTTCTTCTTGGGACAATAACGGGGAGTCTTGGATGGTATTTACTAATAATCCCTGGAGTTATACTCACAATCTTTATCTTCTATTCTAAGAACTCATGGAGAAAGGCAGTTGTTATATCCTTAATAGTTGGATTATTCTTGGGTCTCTTATCTTCTGCAATATGGCAGGGATTACTTCAAGATTACCAAAAGAACAGAATAGTAGCATTCTTAAACCCTTCTGAAACAGAATCTGACATCGGTTTTAATGTAAATCAGGCTAGGATTGCAATAGGGTCAGGGCAATTACTAGGAAAAGGTTTCGGGAATGGGACTCAGAGTAAGAGAGATTTCCTCCCTGAACACCAAACAGACTTCATATTTGCATCTTTTGCGGAAGAATTTGGCTTAGTAGGGAGTCTCTTCTTAATAGGTTTGTATGGTTATTTAATAGTTCGTTGCTTCTTAATAGCTATGGATACTTCCAAGAAACAATTTCTTTCTCTTCTTGTGTTGGGTATAGGTATAAAGCTCCTTTTTGAGGTCTTTATTAACTTAGGAACAAATACTGGAGCAATTCCAGCCACAGGGATTCCCCTGCCTCTTATGAGTGCAGGAGGGAGTATTACAATTATGACTCTTCTTTCTTTTGGTCTTGTTCAGAATGTTAAAAGAGAGAACGATACAATGAAAGCTAATGTAATGCTTCAGGAATAGGTTCGTAGTCCCATAGTAAGGTCTTTCTTTTCTTGGTATAATCCTTATTGTATTTGCACTTTAACACTTTAACTAAAGTCATTCTCTAACCCGTTAGGAGGTTGTAATGTCTAAAACTTTCTGGATGAAATTACTTGCCATCGTTCTTATCTTGTCTCTGCTGGGCCTCATTCTTGTAGTTGTCGTCTTCAGCGGTGTCGCGATAACAAAATTGATTGAAGAGGCAAAGCCTGGATCCACCGACGAAGGGATACAAATTCATGACAGGGATCGTCTTTCGCACGAAGTGTCAGACAATGTTTTTGTAAAGATCCTTGCTCTCGGATTCCTCTTTCTTCTTATGGTTGGGATAGTTGTTTGGCTAATAATAATTAAAAGATGAGAAAGTTAAAGTGCAAGAAGCTTGGGAGAGATTATTATGTGTGGTATATACCATCTTACTCATAGTCTCGTTATTCCCAAGCTTTTTTCTTTTGACAACATGCGGAGGTTAGTCCCATAGTAAATACCTGCTATTTTTGATATAATCTTTCTTGTATTTGCACTTTAACACTTTAACAACAACGCTCATAAGTTACCTTAAGGAGGTAAAAGATGCGAGATAATAGCAAGAAATTTTGGATAACCTTTGTTTTATTGGTATTGTTGGTTGATGTCCTACTTATTGGCCTTTGGACATTTCTTGATGTTCGAACAAGGGAATTTGTCTCAAACGAACAGGTGACATTCCCGCTCCGTCAAGGTTGGATTGTTCAAATCCGGACAGGAGCAGAAGAAGCAACATTAGAAGCAGCGGATGATGCATATTTCTATCTAAAACGACAAGGTGTTTCCGCTGTGGAGAAGATTCTTCTAACTGCTACTCCAGAAGAAAGGCCTGTCGATTACGAGGCAGAAACATACTTCTATCTTGAAGAAACAATCCCTGCGGATTCCGACTGGATTGTTATGGAAGCTTCATTTGCTGAAGGCCGTGTAAAACCATCAGTAGCTGGAGAAGAAGTTCAAGTGAGAACTTCAGCCACAAAAGAGGTTATAAATTCCTCTGCATGGGAAAAAACTGGTGTACTCCTTCTCCTTTCTGCTTGGGTTTGTATAATTGTTGGAATAGTAAAGTCATAGCATAGATTGACAATGTTAAAGTGCAAGAAGCTTGGGAGAGATTATTATGTATGGTATATACCATCTTACTCATAATCTCGTTATTCCCAAGCTTTTTTCTTTATAAAGTTGACTTTTTATAAATATTAAATTAAAATCCCTCATGATGGCAGACACAAAGAAAACAACCACAAAACCAAAGAAAGAAACAACAGAAAAGGCAGCAAAATTTGCCGTTATTAAGTTAGCTGGTTCACAGCTAAAAGTTTTCGAAGGAAAACAGTACGAAGTTAACAAGCTATCTGGAGAAAAAGGAGATAAGATAGAAATTAAGGATGTTTTACTTGTTTCAGATGGTAATGACACCAAAATGGGTAAACCATTGGTTAAAGACGCTAAGGTAGAGCTAGAGATCACTTCCCAGAAGAAGGGTGAGAAGATAGATGGCCTTATTTACAAAGCAAAGTCTAGATATAGAAAAAGATACGGTTTTAGACCAGAGATAACAAGAGTACTTGTTAAAAAGATATCCTAATGTCCAAGCAATATTTTTTCCAAGCAGGGAGTTTTCCAAACCTCTCATATGTAGAGCTGGTATCTGTATTCCAGTTATATGGATTAAGCAAAGATAACATACACCTCTTTACCGAGGATATATTTGTAATTAAAAGTGACGACGTTACTGAAGAAGTCCTAAGCAAGATATTTAATAGGCTAGGGGGT
>NPIE01000596.1_pt1 | contig 48234 bp, 37 predicted proteins | sample 8637661 | NCBI WGS metagenome assembly NPIE01 (sample SAMN07420842, study PRJNA396082) | bioreactor metagenome | isolation source: sample BA12 brine-fed electro-methanogenic bioreactor BA | place: Japan: Kochi | collected 2016-12-09 | reverse complement strand
AGCGGACGCCTCGGCGAGGCGTCCTTACCTATCCATGGAGGATGTTTATGGAACCTAGAGGCGAATTAAGGACCTTCAATCAAAACGGCGGCGTGACCATCGACGGCGCGCCGCTGGTTCACGTGATCGCGTTGGCGGCAGTGGTCGCAGCGCTGGCGGCGATCCCCTTTTCGGTGGTCATCGGCTCGGGCGCAAGCTTTCCCCTGAGCCAAGCGGTCTATCCCCTGGTGGGCTGGCTATTGGGCCCCATCGCGGGAGCGCTGGCGACGGGCGTCGGCGCTGCCGTGGGTACTTTCTTCTTTCCCCATTCGGCCACCATCCCCGTTGCGACGGTGCTGGGGGCCATGCTGGGGGGATTCGCGGCCGGCACGATGCGCTCCGATGGCACCCGACAGCGCTGGTGGCTGGGGGTAACCCTCTTCGCCGTCGCGGCTTATCTCCTCTACGGGGGACGCGCCGTAATCGTCAACCAGGTGGAGTGGTGGGCGGTGCTCGCCGGCTCGGTGATCAACTGGACCGGCTTTCTGCTCTTCGTGCTCCCCACCCGGACGCTCTTCGCGCGGTGGATCGGGAGTGAGGCCGGGGGGCGCCGCTTCTGGGGGCTCTTTCTGGGCACGTGGGCCGTGGCCGGGCTGGCCCATCTGACGACGGCGACCATCGTTTACTTTGTTAAGAACTGGCCCGCTCACATCTGGCTGGCCTTTGCGCCCTTCGCCCCCTTCGAGAATGCCTTGCGCGCCTTAGTCGGGGCGATCATCGGCACCGGCGTGATCGCCGGACTGCACGCCACCCGCCTCGTCAAGCCGAAACAGGCCGTCTACTGAGCCATGGCAAGCCACGGTCTGCTGGTCACGCTGCGCGACGTCTCCTACTTCTATCCCCACGCGGCGGAGCCAGCCCTGCGAGACGTCTCTCTCGACGTAGCCCGGGGTGAGCTCCTGGGCGTCATCGGCCCGACGGGAGCCGGCAAAAGTACCCTCTGCCAGCTCTTCAACGGGATCGTGCCCCAGTTCTACGGCGGGCGCTTCTTCGGGCGCGTCACCATCGCCGGACTGGACACGTTGGAGACGCCCGTCAGCCGGCTCGCGGCCCACGTGGGCCTGGTCTTCGAAGACCCCGAGATCCAGCTCACCGCCACCTCCGTCGAAAATGAGATCGCCTTCGCGCTGGAGAATCTTTCCGTGCCCCGCGCGGAAATTCGCACCCGGATAACGTGGGCGCTGGAATCCGTGGGACTGGCCGGTTACGAACGGCGCCATCCCCACACCCTCTCGGGCGGGCAGAAGCAGCGCCTGGCCATCGCAGCAGCGCTGGCCCTGCATCCCGCGCTGCTGGTGCTCGACGAGCCGGCCTCCCAGCTGGACCCTGCCGGCGCAAGCGAAGTCTTCGCCGTGCTCAGCGCCCTGAATCGCGAGGCGGGCGTCACCGTCGTGATCGCCAGCCACGCCGTGGAGGCGCTGGCGGAGCATGCCGACCGCATCGCCCTGCTGGCAGAGGGGGCGCTGCTGGCGGTGGGGACGCCGGAAGCCATCTTCGCCGACGTGGAAAAACTGGAGCGCCATCACCTGCGCCCGCCCCAGGTGACGGAGACCTTCGCCCGGCTGGGCGAGCGGGGCGTGCCGGTGCCACCGGCGCTGCCTGTGCGCCTGGAGCCAGCCCTCGCAGCAGCCCGGTCGTTGCGTCCCCGCCTGAGCCCGGCGCCGCTCCCACCCGCGCCGGAAGCGCGCCCGAAGCCGGAGGCACTCCCACTCATCGCGGTGCGGGGATTGCGCTACCGTTACGAGGACGGCGTGGAGGCGCTGCGGGGCGTGGAGCTGGAAATCCACCGGGGGGAGTACGTGCTGCTCGCCGGGCGCAACGGGGCGGGCAAGAGCACGCTGCTCCGGCAGTGCGTCGGCCTGCTGAAGCCCACTGCCGGCAGCGTCGAGATCGAAGGGCGCACTGTGCAAGAGCTGCCCGTAGCCGAACTGGCGCGGCGGGTGGGCTACGTGGCGCAGAACCCCGATCGCCAGCTCTTCGCCGCCACCGTTGCGGAGGAGGTGGCCTTCGCGCTGCACTTGCGCGGGATGAGCGCGGCGGAAGTCGAGGCCCGGGTGGAGGCGAGCCTCGCGGCGCTGGGGCTCCTTGACCAACGAGAAGCACATCCCCTCTCCCTGCCCCGGGGCGACCGGGCCCGGGTGGTCATCGCGGCGGTCTTGGCCATGGGCCCGGAGATCCTCATCTTCGACGAGCCGACGACGGGCCAAGATGTGCAGAGCGCGCGGGCCATCCTGGAGGTCACGCGCGCTCTCCACCGCGCCGGGAAGACGCTCATCGTCGTCACCCATCACCTGCACCTCATGCCCGGCTACGCCGAGCGGATAGTGGTGCTCACCGGAGGCGCCGTCGCCCTCGACGCCCCGCTGCGGAGTGGCTACCACGCTTTCGAACAGTTGCGGCAGAGCGACCTGGAGCCGCCCCAGGCAGTGCTGCTGGGGCGCGCCCTCTGCCCCGACGCCCAACTCCTCACCCCGGAGGAAGTCGCCGGCTGCGTCAGCGCCAGCCAGCAGGGGGCGCGTGCGTGAACCTTTACGCCTATCCCACCGTGACCCGAGCCTCCTTTCTCACCCGGGCCGACTTCCGTTCCAAACTCTTTTTGATGGCGGTGATCACCTTCGCGGCGCTGCTCTGGGAGAGCTTCGTGCTCACGGGACTGCTGGCCCTGGCGATGTTGGGGCTGGCTCTCTCCGCCGGAATCTCGTCGCGCTATCTCCGGCTGATGCTCGGCGTCATGGCCCCCGTCTACGCCATGGTGTTGGTCACGCAGGGCTTCTTCGCCGACGCCCTCCTCCTCGCCCGTCCGGGGGTAACGACGCTCACCCCCCTGCTCACCCTACCGGAGGGCTGGTGGCTCGTGGGCGGGGCCACCTTCACCCGGGAGGGGCTGCTCTACGCCCTCGCCATCATCTTCAGAACGCTGGCCCTGGCCCTGGCGCTGCCTGTGAGTCTCTTCACCACCGATCCCAACACCATGGTCGTCGCGCTGGTGCGTCTGGGCGCGCCCTACAAGCTGGCCTTCGTCTTCTCAGCGACGCTGCGTTTCTTCCCCCTCCTATTCGCTGAAGCTCAGGCCATCCTGGAAGCCCAACGGCTGCGCGGGCTGGCAGTGGAGGAGTTGAGCCTCGTCCGCCGGGCAGAAGTGTACGGACGGCTGGCCGTCCCCCTCATTCTGGGCGCACTGGTGAAATCGCAGATGCTGGATCTGGTCTTGCAGGCCAAGGCCTTCTCCGGCAGCGCCCGTCGGACCTATCTCCACGAATCACAGCTGGGTCGGGAGGACCTCCTGCTCTTTGTGGCGGGAGGCCTCTTCCTGCTCGCGGTGCTGGTAGCCTACTTCGGGTGGGGCATCGGGCGCTTCCGTGCGTGACTGTGTACGTGCGAACGTAGGAGCGTAACGACATTGGACCCTTGACGTTCGTCTTTTGACTGTTTAGAGGAGGTATCCATGAGTACGGAATCCGAACTTAGAGCTATTCTGACGCGGGCCGAGCGGGTGGCAGTGGTGGGCATGTCCCGCAATCCGCATAAAGCGGCGTACCGAGTGCCCGCCTGTCTCGTCGCCGCCGGCTTCGAGGTGGTGCCCGTCAACCCCTTCGCCCGGGAGATCATGGGCCGGCGCTGCTACGCGTCGCTGGCGGAGATCCCCGGCCAGGTAGACGTGGTGGTGATCTTTCGTCCCACGGCAGAGGCCTTCTCCGTCGTTGAAGAGGCGCTGACCCGTCACACGGAGCAGGGGGACGTCGGGTTGATCTGGCTGCAATCGGGCATCGTCAGCGCCGGGGGGCGCGAAGCGGCGCGCCTGGGAAGGGTCGCTTACGTCGAGAATCAATGCCTCGCGGTGGAGCTGCCTCGATTGCTTCCCGGCGGCAGGCGACCGGCAGCCTGCCAGCTGCCGGAAGAGGAGTAGGGGCCGGATCGGACGCCTCGGCGAGGGGCCCTACCCTTCCGTCCAGAATTCCGGATACCGCGTTTGCAGCTCCGCCAGGAACTCTCCGAAGAGGGTGGGCGCGTGAGGCGCAAGAGCTTCCAGCATGGCGATGGCTAAACGCTGGATCTCCCATTGCGCCTCGGGGGTGATGCGCAGGGCGAAGAAGTGACGCAGCGACCGGAAGTTCATCGTCACGACGATGCGCGTCGCCGTGGCGTTGGGCAGCAAAAAGCGGGCGTCCTCCTTGCGAATACCGCGCGCGCGCAGGGCGCGGTAGGCCTCCTGCATTTCCGCCAGCGCCGCCTCGTAGATGGACCGTGCCTCGGGATCGGCGGCGATGGCGTCAGGCGTCACCCACGCCGGCGTCGAGAGATCGACGTAGCGCTGGCTCTCCTGGCTGTAAGAGGCCAGCCGGTGCCGCACCAGCTGGTGGCTGCACGCCCGGCTGATCCCGTTGATCTCAAAGGTGGCACTGGCGTGCTCGATGATGCTCTCGTGGCCCTCACGCAGCCGGGCCCGGAGAAAAGCAGCGCTGCCGCTGCGGCCCGTACTGCGGTAACAGACCCGCCCGGCGCGTTCGATGAGCGCTTCCGGCGTCTCCCCTGCGTCCAAAGGTTGGGTAATGGCGATCAATTCGACCTGCATGGAATTCCTCTCCGGCGTGGGCCACGTAAAACCGGCGTGCCGGACACCGGCCCTGCGAGCGCTCACGTATGAGATACGGTCTTCAGGTGGGTTATGGCAGCGACAATGACCTGCGCCGCGTCCTCCAGCTCCCAGCGCCCGGTGTTGAGCGTCAGGTGATAAAGAAGGGGGTTGCTCCAGTCGATGCCGTAGAAGTGCTCAAGATAGGCCGCGGCGGACTCGTCCCGCTTCAGAGCCAGCGCCCGAGCGGCGCCCAGGCTCAGCTTCTCCACCTGCTGGATGCGCATGACCCGCGCCCCGAGGGGGGCCTCCAGACGCACATGCAACACCCCGTGGGTCTCCTTGAGCAGGGCCTGCCCTCCCCGCCCCAGGATGACGAGATTGCCGTACTCGGCAGCCACGCGAATGGTCGTGCGGACCAGCTCGATGCACTCCTCCTCGCTCAACCGCTCGATGGCCCGCCGCTGCTCATCCGTCGTCTCGTCCTCGTGCAACATCTCGATCTCCGCTACGACGCGGGAGCGGCCCAGCAGCCGGTCGAGGAAACCCCGCACGCGATAATCCTTCTCAGAGAAGTCGATGACCGGCTGCTCCAGCAGCCCGGACTCTGCCGCCACCTGCGCCATGATGGTCTTGTCGAAGTAGCGATAGCCGAGGATCTCACAGATCCGTTGGGCGATCTCCTCGCCCCCGCTTCCGTACTCTCTGGAAATGGTGATCACTGCCATATCGATCCCTCCTTTGACTTGGGGGTGCGCTACGCTTACTATACTCCAGATTTTTGGGGAAGACAACGGTTGTGTTAGCCAACTGGTAGGTAGGGGATAGGTTACCTTGCAGCAGGGAGGCTATACTACCTGAGCGAAGAGCGGGCGCCTGCATAGACAGCCGCCTCTCGCCGCACAACTCATCTCATAACCTATCAATTCTGGAGGACCCAATGCCATCTCAAAGATCTGATAATAGCAAGCTTGGCGGAACCGCTGCAATTCTGATCGGGATGCTGAATATCGTACTGCTCGTGTACGTCGTCTTTACTCCTGCCGGTTCGCGGTACGATGCGGGCGAGTTTTTCCACTATTTCGCCGAGAGCCCTCTCGCCCTCTCCATCGCCTGGATCGTTTTTGTGATCACGGCCATCCTCTCCTATGCCGTGATTCCCGCCGTCTTCAAACTCGTGGAGGACGTGGCTCCCGAGTGGGTGCGCGCTGCGACCCTGTTCGGCATCGTCGGCTATACGGTGCTCGGCGTCTGGGCGATCACCCTCACCCGAACTACGCCCGACCTGGCGCGTCATTACGTCAGCGGCAGTAGTACGGTCCGGCAAGCTATACTGGCGTATGGACTACCGGAGATAGATCCTGATGGCTGGTTCATGTTTGGAGGCCCTGGGACGTGGCTTCTCGTGATCAACATTGCGGCCCTGCGAGGGAGGAAATTGCCCAAGGCACAGGGGATCCTCGGCATTCTGGCGGGAATCTGCGCCTGGGCAACGGTGTTCGGAGCCCTGCTCGAATTCGAGCCATTGAATCTGTTTGCCGCCGGTGGGGGCGCCCTCTTTTATCCCGCCTGGTTTCTCTGGCTTGGCCAACGTCTACGAAAATCCCCGGGACTTCCGGCCTCGCGGTTTGACAATTAGAACATAGGTGCTATTATAAGGGAGCCGCAGCGGTAGAGATTCTCATTACCCAGCCTCAGGAGGAAACAAATGGAACCAAAAATTGTCCAAAGAGAAGCCTTCGCAGTCGCCGGTCTGGAATTACGTTGCCGGATGGGGGAGCCCGACGCCATCCCCCAATTGTGGCAGCGGAGCTTTGCCCACATGAACGAGATCCAGGGCCTGACCGAACCCGGCATCTCTTACGGTGTGATGTATAACTACGACGAGGCCACCGAAGCGTGGGACTATCTCGCAGGTTACGCGGTGGATGCCGACGCCCCCCTGCCCGAGGGAATGACCCGCAAGGAGATCCCGGCGCAGCGGTACGCCGTCTTCACCTGCACCATGCCCACCATCCAGGAAACCTACGACGCCATCTACCAGGAATGGCTGCCCCAATCAGGATACGAGCACGCCCCCACGCCGGAGTTCGAGCGGTACGGTCAGAGCTTCAACCCCAACGATCCGACCTCACAATTCGAGATCTTCGTTCCCTTGCAGGAGAAGGAGTGAAGCCATGGAAAAGATCATCGCTTATTGCGGATTGGTTTGCTCTGAATGTGAGGCCTATCTCCTGACCCAGGCCAACGACACGGCGGGCTTGGAGCAGCTCCTCGTCAAATGGCGCGAGGAGTACCACGCGCCGGAGATGCAGCTCGACGACGTCATCTGCGACGGTTGTCTGGGCACGGGACGGCTCGGCGGCTACTGCGGCATGTGCGAGATCCGCGCCTGCGGCATCGAGCAGCAGGTCACGAACTGCGCCCATTGCACCGACTACGCGTGCGAGAAGCTCAGAGCCTTCTTCGAAATGGCTCCGCCCGCTCGCGAGAGCCTGGAAGAAATCCACCACAATCTGTAGAACTGATCCAGCACCTCTGAAGAGCCCCTGGCATGAACAGGGGCTCTTTGACTATGGCCCCCTCATGTCCGGACCGAAAGTGTCTGCCACTAACTTCCCTCGATTCCCCCTATTCTGAGATCCAGTTCCGGTTGGCACTTGTCCACGCCACACCTTCCTGCTCCGGTGGCTCAACGCCCCACGGGTGGTATAATCCCCTCATGAGTGAGACGGTGGTGAGGGTAGATCTGCACTGTCATTCCGACGCCAGCGATGGTTATTACGCACCCGCGCTGGTGGCGGACTTCCTCGCCGATGCGGGTGTGGCCTACGCCGCCCTCACCGATCACCAGACCGTCGCCGGGTTGCTACCCTTCCACGAAGCCGCCATACGCCACGGTATCGCCGAGTTTGCGGGTGTGGAGCTGCATGCCCTGCTGGGGAAAATGGAGATCCACCTGCTGGCCTACGGCTTCGATCCCGCAAGCCCGGCCTTGCAGCCGCTCTTCACCACGACGCCTCCTGCTGCCGAGGCCATCACCGCTGTCCATGAGGCGGGCGGCATCGTCTTCCTCGCACATCCCCTGCACCCCGGCTGGAGCGAAAGCGTGCTCGAAGCCGCGGTGGAGGAGCTGGCCCGCGCCGGGTTGGACGGCATTGAGGCTTTCTACCAGCCCTATCCCGAGGAGACACAGGCGAATCTGGCGGCCCTCGCCGACCGACTGGGTCTGCTCACCTGCGGGGGGAGCGACTACCACGGCCCCAACCAGCTCAGCCCCGGCGTTGAGATGCCCGTCGCCCGCTGGAAGCAGTTCCGCGAGGCCCTCGGTGCTCCCGCGCGCAACGGTCAGCACGCGCCCGCCCAGACCGTGGCGCAAGAGCCGGCAGTGCTCCCACCCAGCGCGCGCACTAACTGGCGCTGGCTCTTCCTGCACATTGTACTGCCCTCCCTGCTGGTCATCGCCGTCTTCGTAACGCTGCTTTTTGGTTTCCTCATCCCCACGATGGAGGAGCGGTTGCTCGACCGCAAGCGCGAGACGGCGGCGGAACTCACCAACTCCGCCTGGAGCATCCTCTGGGAGTATCATCGCGAGGAGCAGACGGGTGAGTTATCGCTGGAAGCCGCGCAGCACGCCGCCATCGAGCGGATTCGCGGGCTGCGCTACGGACCCGAGGGCAAGGACTACTTCTGGATCACCGACATGCACCCCCACATGGTCATGCACCCCTACCGCCCCGACCTGGAGGGCGCCGACCTCACCCACTTCACCGATCCCGAGGGCGTCCGGCCCTTCGTGGAATTCGTGGACGCGGTGCGCAACGATTCCTCCGGTTTCGTCCGGTACGTCTGGCAATGGCAGGACGATCCCGACCGGCTGGAGCCGAAGGAGTCCTACGTGCGGAGCTTCGCACCCTGGGGCTGGATCATCGGGACGGGGCTGTACGTGGACGACGTCCGGCAGGAGATCGCCACCATCACCGGGCGGATGGTGGACCTCTCCTTCCTCGTCACGGTGCTCGCCACGGGCCTGCTGCTGACCGTCGCCTATCAGAGCCTCAAGGTGGAGCGGCGGCGCAGCGCGGCGGAGCAGGCGTTGCGCCACTCCCACGAGCGCTACCGCGCCCTGGTCGAATCGGCGACGAGCGGCACGCTGCTGTTGCTGAACGGGCGCTGCACCTACGCCAACCGCACGCTGCTCGACATGCTGGACTATACGGTGGCGGAGCTGGCCTTCCTCGATCTCGAGGACATTGTGATGGTGGATGCGGAGGGCGTTGCCGTCGAGCAATTGCAACGTATCGCCGAGGGCGGCGAGGTGCGCGAGCCTTTCGAGGCGCGTCTCAAGCGCAAGAGCGGGCGCACGGTGCCGGTGCTGCTCTCCGCGACCGCCGTCTTCTTCTCCGGGCGGCAGGGCATGATCCTCAGCGTGCAGGACCTCACCCAGCACCGGGCCATGCAGTCCGCCGTCGCGCGCGACCGCCTCATCTCCCAGCTCCAGACCTCCTCGCTCTTCCTCACGGAGCCGGTGCGCAATTCAATGGAAGCGCCCCTCTCCTGCCCCTTGGATACGCCCATCGCGCGGGCGGTACGGCTGATGAGCCGCCACGACGCCGACGCCATCGTCGTGACCACACCGGAGGGCGAGCCGGTGGGCATGGTCAGCGATCACGATCTGCGCGAGCGGGTGGTGGCGGCGGGGCTGGATACCCAGCTCCCCGTCTCGCGGATCATGAGCGCCCCCCTGGTGACCATCGACGAAAAGGTGCCCCTCTTCGAAGCCTTCCTGTTGGAGCGCGAGCGCAACGTCCGCCACCTGGCGGTGCTCGACGGCAGCGGCGTGCTGGTGGGCGTCATCCAGAGCAGCCGGGCGCTACAACCGGATCGCTACTCGCTGGTGGCCTTCACCCACCGCATCCGCCGCGCCCAGCGGATCGGGGATCTGGTCGAGAGCTACCGTGACCTGCCCGCGCTGGTCGCTGCCCTCGTCGAATCGGGCGCGCTGCCGCAGAACCTCTGCCACGTCACCACCTCTGTCTCCGACGCCATCACCGAGCGGGTGATCACGCTGGCGCTGGAGCAGTTGGGGACGCCGCCGGCGCCCTTCGCCTTCGTCGCGCTGGGCAGCGAGGCGCGGCAGGAGCAGACGCTGGCGACCGACCAGGACAACGCCCTCATCTACGCCGATCCGCCCCCGGACGCGCCCGACGTGGCGGCCTATTTCCTCCGGCTGGGCGAGCTGGTCTGCGACAACCTGGACCGGATCGGCTACCGGCACTGCGAGGGCGGCACGATGGCGAAGAATCCGCGCTGGAACCAGCCGCTGAGCCGTTGGCGGGCCTACGTGGACGACTGGCTCGCCGAACCCGACGAGCAGGCCCTCCTGCATTGCAGCGTCTTCTTCGATCACCGCTGCGTCTACGGCGACCGATCGCTGGTCAGCGCATGGGGGGGACACGTCGCCAGTCTCGTCGCCACGCGCCCCGCCTTCCTCTCCCACCTGGCGTTGAAGACGCTCCAGTACAAGCCACCCGTGGGATTGTTCGGGCGCATCGTGACCGGTGCGGATGGCGCACCTCCCAACACCTTCAACATCAAGGAGGCGATGCTGCCTATCATCAACTTCGCGCGGCTCTACGCCCTCAAGCACGGGCTGGAGGAGACCAACACCTTCAGCCGGCTGGAACGGCTCTCGGCGTTGGAGGTGCTTCAGGCAGAGAGCTATCAGGGGATCTACCAGGCCTACAGCCACCTGATGCAACTGCGCTACCGCCACCAGATCGAGCTGCTCAAGGCGGGCCGCGAGCCGCACAATGCCATCGACCCGCGGGCTCTCTCCCAGATCGAGGTGGGCATCCTCAAGAACACCTTCTCCCAGATCGGCACGCTCCAGAAGAAGGTGGGGTACGATTTTCGGGTGACGGGGTAGACCGAGCGCTACCTCAGCCACGCCCTCCAGGCTGATGTTCCTGGCTTTCAAGAACGCCCGCGAAGTCTAGATCAACGTAGGGTTCACCCCTATCTATTCTGTCCCGGCGATCTGCCGCCATGAATTTCCCCACCCACGAGGTGGTATCTGCCGGATCATGATAGGCATAGACCTGCAGATAGATATTGATCTCCAGCAACTTCAAGAAATGGGGGAGTTGGGCCACCCAGAAGGGTTCCAGGGATCTCTCGCTCCGGTATCCCTGGAGAAATTGCTTCAAGAAGTGCGCCGCGAAGACCGCCCGATCCACCCTGGGATAGACCACCAGCATATCGAAGAGAGGCATGGCAATATCCATGACGTACCAACCCCGTACGCAATCGTCGAAATCAAAGACCGTGATCGCGTTCGTGGCGAGATCCACGAAGAAGTTAGCCGCGTGGAAATCTGCGTGGACCATGCCATAGTGCTCGGCTTCTGTGGGTAGCACTGCGAGCCGCTCCCGCACCTGGGCGTACTGCTGCCCGAGGCGTGTATCGACGAACGCCTCCGGCAGCGACTCATTAAAGCAGTTCCCGATTTCGTGCCATTCCGGGCGGCACAACGCCGACACCTCCGGCTTGTAGGTCTGCGCGATAGCGTGCATCTTGCCCGCCGTACGCCCCCAAGATCGAAAGATCTCGTCCGTCCACTGCTCAAAGGCCAACGCCTCGGCGAGGATGCCCGGCGCCTTCTTCACCGCCGTGACGAGATAGGTTCCCGTCTCGTGCGCGATGCTCTCGACCAGCTGCCCACCCGTCGTCAGAATCGGGCCGGCTACCCGGGCGCCGCCGGCATCGAGATGATGCACCCAGGCCCAGATCGCCCGCATGGCGCCGAGGTCCAGGTCGTCGTCGGGGGGGGAAATGCGCAGCACGTAGTCGGCACCGTCCCGGCTGAAGCCGTAGACGTGGCTGAAATTTCCTCCCCGCAAAGGTTGAAGTTGCTCAGGCGTGACGCCATAACAGTGAGCGGCGAAGCCCAAGACGCTTTCGTTCATCATCAGGCTGTAGTAAGCGGCTGCTTCTGCGCCGTGAGCAGCGAAACGACCACCAGCACGATGAAGCTCAGCGGAATCGAGACGATGCCGGGCTGGTTGATGGGCATGGGCGCCGTGGCCGGATTGAGGCCGTAGCGAGCCCACATATCGGGGCTGAGCAGGATCAGGGTGACCGAGGCGATGATGCCGGTGAGAATCGAGGCGATGATGCCCTGCGCGGTGGTCTTCTTCCAGAAGAGCGTCAACAACAGCGCCGGGAGATTGGCCGAGGCAGCCACAGCGAAGGCCCAGCCCACCAGGAACGAGACGTTCATGTCACGGAAGGCGATCCCCAGCACGATGCCGACGATGCCCACCACCACGGCTACGATCCGCCCGGCCTGCACTTTGGCGTTGTCCGAGAATTCACGCTTGAAGAGATTTCCCATCAGATCGTGCGCCACCGCTCCCGAAGCGGCCATGATCAGGCCGGAGACCGTCGCCAGGACGGTGGTGAAGGCGATGCCGGAGATCATGGCGAAGAGCACCTCGCCGAAGCTGCGGGCCAGCAGCGGGGCGCTCATGTTGCTCGTCTCCGGATTCAGCGCGCCACTGGTGATGGCACCCACCCCCAAGTACATGGTGAAGATGTAGAAGAGGCCGATGCCGGCGATAGCAACGATGGTGGACTTGCGGGCGGCGTCGGCGCTGGGAACGGTGTAGTAGCGGATGAGGATGTGCGGCAGCGCCGAGGTCCCCATAAAGAGCGCCAGCATCAACGAAATGAAGTTCAGCCGGTTGAGCAGTGTCGTCGCGGCCGGCTCGCCGGCCTCCGCTTCCAGGGGGAACATCAGACCGGGGCGCATGAAGGTCGCACCGGTTACCGGATCCTCGTAATAGATGGTGACGCGCTCGCCGATCTCGGTGGTGAAAGCAACGCTACGCGGGCGCTGTACCACCGTCTCCTGATCGGCGAAGATGCTCAGCAGCCGCACCGGATCAACGGCACCGGTGCGCTCACCATAGGCAGCGGGAATATCGGAGACGCCGCCCATCTGGCGCAGACGGTTGTCCGCCCCCTCCGGCGCGCCGTTGACCAACACGGTGCCGTCGGGCAGCACTGCCCGGTACTGGGTCTCCACTAATTGAGGAGCGCCCTCGGCACCCGTCTCCAACCGCCACCAATCCTCGATGCGGATGAAGGTACGACCCGCGACCTCTTCCAGCGACCAACCCGCCGCCGGATTGGTCGCGGTGGCGAAGTAGGGTGTCCGGCCCTTGATGCTGGCGGTGTAACCTTCCGCATCGGCGACGCTGGCCGGGATGAGCCGCGAGAGGCGATAGAAGACGATGCTTTCCTCTCCAGTGTATCGATCCAACACCGCGTATCGTCCCACCACTTGCGCGCCGGGCAGGTCCACGGTAAGCGTATCGCCCTGCAGCGCGGCAGTGAGCGCTTCGTAGCGATAGGCCTCCAGGCCGGCTACCCCCTCTTCCATCGGGCGCTCCACGGGGCTGACCCCACGCAGCAGCACGGCGACGGTGAGCACCCCGGCGAAGAGCAGCAGCAGCCCACCGTTGAAGAACTGCACCCACGTGGTGGAGGTCATCCCGCCCCCGGCCACGATGATGATGACCACCGAGCCGACGATGAGCACGCCCCAGTGGTGCGGAATCCCCAGCAGCGGCTCGACGAGAACGCCGGCGCCCACCATCTGCGGCACCAGGTAGAAGAGCGAGACGACAAGCACACTCAGCCCAGCGGCCAGCTGGATGCCCGGACGTTTGAAGGTACTGTTGAGCGCGTCGGGGAAGGTGAAAGTCCCCCGGCGCTTCATAGGTTCGGCGATGACGAAGAGGGCGACAATCCAGCCGGCGAGGAAGCCGATAGAATAGAGGAAGCCATCGTAGCCAAAGAAGGCAATGAGACCGCAAATACCCAGAAAGCTGGCAACCGAGAGATAGCCCCCGGCGAAGGCCACACCATTGACCCCCCAGGGGATGGAGCTGTTGGCGACGTAGTAGCCGCCGACACCACGCGACCGGCGGCTGGTGTAGGTAGAAATCGCCAATACCATGCCTACGAAAACGAAAAAGACGATGATAGCCATTTAGCCCTCCTGTGGCCCGACCTGCGTCGGCCCGTTACCTGGCTGGGGAACCCGGCAGAGATGATTGTAGATCAGCGCGAAGATGAAGGCGATGATGATCAGACCCACCCCATAGGCTACGGCCAGGTTCAGGCCCAAGACGGCCCGTGCGCCCATCCAGGTGGGCTGGAAGACGCTGAGGACCACGAAACCCCCATAGATGAGGGAATACAAAATCGTCATGCGGATACCAATGCGGGATTTACGGCGTTCGAAAGCGTCGCCTACGGTAGTCGTCTGCTGTGCCATAAGACCTCCTATGGTGAGCTGGGCGGCCAGAGATTGCCCCATCGTACTCCGATTCCTGCGAAGCACAAATGGGAGGGGGCCACTCCTCAGGACTCCCCCCCGCTCGGGGATTGAACCGTCGCCAACCGGCGATGCGCGGGGACGTTCTCCAGGAAGGAGCGCCGCAGCTCCGGATCGGCAATGTCGGCGGCCCGGGCGCACAACTGCCGCTGGGCCTCCGCCAACAGCACCGGCGCCCGCACGTCACCGTTGACGCTCAGAATCTCGTGACAGACCCAGTAGACCTGATACGGCTCTTCTGCACCGTCGAGAGCCGGACCCTCCCCCAAGGCCTCCACTACCGGCTCGATCTCGACCAGGGCCGATGCGGGGTCCCCCCTGCGCCAGGTAAGATGGGCCAGCTCCGCCCTGAGTTCCAGCAGGCGTCCCGGATGAGGATATATCCGGCGTAGGGCGAGAGCCTGACGATACCAACCCTCGGCGGTGTCAAAGTCCCCCAGCTCGACGTGAATCTTGCCCAGGTAGGTATAGGCATTGGCGAGGCTGTAGGGGTCGTCGCTTGCTTGGGAGACTGCGACCGCTTCTCGGGCGAGCCCGAGCGCCGATCCGGCGTCGCCGATGCAGAGCTCCAGCAGACTCAGGTTGCCGAGCGTCTCCCCTTCGGCCTGGCGGTTCTCGCTTTCCCGGTAGAGACGTAGCGCCTCCCGATAGGCTGTGCGCGCCTCCCCGTAGAGCCCCAGCTCCCAATAGAGCGCGCCCAGATTGTTCAACGCAGTGCTCTGCGCCCGTCGATTATCTGTGATACGATGAAGGGCGAGGGCCTCTCGATAAAGCCGGAGAGCCGTGCCATAATCCCGCCGGTCGGCGGCGACGTTGGCGAGGTTGTTGAGCGCCTTGGCCTCCCCGTGCAGATCCCCCAGCGCCCGATAGAGCGTCAGGGCGGCTTCGCAGTAGCGCTGGGCCTCGGCGTAATTCCCCTGATCGTACCGCAGGGCACCCAGGTTGTTCAGCACCGCGCTTTCACCCCGGCGATCTTCCAGCGCGCGGTAGGGCGACAGCGCACGCTGGTAGTAACCCTCGGCGCTCTCGGCCTCTCCCCGTCGGGTGGCGATGTTGCCCAGACCCCGCAAAACGTGAGCCTCCAGCGCGATACCCTCCGGCGCAGTCCGCTCCCCGGGCTCCAGCGCCGGGAAGAGGTTGAGGGCTTCCTCCAGCGCCTGCCGGGCAGCATCGTAACTCCCCTGCTGTTGGAGGGTCTCTCCGCGCAGAAAATGCCCCTGGACCTTAAGCCAGGACCGAGAGAGGCCCTCCCCCAGTTGAATGAGCGCGGCGGCGTTCCGCAGGGCGGCCGCGTGATGTCGCTGAATATTGAAGAGGAGCGCCTGTTCCACCAGGAGCAAGGGTCGCAAGGGGCTCGGAGGCAGCACCAGCGCCGTCGCGAGCAGCTCCGCCCCTTCACGGGCCGGGCCTCGCAACCGGTAAAACCTGCCGAGGCCTTGCACCATGCGGGATAATAAGTCCGGCTGATGTTGACAGGCGGTCTGCCATGCCGAGCGAAGATCGGCACGATCGTCCTCCAGGTCCAGGAGTGCCGCCATCGCTTCGTCCCCATCCAGGCGCGGAGTCTGGCGCTCCAGCCGGGTTGCAAAGACGTGCGCGTGCCGGACGCGCAAGGTCTCGGCTCGCCCGGGGATGGCGGTAAGGCGCTCTTCGGCGTAGGGACGGGTCGCCGCGTGCCAACCGTAGCGCCTGCCGTCGAAGGTCAGCAGCGATTTGGCCGCCAACGCCCCCAGTTCTGTGGGGGGGATTCCGACCACGGCGTGCGCCGCCTCCCCGTCGAAGCTGCCGGCGAAGACCGTTAGCGCCGCCAGATACTTTTGCTCCGGTGCCTTCAACAGCCCCCAAGAGTGCTCAAAGGCCGCGCGCAGACTCCGATGGCGCTCCGGCACGTTGCGGAAACCCGTTTTCAGCGCGTCGAGGGTCTCTTCCAGTGCGGTGGCAATCTCCGCACAGGGCCGCTCGGCGACGGTCGCCGCGGCGAGTTCGATCCCCAGGGGCAGTCCCTCCACCGCCCAGCAGATGCGGATCACGTCAGCGAGGCTTGCCGCGGAAAGCGCGCGACCCTGCGCCTGGGCCGCGCGCTCCCGGAAGAGGGTCACCGCTTCGTAGACTTCGGGATCTACTTCCGCTTCAGCGGCGGATGGAGGATAGGAGAGCCCTGCGAGGGCATAGACCCACTCCTCCCGCAGGCGCAACCGCTCCCGCGAAGTGACGAGCAGGGTGACGCCGGGGCTCTGACACAGCAGCTTGCTCAACCAGGCGCAACACTCCAGCAGATGCTCGAAGTTGTCCAACACCAGGAGCAGCTCCTTCTCATGAAGATACGCCAGGAGCTGTTGATGAAGGGGCTGCTCGGGAGCCGGTGGTAGGCGCAACGCACCAGCGATGGCGTCGGCGACCAGATCGGGATGGGTGAGCGAGACGAGGGGCACGAAGACCACCCCGTCAGCGAAGAGCCCCACGTGATCAGTGGCGACCTGTAGCGCCAGGCGACTCTTGCCTACGCCTCCAGGCCCGGTGAGAGTGATCAGGCGCCGGTCGGGAGCGGCGAGGAGCTCCGCCAGCGCCGCCCGCTCCCGGACGCGCCCCACGAAAGGGGTAACCGGCAGCGGCAGCCAGGCGGACTCCTGCAGGCGGATGGGGGGCGGATAGGTACCGGCGCGAATATGTTGAAAGAGCCGGGTCGTCTCACCCCCGGGTTCCGCCCCAAACTCGACGTGCAGCACCTCACGGCAGCGTTCATACTGGGCCAGGGCCGCGCTACGCTCTCCCTCCAGCGCGAGAAGACGCATCAGCTGACAGTGCGCTTCCTCCCGCCAGGGCTCCATCCGCACCTGCTGCCGGACCGAGCGCCGAGCGACCCGATAGTCACCCCGCCGCTCGTAATAGCTGCCCAGCACTCGCAGCGCTTCCAACGCCTCGCGATGCAACCACTCCCGCTTGAGGAGCGCCCACTCCTCGAAGAGCTCACTATCCCGCAGCAAGAAGCTTCCCAGAAAATCACCCTCGTAGAGCGTCGCCATGCGCTCCATGCGCCGCACGCAGGAGAGGCAGCGCTCCGGGCTCCGGTGGAGATGCCGACGATTGGTGGTGACCAACCGTGAGAACTCCGCCACATCCGACTCAACATGGGCTGCGGGATTGAGCTGGAGAGCATTGCGGTTCACCAACAGCAGGGGGACGGGCAGATCATCGCTATCCTGCAAGGCCTGCCGCAGATGCGAGAGCGCCTGTCGCAGGCTGTGGCGGGCGCGCTCCTCAGGCTGATCGGGCCAGAGCAAAGCAGCGAGGGCCTCCCGCCGATGGGGTCGGTCGCCTTCCACGACCAGATAGACCAGCAGCGCGCGTGCCTTGTCGGTGGCAAATTCAACGCTGATGTTGCCCGCTTGGGTGACCTCGAAGCGGCCCAGGAGCGACAATAAAAGTGTAATCATCTTCTCGGTGCTGGTTGCTGGTTGCCGGTTACTGGCTCGCATTATACAGGGCAACGGTCGCCACACAACTTTTGACGTTTCTTTGACGCAGACCGGATAGGATGGGGGAGGATTTCACCGGAAAGGAGATGAGAATGAATTTACAATTCAGAAATAATCGGTATCTTGCAGCGGCATTGGCCTTAGCGGGGGCGCTGATCCTGGGACCGGCGTGGCTCGGCAGCGGAGGAGAACCGGTGCAGGCCCACACCGCCGGATTCACCGTCACCCGCGTCGACGATCCTGCGCCCGACGGTTGCGACCCCGCTGACTGCTCGCTGCGTGAGGCCATCATCGCCGCCAACACCGCGCCCGGACACGATACGATCACCCTGCCATCCGGTATCTACGTCCTGACCATCGCCGGCACCGAGGACGCCGCCGCCCAGGGTGATCTGGACATCACCGCGCCCCTGACCCTCACCGGCGCGGGTACCGATCAGACGATCATCGACGCCGGCGGCATCGACCGGATCTTTGATATCGGTTCGAACGCCGTCGTGTCCCTCTCGGGCATAAGCATCATCAACGGCAGCGCGCCCAGCAGTAACGGCGGTGGAATCAGGTGCCAGTCTGCCACCCTGACGCTGGAAAATGTTGTCTTGCGCCACAATAGCACCCCCTCCGGCCTCAGCGGCGGTGGGCTGTACGCCTACGAGTGCGCGGTCACGTTGAGCGCCACCCGGGTGCTCAGCAACACAGCCCACGATGGCGGCGGTATCCACGTCGGCCAGGGCGCGCTGACGCTGACGCACAGCACCGTGGCTCGCAATGTCGCCCATCAAAGCGGCGGCGGCATCTGGAACTCGTCATCGGCGACCAGATTGAGCTACAGCACACTCTTCAGCAACACCGCGGCCAACACCGGCGGCGGTCTCTATCAGATTGGGGCGGGCGCGACGCTGGCCGTCGCCAACAGCTTGATAGCCGGGAACGAGGCTCTCTCCGAGGCCGGTGGCCTGTTTATCGGTGACAACACGACCTGGGCCACCCTCGAAAACAGCACCGTCAGCGGCAACCGCACCGACGGCTACGGCGGCGGGGTCAACACGCGCGCCCCCCTGACGTTTACCCATGCGACCATCACCGACAACTGGGCCGGCACAGAGGGTGTCAGCAACAGCGGCGGTGGAGGACTGTTCGCCTATCAAGGAAATGCGAAAGTAGAAATACAGCACACCATCCTGGCGGGCAACGTCGACCGCAACAACGCCGCCTATCCTGATTGCCGGCGCTGGAGCGCTACGATTACGTCGCAAGGCCACAACCTGGTCGGGATGGTGGGCAACTGCTCCTTCGGCGCGGCAGGTGATATCACCGGGCAGGACGCACGGCTCGGTCCGCTAACCACCAACGGCGGCCCCACCTGGACCCACGCACCGCTGGTGGGCAGTCCGGCCATCGATGCGGGCGACGCCACCTTTGCACCGCCACCGCTTCATGATCAGCGCGGCTTCGGCTTTCCACGCCGGGTCGGGCGGGTGGACATCGGTGCCTTCGAAGTCTGGAAGCGGGTGTTTCTGCCGCTCGTGCTGAGATAGCCGTTACCCACATCAGAGCCAAAGGAGAATACGATGCACAAGATTCAAATACCCCGCACAGGCACTGGCCTCCTCCACAACCTGTGGACAATCGGGCTGGTGGCGGTCTTCCTGCTCGGCGGGTGGAGCGCATCGCCCGCGCAGGCCCTGGACTCGACATGGACCTCCATAGAAAACATGACCCATTCGCGCAGCAATCACACCGCCACGCTACTTCCCGACGGAAGGATACTGGTCATCGGCGGTGGCCCCACCCTGTATGCAACCGAGATCTATGAACCCTCCACAGGGCTTTGGTGGAGTGCAGGGATTCTACAGCTCCCCCGCAGCCACCATACGGCTACGCAGCTGCCCGATGGTCAGGTGTTGGTCACCGGAGGCGAAAACGACGACGGTGCATCGACAAGCACCCAGATCTATGATCCGGTCAGCCGCACCTGGGCGATGGCCGGCGGGTTGCAGAGCGGACGCAGCCGGCACACCGCCACGCTGCTGCACGACGGCCGGGTGCTCGTCGCCGGCGGACAGAACGCCGACGGCATACTCTCCAGCGCCGAGATCTACGATCCGCTCACCGGCGTCTGGACCACCACCGGGGCGATGGCCACTCAGCGTGCCTCTCACACTGCCACCCTGCTGATCAACGGGCATGTGCTGGTCGCGGGCGGCGAGAGCACCACCGGCGCCCTGACCAGCGCCGAAATCTACAATCCGGCCACCGGCCAATGGACCTCACCCCTTAGCCTCGCTACAGGTCGCAGCCACCACACGGCCACGCTGCTCCCCGACGGACGCGTGTTGGTCGCCGGCGGTAAGGACGCCACCGGCGTGCTGGCCAGCGCCGAGATCTACAACCCGACTGTGGGGACCTGGTCGCCCACCGGCAGCCTGAACACGAATCGTCGCAACCACACCGCCACGCTGCTCCCCAATGGCCGGGTGGTGGTGGTAGGTGGCTATGACGGTGCCTCCAGCGTGACCGGTACCGAGGTATTCAACCCCAATAGCGGCACATGGATCCCAGCCGGCAACCTGGTCGAGGGCCGCACCGACCACACCACCACGCTGCTGGCCGACGCGCGGGTGTTGGTCATCGGCGGATCGGGAAGCAGCTCCAGGCTCAACACGGCCGAAATCCGAGGCTACACCACGCCCCACTGGACATCCGCGACCGCCATGGACACTGCGCGCACCGAGCACGCCGCCGCGCTCCTGCCCGACGGGCGCGTGCTCGTTGCCGGTGGCCGGGATCATGGCGGCACCTATCTCCGCACCGCCGCCATGTACATCCCCGACACCAATTCCTGGGAGACCCTGGTCGGCCAGATGAGCACCTTTCGCACTCATCACACCCTCACGCTGCTACCGGATGGCCGTGTGCTCGTCACCGGCGGGCGCAACGCCCTTGCCTCACTGAGCTCGACCGAGGTTTTCCTGCCCAATTCCCAGGGTTGGCAGGGCACAGGCAGTATGAACGAAGCCCGTCACAGCCACACCGCCACACTCCTGCCCGACGGACGCGTGCTCGTCACCGGCGGCACCTATCTCGCCACCCCCCTTCCAGGCTACCTGAGCAGCAGCGAGATCCACGATCCGATCACCGGTCAGTGGACGACGACCGGCAGTATGAACCAGATGCGCGCCCGTCACACCGCCACCCGCCTCCGCGGCGACGTCGTGCTGGTCGTAGGGGGATACCAGGGCGGCACTTCCTACAGCAACACGGTCGAGTGGTATCGTCCCAGCAGCGGCACCTTCCAGTCGCGGGCCAGCCTCGCCCAGGCCCGTGCCGACCACACCGCCACGCTCCTTCCCGATGGCCGCGTGCTGGTCGTCGGCGGACGGAGCGCGGCGTCGGTCTATCTGGCGAGTTGCGAGATCTATGACGGGGTCTGGAACACGTGGAGCACCGCCAGCCACCTGCCAGCGCCTCGTGCCGACCACACCGCCACGCTGCTGGCCGACGGTCGTGTATTGGTGACCGGCGGACGGAACGCAGACGGCACATTTAGCAGTGCACTGATCTACGACCCAGGCGCCGATACCTGGGCTACCCTGTCGAACACGATGGCGTTGGGGCGCTACAACCATACCGCCACACTGCTGCCCAATGGACGGGTGTTTGTGTCCGGTGGCCAAGGCGCCAACGTCTGGGCCACCGCCGAGCTCTATGATCGCGGTCTGGGTCAGGCTGCCGACTGGCGTCCCAGCGTGACAACGGCAACCGATCCACTGCACCCCGGCTCACAGTTGATCATCGGTGGCAGCGGCTTGCGCGGCATCTCGCAGGCTTCGGGCGGCAACGGCAGCCAGGACTCAGCCACCGGCTACCCACTGCTCCAACTGCGCCACATTGATAACGAGCAGATGCTTTGGGTCAGCGGCTCCTTCACCGATACCTCCTTCGAGGCGCTACCTCTACCGTCTTTTCGCGTTGGTCACGCGATGGTGACGGTCTTCACCAACGGCATTCCCAGCATCTCCCGCATTATCCGGCTTGAGAGCCCCACCACACGCGTTTACCTACCACTGGTATTGCGGTGACCAAACCAGTCGATGGCTGGGAAGAGTTTGACTCACGACTTCTGACATTGGGTGTTGGAAAGATTCCAAGGGGAGGCTTTGCATGACGGGGAAACGGCGCAACTACTTCTCCTACCTGTTGCGCATCTGGTTGGCGCCGGAGGGGGAGCGCATAACCTGGCGCGCCTCCCTCGAACGACCGGGAACTGGTGAGCAGCAGGCCTTTGCTTCGCTGGAAGCCCTCTTCGCCTTCATCCAGCAGGAGACGCACTCCCGGGGCGAAGAAAGGAGGAAAAGCGAAGAAGATACACTGGATCGATGATGGTGCATCCAACAGAGAATAGTGACGGGAAATGGGTAAGGTATAGCGGGTAGTAGTCTGTATTTACCATTTGCCCATTTGCTGTTTTACAGATTTTTCAGGAGAGAGAGATGAAAACGACACAACGTTGGCTGATCTTTGTCATTGTCATGGGATTGTTGGCGGCGAGTCTGGGCTGCCTGGGCAGTACGGAGGACGCAGAGACGCCCCCACCGACCGCTACCGAAGCCGCCACCTCGGGCGCAGAAACGGAGGAGGCGCCTCCGATCTCAGGAGCCCAGCCCCTGGGCGACGCGCACCGCAACGAGGAGGGCGGCTTCGCCTTCCGAGCCGTGCCCGATTACGAGGTGGAGCACGACGGAGATACGTCCATCCTACTGGCGACCGACGCCGATGCGCGCGGTCCGGGGCTGGTGCTGATGGGAGGGGAATTCTGGGAAGGCGTCACCCCTGCCGAGCTGCTGGAGATTTTCATGGAAGAGGCGGAAATCGAGACGGGCGCCGCCACCGCCATAACCATAGGTGGCGTCACCGGCCTGAGCGCCGACCAGAGCGGCGACGGCATCGCGGGACGCATCGTCGCGCTCATGCCGACGGGGACGCAGGGTTTCCTGATGATGGGCCGGGCGCCCCTCGAGCGCTGGGACGAGTTGGAACCCCTCTTCGAGACAGTATTGGCTTCGGTGGAGTTCTTCGCGCCCGTCGCCCCGGCAACGGCGCCCGGCTCGGGACTCGTCTCCGGCTGGTATGCCTACGTCAACAGCAACGTGGTCCGCGATGTGCTGGCCCACGAGGGGCGGATCTACGCCGCGACCCTGGGTGGCCTGGTCGTGCGCCAACCGGAAAGCGGTTACGGCAGGCACTACACCCCCCTCGACGGGATGGGCCACGTGAGCAGCCACGCCCTCGCCGCCTGCGAAATCTACGGTGAGGAGCGCATCGTCGTGGGCACGCTGCACGGGCTGAGCCTCTTCGATCCGCAGACAGGTATGTGGGACGGAGGATCCATCACCCCGGAGGAGAGCCAGGTCACCGCGAACAAGGTCACCCGCCTCTACTGTGACCGGGACCAGCGCTGGCTGCTCATCGGCTACCGGGGGCTGGGGGTGCTCGATATCGACGGCGGCGAGTTCGCCCGCTTCACCACCGACGAGGGGCTCTCGTGGAACGGCGTCTCCGATATCGCCGTGAGAGGCGCCGAGATCTGGGTGGCCTCCGGCTACAATGGTCTCACCCAAATCGTCGGCGACCAGGTGACCGTATACGACGCTGCCGCCGGCATGCCCGACGAGCGCGCCCACGCGCTGGCCTTCGCCCCCGACGGCACCCTCTGGGTGGGCGGTTCCCAGGGGCTGATGAAGTACAGTGGGGGCGAGTGGACCCTCTACGAGGAGGTGAAGGAGATCAACGAGATCGAAATCGCCGCCGATGGCAGCGTGTGGGTCGCCACCGCGCCGCTGGGAGCCGGGCGCCTCTGCCGCTTCGATCCGCAAGCCGGCAGCTGCGTCGCCGACTACCGGGACACGGAGGGGCAGGCCATGCTCTCGCTGGCCCTCGACCCGCAGGGCCGGGCCATCTACGGCACGAACCGGGGGCTCTACATCTTTGACGAGTCCACCGGAAGCGCCACACCCTACGTCAACCAGAACGATCAGCTGGCGACCAACTTCGTGGACGCCATCGCCACCGCGCCCGACGGCAGCCTGTGGATAGGCACCGACGGCGGTCTCCAGCTCCTCGATCCCGCCGCACCCGATCAGCCCTGGACGACCTATCGCAAATCCGAGACGCCGGGGTTGGGCGGCAGCTGGGGGACGGACTTCGCTTTCGCGCCCGACGGGACGGTGTGGGTAGCCATCATCAATGGGGACGCCAGCCGCTTTCAAAACGGCGCCTGGACCTCCTTTGAGGGACTGCGCTCCTACAAGAGCGTCGCCGTGGATGCCGAGGGGCGGGCCTGGTTCGGCAGCGACCGGGAGGGCATCGTCGTGCTCAACGCCGACGGCTCCCGCGCGCTGACGCTTACCACCGCCGAGGGGCTCCCCAGCGACCGCGTCCAGGCGCTGCTCGCCGACGGCGAGATCATCTGGATCGCCCTGGACGTCGGTCTGGCGCGCTACGCTGGCGGCGACGTAGAACTGCTCCTCGACAAAGACCGGCTTCCCCATCCCTATCTGCGGGCGCTGGCCCTGGATCCTGCCGGCGCGCTGATCATCGGCGCCAATCTGAGCCTCGCCCGCTACGATGGAAACACGGCGGAGGTCCTGTTCAATTTCCAGCAGGAGGGCTACAGGGACTGGCTCACCACCCTTTCCGTAGCGCCCGATGGGCGCATCTGGGCCGGGACGCAGGATGGGCTCTTCTACTTCGAGGACGAGGACACCTGGGGCTGGATGACCACCTCCTACGGCCTGCTCACCGACTTTATCTCCGCCCTGCACGTGGATCCCTACGGCGCGGTATGGGTCGGTGGCGGCGGTTCCAACTACGACGGCGGCGGATTGCTGCACATGGTGCCTTAAGTATCCGCTGGAGAAGATGAAACCTATACCGGTGTGAGAGTTCGGCTCTCACACCGGTATTTTTGCTATCTTGTATCCCACGCCCACCTGCGGCAGCCAGAAATCCGCGCTAGTGTGGAGACACAATCAGCTTCAAACACAATAGAGGGAGGCCTTTACGCCCGAAGAGGATACAGAGACACAGAGCTTCCTGCGCCCACTGGCGGGAATTGTAGAAAGTGCCTCTTAGCGACGTCCGAAGGGGATGCAGAGACACAACGCTTCCTGCGCCCTGTATCGGTCCAGGAGCGTCACGCCAAGAGATCCGGTTTCACGGGGGGGGCCGCGGAGTCTGTATTTAGGTTTCGCTGGAGACGTGATCGCTATCCGGGCTTAGAAGAGCAATCCACCGAGAGTGGGGCCGTGTCTCCGCTCTCCTGATCGCTACCCGCACCCTCAAAAAAACGGGGCAACGCTTGCGCCGCCGGCTGTAGCAACCGGCGAACGAGGAGTTCCATCCGCAACGCTGAGGTGCGGACATCTACGCTCCGCTCGGCAGGGGTCGAGGGAAAAGCGTGTTCCTGCAACGAGAGAGCGCGCGCGCGCAGCGAGGCGCTGGTTGCCGGATGGGCGAGCAGTAGCGCGAGAATTTGGGCAGCCTGCTCAAATTCCTCGCTGGCAAGGCAGAGGACCGCGATCTCACCGAGAATCTCCAAGATCTTAGGCGCCGCTCCGCTGACCTGAGCCTTTTCCAGACCGGCCCGGAAGCGGGCCCAGGCCTTTGGCGACTCCCCTTTTCGAGCTTCCACCTTTCCCAGACCGATTAGCGCTTGGATCACGCCCGCCTGATTGCCGGTCTCCTGACACGTTGTGTAAGCGGTCGTGAAACACTCCTCCGCTGCTGCCGTTTGGCCCTGCTGATAGAGTGCGTTGCCCAGACCAATATAGGCTTCGGCCAACCCGCCGTGATCACCGAGCGCCTCAAACCGCCGCAGACTTTCACGGTACCGGCGCTCCGCCTCCGCCCATTCCCCCCGAGCGTCGGCCAGAGCAGCAAAGAGAACCAGAGCGAAGGCCTCCCCGGTTTGATCATGGATGCGGCGAAAGAGCCGCAACGACTCTTGCGCCACTGCCTCAGCCCGCACCAACTCGCCCATCTGAACGAACAGTACACCCAGGTGCTCCAGGGTCACCGCAATGGCCCACTCGTTCCCCAGCTCCCGTCGCAACTCCAGGCTCGCCGCCAGATGTCGTTGAGATTGCTCATATTCACCCAGATGCAAGGCCGCACCCCCCAACCCACTGAGGGCAAACGCGATCCCCCAGGTGTTGTTGAGCTGTTGCTCGCTCTCCATAGCCCGCCGAAAGTAGGACTGGGCCTGCTCGTAGTGACCCAAGAGGATGGCGACATTTCCCGAGCTCTGCAGGGACCGGGCAGCGCCCCACGAATCCCCCAGGCGCTGGAAGATCATCCCGGCCTGTTGATACAGCGTCAACGCGGTGTCGTAGGCACCACTCACAAAGTGGATATTCCCCAAATCCAGCATAACCTCCGCTTCGGCGAGAGAATCACCGAGCTCCTCGAAGATCTGCTGAGTGCGCACGTAGAGCCCTCGCGCCCGCTCCAGCGCTCCCTGACGGAAGGCGAGATTACCGAGCCGGTTGAGCGCCTCTCCCTCTTCCAGCCGCAGCCCAGACTCCCGTAGATAGGTCAGGCTCTCTTCAAGCAAGGTTCGGGCCACTCGATACTCTCCCTGCCAGCCTGTCAATGATCCTTGATAGAGGAGCAGCAGACCGAGCAGCTCCTTTCGCAGCCGAAGATCACCCTCGTGCCCAGCCTGCATGGCCCGCACCGCCGCCGTCGCCGGCTCGAACAGAGCGCGCCCCGCCTGAAACTGACTCCGCAGCCGGTACCAATGATACATCCCCCTTGCGCTCCGGAGCAGCATCTCCAGCCGTCCGGTGTCCACTGCATATTTCCACATTGCGTGCAAATTGGCCGCCTCTTCTGACAGCGAGTGGGACGCGGCAAGCTGGGCCCCGGCCCGCAGCTCCCCCTCTCTACGGCCCACGTAATCAGCATAATACTGAGCGTGCCGCCCCCGATAAACAGCCTGCTGCTCCGGCACCTGGGTCAGCTTCTCGCGCACGTAAGGTAGCAGCGGAAGATGAATTTGCCAACCTTGCTTCCCGGTGCGAAAAAGCAGAGACTTGTAGGCCAACGATCGCAACTGAGAGGAAGAAGCATTTGCTACTTCCAGAGCCGCAACAGGAGAGATTCTTCCATAAAACACGGACAGCCGCATCAGGAGCTCTTGCTGAGACAGATCCAACAATGACCAGGTATGCTCAAAGACCGCGCGCAGGCTGCGGTGACGCTCGGGAAGATGGGCGAGCGTGGTGCAAAGCAGATCATAGCTCTTGCGAATCCCTGAGGCAATCTCTTCGCAGGCGAGTATTCTGGTCAGCGCCGCCGCCAGGGTAATCGCCAAAGGGAGGCCATCGACCAACCGGCAGATCTCCACAATGGCAGGGCGCTGACTCTCCTGGAGAGTAAAAAGCGGATCGACGGTGCGGGCGACATACAAGAAGAGCTGCACCGCATCGTAAAGATCCTCCATCGCTCCCGCTCCTTCTGGAGGATACTGCATTCCCTCTACCGGAAAGACTATTTCCTGCTTCAAACCGAGGGGTTCCCGCGAGGTAACCACCAGGCTAAGGCGGCGGGTTTCGTCGAGAAGGGAGACCAACTCATACACCTCGGGCAGCAGATGCTCGTAGCTATCCAGGATCAACAGCAGGTGCTTGTGGCGGAGATAATTCAGGAGCTGCTGCTGGGGACTGCTCCGCCCGTGGAAATCGATCTTGAGCGCCCGCGCGACGGCAGAGGGAAGAGAATCGGGGGTGGAGATAGAATCCAGTACCACAAGATACGCTCCGTGTGCGTAGCGTTCGATCTCATTGGCGGCGACCTGGAGTGCCAGGCGGGTTTTGCCAACTCCTCCCGGCCCAACTAGCGTCAGCAGCCGTGGCCTGGTCTCCCGTAGCTGCTCGAGTTGCGCCAATTCCGCCTTCCGGCCCACAAGCGGGAGGACTTGAGGTAGAAAATTATGCCGGAAGGAGGTCAGCGTACAAGGTGGAGGGAACCCCGGAGGTTCCAGGTGAACATTGAGGAGGTGGAAGATCTTTTGGGGTGGGGTAAGATCCTTGAGCATATGGTGACCCAGATCTTGCAGGGCCGCGCCTCCCGGCAGACGCAAGTTCTGAGCACTCTGCGCGCTAAGCAGGATTTGCCCCGGCGAGGCGGCTTCGGCAAGACAGCGCGTGTAGTCGATAGCAGGATCTATGAAACGGGAGCTGAGCTGTCGAACCCGGGCCAGATGCACTCCCATCCCTACCGCTTCCCCACTTTGGAGGAAGTCTTCCTGGAGGACCAGGGCACACTCGAGAGGACGTCCTACGGTGAAGGTCAAGCAGAGGTCCCCTCCTTGATGATAGAAGATCTTTCCCCCGTAAGCTTCGCTCTTCTTCTCCGCCTCAGCAACCACAGGCTCAGGAAACTGTGTCTCGCGCACTAAATACAAGAAGACCGGCATTATTTCCTCACCCAGTTTCGTCCCATGCTGGTGTGGCAACAGGGGCTTGCCCGATCAGGACATCGCGATCCAACTCCAACAACCCGCCCGTCTAGCCTCTTAGAAAGAAGGGAGCGTCGCGGCATACAACAAGATTGGCGCCTCCCGACTCGCTCGCTGGATTCCACAGCTAGCGCCTCACAAAGCCAGACGCTCATCAAAACGAGTATAGGCGCTTAGTATAACCAATCTATGAGCAGATGTCAAAGCAAAACGCGCCGCGTACGTCGAAGTTGGCGGCTGAGTTGGCCATATGAAGACGTACGGCAAACGGAACATTGTGCGGGCCCGGATGCGAAGAGCTCCCTCATTCCACTTCTCCCAACTGCCCTCAGAATGCAAACAGCCGCCCCTCAAGAAGGGGGGCGGCTGCCCTCACGACCGTCCGGGGTTAAAGTCCCAAAGAAGTCGGAATCACAGGTGCCAGTTCCGGGAACTGGTCCAGCCACGCACGACGATCTGCTTTCAGCGACCGGGTCAGCTCGGCGTACTCCTCGGGGGTGTAGTACTGCCGAGGATCAAGCCGCTGAGCGTAGTCGGGCAGGTCATCCACGGCGACGGCGACCTCGTAACCCCAATCAGGATCGGTCTGCCACTCGATGCCGCCTCGCGCCAGCTGCCTGATGAGCGTCGTCGAATCGATCACTCCGATCTTGGCTCCCTGAAGCTCGCCTGTCGGCGTCCGTCGCTCCTGCCGGTCGACGCCCCGCGTGCCGATACGTCCGGTATTCAGCAGGAAGATCTGAACGTCAGGGTTGGCCCGAAGCAGCTCCAAGAAGATATTGCCCTCCTCTGCCTGGGAGCCGATGATGAAGGGGTTGGTCCCCACGCTGTGCACCGGCTGTCCCGCCCGGGCAGGATCGCCCGCAGCCGTCTCAATGGACTCACCCAACATAAAGAAGGCGGCTCCCTGCTCGGAGGTCAGCCGCGCCACCGGCGGGACGATGTCCTCACGCCGGGTGATGAAGACGATGAGGTCGGCCCGGGGTAGATCGATGGAGTCGTCGGTGTACTCCATATCCCCGCGGAAGACGATGGCCCGTCCGTTCTTCCCCAACCGGTAGTTGAGAAAATCGAGTTTACCCTCCGGCCCCACCCAGACATTTTCCATCATCGCCCGGGGGGAGGTTGCGGCGTGATAGAGCAGAGGTTGCCCCTCGGGTTCCAGCCCCTCCGTCTTGATGAAGAAGTTGTCCTCGGTGCCGTAGCACGAAGCGTCGGGCTGCATGATCACGATGTCGTCCTGGCGGATAGATACCCCCTCCTCCCCCGTCAGGAAATGGTGGTGACAGGTGAGCGTCGTCTTGCCCGTGCCGCTGAGGCCGAAGAAAATGGCCCCCTTCTCCACCAGCTTGCCCTTCGTGTTACGTACCCGGATCAGCTTGGAGCCGGCGTGCAACCCTAACCCGCCCCGCTGCTTGCTCAAGTACATCGCCAGGCGCAGAAAGGACTTCTTCACCTCACCCATGTAGTCGCTACCCAGAACGTAGGTGGTGAAGGTGTTAGGATCCACAAGGACACGCCGCTCCATCACCTTATCCCGCCACTTGGGGTACATGACGGTGGTGATGTCGGCGCGCTCCCGCTCCGCGTACTCGGGTGGCGCGTCGAAGAGGCTCTGCCCCCACATATAGGCCAGCCGGGCGAAATCCACCGGCACGTAAAAGCGACAGTGGAGCCGGAAATCAGGATTAGCCCCCATGACCCGGTCGAGCTGAATCAGGCGTTCCGTCGGCAACACCGCCTGAAGCTCCTCCAGCCAGCGGCGCTGCTCCGCATCCGGCTCATCGAAAACGATGTCGGTAAACTTCGCAGAGCGGCTGCGAATGCGGGTCACGTAGCGCGCCGAACCCCGTTCCGTAGTCGTCTCCTCCGTACGGGCCCAGGCGCGCAACTCCGCCCACGACGGGTTCTTGAAAATCTCCCGGGCGCGAAGCGGACGGGTAAAAATCTCAGCCATGGTAACCTCCTAAAATAGTCAGTTAGTCTTCAGTCGGATAGTCGTTAATTATTTTCGTGCTGGTACGAAAATTTTTATCGCAACGCTACATCTTTCACGATTGGAAAGCTTGAAATCAAAAGCCCGGTGACCCCAGCAAAGAGGTTCAGACCGGGCCGTCGCTTTCATTCTAAAGGGGAAAGAGAGGCGGGGGCAAGTGACACGCAAGCCAAGATGGGTGGAAGAAGCTCCCCTCACGCCGAGGGAGAGCGCGGTTTTTCGTAACGTCCCGCCTGCAGATTGCGCCGGATGCGGAGCACCTCCCGGAACATACGTAGGGAGTCCCGCAGCGGATTGATGCTGCCCGATTCACCGTAATGCCAGGGGATGCCCACCTCATGGATACGATAGTTCCACCGGCGAGCAATAGCCAGGATCTCCACGTCGAAGGCAAAGCCGTCGATGGTCTGCGTCTCGAAGAGGGGGAGGGCCGCCTCCCGGCGGAAGGCTTTGAAGCCGCATTGGGTATCCTGAATCCCGGGCACCGCCAGCAGCCGGACGAGCAGGTTGAAGACCCGACCCATCACGTGCCGGTACCAAGGCTCGTGATAGCGCTTCGCGCCCGGAGCTTCCCTGGAGCCGATAGCGATGTCGTACTCACCGCCCAGCGTCTCGGGATAGAACCGGGGCAGCTCCTCGATGGGCATCGCCAGATCGGCATCGCAAATGAAGACGTACTCCCCCTGCGCTTCAAAAACGCCCTTGCGCACCGCAGCTCCCTTGCCCTGGACGGGCTGATCCACCACGCGCAGCCCCGGATGCCGGGCAGCGAACTCCCCGGCGACGACGCGCGTCTCATCGCGGCTGTTGTTGTTGACGACGAGTACGTCCAGCGTCTCCGGACGCGTCTCGATAAAGTCCACGACCCGCTGGAGGGTCTGGGGCAGACGGTGCGCCTCATTGTAAGCCGGAATCAGGATGGTCATCAGAGGACGATTATTCATCAGGGTCGTTCAACTCCTCGGGTTCACTCTCCCACTCGAAGAAGCCGTGGGTGGCGAGCGTCTGTTCGGCGAGCCGAGCTGCCAGCTCGAAGCGCGCCGCCGGCTGCGAGGCACAATAGTAAGCCCGGGCCAGCCGGGCCAGCGGAGCGTCAAGCGCCTCCAGCGCTCTCAGAAGGTCTTTATCGCGGGGCAGATACCGGTTGGCGGCGATGAAGCGGTAGTGCAGCATCGCCGGGACGGCCCGCCCCAGAATCAGCAACCCCGTCTCGGGATCGGTCTCCGCCACGTCGCCGGCGTCTTCGTAGAGCAGGGCCGCCATGTAACGGGTAGTGGTGACGTGCTCGGGAGAATAATCGGGGGGCTGTTGGAGCACTGCGCGGGCCTCGGCCTGCACCGACCCGACCTGGGGAGTCAGGGCCAGCACGGGGTGTCCGGTGCTCCACATGTGGGCGGTGATAGGGCGACCGGCCTGGCGCTCCTCGACAAAGTAGCGGCGAATTTGGGCCGGCGGATTGACGAAAATCTCGGCGGGGACACCGTGAAAGATCCGCTGCACCCGTTGCCGCCAGGCGGCGCCGTGAACCACGTAGATATCGAGGTCGCTGCTGGGAGCGGGCGCACCGCGCACGATGCTCCCGCTGGATACGATGCCTTCAACCTGGGGGTAGCGTTCCAGGATGAAGCGCACAGCCTCCCGCAGCGCTCGATCATAGGGCGCGGGCAGCGCGGGCCAGTTGCATCGCTCCAGGAGCGCTTCTACCTGTTCCACGTCAGTCCTGCAACGGCGTCCAGCCGACGACGCGCCGCTCACGGAAACGTGCCAGTCGCTCGAAGCCAGCAGCCCGGGCCAGAACGCCGGCCCGATCGAACTGCTGGGCCAGCCGGTCTGGCTGGTGGGAATCCGATCCGAGGACGAGGAGCTCCCCACCCAGCTCCCGGTACCAACCTAACAGCTCCAAACCGGGGCAGGGTTCATCCAGCCCCATGCCCCACGGCGAGGTGTTGATCTCCAACCCCTTGCCCCGCTCCACGACGGCGGTCAAGGCCCGGCGGATCAGGGAATGGTAGGGCGCAAGGTCTGGCGTCTCCCCAAACAGATCCCAGGCATCCCGCCGCACCAAATCGAAGTGAGCCAGCACGTCGTACTCACCCTCCTCCGCCAGCAAGACGAGCTCCTCGAAGTAGCGGCGCAGGGCCACCTCCATGCCCTCTTCAAAGGCGACCGACTGCCAACCAGGCAGGCCGCCGGCCCAGTGAACCGAGCCGAGAACATAGTCCCAGGGCCAGGACGTCAGCAGCGCCCGGGTCTCCGCCAAAAAGCTGTGGGAGTTGCCCACCTCGGCACCGGCCAACAGCGTGAGCCGCCCCTCGTAGCGGGCGCGCAGCGCCTCCAGCTCCGCGAAATAGTCCGCCGGCTGCAAGTATCCCGTCGCCTCATCCTCGGGCATCCACTCGACGTGCTCCGTGAAAGCCAGGCCGGACAGGCCCTTCTCGTAGGCCGCCGCCGCCATCCGTTCCATGGAAACGTCACAGTCGGGAGAGTGGTGAGAGTGGACGTGAAAATCGAAGGGGTTCAGGGGAGCCCTCCTTCCAGAAACTGCTCCAGGCTGCGAGCCGCCTCGCCTAAGGCGGGCAGATCCTCGTAGAGATTGAGCTCAATCCCCAGATAGCCCGTAGGGAGGGCCAACAGATCGTAGAGCCGTTCAGAGACCACCTGAATCTCCGTGGGGCGGACGCCCAACCGCTGCAGGTGGGCCAGCACGGCATTGCTCGTGTCGGAGAGCAGGGTAGCGAGGTCGGGACGGGCGAGCAACACATCGTGCCCGTAGACGAAGCCCGAATCCGCATCAACCAACAAAAGGTAGTAGGCGAGGTAAGGCGGATCTTCGCCCTCTTCCACCGCCGAACCCAGCATCAGGGTCAGATCCACTTGCATTGCGAAGGCTCGCTGGGGCAGCGACCGCCGCAGCTCGGTCAACGCCTCCGCATCCACCTCGTGGCTGTAGCCCACGTAGAGCGGTTCGAGCTCCCGAATCTCTATCCGCCAGGCCTCCCCATCCCAGAAGCGGACGGGCGCCTTGATCTGCCCCGGCGTCTCGCCGTAGTAGGACGCCAGCTCGCCCAGCGCAGAGGCCACGAAGCCTGGGGACTCTGCCTCGTGGGAGACCTCCAGCGCCTGCTCCAACAGCAAGGTCGTCAAACGCACCTCCGGTCCGGTCAGATACCACGGCAGCCGGCCCGGACGGAAACGCCGGAACATGGGCCAGGCATTCCGCCCCCGGAACCGGTGCCCCAGGGCCCGGATGAGATCGTAATCCACCCGGTCGATCTGCCGGCGATTCTCAAAGATGGCCTGAAGCTGCGGCGTTTCGAGCAGCATCAGGCCGACGCTCCGATCGTGAAGCGCGGATTTGATTTGCAGCTGTTCGGCGATAAATTGCAGGTAGGATCCTAACCCCTCCTCACCGAGGTAGGTAATGAGGGCGCAATGCTCCCCCATCTCGCCGGTGATGGAGCAGAAGTGCACCGCTCCCGTCTCAGGGTCCTCCACGCCGAACATGCGGTCTTCACGCATCCACGTCCAGGGCTCCGCCTGGCGAAAGGTCTTGGCAGCCTCAAAGAGGCGCTGCCACGCCTCACGGGTGGCCCACGGCTCAGGTAGTCTTCCTTCCAGATCAAGGGTCATCGTTCTTCCTCCTGTTGATCACAATCAAGAAACGCTTTCCAGGTGACGGGGGCCTTGCAAAAGAGATCCTTGGGCGCGTGTGGCGGCACCAGGAGCCCCAAGGCCTGAGGCGCCAGCGTAATGGTGGCGGGTGAGTCGCCATAGGGCTCTCCATCCAGGTGCAGGGCAACATCGGGGACCGTCTCGATGTGGACCGCGCGCGCCAACAGCTGAACCACAGAGGGATCACGCAGGTGACGCCCGCTGAAGATGTGCATGACGTGCCGAAGCACATAGGCGAACCCCAGGCCCTTGAAGATGAAGATATCGAGCAGTCCGTCGTCCATGTAGGCGTGTCGGGCAATATTGAAGACAGCAGCGTAAAGCTGGATGTTGCTGGCGAGGATGAGTAGCGCCCGGGTGTTGAAAGCGCGACCCTCCACCGTGATGCGGGTCCGCACGCCCCGGAACTCCGAGGCGACGGAGAAGGCAGCAACGATGTAGGGCAGGATGCTCAAGCGTTTGGCAATGCGGGGCCGGGGCTCCATGTAAGCCGCGATCTCTGCATCCAGCCCCAGACCGGCCCAGCAGACAAAATATCGGTCGTGCGTCTGGCCCACATCGACCCGCTGGATGTGACTGGCGAGCAGGGCCTCGCCGACCTCCGAAACGTGAAGGGGCGCCACCAGCGAGAGGAGGGGCATCTTCAGCTGGTGGGCCAGGATATTGCCCGTACCCACCGGCACCAGCCCTAACAGAGTCTGCGTTCCCACCAACCCGTTGGCGACCTCGTTGATGGTCCCATCGCCCCCGGCTACCAGCACCGCGTTCACGCCTCGTTCGGCAGCCTCGCGTGCAAAGCGGGTCGCATCCCCGGCCCTGCGAGTCTCTACCAGCTCCGTCGGCCAGCCGTGCTCCCGGAGATAAGCGGACAGACGTTTGAGCATACGCGTCATATCCCACGGTCCCGCCGTGGGATTGTAGATCAACAACGTTGTGTAGCCCCCCTGAGAGGCCAGAACCATGGTCTACCTCGCCGATTAGCGATGTGCGCGGACACAAACGCAGGAGAGGAAAGCCGCTCCCGCCCGCGCCATGCGAGTGAAGTATAGCACAAGAGAGGGAATGAGCGATTGAATCTCCACTGCCTCACTTCCGGAAGCCAGCCGCCAATACAAGAAGGTGAACAACGCCAGACCGATCAGCGCCACGGCGATCCAATCCCGCGCCTGCATGTGGAGCGTACGCCAGCTGGTACGCTTCCCCTGCCCCTCTAACCCACGTGCCGCGAGGGCCAGCGTCAGCGCATCGCTCAAGCGCAGCGTGCGAATGATGACCGCGACGAGCACGGGAAGATAATCGCGCAGCCGCCGCCAGAGCCTACCCTCCGCCACCCAGCCCCGGGCCGCCTGAGCCTCCCGGACCTCCTCGAAGAGGTTGCCGAGTGCAGGAAGGAAACGCAGCGTAAGGCTTAACATCAACCCCCAGGAATAGGGTAGTCCCAGCGCGACCAAGCCCTGGACCAGCGCCCAGGGATCAGTGGTGAAGAGCAAGCCGCCGGCCACGAGAGCCATCAGCAGCGCACGCAGTGCCAGCTGCACGGCGACGAGCAGCCCCTCCAGCGTCACTCGCAGCGGACCCCAGAGCAGCAGCACCTGCCCTGCCGGCTCGAAGAAGGGCTGAAGGAGCAGAATCAGGAGCAAAGGGACCGCCATCTGCCGCGCCACCCATCCCATGCGCTGCCAGGGAATCCCGGCGTAGCGCAGGAGCAGCGCGATGCAGGCCAGACCGCCAAGCTGCCAGGGGATGGTGGGTAGCAGAAAAGCAACCATCAGCCCCGCCGTCGCCCCCCAGAGCTTCACCCGGGGATCGAGGGTATGGATCCAGGAACGAGCGGGGACGTAAAGATCGAAGGTCAGGCTCACCCGGTACTCCCACCTGCAAAGCGGGACAGAATCTCCCCCGGCGGACCATCCTCCATGATGCGCCCTTCGACCAGCACGAGCACGCGATCGGCGCGGGCGGCCAGTGCCGGCTCGTGGGTGGCGAGCAGGAGGGTCGTCCCTGCCGCCCGGCGCTCGGCCAGCCAATCCAGCAGCTGCCCCCAGCCCCGCCCATCCAAGCCCACCGTCGGCTCGTCGAGGACCAGGATGGGCGTCTCCAGCGCGGCCAGTACCGCCAGCGCGACGGAGCGCCGCAAGCCGTAGCTGAGCACGGCGGGCGGCAGTTCAGCCACCGCCTCGAGGCCAAAGCGGCGCAGCGCTCGCTCCACCCGCGCCTCGACCTCGGGGAGCTTCAGACGGCGAGGACCGTAGGCCAGCTCCGCGCGGACGGTCTGCTCGAAGAGCTGCTGCTCCGGGCGTTGGAAGAGATACCCTACCTGGCGGGCCAGCTCTCCGACAGAGCGGCCTACCGTCGCCTCCCCCAACACCCGGAGCTCACCCGTCTGCGGGCGCAACAGCCCGTTGAGGTGGCGCAGCAGCGTCGTCTTGCCGGCGCCGTTCCGGCCCACAAGCGCCACGAATTCTCCTTCATAGACGTCAAGTGTGACGTCGTGCAGCACCGTGGCCCCGCCAGGATACCGGTAGCCCAGTCCTCGCAACTCCAGCGCCGGGCGGGGGCCGGACGTCCGTCGCGCAACCTCCAGCCGGACCCAACTCTCCGGCGGAGGTTGCAGTCCGGTGGCGACCAGATCGGGCAAGGCTTCGTCGTCGGCTGTGGGCGGGTAGAGACGTCCGTCCTGCAGAAATGCCACCGGCGCCGTAGAGGGTGAGTCCGCAAGCCACGCCGTCGTCGCGAGCCGGGTCACCCCCTCCGCCGCGGCCAGACGCAGGGCATCGAACACGTCAGTGCGCCCCTCCGGGTCGAGGCCACCCAGCGGCTCGTCAAGCAGAAGTAAACGCGGGCGCATAGCCCAGAGTGCGGCCAACGCCACCCGCTTTTGCTCTCCTCCGGAGAGCGCCCAGGGCGGGCGCTGGCGCAGCGCCCCCAGCCCGAAGCGCCCCAGCGCCTCCTCCACCCGGCGGCTAATTTCCACCGGCGGCAGCGCCAGCGCCTCCAGCCCCCAGGCGAGCTCCAGCTCCACTGTGGGATTGAAGAGCTGAGCCGTCGCGTCCTGAAACAGAAGCCCCACCAGATCCGGCGGAGGCATCTCCGCCAGCACGTCCAGGCCCCCCAGCCGAAGCCTCCCGTTGACCGTCCCTCCCGTGTGACGCGGAGCCAGCCCGGCGAGCAGGTGACAGAGGGAGCTCTTTCCGCTACCGCTGGGACCGGCGATGGTCAGAGCAGCGCCTGAGGCCAGCCGTACGTCCAGCTCCCGGAGCGCCGGAGAGGGCGAGTCACTGGACAACAGAGGGGGGTAGGCGAAGGTGAGCGATTCCGCCGTGAGAAAGCGTTCAGCCGCGTAAGTCAACTTCGGGAGCGCCTACCCTTCCCGATAGCGCCGCAACGGCGGATAAGCGCGCGTTACAGCCACGTAGAGCGCGGCGCCGAGAAGGCCTCCCACCGCCGCTTGGACCGCGTTGAAGGGGATCTCGCTCGTCGCCGCCCCCACCCCGATGAGGATCCACCCGGCGACGAAATAACCGCCGACCACCACCACGACGCTCACGACGACGGCTACGACCGTGGTCAGGAGCTCGCCCATCCGGCGGACCCATAGCCCAATGAGCACCCCCTGCACACCGTGGACGAGAAAGGAGGCCAGGGCCCACTGGCCGTAGCCCCCGGCGATGTCGGCCAGGGCCGTCCCCACGCCCCCGGCGATGAAGGCCACCCAGGGACCAAAGGCGACCGAGGCGAAGACGATACCTACGTCCCCCAGATGAATGTACCCGATGGGCGTGGGAATCCGGGGCAGAAAGGTTAACACAAAGACCAGAGCCGCCATCAGCGCGGCCAGCGTGAAGCGTCGAATATCCAAAACTCGTGACATGGCAAACTCCCCAAAAATAGTCAAAAGTCGTCACGTCTGCACGTGCGCACATTTACAGGTCATACCTTAAAAACCCGCAAATCAGCAACTGGCAAATATGGGCCGTTACTCGTTACACATCACCCATCACGGCTCTCATCACTCAATGGTATGGATGATAACATAAGGGAGAGAAGTAGCAAGAAACCGCCCGCTATGATCGCTGCCCTTTGGGATTTCGTAGCAGGTCACTGACCGAAATCGCGCTACGCCCTTTACCCTGCACCTGAAGCGAGAGCCAGGCATTCGCCTGGGGTTGACGAAGCAAGCGCTCTGCACCACGAGCCTCACAGGGGGCGCAGAAGCCCGCTGAACTGCTACGAATGCCCACTTTCCAAAAGACTTTGACCAAATGTCGTTCTTTCCTATAATTAGGGAAAAGGGGGCCGGGTACGCATGGTGCGGAACCCGGAAGGAGGGAGAAGTGGACCCGGTTACAACGCTCTCAGCAGACAGCAAAGTACCTCTCTATGAGCAACTACATCATCTGCTCCGCTCTGCAATCATCTCTGGGGCCCTGCGCCCCGGTCAGAAGCTCGATTCTGAACGATGCCTGGCCGCCACCTACGGCGTCAGTCGCCAGACGGTGCGCAAGGCATTGCAACAGCTCGTTCACGAGGGCCTGGCTTACACTCGTCCTGGGGCAGGGGTCTTCGTCGCGAACCGGAATCCAGGCCGGGGATTGCAGTTGCTCGGCTTCTCCGAGGAGATGTCCCAACACGGCCTGGTACATACGACCCGCGTCCTGCGGGCCGAGATCGTATCGGGCAATACCGCCGCCGCTACCCACCTGGGATTGGAAGAGGGCGAGGAGCTCTTCCACCTCTGTCGCCTGCGGCTTCTGAATAACGTCCTACCCGTAGGCATTTCTATGAGCTGGCTGCCCTGCTCCTGCTGTCCCGGATTCGAGAACTACGACTTCAACAACCGCTCTCTCTACGAGGTGCTGGAAGAACAGGCTCACGTCCAACTGGCACACGGCGTCCAATCCATCAGCGCCCGGCTGGCCAGCCCCGATGAGAGCCGGCTCCTCGAAATTGAGGCCCCGGGGGCGCTGCTCGTCCTGGAACGGCTGACTTACGACGTTCACGAGCGCCGGGTGGAATACATGAACGCCGTCTATCGCCCCGACCGCTACTCTTTGCGCGTTCCGCTGAAGCGTACGAAGCCCAATGTCTCCGCTTCCGAAAGAGAAGGGAAGCACTCGTGAGAAACGGCGCCGTCGGAGCGGTGCTGCTGGCAGCGGGTGGCTCCAGCCGCTACGGGCAGCCGAAGCAGCTGTTAGAGTGGAAGGGACGGCCCCTGGTGGCCCACCTCGCCGACGTGATCTGGATGGCGGGCGTGGAGCCGCTCGTCGTCGTGGGCGCGGAGGCGGAGACGGTGAGCGCCGCGCTCAAAGGGCGCCCCGTCCGGGTGCTGCGTAACTACGGTTGGCGCGAAGGTCTCAGCAGCAGCGTCCGTCTCGGGCTGGCTGCGCTGGCACCAGAGGTGGAGGCCGCGCTCTTCCTCCAGGTGGATCAGCCCCTCGTCTCCCCCTCCTTCCTCCAGGCCCTCGTGAAGCGCTGGCGGGAGACAGAAGCGGGGATCGTCGTCCCCACTTGGGAGGGACGGCGGGGCAGCCCGGTGCTCTTCGACCGCTCCCTCTTCGCGGAGCTGGCGGAGGTCTCCGGCGACGCCGGGGGACGGCAGCTCCTGGAAACGCACGCCGGGCGGATTGAGCCCCACCCCGTCGCCGACCCGCGACTCCTCACCGACGTCGATCGGCCCGAGGCGTACGAGAAGCTGCGAGCGGAAGCGGAGCAGGACCCTGCCGGATTGCTGAGCTCCGTCCGCGCCGTGATCGCCGATATGGACGGGGTGCTCTGGCGAGAAGGGGTGGCACTGCCCGGCTTGCACGCCTTCTTCGAACTGCTGGAGCGCCAGAAGCTGCCCTACACCCTCGTCACCAACAACTCCAGCCGGACGCCCGAGCAGTACGTGGAGAAATTGGGAGCGCTGGGCGTGTCGACGACGGTGGAGCACGTGCTCAATTCGGCCGTGGCGACCGCCGACTATCTCCGGGAGGAGACTGCGCCGGGAGCCCTCGTCTACGCTATCGGCGGGGTCGGGCTCCGCGAGGCGCTGCGCGACCGGGGCTTCCATCTTAGTGAGGGGAAGGAGGCCGAAGTCGTCGCCGTGGGCTGGGATCGGGAGCTCACCTGGGAGAAGATGGCGACAGCCACCCGCCTCATCCGGCGAGGAGCGCGCTTTGTCGGCACCAACCCGGATCGAACCTTCCCCTCGGAGGAGGGGCTGGTGCCGGGCGCTGGGGCCCAGCTCGCCCTGCTGAAGGCGGCAACGGACATCGAGCCCATCGTCGCGGGCAAGCCCGAGCCTATCCTCTACGAGCAGGCGCTCACGCGCATGGGGAGCGCAGCCGGAGAGACGCTGATGATCGGCGACCGGCTGGATACGGACATCCTCGGCGGCATCCGCTGCGGGATGCCCACGGCACTACTGCTCTCCGGCGTGCAACGCCGGGAGGAGCTGCGTACCTCCCCCATCCACGCCGACCTGATCTTTGAAGACCTTGCCGCGCTGGTCGCTGCATGGCGCGAGCTCGAGCAATAGATTTCTCATATGAAAGGGGCCCCATGGCCAACGTAAAACCTGACCTGTACGAACTCTCCCTGTCCGAACTCGAAGCCCTACTCGTTCAATGGGGTGAGCCGACCTATCGCGCCCGCCAGATCTGGACCTGGCTCTATCGCCACCTGGCGACGAGCGTGGAGGAGATGACCTCTCTGCCCAAGACACTCCGGGAGCGGCTGGCGGAGGAGACGACGCTCCACGTCCCGCCGGTACGTGCCGTGGAGCGCTCCCTCTCGGGAGAGACGCGCAAGGATCTCCTGGTCATGCGCGATGGCGCCACTGTGGAGGTCGTGCTGATGCACTACACCGACCGGCACAGCGCCTGTCTCTCCACCCAGGTGGGGTGCGCCCTCAAATGCACCTTCTGCGCTACCGGCCAGATGGGCTTCGAGCGCAATCTCACGTCCGGGGAGATCGTGGCCCAGGCACTGCACCTGGAACGGGAGCTTCAGGAGCGGGAGCAGCACCTGAGTAACATCGTCTTCATGGGCATGGGTGAGCCTTTCCTCAACTACGACGCTACCCTGGACGCCATCCGTCGCCTCATGGATCCCGAGGGCTTTCGCTTCGGGCAGCGCCGCATGACACTGAGCACGGTGGGCATCGTGCCCGGCATTCGCCGCTTTGCAGATGAGGAGTTGCAGGTCAACCTCGCCGTCTCCCTCCACGCCGCCACCGACGAGCTGCGCGATACCCTCATGCCCATCAACCAGCGCTACCCCCTCGACAGCCTCCTTCAGGCCGTGAGCGACTACATCGACAAGACCAACCGTCAGGTGACCTTCGAATGGGTGCTCATCGCGGGGGTGAACGACACCGAGGAGCAGGCCCGGGCGCTGGCGGCCCGCCTCACGGGCATGCTGGCCCACATCAATCTCATCCCGCTGAATCCCACCCACGCCTTCGCTGGTACCCCCTCGCCCCCGGAGAACATCGAAGCCTTCACCGCCATCCTGGACCGGTACCATCTCTCGTACAGCGTCCGGGTCCGGCGGGGACAGGATATCCGCGCCGGGTGCGGGCAGTTGCGCCGGGAGGACAAGTGAGCGTGTTCTGAACTCCTTCTTCCCGAGGGAGAAGAAAAGAGGTGCTTTGGTGATGAAACTAATGCTAGCCCTAATGAGCGTACTGCTGCTGGTGGGCCTCGGGGTCCTGGCTTATCTGTTGAGCCAGTCCTCTGCCAGTCTGCTCCCCCTGCTGGCGCTCATTGTCATTTTCGCGCTGCCCCTGCTCTCGCCCTTACGCCGGCGTTTCCTGCCCGAGACGACCTTTACCCCATCCACTTCGCTGGTGAAGGTATTGGTAGGAGGCGGGATACTCCTCTTCGTCCTCGTCGCCGGTGTGCTGTTCGTCCTCCTGGTTGTGGGCAGCAGCGTTCCCTACTGATTGCGATCTCCTGCCCGTATAGTCTTAGTTCACCGCACCCCGCCGAGCGCTTACCGAGCATCTCAGCGGGGTGCTTGTATCAGAATACAGCATGAAGAGGAAAACCATAAGGAAAGCGTCAGGTTTTCGTCAAGTACGAATCGCCAACAGCCAGTAAAATATAGACGAGTTAGGGTTCAGGAGCACAAAAGATTCTCCTCCTTCTGTTGAGCCGGGGGCTAATGGGACAGCCCCCGGCTACTTTTTTGCCTACCCACCAGAAGATTCCTGCCAGAGAAGAGAGAAGTACGGGCTTGATGCCGCCCTCGCCGCCCTATCTGCGGGGCAGGCCCCCGCCCCGGCAAGCATAAGGAAACCTAACCCGCCAAGCGTAAGAGAATCGTAAGAATTCCGTCAAGTACTCCTCTACCTTCTAGGGTATACTCAAGATAGTTGGGGTTCGGGGCTCGACTAAGTATTTAGATTCTCCTCCTTCTGTTAGCCGGGGGCTGTGGGACCAGCCCCCGGCGCATGTTGTGTCTCGCCGGGTATCTTCCCGGCGTTTTTGCTGTCTCACAAGAGACCACCAACGAAGCAAGCCCTGGCTCCTCTTCCCAAAGCGCCATTTGACAAGGCGGGGGGCCTCTTTACAATAGCCGCGTGACAGGAAGTCAGAGATCGCTGATACGCGATAGCGTGGGAGGACAACATGCGCAATGACGGTCGTCGCCCCGATCAACTGCGGAAGGTAAGTATCGAAACATCCCTGCTCCGCCATCCGGAGGGCTCGGCGCTGATCAAGATGGGAGAGACGTGGGTGCTCTGCACGGTGCAGGTGGAGGGCTACCTTCCCCGGTGGCGCCGGGGAAGCGGAGCTGGCTGGCTGACGGCGAGCTACGCCCTCCTGCCAGGTTCCACCGCCGACCACACCCCCCTCAGCCGCGCCGAAGGGGGCCGAGCCAAGGAGATCAGCCGCCTCATCGGACGGAGCCTGCGCGGCGCGGTCGATCTGGAGCAGCTGGGCTCCCGCACCCTCTTCGTCGATTGCAGTGTGCTCCAGGCCGATGGAGGCACGCGCACCGCCGCCATCACCGGCGGTTACGTCGCCCTCGCCCTGGCGCTCGAACAGGTCGCCCCCGAGGCGCTTCGACGGCCCGTGGCAGCGGTAAGCGTGGGCATGGTAGAGGATAAGCTGCTGTTGGATCTGAACTACGCAGAGGACGTACAGACGCAGATGGATCTCAATGTTGCGGTGGACGCAGAGGGGCACCTCATCGAGGTGCAGGGCACGGCAGAGCAAGCCCCCATCCCCCGCGCCACCTTCGACACCCTGCTCGATCTCGCCACGCAAGGCGCGCAACTCCTCATCCACGAACAGCGAAAGGCGCTGGGATGGACGGCTTCAGCTCCCTGACAGGACGCCAACGGTTGATTCTGGGCCTACTAGCAGCCGCGGTGCTGATCGTCGTGGGCTTTCTCGCCCGCACCGTCACGCAGACGATGCAGACGGTCCCCCCCGCCTCTCTCCTACCCACCTGGACGCCCGCGCCGCCCACCGCCACCTTCACGCCGGCACCGCCCACCGCTACCCCGACCCCCTCGCCCACCCCACCCTTCGAGACCTCCGACGCCGGACGCATCGCCCGGCAGGTCTCCGAAGCCCGCGCCCTCCAACCCCGTTGGGAGACGCCTCTCAACCTCGTCGATCTCTACGATCTAAGCGTCGTGCTCTATCGCCGCTACGCCGAAGAGCCCCCCTTCCCCCTCTCCGAATCGACCTTGCTCCAGGTGTTGGGCCTCTGGCCCGAGGAGGAGACCCGGCTCGACGTGGTGACCCAGGCCGACGAAACGGCGGCCATCTACCTGCCCGCCGAGCGCCAGCTCTACCTTCGCCGGGATTGGGCGGGAGATGAGGAACTGCTGCGCACCCAGATCGCCTACGCCTACGCGCGCGCCCTGCCCGAGCAGTACGGGGATCTCCAGCGCTTGCGCGAGGGCGCCTCGGTCGATCAGCGCCTGGCCCTCGACGCCCTCGCGCAGGGGGACGCCCTGCTGACCCTCTGGCACTATGCAGGGGTCGAACCGGGCTCCCCCCAGGCCGAAGCGCTGACGGAGATGGTCTCCGCTGCAGTCCTGCCGCGCTGGCAGGGAGAACATCCCACCCTGGAAGCGCTGGCGCGCCTGCCTATGCATCTGGGCGCCGACTTCGCTGCGGGTCTCTACGATGCGGAGGGATCGGCGGCTCTCGATGCCCACGTGCTCCGGCCCCCACGCACCACGGAGCAAATCCTCCACCCCGACCGCTACAACGAAGCCACGGCCTTTCTCGCCCTCGATCCCATGGCGGTGAATCTCGACGCTGGATGGACGCTCACCGGCACCTGGAGGGTGGGCGAGGCCCTCATGGGCTTCACGCTGGAGGCGTGGGCGGGGGAGAGCGTGACGACGACCGTGACCGGCTGGAATGGCGATCTATTGCAGGTCTGGGATGGACCGGAGGGGGCACGGGTCTGGTTCTGGCGCACGCAATGGGATTCCCGCGCCGAGGCTCAGGAGTTCGCACGCCAGCTGGCGACGCTGCTGCCCGAGCGGGTCGCGGGGGCCCGCGTCCGGGCCCTCCCCGAAGGGATCGCCACGGGTTCGTGGTGGGAAGGGCGAGGCGGAGCCAGCTACCTGCGGCGTCGGGTGGATGCCGTGTGGCTGGTGTGGGGGACCGACGGAGAGATCGTGGAAGCCGTCGTCAGGGAGGTACAACCGTGAAACTTCGCAGCCGTTGGCAGCGGATTCCCCGGCGCATTCGTCAGGGGATCCGCTACACGTTCTTCGCGGGAGTAACGCTGGCCCTGATGTTGGCCGGCTGGACGGCGTGGACGATGACCCGCCGCTATCGAGCGGAGATCTACGAGCCGCCGGCGCTGCCCCCGGAGCGCCCCGTGGCCCTCGTCTTCGGCGCCGGTTACTGGCCCAGCGGGGCCCTGAGCGACGTCCTCCGTGACCGCCTGGATGCCGCCATCGAACTCTACGAAGAGGGGCGGGTGGAGCTGCTGCTCTTCAGCGGCGACAATCGCGTCGTCGAGTACAACGAGCCGGCGCGGATGATGGAGTACGCGCTGGAGCGCGGTATCCCCCGGGAGGCCATCGTGCTGGATTACGCGGGGCGGCGCACCTACGACACCTGCTATCGCGCCCGCGACATCTTCCAGGTACCAGAGGTCGTCCTCATCACCCAGCGGTATCATCTGCCGCGCGCGTTGCATACCTGTCGGGCCCTGGGCCTGGACGCCGTGGGCTACGCCGCCGACCGCACCCCCTACCGGCACATCCGCTGGTACATCGTCCGGGAGATTCCGGCCCTCTGGCGCGCCTGGTGGGACGTCCACCTGCGCCAGCCTCTGCCCGTGCTGGGTGAGCCCCTCCCCGTGAGAGCAGAAGGGCTAACTGACTAACAGACTCAGTAGATCGAAAACCAGGTCTGTAGTAACCGCTTTAGCGGTTGTTAGACGGCTGAAGCCGTTACTACAAACCCCAAAATCACATCTACTGAGACTGACGACTATCCGACTAACAGACTACCCGGAGGTACCGATGTGGCCTACACGTGAAGAAGCCTGGACCTTATTGAACGCGTACACCAAGAACCCCAACCTGATCAAGCACGCGCTGGCGGTGGAGGCGGGGATGCGCACCTACGCTCGCCGCTTCGAGCCGGAGGCGGAGGAGCGCTGGGCCGTCGTCGGCCTCATCCACGACTTCGAGTACGAACAGTACCCCGACCTCGGCGCAGGCGGACATCCTTTCAAGGGCGCGGAGATTCTGCGGGAAAAGGGCTGGCCCGAGGAGCTCATCCGCGCGGTGCAGGCGCACGCCCCCGATCTGACGGGCGTGCGCCCCGAGACCCGGCTGGAACAGGCCATCTACGCCGTCGACGAGCTGACGGGCCTGATCACCGCCGTGGCCCTCGTCCGCCCCAGCAAATCCCTCCACGACGTGAAAGTGCGCTCCGTAAAGAAGAAGTGGAAGGATACAGGCTTCGCCCGGGGCGTTCAGCGCGAGGACATCGAAGAGGGCGCCGAGCTGCTGGGCGTGCCCCTCAACGAGCACATCGGTGTGGTGCTTGAGGCCATGCAGGGCATCGCCGACGAGCTGGGACTGGCGGGCGAACCCGCCTAATCTACGTCACTCCCACTCGATGCGGATCGTCTCGATGCGGGCCAGCGTCTCCTCGATCAACCCCTCCAGATCGAGCTGCTCCTCCAACGCCGTCACCTCCTCCAGGCGCGCCCAGGTAGCGGGACTGCGAGCGCGGAAGGAACAGGGATCCTGGTACGGCTCGATGGAGAGCACGTAGGTATCAATCTGCTGCGCCAGGTCGATGATCTCCAGCTTATCGAAGGCGATAAGGGGACGCAGGATAGGCGCCGTGATCGCCTGGCTGGTGACCTGGAGATTCTTGAGCGTCTGGGAGGCGACCTGTCCCAGATTATCCCCGGTCACGAAGGCCAGCGCGCCGCTCTGCGCGGCGAGCCGGTCGGCGACGCGCAGGATGAAGCGGCGGAAGACAACCAGCTCGACCCGAGACTCGTGCCCCATCACCGCCAGCTGATAGGGCGCGGCAGGCGCCATATAGACCGTCGCCGGCAGGCGGTGGGGCTCCATGACCTTGCGCGCCAGTGCTACCGCCTTCGAGGCCCGGATCTTCTCCTCCCCTTGCAGCATGTGGAAGTGCAAAAAATCGACATGGCAGCCCCGCTTGAGCATCAGGTGAGCGGCGACGGGCGAGTCAATGCCCCCGGAGAGCATAACGAGCACCCGGCCCGCCGTCCCCACAGGCAACCCGCGCGCCCCCTCCGACCGGCGGCTGAAGACGTACACCCCGGCGGGATAGATCTGGATATGGAAGCTCACGTCGGGCGCCCCCAGATCCACCGGCGCATTCGTAGCCTCGACCACGGCGGCGCCCAGGCGCCGGTTCAACTCCATCGAAGGGATGGAGAAGCGCTTGTCGGAGCGGCGGGCCTGAATGCGGAAACTGGTTTCGGGGGTCAGTGCCTCCCGCGCCTGCCGGAGCACCGCCTCCTCGATGGCCTCGTACGCTTGAGGGACCACGTCGGCAGGCGCGAAGTAGGCGATGCCGAAGATGTGCTTCAGGCGTTCCGCTGCCGTTCCTGCCGGCACATCGGCGGCAGGCTCCAATTCGATGCTGAAGTAGGAGCGATAGCGCCGCACCGTGACCTTCCCCAGATCCCCCAGTGCCGTGCGGATATTGTGCTGTAGGCGTTTTTCGAACTGAGGGCGATTCTGACCCTTCAATCCCAGCTCACCGTAGTGAACGATAAAGTTCTGCAAATCCTTCCCTCCCCGGGTATACCTGCTGTTGACGGGGTTCATCATAACACACTTTGAAGGGCGACCAACCGGTTGTCATTCGCGTCATCCTCTGCTATGCTTATCCTCAGGTTACGTGTGACCGTGTACACGTAACAACCTTGGATCTTTGACTCTTGACTATTCTCTACGAAATCTGCACGGGTCATTGGCTCACCAACAAAGACGAGGTTTTTCACCATGACGCGTGGAGATACGGATTTTTGACTACCTGACTATCGGACTAACGACTGCCAGACTATTTTCGGAGGAGGCCATCGTGAAAATCATCGCACCGGAATTTATCCTGCCCCAGCTGCGGGAGGAGACCTGCCGGCTGGTGCAGGGCTGTGACTTTGTCATCATCGACGAGACGGGCCATCCCCAGGGCGACATTGAGGGCGCGGAGGTTTGTATGCTGCCGTGGCGCCTCGATCCCGACGTGCGCCGGCGGATCTTCGCGCTGCCCACGCTCCGCTGGGTCCACTCGGTGAGCGCCGGCGTGGAACACGCCCTCGACGATCAACTGCGACAACTCGACGTGACCCTCACCAACGCCAGCGGCGTCTTCGACCTGCCCATCGCCGAGACGGTGTTGGCCTACATCCTCATGATCGTCAAACGGATGCCCACCTTCTTTCGCCAGCAGCAGGCGCACGTCTGGAAGAAACGCGCACTGCGCGAGGTCGCTGGGCTGACGGTGGGGCTGGTAGGGCTGGGCAGCATCGGCACCGAGATCGCCCGCCTCTGCCGGGGGGTGAAGCTGCACGTGCTCGCCACCCGCCGCCACCCGGAGGGAGACGAGCCCTTCGTGGACGCCGTCTATCCCACAGAGCGGTTGCCCGCGCTCCTCGCCGCCAGCGACTTTGTCGTCGTCGCCGTCCCCCTCACCGACGAAACCCGGGGCATGATCGGCGCGGCGGAGCTGGAGCAGATGCCGGAGCACGCCTGGCTCATCAACATCGCCCGGGGCGCAGTAGTTGACGAGCCGGCGCTCATCGCGACGCTGCAGGAAGGCCGGATCGCGGGCGCGGCCCTGGACGTCTTCACCGAGGAGCCCCTGCCGGATGATTCTCCCCTCTGGGAGCTGGAGAACGTCATCCTCACGCCCCACAACTCGTGGAGCACCCCCCACGCCAACGAGCGGCAGGCCGCGCTCTTCCTGGAGAACCTGCGCCGCTATCTGCGGGAGCAGCCCCTCAAGAATGTGGTGGATAAGAAACTGGGATATTGAACAGCTGCGATGATGCTTGTATCTGATCGCTGACGGCTGATCGCTG